>Ga0134122_10001048_pt1 | contig 19772 bp, 16 predicted proteins | sample KB302_FD_96461 | JGI IMG/M metagenome (GOLD analysis project Ga0134122, IMG submission 96461) | Terrestrial soil microbial communities without Nitrogen fertilizer from Kellogg Biological Station, Michigan, USA - KB3-0-2 | ecosystem: Environmental > Terrestrial > Soil > Unclassified ... | reverse complement strand
CCCGTCGCGGAGCTGCCAGTCGCGCAGGTTCATGTCTCGGCCGATGGCGAACGCGATGAACGGGTCGTGTCGAATCAGCCACACGGAGCTGCCCGCCGTCGCGCCGTCGTCGTGGAGCGCGCGCACGCGCGGCGCCTTGAGCGAGCGCCCGCTCACGTCCCACGGGCGCTCGTGCGGATGGTCCCTGGTGTTGCCCGGGCGGACCGCCAGCTGCGCCGCCGCCACGGCCGGCGCCAGCGCCGCGAGCAGCGCCGCCCCGCGGAAGGTCACGGCGGCACTCCGCCGCAGTCCTCGTAGGTGGTGTACTCGGCTTCGTCGTCGGCGAACTTGATGACCAGGTCGTCGGTCATCTCCTGCTTCTGGTACACGCGCCGGACCTTGGTGAGGAACTGGCCCTCCTTGATCCACCCCTTCAGCCCCTTGAAGTCCCAGGTCTGGCCATCGCCCCCGGCCATCGTCGCCGGCCTGGGCAGCGTCACCTGGCCCTGGTTGAGCTTGGCGAGGTCCGGCCCCTTCAGCCGCTTGGCGTATTCCAGCTTGGAGCCGGGGAGGTCCACCTTCTTCGGGCTCAGCACGTAGAGCAGCGCTTCGGTCTGGTCCTTGACGCTGATGGAGGTGATCCGCAGCGGGTAGATGAGCTGTGCGGAGACGAACTGGAACCGGGTCGGTGAGACATCGCCCGTGTACGACCCGTCCGCGGCGCGCTTCATCTGCTTGGGGTCGATCTTCATCACGGTGAAGAGCCACTTCTTCTTCACGTAGAAGCTCAGCGTCTCCTCGTCGCCGGCGAAGTTGTACTTGTGCTCCTTCAGCCAGTCGTAGAGGTCGTCGGCGCGCTCGGCGGTGACGATCTTGTAGTCGAGCGTCCCCACCACGCCGGCCTCCAGCACGCGCACGGTGCTGGGCCGGGGGGCCGCCTTGGCCGCGGACGGCATGCTGGGCTTCTTGGAGTACTTCATCGGCCTGGTGCAGGGGGTGGGGGTGAGGATGGTGTAGAGCGCCAGGTCCTTGAAGATGTCGCGCGGCGCCTCCTTGAGCGTCGGGCGCGCCGGGGTGGGGATCACCATCCCGAAGTCGTCCGCGTTGCCCTGGAACGCGGGCTGGACGGTGAAGGACTCCGATTTCTGCTGCGGTTCCCAGGTGATCAGCGCGCGCTGCGACGGCTGCGTCACGTCACGGTCCAGCGCTGCGAAGTACGAGCACGCCGCCCAGGCCTCTGCGGCGATCAGCGCGCTCAGCAGCGCGGCGCACCTGGCGAGCCTCTTCATGGTCATGTCCTCTCGCGGGGGGAGGGCCGCATGGTACCGCCCCGCCGGCTCAATCGCCGAGGAAGGTGCAAGCCACGACGGAGTCGCTCTTCGTGCCCGGCGGTGGGAGCCGCCAGCGCTCCAGGCGCCGGCGCAGGCACGCCTCGATCTTCGGCTGTGGCTCGCCGCCGCGCGTCACCCGGACGCGGAGAGGGTCTACTTTCGCAACCAGTGGGGGCCGGACATGAACCCCAAGGGCACCACCACCGGGCAGGGCTGGCGGGCGGAGGACCCGGCCGAACCATGCGTCTCATGCCGGTTTGGGCGGCTTCTCCACGGGCGAGATCGACAGCGGCGCGGCGGTCTCGAGGAGCGGCGCGCGCGCGCCGAGCTGCCCCGCCGGCCGGCTCTCCTGCTGCCTGGTCTGGAATGCGACGTCGAACAGCTCGCTGAGCTTCTTCAGCGCGGAGGTGCTGAAGAGGCCGGAGAGCACTCCCCAGGCCACCAGGGTCCAGGAGTTGGTGGAGTGGTCGACCCGGCCGCCGAGCAAGCCCGCGCAGAGGATCAACCCCATCGAGATCGCCATTCCCGAGCCGAGGAACGGGCGCCCGAGGTAGAACGGCAGCCAGCTGCCGTAGAGCACGCCGCGGCCCGCGAACGCCTCGAACGAGGACAACCCGTGCAGCGCTCCGCCGAGCGCCCCCGCCAGGGCGATGAGGGTGAAGACGCTCACCAGCGACGGGGCATGCGCTTGCCCGGTGCCTCCCGCCGGCCCGGGCGTGAGCTCCATTCCGTCCAGCACCAGGTAGCCGATGAAGGCGACGGCGACGACGACCCCCAGGTAATAGAGGAGGAGGAGCCGCTTCAGCTGCGGGCTGGCCAGCGTCATCGGCTCCGCCGGTTGACCGGTCGAGACCTCCGGCGACCTGGTCGCGGCGTCCCCTGGCTGGAGGTTCGGATCGCGCGGGCCTCTGTGCATCGAGTCATTCATGGCTTGCCTCAATTGAGATCGATGATCGGGACGTAGTACGCGACCGTCACGCCGAACCGGAACGCGCCGCGCGTGGTGGTGCCGTCCGCGGCCTGGGAGCCGAGGATCCCAGGCGCGTACCGGAGGTCTGCCGCGACGAGGAACGCGCGGTTGGGCCAGCCGACCAGGAGCCCCGCCTGGAGCCCGGGCGAAAGCACCGTGTCCCAAGCCGGAGGGGTGCCTCCGCCGCCCACGTCGTAGGCGGTGAACTGTCCCAGGTCGAGCGCGGTCATGCCGAAGTGGAGGCCGATAGGGACGCGCCCCGGAAGCCGCTGTAACGCCAGACCCAGGGACAGCTGGGGCTGCGGAGGCATGGGGGTCAGCCTTCCGAGCGCCACCCCTCCATTCGAGTCGAGTCCCCGCACCATTTGCCACCCGGTGGAGAAGCCGACCGGCACGCCCAGCCCGAGCACCCAGTCATTGGCCCGGCCCTCGCGCACCGTGGTGGCGCTGACGAGGTCGTCGATCACCTTCTTGCGCGCCTCGAGCAGCGCGGCCCGGTCCGTGCTGCCGTCGGTGCCGGCCGGCAGGTTGATGAAGGTGGACGCGTAGCTGGCGATCGCGGTGAGCACGGCGATCGACTTGCGGATCCCCTGCGCTCGATCGGCGTTCTTGGGGTCGTCCGCCGCGTGCTCGAAGAGGGCGATCGCCAGCGCGGCGCCGGAGGCGATCATCTGCGGCTGGTTTCCGTCGATCGCGGCGATCGCCACCGCCTGGTGAAGCTTCAGCAGTCGGAGCGCCTCGTCCTTCAGAGAGGGTGGGCTGCCGGAACGGTCCACCACCTCCTGTGCCAGGCGATACGCCAGCTCCACCGCCGCGCGCAGGCGCTCGCGCGGATCCGCCTTGGGAACGTCCGTGGAGCCCACCACGGCGAACGCGGCCTGGATGGCCAGCGCAGCGAAGTGAGCCGCGCTCAGGCGAACGACGCCGCCGGGATCGCCCTTCGCGCGTATCTCGATCACCTCGCCCACCAGTTCCTGGGCGTCGCAGATGTACTGGGGCTTCTTCCTGACCTTCACGACGCACGCCTTCGCGGCCTGCAGCGCGATCAGGATGTCGAGGTTGGCGGGCCGCTGGATCGTCTCGGTGTCGGCCAGCGAGTCGAGCAACGTGGCGACGATCATCCAGGAGTCCTGCGGATTGAACGCTGGTTTCCGGCGGGAGACCGAGTCCGCGATGGACCGGGAGCTGACCGCGAGGACCTCCCGGAGCACCGGCTCCTCGACCTGGTCCCACCCGGCGCCGGCGCCGAGGCTGGCGAGATCTCGAACGAACGCGGCGACGAGAGGGTTCGGGTCCGCGACCAACGTCTCCAGCGACGTGGCCTGGAGCAGGTCGCAGGTGACCGGGAACGCCGGCGGGTTTGGGTCGCCGCGGGTGGCGGGGCGGAAGGGGAGCCGGAGCGCACAGAGCTGTCCCACCACCTGGTCTCGCAGGACACCCAGCGCCTCCTTCTTGGCGCGATCCATGGCGATCTCCGCGATCAGCTTCAGCGCTTCGGCGACCACCTCGGGCACCGGGGCCGACTGCAAACCGGAGATGACCTGCTCGGTCGTCCGGAGCGCGGGAAGCTGGGCGACCCTGGGGCCCGTGCGCTTGACGACCTCCCGCACCGCATCGGCCGTGTCCATCTGGTGAACCTGCCATGGGTCGCCCGCAGGCGAGCCGCCGTCCGGCACCATCCCGACGGTTCCCCCGTCGGTGGGCACCGTCGGCTGGGGAATGGTCGGCGGTGGCTGGCTCCGGGGTGGGTTTGCCGCCAGGGCGGCGAGGAGGACTGCATTGAGGGCGATGAGCATGGTTTCGGCCGGTGTCAAAACCATCCGGTGAGCTTCCGGATGGCGGTGATGGAGGTGAAGAAGGAGAACTGGGGCCCGCCGTGACTGAGCAGGCCCAGCACGGCGCCGTCGATTCCGAGGAGCGCGGTCCCGGAGTCCCCCCGGACCGTGCATGACTCGGTCATCAGCATCCCGGTGAAGATCCCTTCCCGGGGGAAGTACAGGGTCAGGTTACCCGCGAGCAGGTATGGCTTGAACGTGCGGCCGCGCCAGGGCGAGTACAGGAGGCCGGGCCGGTCGAAGTCCTCCTCAATCGGATCGCGGATGCCCGTGACCGCCGTCCCGTCCGGCGTCAAGCCGGCGAGCGCGATCGCCGGGTTGACCTGCAACAGCGCGGCGTCCACTCGCCGGTCGATGTGGACGGCGCTCCCGGCGGTGAGACCTCCCGCCGAGAAGGCGGTGTCCTCCGCCCCGAACACGTGCGCCGCGCTCAGCGCGCGCCGCCCGATCAGCGCCCCCACTCCACCCGCCGCGACCGAGGAGCGGATCGGGCTGCCGACCCGGAGCGGGAGCGCGTCCGCGCCGGCCGGCGGTGGAGGAGGTTGGAGCGCGAACGGCTCGATGGGGAAGCAGCAGCAGGCGACGTCCACGCCCGCGCCGACACGGACCGCCTCGTCCGCCACGCCCGGCTGGCCCGCCAGCGAGAGGAAGACGACGCCGAAGTCGCCCGTCCACGCGTTCCGCCGCGCAATCCACCCGTAGCCGATCCCCAGCACGCCGGAGTCGTTCCCCGGCGGGAACCGCTCGACCTGCTCGCGGCAGGCCTGCGCCAGCAATGACAGATCTCGTCCGTTCGCGCCCACGATGTCCTCCCGGGTCGCCGGCACCGCTAGCGGGAGCGCGCCTTGGGCAGGTCCCGGAGCGCCATGACCCGGCGGGACTGCCGGCGCGTCAGCACCAGGCGGCGCTTGGCCTCGGCGAGCTGCGGCGCGCCCTCGCGGTCGCCGAGGACGTCGTGGAACTTGCCGTCGGTGAAGTCGAAGTAGGAGAAGTAGCCGCCGGGGAGGACCCCGAAGCGCTCCAGCTTCAGGCCCAGGAAGTTCGTCCTGGCGTGCGACGGGTGGTTCGCCTGCGCGAAGTACAGCGGCAGCACGAAGTTCGAGACCGCCACGCCGTCGATCGAGTACAGGTTCGACTGGACCGGGTCGCACACCTCGTACGGGCGGAGGACCATCTCGGAGGGGCGCTCCGGGTGCTGGGCGACGACCATCAGGTTGACCTCGGGATCGGCGAGCAGCTCCAGCACCTCGTGCGACAGGGTGGCGCTCCACGGTTCGCCAAACTGGGCGGTCACGTCGGTGAAGACGACGCCGAACGGCATCCCGTCCAGGTTCCGCGAGTGGTAGCCGAGCACGTCCTTGCCCGGGTCCGGGGAGTGGGCCGCCTCCGCGAGGTAGACGACGATGTCGCTCAGCTTCACGTCCTCCGTCGGCGCCTCGTTCAGATTCGCAGCGGCGAGCCGGATCTGCGCGTCCATGCCCCACAGCGGGCCGAAGTCCTCGTGGACCTGGCGCTCGATGGCGTGGACCACCGAGCGGAACTGGGTGTCGGGGACGGCTTGGGCCAGGTTGGCGATCGAGATCTTCATGGCGGCTCCTGCGGCGTGCGAGGGTGGTTGAGCGGCGGCGGGGTCCAGGAGCAACGCCCGCGCCACCGCGCGCACGGTGTCGTGCCGGCCACTTGCGCGTGCGGGCAGCCGACGGCGGTTGCGAACGCGATCTCGTTCGTGGAGCCGGCTCGCGGCGAGACCGCTCAGCGCGGCGAGACCGCTCAGCGCGGCGGGGGCGCGGGCGCGAACCGGTCGGCGAGCCGGCTGAGCTGCTTGAGCGCGGTGCCGCGGTCCGCCCCGATGCGCGCCGCCAGCCTGGACGCGAACGCTACGCGCTCAGGCCCCGGCGGCGGGACCGCCTCCAGGGAGACCTCCGCCAGGTGCCCGAACAGGAGCGGCTTCAGGTACCGCTCCAGCAGCTCCTTCTGGTCGTCCCAGGTCGACACCGCGACATCACGGTCCTCGGCGAAGGCCTGGAGCGCCCGGTCCAGGAGGTGCGGCGGTGTCGCCGGCGAGGTGGGGGTGGGGCGCTCGGGTGGCGGCGCCAGCACCAGCGCGCCGGCCGCCAGCAACTTCGCACAGGCCGCCGCCGACAGCTCGCCGCGCCGCAGGTCCCCCGGGATGCGGGTTACGAAGTTGGTGAGCTCACGGAAGTTGCCGTCCCAGGGGTGGCGGCGGAGCACCTCCAGCGCCTCCTCCGAACAGACGTCGTGCGCGCTGAACCGGCCGGCGGCGCGCGTGTGGAGGTACGCGACGACGTCTGCGAAGCGCTCGCTCAACGGTGGGACGTGGATCACCTGGCCGCTCAGGCGGTACCAGAGATCGCGCCGGAAGCGGCCCTGCTGCACCTCCTCGCGCAGGTCGCGGTTGGTGGCGCAGACGATGCGCACGTCCGCGTCCTGGGGGACGCCGTACTGACCCATCACCTCGTACTGCTCGTTGTCCAGGAACCGCAGCAGGAGGGCCTGGACATCCGGCGCCAGCTCCCCCACTTCGTCGAGGAACAAGGTGCCGCGCTCGGCGCGCTCCACTGCGCCGAAGATCCGCTTCACCGCGCCGCTGAAGGAGCCGCGCTCCGCGCCGAACAGCTCGCTCCCGCGGAACTCCTTGGTGAGGGTCGAACAGTTGACCCCGACGAACGGTCCTCCGCGCCCGGTCGCGCGGTCATACGCGCGGGCCAGGCCTTCCTTTCCCGACCCGGATGGTCCTTGCAGCACGACCCGCAGCCCTTGCCGCGCGGCGAGGACGGTCTCCCAGTGCACCGCCCGGATCTCGGAGGACGCCAGCACGAACCCTTCCCGCTCGCTCCTCTCGGCGCTCCGGTGCGCCTGCGTCTGCCGCGCGATGTAGCGGTGCACCCGCTCCAGCACCTCGGACCACTGGGCGGCCGCGGTCCCGTGCGGGGTGAGGACGATCGATCCGCCTGGGACGGACACCAGGGCCTGCTCCGCGCCGGGCGCGTCCGGCACTGCCTCTCGCGGCGCCACGGTCGCCTGGACCGGCAGACCGATCTGCTTGAACCACGCGGCGAGCGCGTCAGCCACGGCGCTGGGCAGGTTCCCGCCCGCTCCGGGCCAGGCGTCCGGTGGCTCTCCCAGGTCCACGCCTTCGGTGACGGCCAGCCGGAGCGAGAGCGGCTCCCGCGGGTCTGCGCCCGCGACCGTCACCTTGGCGCCGGAGGGCGCGCGCACCCAGGTGCCGTTGCGGCTGCCGATGTCGCGGAGGCAATAGGCCTCGTCCTCCCGCCACACCACCACGTGGTTCCCCGAGACGGTGTTGGAGGGGAGCGACACGGAGTGTACCTGGATGCCCGCGAGTGAACCGCGCAGGGCGTCCGGATCCGGCTCGCGGCCGAGCAACAACGCCTGCCGTGGCTCGATGGTCAGCTCTCGTGGAGGTTGATCGCCCGGCTTGACGTGTAGTTTCACGCGAAAAGTCTATCTTGTCCGATGAAGCTGGTTTGTCTTGAACCGACCAGCGGCACGCGGTAATCGGCGCGAGCATGTTGTCCTCGCACGCCGCGGCGCTGTCGGATTACCTGGCGGGGTGTCGCTCCCTGGTGCGCGAGGAGATCGAGCGGCTGGTGCCACGGCGCGGGAAACACCGGCTGCTCTACGAGCTGATGCTGGAGTATCCGCTGCGCGAAGCCAAGGGAATGCGCCCCGCGCTGTGCATCGCGGTGTGCCGCGGGCTGGGCGGGAGGTTGCACGATGTCATCCCCACCGCGGCGGTGCTCGAGCTGTACCACAACGCATTCCTCGTCCATGACGACGTGGAGGATGGATCGCGGCTCCGTCGGGGAAAGCCGACCCTGCACCAGGTCCAGGGAATCCCGGTAGCGATCAACGTCGGCGATGGAATGCTGGCGCTGGCGCTACAGCCGCTGCTCGACAACACGGAGCGGATCGGATTGGGGCGGGCGCTGCACGCGCTGGAGATCGTGGCCCGGATGTGTCGCGAGTCGGTGGAGGGGCAGGCGGTGGAGCTGGAGTGGATCCGCTCCGGGGAGTGGGCGCTGAGCGACCGCGATTACCTGGGGATGGTGCTGAAGAAGACGGGTTGGTACACGTTCATCGCCCCGGTGTTGCTGGGCGCGGCGGTGGCGGGCGCGCGGTCGCGTTCGGTCACCATGCTCCGGCGCTTCGCCACGCTGCTCGGGGTCGCGTTCCAGATCCAGGACGACCTGTTGAATTTGGAGGTGACCGGAGCTGCGTACGGCAAGGAGATCGCCGGTGACTTGGAGGAGGGGAAGCGGACGCTGATCGTCCTCCACCTGCTGCGGACGCTGGGAAGGGACGAGGCGGCGCGGGCGCGGGCGGCCCTGGCGCTCCCGAGAGAGCAGAAGCACCCGGAGGAGCTCCGGTGGATCGCGCAGCGGATCCGGGAGGTGGGGAGCGATCGGTACGCGCGCGCCATGGCGGACCGGTACGCGGGGAAGGCGCGGGCGGCGCTGGAGCGGGTGCGGGACGATCTGCCGCCGTCGCCGCACCGGGAGTTCATCGAGGCGCTGGTGGAGTTCACCGTGCGAAGGGCGAGCTGAAGGGGCGACCATGAGCATCAAGTCTCCGGGAGCTCCTGGATCGAAGGGCCCGAAGAGGAAGCCGCGTTTCAAGCCGCACGCGCGGACGAATCAACAAGCGCAGGACGACGCCCGCCAGCAGCAGGACACCAGCCGCCAGCAGACCTTCGACCGGGAGGAGGGCCCTCCGGAGGACCTGGCCCAGATGCTGCTCAAGCTGGGCCGCCGCGCGTTCGCGCAGCAGGCGTACGTGCGCCACCGGCTCAACGACTACCGGAATGATTTCAAGAAGCAGATGCTCCTCCGCGCGTTCGACGGCTCGGAGGAGCGGCTGCAGATGGTGACCGAGCGGACCGAGCAAGCCCGCGCCCAGGCGCGCGAGTACCTGGGCAAGGCGCTGGCACTGGGGATGGAGAGCCTGAACACGACGCTGGACGTGCACCACGGCGTGGTGAGCGCCTGCTTCGACCGGCTGACGCGCCTCATCCGCGGCGCGGATCCGCTGCAGCGGTTCGTGCAGCGGCTGGGCGGCGCCACCGACACCAACATCCAGCACGCCACGGTCCGGTCGATCATCCTCCACGAGCTGGTGAAGGACATCCTCCACGACCGGGACAACCTGGTGGACAAGCTCTCCGGGGACCAGCGAAAGGAGCTGTTCGAGTTCGCTCTGGGGATGAGGGAGGAGCCGCCGGAGGTGGTGTCGGCCTTCTTCAAGGACTCACCCCTGGAGCGGCCTCCCGGGGTGCCGGAGATCCGGCACGAGCAGGAGACCCGCGTCCGGCCGATCCGCTGGGAGGTCGACCTGGACTCCCAGAAGCCCAACACGAAGCTCCGGGAGCAATGGGTGTGGCTCCAGAGCGAGCTGTTCGAGGAGCGCGAGCTGGCCATCTACATCGGGCACCTGGTGGCGCTCAAGCCGGACTGGTGGCCCCGGCGCCGCCCTTGGCGCGATGCCCGGCAGGCGAACCCCAGCCTCCGTGTCTCCGTGAGCAAGGGGGACATGCCGGAGCCGTCGGAGGACGCCGCGCTGGATGAGCCGTACCGGCTGCCGATGCTCCAGAAGGTGAAGCTCACGGTGACGGCCGAGTGCGAGCCATTCTTCTACGAGCACCGCGAGGAGCTCGAGAAGACGCCACAGTTCCGGAAGGCGGCGCTCAAGAGGCTGGGGGACCAGCGGGGAGCCGGCGAGACCGTCAAGATATCAATGATGTATCGGTGCGACATCTCCCTGCCGACGCTCCGATGCGTCCTCCCGGCCGAGTTCCACGTATCGTGGGCGGTGTTAAAGCCCCAGGCGCCGGCATGAGCCACGAGGTCATCGTGAGGCCCGGCCGCCAGGAAGCCGCCGCGCTGGTGATGGAGGTGAAGAGGCTGGTCTCGCGCCATCCCCGGGTGGCCTCCGCCGTGGTCTCGGCGCTGATCGCCGAGGGGCGCCGCGCGCTGCGCACCGAGGAGGGGCGGGCGTGGCTGGCCGGCCTGAGGTCTTCGGAGCGCGTCGCGCGCGCGCGCGTGGCGTGGGACGCGATCGGCCTGGGGGCGGTTCCGGTGCGCGAGGATGCGGCGCCCATCTCGCGGTTCGTGGCCGCGTTCGCCGCCGCGGCCGCCCAGGAGGGCCCCGAGTCGCTGGCCGCGGCGGTGCGCGAGTCGAGCCGATGACCGTCCGTTCCGCCGGCGTGGGCGGGGACGCCCTGTGCGAGCTCCTCGCCGGAGCGCTGCTGGTGGCGCGCCAGGTCCTGCGAGCGGAGCCCGCGGTCGCCCGTCCCCTCGCTACAGCCGAAGCGCCCGACGACTACCTGCTGGCGCTGCTCGGGTGCTTGCAGGCGGCCCGCGGCGTCGACCTGGTCGTGGGGCGGGAGCTCGCGCCCCCGAGCGGGTCCACAAAGGAGGCTCCGTGGCCCAACCATCTCGCGCGGTGACGCCGGCGGTGGTGCTGGAGGACGCGCTCGCGCTGGCCAGCCTGGAGCGGTGGCGCGCGGCGGCGAGCGGAGCGCGCCAGCCGGAGCGGCCGTGGAAGCAATGGGACCACGTGGTGGTGCTGGCCGGTGAGCTGCAGGTGCTGGTCAACCTCTGCCAGCAGCGGGACCTGCGGCCCTGCGCCTCGCGAGGGAAGGCGGTGGGAGCGCTGACCCTGCTGGTGCGCGAGCGCTCGTGGGACGGGGTCGTCCGCTGGGACCTGCCCGTCCGGAGCCGGCCCGGAGTGTTCGGGGCCAGGGTAGGAACGGCACAGGTGCAGGTCCAGGCCGGCGCGCTGCGGCTCCAGGTCGAGGACCGTGCGCTGGGCGCGCGGATCGAGCTGCGCCTGGCCGCGGAGGGGTTGCCCCTCACCTCGCCGGCGGTGCCGCTGGGAGGAGGGACCTTCCAGTGGCTGGCGCTCCCCTGCCTCCGTGCCACGGGTACCGTCGAGTGGCGAGGGCGCCGGCACCGCCTCCGCGACGCGCCGGCCTACCACGACGAGAACTGGGGATGGTGGCGCTGGGGCGAGGACTTCGCCTGGCAGTGGGCGTACGTGCCCTCCAACTCCGGCTGGGTGGCCGTGCTCAGCCGGATGCTCGACCGGCGCCGCGCCGTCGAGCACGACGTGAGGCTGTTGTTGTGGAGAGACGGCGCCCTGGCGCGGTCCTTCCAGGGACGGGAGGTCTCGGTGACGGCGCGCGGGTGGTTCCCCGAGCGCCCGGCGCCGGCGCGGTTCCCGGCGATCGCCAACCTGTTGGCCGAGGGGAACGTCACGGACGTCCCCGCGACCCTGGAGATCACGGCTCGCCGAAGCAACGAGCGGGTGCAACTGGAGCTGACCGCTGCGGAGGTCGCCCAGCTCGCGGTGCCGAACGAGACGGATCTCGAGGTGACCTGGGTGAACGAGGTGGCCGTCCAGGCACGCCTGGACGGGTCGATCGCCGGTGAGCGCCTCGGCGGTGGTGGGCCCGCGCTCCTGGAGCTGGTGCATGGGTCGTGAACGGCGCGAACCAGGACCGGTGCGCGACGCGCTGGGGCGCGCGCTGGTGGGCATGAGCCGCGAGCACCCACCGGGCGCCCGCCGGCTCTCGGAGGTGCTGCGCGGCCACGACCTCGACGTCCAAGTCGGCCCGGAGCGCTTCGGGGTGATAGGGGCCGAGGGCGGGGTCCGCGTCGCCGGAGAAGCTCCCGCCCGGGCGATCTCCGTCTCGCTGTCGCCGGGCTCGCTGTGCCGGATGCTCGCGGGCGAGACGACGGTCGGCCGGGAGCTCCGCGCGGGCGAGCTGGAAGCGCGAGCCTCCATCGCGCGCCTGCGCCGGCTGGACGTCGCGCTGAGGACGTTCCTGCAGGTCGCGGTGCGCTGTCCGTCGCTGGCGGAGATCGCGGCCACCTTGAGAGCCCGGCTGTCCCTTCATCCCGAGGAGCCAACGTGATCCGCACCCCCCGGAAGAGCAAACACGTCCACGTGCTGGGAGCGGGAATCGCCGGCCTCACCGCGGCGCACGAGCTTGCGGAGCGCGGCTACTGCGTGACGGTCTACGACCGGGACCATGCGCCGGGTGGAAAGGCCGCCACCCAGTATCCATGGCTCCGGCTCAGGGGACATACAAAGCTGCACCGGATGCCGGCGGAGCATGGGTTCCGCCTGTTTCCTTCGTTCTACCGGAACGTGATCCACACCATGTCCCGGATCCCGTTCGACCGGACGCGGTCCGCCAACGCGAACCCGGATCGCCAGGAGCGCGGCTACAACACCGTGGCGGAGAACCTGCTCGCCGCGCCCTGGGCCGCCATGGTCCGGAGCAACATCCCCGTCCGGATCATCCCGCGCGCCTACGGCGACAAGCTCGGGGGCTTCTTGCGGGCGCTGGAGGACGTCTCCACCTCTCTCCACTTCAGCGAGGCGAGCTCTGCGGACACCCAGCGTTTCCAGCTCAAGTGCCTGCAGTTCGCCACCTCGTGCCGGGAACGGCGCGACCAGGTCGGCCCGCACGCGTACGGAGGGCTCAGCTGGTGGGAGTTCCTGGGAGGGGACCACCTGACGCCGCGGTTCCAGCAGGAGGTCGAGACCTTCATCCGGACCATGGTGGCGATGGACGCGCGCGGAGGGAACGCCCGCACCATCGGCAACGTCGGGATGCAGCTGATCTTCGATCTCTTCAGCGACGGCTCCGGCGTCGACCGGGTGCTCAACGGGCCGAGCAGCGAGCAGTGGCTGGAGCCGTGGGAGCGCCACCTCCGGACGATGATGCCGCGCGTCGGGTTCCGGTACGGCGCGGCGGTCACGTCCATCAGCTACGACCGGGCTCGCCGCCGGGTGAGCTGTTTCGAGTACGAGGAGGACCACCACCGCTACACCGTACCCGTGGGGGAGCGCGACTGCGTCATCGCCGCCCTCCCGGTCGACGCGATGAGGGCGGTGCTGTCGCGCCCCGCCTCGGACGAGCTGGTCAACGAGGATCCCTCCCTGACGTGGATCCGCAACATCGACGTCAGCCGATACACGGCCTGGATGTCCGGGATCCAGTACTACCTGGAGCGAGACGTCCCCATCGTCCGGGGACACGTCTATTACCCGGAGACCCCCTGGAAGCTGAGCTCGGTTTCCCAGGCGCAGTTCTGGGGCCCGAGGTTCATGCAGGCGTACGGGGCAGGCATCTGCCGCGGAATCCTCTCCGTGGACATCTGCGACTGGGAGCACAACGAGGGCAGGCACCGCGCCGTCGGCTTGCTGGCCAGAGAGTGCAACGAGCCCAAGGTCGTGGCGCAGGAGATCTGGGCCCAGCTTCGCGAGGCGCACCAGTTCGGCGAGCGCTCCGCGCTCCCCGAGAGATACCTCGGGTATCACCTGGACGACAGCATCCTGTTCGCATCGCCGATCCAGTCATACCCGGTCCCGGACGCGTACAACCGGAGCCGTTATTTCATCCACCCACCGGGTTCCCACCTGGAGCGGCCGCAGGCGCGGACCACCATCCCCAACCTGTTCCTGGCGGGCGACTACGTCCAGACGAACACGGACCTGGCGACCATGGAGGGCGCGAACGAGTCGGCCCGGGAGGCCGTGAACGGCCTCATCGAGCACGACCACCTGGACGGGGATCTCTGCGAGATCTTCGCGCCCAGCGAACCGGCCGAGTTCGACTACGTCAAGGAGCTCGATCGAGACCTGTTCCGCCGCGGCGAGCCGCACCTGTTCGAGGTGATGGGGATCACCCAGACCATCGACGGCGCTCCACCCGGCCGGGGCGGAGCCCTCGCCCTGGCGGCGGGGGCCGTCCGCGGAGCCCAGTTGGTTGGGGAAGGTCTGCCTCGGGCGCTGGAGCGATTCTTCTAGGAGGCACCATGTCGGGCAAACACTGGAAGAGGCATCCCTCGCACAAGCCTTACCGGCTGGCGCGGGCATGGGTCGACGGCTCGATGCATCGGCGCGAGTTGCAGGAGCGCTGCGCGGAGGTCTTCCTCGCGGTCTTCCAGGAACTGGTCGCCAACAGGTCGCTCGGCCGGCTCAGGCCGATCCACCCGGACGACAAGGTCCTTCGTGAAGAACGGGATTACGGACTGTTCGAGGCCATGAAGCCCCTGGAGCGAGAGCGGAAACCTCCCCAGGATGAGGCACAGACCGTGAAGCCGCCGGTCAGGGTTCCGCAGTCGCCCCTGAGCCCTCCGACGTTGGTCGAGCTCGACGATGCTCGCATCCATGGGTTCGATCTGGACCTGGGCCTCCCGCTCGAAGGGGAAGGGGGGCGCGCGCCGTCGCGGCTCATCAGCGTCAGGCTCCACCTGGACCTCACGTTCGAGCCCGACGTGACCGCCAAGCTGGCCTGCCTCGACGACCTCGAGAGCCCTGATATCCCGCTGCCGCTCGTATTGGGCAACGTCCTGGACCCCTTTCAGAAGACCGTCCGGCAGGTCCTCGATGAGCTGGAGAAGGCTGCGCAGGAGCCGCGCTGCGCGATCCGCGCCATCCAGGCACTCCGGCAGAAGAAGGCGGGCGAAGGTCATCCGGACGGCGAGCCGATGTGGGCGGGCATCACGAGGGACGATCTCGGATTCGATCCGGCAGTGATTGCCCTGGGATACTGGAACAAGCTGATTTTGCGGGAATTTGCCAGAAGCCTGGCGCTGGAGCTGGAGACGACCCTCGTGCAGGCAAACCTGTACCTCGCGTCCGGCCGGCGCACCCGGATCGGCGATCGCGTGGTCGACAGGGACAAGGCGCCTCAGAGCCAGTCCACCCAGAGTGACCCGAACTTCTGGTCCCGGAAGATGCTGCAGTCCGTGTCAAGGCCGCGCCGGCCCTAGCATCCTCGCGAACCGCTCCGGCGAGACGACGCCCGCCGCGCGCAGCGCCTCCTCCGCCTCCGCGGCGTCCCGCCCCACCGCCAGCAGCGCCTGGCGGCGCGCGGCGGCCGCGGACGGCCCCATCCCCACCGCGTCGAACGCCGCCGCCGCCCGTTCATACCGCTCGGCGGCCCGGGCGCGCTCCCCCTCCACCAGCGCCAGCCCCGCCCACGACGACTCCGCCCACGGCCGCGCGGCCAGGAACCCGCTCCGCTCCAGGACCCGCGCGCTCTTCCTCGCCAGCGCCTTCAACCTCCCCACCGCCGCCCCCTCCGCCGACAGCGCCGCGGCGATCGCGCACCGCGCCCGCAGCGCGTTGAGCTCCGCGCGCACGAAGTCTCGAGTGAAGAAGAAGTTGGCCCGGAGCCGCGGCCAGTCCGCCGCCAACCGCTCCAGCGCGGCGGCGGGCTTCCCCCGGTAGAGCTCCAGGTCGCACGCTCCCACCAGGTGCATGTAGTGCTGCGAGTGGTACCCGGGCACGGGCCAGCGCTCCATCGCCTCCCGGTCCATCCGCTCCGCCTCCTCCGGTCGGTCCAGCGCCAGCCACCCGCGGTTCCTCGTCCCCAGCCGCAGCGTGACCGACCCGAGCAAGTCCCCCCGCTCGTCCATGTCGCGCACCACGGCCGCGTGCCGCTCCGCCAGCCCCCGCAGCTCCCCGGTGTACGCGCGCGCGGTGGTCGAGTACCCCGCGGCCATCACCAATTCCCACGTCGACCCCTGGCACCTCCGCCGGAGGATCGCCTCCGCCTTCTCCCCCGCCCGCGTCGACTCCCCCCACGCGCCCTCGAAGAACGCCACGATGGCCCGGGTGAACAGGGCGAACGCCTCCGCCGCCGGCGACGGGTGCGCGCGCGCGATGGCCTCCAACTCCGCCAGGTTCCGCCTCGCCTCCGCCCACGCGCGGCGCCCGCCCACCGACGCGAGGTAGCTGGCGTTCGCGCCCAGCGCCCGGCAGACCCGGTGCGGCTCCCCGCACCGCAGCCCGATGGCCGTGCTGAGCGCCTCGAACTCCGCGCCCCTCAGCGCGTCCACGCTCCCGAACCCCATGGCTGCCGCCCAGCACGCGTCGAACCGGCGCAACACCTCCGGATCCGCACTCCCGCCCAGCGGGCCCGCGCGGCCCAGGCGCATCCGCGTCCAGAGGATCCGCGCCATCATCCCCGCCCGGCCCCGCGCCATCCCGATCCCCACCGAGCGCAGGACCTCCTGCAGGAGCTGGACGCCGCGGTCGAGCTTGCCCGCGCGCAGCAGGTGCTCCGCCGCCGCCGACAGCCAGGGCGCGCGGTCCACGCCGGCCTCGGCCGCGGCGGCGGCGGCGTCCTCGTACGCCTCCCCGGCGCGCCAGGCGTGCCCCGCGGCCACCAGGGCCTGGCCCTGCCGGCGCCGCAGCTCCAGCCGCCGCTCCGGCGCGCCCGCCCCGCGCGCGGCCCGGTCGAGCAACGCCGCCGCCCGCTCGAACGCCAGCGCCGCCTCCGCCTGCGCCGCGGCCGGCTCCACCATCGCCTCCGCGCGCTCGCGCAGCCCGGCGCGCTCCAGGTGCTCCAGGACCAGGTGCGCGCCGCCCCCGGTCTCCTCCAGGGCCTGGGCGATCGACGCGTGCAGCGCCGCCCTCCGCTCGGGCGGCAGCGCGCCGACGAGCACCCGCCGCGCCAGGTCGTGCATCGGCTCCAGCAGGGCGCGCCCGCCGGCCATCACCGCCCGGGTCAACCGCGCCGCGCGCAGCTCCTCCAACACGGCGGCGGTGATGCGCCCGGCCGGCGCCGCTCGGCGGACGGCGTCCTCGGAGATGGGGTGGCCCGCCACCGCCACCACCTCCGCCACCTCCCGCGCCGGCCCCGCCAGCGCCTCCACCCGCCGGAGGACCAGCGACTCCAGGGGCGCGTCCGGTTCTCCTCCCCGGAGCGACGCCGCCAGCTCCACCAGCTCCAGCGGGCTCCGCGCCGGCTCCCGCGCGCCCCAGCCGCCGGCCGGCTCCGCCACGCCGAGCGCGCGGAGCAGCGCCTCCCGCTCCTCGTCCGCCAGGGGGCCCACCGGGACGTCCACCGTCACCACGGCCGGCTCCGACCGCGCGAGGATGGCCCCCGCGCCCGCCTCGTCCGGCCCGCGCGCCCGGGCCTCGCGATCCACCGCCACGGCGAGCGCCGGCGGCCCTCCCGGCGCCAGCAGCTCCTCCAGCACCCACGCGCTGTCCGCGTCCGCGTCCTGGAAGTCGTCCAGCACCACCACCACCTTGGCGCGCGCGTCGAGGCGGCGGAGGAGCTGGCGCAGCTCCTCGACTGCGCGCCGCCGCAGCTCGCGGGCGTCGGCCGGCGCGGTGGCCAGGTGCCCGCGCACGGCGGCGCCCAGCGCGGGGAAGAGGCGGGCGAGCGAAGGGAACGGTTCGGGCACCACCGCCGCGAGCGCCTCGCGGTCGAGCGCGCCGAGCGCCTTCGCCAGGTCCTCCGCCACGCCTTCGAACGCGCGGTACGGCGTGGTCTCCCGCTCGAAGCACCGGCCGCGCAGCGGGAGGATGGGCGTGCGGGCGGCCATGGCCTCCAGCGCCGCGCCCACGAGCGCGGTCTTGCCCATCCCCGCGGGCCCGCGCACGTGGGCCGCGACCGCTTGCCCCGCGCGGGCAAGCTCCAGGGCGTGCAGCAGCGAGGCCAGCTCGCCCTGCCGTCCGACCCAGCTCGCGCGGTCGCCCGCCGCCGGGGTCCTTTCCGCCCGGCCGAGCGCGGCGAGCACCTCGCCACCGGCGGGCCGGCCCGCGGGCTCCGGCGCCAGGAGCCGTTCGCAGAGGGCGCGCAACCGCCCCAGCGCCGCCTCGTCTCCAGCGAGCGGGAGCGCCGCGCCGTGCCCGGGCGGGCGGCCGGCGAGCAACGCGTGGATGGTGGCCCCGAAGGCGTACCAGTCGCTCGGCGGGCCATGAGGGGCGCCGGCGAGGACCTCCGGGGCGATGAACCCGGGGGTCCCCACCGCCGCTCCACCCGCGGCGCCCGCGTCGCCGACCAGCCCGAAGTCCGCCACCACCGCCCGCTTCGGCCGGGTGAGGAGGACGTTGGCGGGCTTCAGGTCGCGGTGCAGCTTCCCGGAGGCGTGGAGCGCCTGGAGCCCGGCGGCGACGTCGCCCAGCAGCGCCTCCAGGTCCTCCCAGCCGGCGCCCGAGCCACATGCCGAGCGCCAGGCGGTGAGCTCACCGTGGGCCGCCAGCTCCATGGTGAAGAACATCTCCCGGCCGTCGTTTACCAACTCGTGCAGCGCCACCAGGTTCGGGTGCCGGAGGTCCGAGAGCGAGCGGAACTCGGCCTTGAAGCGCTCGCGGGCGAAGGGCTCGGTTCGCTCCAGCCGCTTGAGGGCGATCCGGTCGTCGCGCTGGAGGTCGACGACCTCGTACACGGTGCCGTGCGCGCCACTCCCCAGCATCCGCACCACGCGGAAACGGTCGGTTCCGGAGAACGAGGCCGTTCCTGGCAGCCGGGGAAGATCGATCGTGTCCACGCCGGCGCGGAGCTTAGCCGGTCACCCCTCCACCGCGCGCCGGCCGGCCGCGCCCACCGGCTTCTGGAGCAACGAGACGGCAATGGAGATCCCGAGGATCCCGCCGATGATCGCCAGCGAGGCTCCGATCGGGACCTTGTAGACGTCCATCAGCAGCATCTTCGCGCCCACGAAGATGAGCACGAACGACAGCCCGGTCTTCAGGTGGGTGAACTTCGTCAACACCCCGGCGAGCAGGAAGTAGAGCGACCGCAGGCCGAGGATGGCGAAGATGTTCGACGTGAAGACGATGAACGGGTCCGAGGTGACCGCGAAGATGGCGGGGATGGAGTCGACCGCGAACACCAGGTCGGTGAGCTCGATGGTGATCAGCGCCAGCAGGAGCGGGCTGGCCAGCCGCCCGTGACCGAAGACCTTCCGGACGACCCTCACCACGGCGTTCTTCTCCGGGTCAGGCTCCTCCTTCCGCTGGACCAACAGCTTGACGCCGGTGACCGCCAGCAGCCCGCCGAAGACGTACATCGCCCAGTGGAAGTGCTGGAGGAGCGCGCCGCCGGCGAAGATGAAGCCCGCTCGCATGGCGAGCGCCCCCAGCACGCCCCAGAAGAGCACGCGGTGCTGCTGGATGGGCGGGATGGCGAAGGCGGCGAACACCGTCACGAAGATGAAGAGGTTGTCCACCGCCAGCGCCTTCTCGATCACGTAGCCGGTGGTGAACTCCAGGGCGCGGTCCGCCCCGAACCAGACGTAGACGCCCAGGTTGAACAGCATCGCCAGGGCCACCCACACCAGGCTCCAGATCCCCGCCTCCTTCAGGCTCACCTCGTGCGCCTTCCGGTGGAAGACCCCCAGGTCGATCGCCAGCATGGCGAGCACGAACGCGACGAAACCGACCCACAGGGCCGGCGTTCCAATGGAGTCGAATGGCATACCTCCAGATCTAGGGACGGACCTTCATGTGGACCATGACGAAAGTTCGTCGTGACGTGTCGGGTTTCACGACATATCGTCCAGGGGCATGGAATGGCTCAACTACCACCACCTCCTCTATTTCTGGGTCGTGGCGCGCGAGGGGGGCCTCGTCCCGGCCGGCAAGGTGCTCCGGCTGTCGCACCCCACCCTGAGCGCGCAGGTCCACGCCCTGGAGGACCAGCTGGGCGAGAGGCTCTTCGAGAAGGCCGGCCGCAAGCTCGCCCTCACGGAGATGGGGCGGGTGGTCTACCGCTACGCGGAGGAGATCTTCTCGCTGGGCCATGAGCTCCTGGACACCGTCCACGGGCGCGGGGCACGTCGCCCGCTCAAGCTCATCGTG
>Ga0134122_10001047_pt1 | contig 19772 bp, 16 predicted proteins | sample KB302_FD_96461 | JGI IMG/M metagenome (GOLD analysis project Ga0134122, IMG submission 96461) | Terrestrial soil microbial communities without Nitrogen fertilizer from Kellogg Biological Station, Michigan, USA - KB3-0-2 | ecosystem: Environmental > Terrestrial > Soil > Unclassified ... | reverse complement strand
GGCTACCGTCTCGCTCAGGTGATTGTGCATTTGCCCATGGGTATCTGGCTATTTTAATTCATGATCCTGAGGGGGGTCAGGCAAGCCGCCTTTAGGAAGGCGACGAGGATCGCCGGCATTGTGCTGCCGTCGCCGAAAACCGGAAAGAACGCGCCATGCGTCGACTTAATCAATACCCAGTATGAGAGGTTGCCAATGCAGCCGACCAAGTAACCGAGAGCCGCGAGGAAACCAGGATAGTCGCCGAAACCCGCCTTGACTTAGGCGTAGACGCCGGCCTCAAGATCGGGTTTCGGCCCGGCCAGGGATTGGAACACAGGCGCCAGCGTGTAGATGCCGCCCGCCGCTATGGCCCAGGCGATGAGGGCACCCACGGCCCCATGGCGCCGCCAATGTCCGAGGCAGGGAAAAAATGCCGGCCCCAACCATGGATCCAACCACCATGGCCGCAAGGGCAATGAGAGATAGTTTGTGAACGGATTGCGATGCCACAGTGATCACTCTGGCCGGTTATCGACAACGACCCTTTGATTCTTGGGCAATGATAGCCGGCCGCATCGAGGAACCACCCAAGCGCTTCGTTCCGTTTGCATCGTCCTGCAGCTCGCCCGGAGCCACCGACGGCTGCAGAGGAGGCCGCAGACGACAGATACCGACGGCGCCTGAACCGCGCACGCGGCATCCGCGCGGTCTCAAGGGTTCACGATTGTGGAAGGCCCCGACGCGGCGCCAATCGGGGCAAGACAACCAAAGCACCGACGGGGAATCCCTAGCCGCAGCAGGTCGGTGGCAACTGGCCCGCGCTTCGGGCAGCGGGTCCTGCCAGACCACGCCACTCCATCGGCGCCGCCCGGCGAACAACCCCGACCACTCCATCCGTTCTCGTATTGTCTTTTAGCGGATATTCTCCGGAAGCAAACTCCTTTGCTTGGGGGTTTACCTGTATACCTCGCCTCCAGGATCGGCCTTATCCTTGCGTCCTCGGTGTTCAAGGAGAAACGACTGATGACGCAGGTTCTAGCCATTTCCGCCACGATAGTCGCTGTTATGACCATCCTGGCATTCGGCGAGCCGACCATCCAACGCTCGATGGGAGACGGCGCACAGGCACAACACAGCACCAGGGTGCGCGATCAAGCGTGTTACCGCAGGTGCAGGAACGACATGAGGAAGTCGACATCGGCGTGCAACAGGCTGTGCCGCTGAGGACTGCTTCGGTTTCCACCCCCGCGCCCCGTGTCCTTACCGACGCTCAATCGACCCGCTCGGCCGTATTAGCGCAGGAGAGGTGCGACGCCACCCGCCTGATACACCGAGCCGGTCGAGGTTGCTACGCCCAGGCCGGCCGCCAGTTGGCGTGCGGCGCGCACCCCTGGGCGGTTTTCTCCCCATCGATCGTTGAGTGAGGTGGGAGACCGGCGCAGCTGCGACCGCTGTCGGTCGCCTGTGCATGCTAGGAGATACCGCAACAGGCCGAGCCATGCTGAGTTTGTGCGCCACCATCCTGGCGGCTGCAGCCCTATACTTCGCGCGATCCGTCTTCGTCCCCGTGGCATTCTCCATGTTGGCCATCGCGTTGGTGTGGCCACTTCAGCAACTGCTCGAGACTAGAATTCCCAAGCTGCTAGCCAGCACAGTCGCCATTCTCACCACGCTGCTTGTGATCGTCTCGCTCGCCGCCGCCGTCGCCTGGGGCTTCAGCATGATCGGTGAATGGCTGGTTCAGAACACCGGCAAGTTTCAGAGCTTGCATTTAGACGCAACAAATTGGCTCGAAAGTCACGGCATTTCCGTCACCGGATTTATTGCGGAGCGCCTCGATGTGGGCTGGATCATTCGCTTCGTACAAGATGTCGCCGGTCGGATGCGAAGCTTTGCCGGATTTTTTCTCCTCGTTGTCATTTTGACTTTGATCGGCCTGCTCGAAGTCGATGAGTTCAAGCACAGACTGCAGACAATCGATGATCGTGCGAAAGGGCGAACGCTTCTGCAGATCGCACAGACGATCGCCGTGAAATTTCGCAAATACATGTTTGTGCGCTCGCTCGCGAGCGTGCTGACAGGTGCCCTTATTTTCGCATTTACGTCGTTTGCGGGGCTAGAACTGGCGACCGCGTGGGGTATCATGGCATTTACACTGAACTACATTCCGTTTATCGGGCCATTCATTGCGACCATTCTTCCCACGCTGTTTGCTGTTGTTCAGTTCGAATCATGGCAAATGGCGGTGCTGATCTTCCTAGGCTCGACCCTCATACAGTTTCTGATCGGAAACTACCTAGAGCCTCGACTGTTCGGCTCCATCCTCGACATTTCGCCTTATCTGACCGTGTTCGCCGTTTTCTTTTGGGCCTTCCTTTGGGGCGTGCCTGGCGCGTTTATCGGCGTTCCGGTAACGATCGCGCTGCTGACGTGCTGTGAGGCCTACCCATCGACGCGCTGGATCGCCATGCTGCTGTCGGGGCGGGCGGCAAAAGTGCAATTGTAACGCGGGGCCGCCCAGGAGGTCAGGGCTTTGCCCGCGCCTTTTCAGGGATAGTGGGGATATTCGCAGCATGCGCGCCGGCACAAGTTGGATGTGATGTGCCCAGTTGTGTGCGAGGGGCTAAGGTGACCTATACATCGATTGGCAACGCCCGTCTGGGCATAGCCGGCAGTCCCTGGGGTGCAATCTGGCTCGGCGGTGTCCTGGTTTTGGCCGGCCTGTTCGTGCTAGCCGATGTCGTTGCCGCCAAAACCGCCAGTACCATTGTATTTGGACTGGCGTTGCTTGCCGCTGGCACCTTTGAGATTGTGCACGCATTCTGGGCCCCGCATTGGGGCGCGCTCTTTCTGCGACTTCTCCTGGGCCTGTTCTACGCCATCAGCGGTGCCATGCTTACGGTCTATCCGCTGGCTTCGCCGAAGCTGTTGACGATAGCCTTCGCGGCCGCCCTGATTGCATCGGGGGCCGTGCGCCTTTTTTTGGCAAGCGAATATTGGCAAAGGCACGGCGGCTTGCTGCTGGCATCGGGCATCGTCGGTATCCTTGCTGGGCTTGTCGTACTCAGCAAATGGCCGATCGCAGGCTGGTGGGCACTGGGCCTCGTCGTCGGCATCGACCTTTTGCTGCACGGCGCCTGGTGGATCATGTTCGGCCTGAGCCTGCGGCGACAACCGATCCACCTTTGAGGTCGACCAAAGGCTCCCCCGGGGCCGAGCCACGAGGTGAAGAGCCCGCTGGAGGCGAGGCATGAGGCCGGTCATCGATCCTCGCAACGGCGACATCGAGGATGATGCGTCCAGCCCCGACCGACACTCACTCCTTTCTCTTGCCGGCACGTTGCTTGCAGAAATCAGCTTTCCGAAACTGGCGATGGCCTGGCTCTGGCTCGTCGTCGCTCCCGGTCTGTTGCTGGGTCTGGCGCCCATCCTCACCTCGCTTTGGATCGACGCGCTCTACAACAAGATCCGCGCGCCATTCGCCGAGCTGTGGCCCGCCGTTCTGCTGTCGGCGATTATCATCGGCGGCCTTATCGGCGGCCGCACGCTGTTTCGGCTGGCCGAGAGCAGCTTCTGGTCGCTGAACGCGCTCGCCGTGCAGCCTGGCTACGTGGCTTGTCGGGAAGGTCTAAGGCACCTTGCCGAACGCTGGCTGCCGGCGCACGCAACCACTCAGCAACGCGATCGGCTGCGTGGCGCCATGGCCGCGGTATCCGGCGCCATAGTTTCCGGATTGGCGCTGCTGTTGTTGATCGCGGCCTGGCAGAAGGCGCAGCTCGTCGCTGACTTCGGCAGGTTTGCTTCGCTGTGGCAACTGGCGGGTGTGGTTGTTGCCAACAGCGTCGTGATCGTGGCCGGCTACCTCGCGATCGTCGCGCTTATATGGGGCATTGCCGATGCGACCATTGCCCAGCCGCGCGACTTCGACCGCTATCGCCTGAAACCCTCAGCGGGCCGCCAATGGCGAATCGCCCATCTCTCCGACGTACATATGGTAGGTGAGCGCTACGGCTTTCGCATCGAGTGCGGCAGAACGGGACCGCGCGGAAACCTGCTGTTCCAACGGGCGTTGGAGCAGCTGGCGAATATCCATGCCCGGGCGCCCTTGGATGCCATCTTGATTACTGGGGACCTCACCGACGCGGGCCGCTCTTCCGAATGGGCGGAGTTCTTCGACGCCATCACACCCTTTCCGCAGCTGGCCGAACGGCTGCTGATTTTGCCAGGCAACCATGATGTGAACATTGTCGACCGCGCCAATCCCGCGCGCCTCGACCTGCCGACCAGTCCGAACAAACGGCTGCGCAAGCTGCGAATGTTGTCGGCCATGCAGGCCGTAGAGGGAGGGCGTGTGCGTGTTGTGGATCGCGCGCGCCGCCGTCTGGGAGGCAGCTTGCAAGACGCGTTGGAGCCGCACCTCGGCTGGCTGATCAAGTTCGCAGACTGCGGCAAGCCGCGGCTGTCGCGGGAATTGGCGGACCTATGGGCGGGCATTTTTCCCTTAATAGTGCCGCCCGACCCGGACGACGGCTTGGGAATCATGTTGTTGGATTCCAATTCCGACACGCACTTCTCGTTCACCAACGCGCTCGGGTTGATTTCAAGCGAACAGGTCGAGGGAGTGGAAATCGCCCACGCGCAATATCCACGCGCCTGCTGGATCATTGCCCTGCATCACCACCTGATCGAATATCCGCGGGCCGCCAAGGCGCTTTCCGAACGCATCGGCACCGCGCTTGTCAATGGGAACTGGTTTATTCGTCGATTGCAGCCAATGGCTCGTCAGGTGGTGCTCATGCACGGACATCGACACTTCGATTGGATTGGAGAATGTGGCGAGCTTTCAATCGTGTCCGCACCGTCACCCGTGATGAGCCTGGCCGAGAATGCCGCCAGCAGCTTCTATATTCACACCTTTGCGGTAGGACCGGAGCGGCGCATCGAAATTCTGCCGCCGGAGCGCGTGCTTCTGAAGCAGTCGGTCGAGCGGTAACGTGACGAGGTCGCAACGCGGCCCGGCAGCAGCTATATCCGATCGTCCGCGCCCGCCACGGGCGTCGTGCGGTCATCAGGGCTGGTCCAAGATTGGGTCAGGGTTCCGCCTGATATGAATGTCGTCCCCAGCACCACAAAGTAACCGGGGTCTATTCGAACAGCGCGCGAGCGACGCTCGCTGCTGGCACCGCATTTCGATCGAAGCCTGCCCTGCGCACGCGCTGGGCGCGCGCGCCTCACCTGCTCGGCCAGACCAAAGGCGAGGTCGCCATCGCTGGCTACGCCAACCACATAAGGAAAGCAGCTCACCATGTCAGCGGACGGTTTGGGTCGCGCCAGGGCTGGCAAAGGTCCGCATGGATCGGTCCTGGTCGCGGCGATGGCGGCGCTCGTGCTGGCTGCGTGCCGACCCGAAGCCGAACCCATGATGCTGGGTGCCCGACCGGTTCGCACCGTGGTGGCAGAACGAAACGAAGCCGGCATTCCGATCACCCTTACCGGCCGAATTGAAGCAGAGGACGAAGTCTCCCTGGCCTTCCGCATTTCGGGGCGAATCCTCGAAAGCGACCTGAAGTTGGGTAACAATGTAAAGGCGGGGCAGCTGATCGCCCGCCTCGAGTCGCAAAACGAGCTCAACACCCTGCGAACCGCGAAGGCCAACCTCGCCGCCGCGCAGGGGCAATTGACGCAGGCGCGCAATCACTTTGAGCGCCAGGACACACTGCTGCGGCAGGGTTGGACAACGCGCGCAAACCATGATCAGGCCACGCAGGCCCTGCATACGGCACAAGCCCAGGTAGATGGCGCCGAAGCCCAGTTGAAAACGGCACACGATCTAGTCAGCTTCACCGAGCTCAGGGCCGATGCTCCTGGCACTGTTACAGCAACCGGCCCGAGTGCTGGTGCGGTCGTACAAGTCGGCCAGATGATCGTCAAACTCGCCCGCAAGGACGGACGTGACGCCGTTTTCGATGCCCCCGCTCAATTGCTCCGGTCGGGCGCGGGAGATTCTGAGGTCACGGTAAGTCTGACCGAAGACCCTTCGATCATTGCGCACGGGCGCGTCCGCGAGATCGCGCCGCAGGCCGATCCTGTGACCCGGACATTCACGGTCAAGGTGGGGCTAACCGAGCCTCCATCGACCATGCGGCTCGGAGCCACCGTCACCGGACGCATGTACGGCGAATCGCACGGTGCGATCGAAATCCCGGCCACCGCGTTGACGCGGTTCAACAGCCAGCCCGCCGTCTGGATCGTCGATCCGACGAGCAACGCGGTGTCGCTGCGCAACGTCGAGGTGCTGAGGTATGACCAGGCGACCTTAGCAATCGCCGGCGGGCTTGACGCTGGCGAGGTCGTGGTGACGGCGGGTGTGCAAGCCCTTCATCCCGGCCAAAAAGTTCGACTGCTCGGGTCGACGCCATGAGTGAGTTCAACCTATCGGCATGGGCACTCAAGAATCGCTCGGTGATTGCCTATTTCATGCTGCTCGCCTTGATAGCAGGCGTCGTCGCCTATTTCCGGCTTGGGCGAAGCGAGGATCCGACCTTCATCATCAAAACGATGGTGGTACAGGCCGCATGGCCGGGCGCGACTGTCGAAGACACACTGAAGCAAGTGACTGAGCGATTGGAGCGAAAACTGCAGGAGACGCCCAAGCTCGATTTTCTGCGCAGCTATACGACCGCAGGGGTGACCACGATCTTCGTCAACCTCAAGGGAAAGACGACGGGCAGAGAGGTTCCCGACATCTGGTACCACGTGCGCAAGAGCATCGGCGATATTCGTCACACCCTGCCGGTGGGCATCGTAGGACCGGGTTTCAACGACGATTTCGGCGACACCTTCGGGATCATCTACGGCTTCACCGCCGATGGCTTCACGCACCGCGAGCTGCGCGACTACGTCGAAGACGTACGCTCGAAACTCCTCGGCGTTCCCGACGTTTCCAAGATCGAAATTCTGGGTGCACAGGACGAAAAAATCTTCGTCGAGTTCTCGATGAAGGAGTTGGCAAGCCTAAGCGTTGACCGCTCGTCGCTGATCGCGGCGCTGCAAGCTCAAAACGTCGTCCAACCGGCCGGCACGATACAGACCGGATACGAGACGCTGGCGTTACGACTGTCGGGCGCCTTTCGATCCGAACAAGACGTCATGAACACCAACTTCGCCGTCGGCAACCGCATGCTACGCCTTGGCGATATCGCGCAAGTGCGGCGCAGCTTTGCCGACCCGCCGCAACCACTGTTTCGCATCAATGGCGAACCGGGTATCGGCCTTGCCATCGCCATGCGCGATGGCGGAGACATACTAGCCTTGGGTACGAACGTGAAGCGAGTGATCGCCGAGCTAACTGAAAATTTGCCGCTTGGGATCCGGCCGCAGTTGGTGGCCGACCAGGCAGTGACCGTCAAAAGCGCCATAGCAGAATTCACCGCATCGCTATGGCAGGCGATCGCCATCATCCTCGCCGTGAGCTTTGTCAGTCTCGGAGTACGCCCCGGCTTGGTCATCGCGCTGGCGATCCCACTGACCCTGGCAATTGTCTTTGCGGTCATGCAGCTCGTGCACATCGACATGCAGCGCATTTCCCTGGGCGCGCTTATCATTGCCCTCGCCTTGCTGGTCGACGACGCGATGACCACCACGGATGCTATGCTCAGCCGCCTAGCAAAGGGCGATGACAAAGTGCAAGCCGGAACCTTCGCGTTCCGCACCTACGCATTTGCCATGCTGGCTGGCACCCTGGTCACAATCGCCGGCTTCGTCCCGGTCGGCTTTGCCGCCAGCTCTGCCGGCGAATACACGTTTTCGCTGTTTGCCGTCGTTGCTATTGCGCTGATCGTCTCGTGGTTCGCGGCCGTCCTATTTGCTCCGGTGCTGGGGGTTGTCCTGCTGGTGCGGCCCACGGGTGGCCAGGCCGACAATCCCGGCCGAGTGTTGCGCCTTTACCAAAGCTTTCTTGGCCTTGCCATGCGGGCGCGATGGCTGACAATTTTTCTTACCCTGGCCCTATTCATCGCCTCGGTTCTGGCGTTGTCGCTAATTCCCCGACAATTCTTCCCCTCATCGGATCGCCCGGAACTGCTGGTCGATCTTAGCCTGCCGCAGAATGCCTCAATGTTTGCCAGCGAAACCTTGGCCCGGCGTTTCGATGCCACCCTCGAGGGGGACGCGGACGTCGAGCGCTGGAGCACCTACGTCGGTCGCGGCGCCATCCGCTTCTATCTACCGCTCAATGTGCAGCTGCCCAACGATTTCTTCTCACAGATGGTGATCGTCGCCAAAGATGTGCCCGCGCGCGAGAGACTACGCGCTAAACTGGAGAAGGCTTTGGCCGATGATTTTCCGAGCGTGGTCGGGCGTATCTATCCATTGGAGCTGGGGCCGCCAGTTGGCTGGCCGCTGCAGTATCGGATCAGCGGCCCCGATCTGGGCCAGGTGCGAGAGATCGCCCTGAAAGTTGCCCAAGTTATCGCGACCAACCCCCAGGCCGTTCACATCAATTTTGATTGGATCGAGCCGATGCGGCAGGTGCGCGTACATATTGACCAGGATGAAGCTCGCCTCCTCGGACTGAGTTCGCAGGCGCTGGCAAACGTGCTCAACACCGTCATCTCCGGCACGCCAATTACGCAGGTGCGCGACGATATCTACCTCATCGACGTGGTGCCTCGAGCTACCGAAGAACAGCGCGTCTCGCTCGCCAGCTTGCGCACGCTGCAAGTTCCTCTGCCGAGTGGGCGGACAGTGCCGCTCAATCAGTTTGCCACCCTCGGCTATGAGCAGGAGTATCCGCTCGTCTGGCGGCGAGATCGCGTCCCCACGCTGACGGTGGCAGCCGATATCCTACCTGGCGTGCTGCCGGAGACTGTCGTCACCGCGCTGGCCCCGGCAATGGCTGCTCTTGCGCACGACCTGCCGCAGTCCTACCGCCTGGCAACGGGCGGGACGGTTGAGGAAAGCCAGAAGTCGCAGGCGTCCGTGGTCGCGGTGGTACCGACGATGCTACTTATTATGCTGACTGTGCTGATGCTGCAGCTTCGCAACTTCCAACATCTGTTTCTCGTTTTGAGCGTCGCGCCGCTCGGGTTAATCGGCGTGGTTGCCGCACTGCTCCTATCCGGAAAGCCGCTGGGCTTCGTTGCCATTCTCGGCATTCTGGCGCTGCTCGGAATGATCACGAAAAATGCCGTCATTCTGATCGGCCAAATCGAAGCCGAACGGAGCCAGGGAAAGGACATTCGGCTGGCGGCAATCGACGCCAGCAGCGCCCGCCTCCGCCCGATCGCGCTGACGGCAGTGTCGACTGTGCTCGGGATGATACCGATCGCTCCAACAGTATTCTGGGGCCCAATGGCGATTGCAATCATGGGGGGGTTGCTAGTGGCAACCATTCTCACGCTGGTGTTTCTGCCAACGCTGTATGTGGCCTGGTTTGGCGACAGGGAAGCAGTCCCGGCCCCGGCGGCGCCCGCCTGTACAGATTCCATGCCGTGACCACGCAGAGGTTGCAGACGCTACCGTAGAAGCCTGGGAGCTCCTGACGAGATGGCACCGGATCATCACCACCAATCGAAGACAGCGAACGGATTCGTCTGGCTCTGGCTTCTCCTGACTTTCATCTGGTTCGTTGCCAACTCATCCCTTGCACCCGAGTCGATCGGCACCGGCGCATTGATTTCGGCGGTACTGGCCTACTTGCTCACCCGCAAGTCCGATGTATGGCGGGACGTCCGTTTCTCCCCTGCGCGGCTCCATCACTTCATCAAGTACAGCGGCGTTTTTGTGGTCGAACTCGTGCGCGCAAACATCAACATGATGCGCTACGTGTTCGCACCACATATCGACATCAATCCTGGCATTGTCGAGATCAAGACCAAGCTGAAGACACCGTTGGGTCGGCTGGCGCTGGCAAACTCAATCGCGCTCACACCCGGCTCCTTGGTGATCGACATAGAGGGGGACAGCATGTTCATTCACTGGCTCGATGTGAAGACCACCGATCCCGACGAGGCGACGCGTCTGATTGCCGGTCCGTTCGAGCACCACCTGGAGAAAGTCTTTGGCTGAACACCTCATCGTTGTTGCCGCGATTCTAATTTTCCTCGGCACCTTGTTGGGCGTGCTGCGCTTGGTACTTGGGCGCACCATCGTCGATCGCGTCATCGCGGTCGACATGCTGACCGTCGTGTCGATCTCGCTGATCGCGATCTACGCGCACGTCGCGGACCGGTTCATTTACCTAGATGTGGCACTTGTCTACGGCGTGCTGAGCTTCCTGGCGGTGCTGGCGATCGCCCGCTATCTCGAACGAGGGCTTTAGCACCATGCTCGAATTGATGGTCTTCCTGCTGTGCGGCAGCATCATCGTCAGCGGGCTGCTTGCCATCCACCTCAGCAGCACGATGGCCGCGATGGTGAGCGCAGGGCTAGCTGGCTTGTTCGCCGCACTCTGCTACCTACTGCTGGGAGCGCCGGACGTGGCGATGACCGAGGCGTCGATCGGCTCCGGCCTATCGACCTTGATCTTCCTCTATGCACTTCGCCGGACTGCTGGAGCGGAGACCCAATCATGGCGGAGCTGATCGGCAGCCTCCTGGTCCTCGCCGGTGCTGTGTTCCACCTCTCGGCGGGGCTCGGCATATTGCGGATGCCCGACGCATATACGCGCATGCAGGCCGGCACCAAAGCCTCTACGCTCGGGAACACGCTGGTGGTCGGGGGCATTGCCTTTTTTCATCCCGACTGGACGCTGAAGCTTTTGCTCGTCATCTATTTCGTGCTGATGACCAACCCAATCTCCGCGCACGCGCTGGCGCGTGCCGCTCACCGAATTCGGGTTCCGATGACGCCGCAGACAACCGTCGACGCGCTACGCGATGCCCGCGAGCAATCGCGAGGCGGCGCATGATCCGACGCGCCGGGATCGTCTTGGCAGTCGCCCTGTTCGGGCTCGTGTTCGCCACGCTTACTGTCCATCATGTCGAACGGCAGTCATTGCCGCCGCTGGCGAAGCGCTACGTCGAACTCGTCCCGCGGGAGCTTGGCGCTCCCAACGTCATCACCGGGATCCTGCTGACCTATCGCGCCTTCGACACGCTCGGTGAGGTCGCGGTGCTGTTCATGGTCGCCGCGGGCGTCGGCTTGGTGCTGGGCAGACGCGAACGGCGCACCGAAACCTCGTTCAGGGATGCGCCACAGCCGTCGCGGCAGGCCAGCGAGATCGTGCGCACCGGCGCGCAAATTCTCGTGCCGTTGATTGCCATCTTCGCGGCCTACATCATTACGAACGGCCACCTGTCGGCGGGTGGTGGATTCCAGGGCGGGGCGGTGGTCGCGTCGAGCGCAATCCTTCTGCTGCTTGCCGACCCGAGGCAGCGGTTTGATCAACAATTTCTCAGCAGCACGGAGTCGGCCGCAGGTGTACTGTTTGTGCTTGTCGGCGTTGCAGGACTGCTCTTTGCCCGTGGATTCCTAGATAATCGCGTGCTGCCGCTCGGTCAGTTCGGCACGTTCTTCAGTGCCGGAGCAATCCCGTTGCTCTCGGTCCTGCTGGGCGCCAAGGTTGGCTGCGAGCTTAGCGTCATCATCGACCGCTTCCGGGTCTGAGTTCGTGACTGACCGAGGCCACCGATGATATCTACCGTCGTTTTGGCCACCGGTCTCACGCTGATCCTCATCGGGATCTGGGGCATGCTCACGCACCGCAACATCTTGCGGATTGTCATCGCCTTCTCCCTGATCAGCACCGGCACACACATATTAATGGTGGCGATTGGCTACGTTGCGAGCGGTACCGCGCCGATCATCGATCGCGGCTTGAGCACGACCGAAGCACCGATGCGCGCCGTTGATCCGATCCCTTCGGCACTGGCCGTCACCGCTATCGTGATTGGGCTCGCCGTAACTGCGATCATGCTGGCTTTTGCGATCCGGCTCTACGAGGCGAAGAAAACGCTCTCCATCGACGCCTTCACGGAGTCGAAGTGGTGAGCAGCGCCCTCGATCCACTCGGCATCTTTATCGTCGGCCTTGGCGGCGCCTTCCTGATCCCGCTGGTCAATCGTCTCGGGCGCCGCTGGCTCGCCACCGCATTCGTTCTCGCACTGGCCGCGATGACCCTGATCTCAGGCATCTCGCTTTGCCGGCTTGTCGGGGGTGCAGCGCCAATCGACATCCTCACTGGTGGCGCGAACCCGCCCTATGCAATCAATTTGCAAATGGGCCTGCCCGAGGCCGTATTTGCCTTCGGCATCAACCTCGTCGCTCTGGTTGGCGCCGGGGGCTTTGCGCGCGAGGCGTATGGCGCGATGTTGCTATACCTCCTTCTGATCACGGGCATCCAGGGCATGGTGATGACCCGTGACCTATTCAATCTGTTTGTGTTCCTGGAGGTTGTCTCGATCGCCACCTACGGGCTGCTGAGCCTGCAGGACGCGCCTGCTGCGCTGTCGGCGGCCTTCAAATACCTGATGGCAACGGTCCTGGCGTCGACCTTCTTTCTGATTGGCACGATGCTACTCTACGCGGCAACCGGGATGCTCAATATTGACGATCTGATTGTGCAGCGACAGCCGATAACCGGGCCCATCGGATTTGCCGCGCTAATGTTTTTGCTCGCCTGCCTGCTACTCGAACTCAAGCCGTTTCCGGCGAACGGATGGGGCCTCGACGTCTACGAGACTGCACGCAGTGACGTCGCGGCGCTGATATCGGGAGGCGTGTCCGCAGGTGTATTCTTTGCGCTGCTCAAGCTGATGCCTCTGTTCGACGGCGAGCTCGAGCTAATCGCCGCGTTGAGCGCAGTTACGTTTCTGTTCTCAAACCTGATCGGTTTGCGCCAGACTAGGACGCAACGGCTGCTCGGTTATTCATCGATCGGCCAGATGGCACTCATGACACTTGCCGCCTGCCTTCTGAAACGGCTTCAGGTCGAAAACTCTGTTTTGTACCTGGTGGTCGGAGGCCTATTCGTCAATCACCTGCTCGCCAAGGTTGGGTTGTTCTGGCTGGCAGGCCATGTCGAGAGAAAGCGCCTGGTTGAGTGGTCGAGGCTGTCTGGACAACCCGAGACAATCCTGCTGTTTGGCATTCTGTTGGCTGCGATCTGCGGATTTCCACCGTTCCCGGGTTTCTGGGCAAAGTGGCAACTCGTCGTGAGCCTGGCGGCGGGCGAGCGTTTTGTTTGGATCCTGATCGTGCTCGTTGGCTCGCTGCTCGAAGTCGCCTACCTATTCCGCTGGTTCGGCGAGACCGTCAATTCGCCTGCCAAAATAGGCGAGTCGAGGCGTGACGGCGCTGCGCCGCTGCCCGTGTTCGCGATGGCCGCAGTGCTGGCCGGGTGCGGCTATTTTGCCGCGGACCTCGCAGGGATCGGCTCGTCGTGGGTGTTCGTGCCGCTCGTTGCGGGCCTCGCGCTCTACCTGCTCGAGCGCGCGGCGGTGCCGATCTACGGTGCCACCGCGCTGGCTGTGGTGTTGATCGCCGGCCTGTGGCTCATCCGCGACCTGTCGGGCATCAATGCTTTGTTCGCGGCTCTCCTGCTCGCCGGCGGCCTGGTTGTGTCGATTGCCTGTCTCGCACGGCGCGATCCCCGGTCGGGCTTCTACCCGCTTCTCGCCGTCATGCTGCTGTCCCTGTCGGCGCTGCCGCGCGCCTCGACTAGCCTGCAATTCCTCTTCATCTGGGAACTGATTACTCTATCGTCTTATTTCCTGATCCTGCAGCGTCGAGAGGCAAAGGTGCATGCCTTGTGCTACCTGCTGTTCTCGCTAGTGGCCGCGTTCTTCCTGCTTGTCGGCTTCGCGCTGATGCATGCTACCACCGGCACTGCGTTGCTCACGACCCTGCGCGCGGCGGGGCCGGACAATCTCACAGTGTTCCTGCTATTGGCTATCGGCTTACTGATCAAGGCGGGGGCGGTCGGCGTTCATATCTGGCTGCCGGGCGCCTATGCGGAGGCCGACGACGTTGTGTCCGCATTGCTAGCGGCCGCCGTCAGCAAGGCCTCGATGTTCGGTCTTCTGCTCGGGACCTATCTCGCGATCCGGTCGGAGGTCGCACTCAACCTCGCCCATGCCATCGGTTGGATCGGCATGCTGACTGCCCTTGTAGGGGCCATGCTGGCTGTACGCCAGGACGACATGAAGCGGATGCTGGCCTATTCAAGTATGAGCCAACTTGGTTACATCATCACCGCAATTGCGCTCATGAGCCATCTTGGCTGGGTCACTGCGCTTTACCTCGTCGCCAATCACCTGCTGGTGAAAGGCATTCTGTTTCTCGTTGCCGCAACGATCATCCTTCGCACCGGCCGGCGAGTCCTGGCCGACCTGGGTGGGTTAAGGGCAGCGATGCCGCTCACGTTCCTCGCAGCCGCGGTTGCGATGATCGCCATGTCGGGTCTACCCCCACTCGCCGGGTTCGGTGGCAAGTGGCTGCTGCTGAGCGCGATGCTGGAAAAGGGTTGGTATGGGCCGGTGGTCATGACGCTCGTGGCAACCTTCGTGGGCTTCCTCTACATGGCGCGTTTCATCCAGGCGATTTTTCTCGGCGCTAACACGGCTGAGCACGATCGCATTGCCGAGGCGCCAATGGCGCTGCTCGTCCCGCAATACCTGATGGTTGCGAGCATTTTGGTGATGTCGTTCTTTCCTAAGCTTTTGATCGAGCCAATCTCGAGGGCGATTGATCCGCAGTTCGCATCGACCCTGGTCTGGCAAGGCATGTCGCTTGAGATGATCTATGGTTACTGGAACCCGCTGCCGATCATGGCATTCGCACTTGCCGGCACAGCGGTCTTGTTCGGGGTATTCTGGCTGTTGCACATGAGCGGCTGGTCAGGGGTCCGAGGCCGCCCGCCGGCCGGTTTCTATGACACCTGCGGACGGCTCACCGCAATTGTGACGCCACCTTGCGCCATTGCATTCTGGACTGGTCTGACTGAAGCTATCAGTGCGCTCGCGGGTCGGACACGGCTGCTGTATTCCGGCAACGGTCAGACCTACAACCTTTACCTATTGTATTACCTCTTGACCTTATACCTGGCGGCCGGCGGACTGCGTCAACTATGGCCGGGCGGCTAACACCAATCCAACCAGCGCCGCTCTGTGAGGTTCACGACATGCGTGTCAGGGCCTTGCCCGCGACGGCGAGCAGACACCCACTGACACGCCAAGTCTGCATGGTCTGGAGATGCTCGGCGTCAAGCCGGCTCAGCATGAAGCGCCGGCGATACCGGTCGCGTGTAGGTGGGCCATTGCCATCATGAAGCGCACACGGCAGAGGCGGTTGCGGAAATTGCAACTGGCATTTCAATGCCGTGTATTTAGCCGTACGAATTAGGCAATAGCCCAACGAACCGGCAGCGCCCGCTGTGGGGTGGATAGCAAAAGCGCTCGCAGCACAACGCCGCCAGGCGAAAATCGCGGCTAGCTCTCAAAATGAGCCAAAAGCGGTGCCCAGCAGTATGACGGCGAACAACGCCAGAATGGCGCCAAGGATACCGACAACCGCCATGTCGAAATAGCTCTGGCCATGCGTCAATCCGCAAACGGCGAGAAGGCTGACCACCGCCCCGTTGTGGGGCAGGCTGTCGAGCGTGCCGGCCGCGATTGTAGCCACGCGGTGCAAGAGCGCCGGTTCAATGCCTGCGTCGGCGGCAATTCGCATATAGGTGCCGCCGAGAGCATCGAGGGCAATCGTCATGCCGCCCGAGGCCGATCCGGTCAGAGCCGCCAGCACATTGGTTGCAACGGCCAGGGAGACCAGCGGACCGCCGCCGATCGAAAGCACCCACTGGCTCACGACGGCGAAGCCCGGCAAGGCGGCGACAACCGCGCCGAAACCAACCAGACTGGCCACGCTGAAAGCCGGTAGCACGCAGGCGTTGGCACCGGCATCCATGCTCTGGCGCAAAGCCGGCAACCGAGACCAATTCACGGCAATGACGGTGACCACGGCGGCCGCCAAAGCCACGGCGACTGACCACACGCCACCCACCGCCGACAGGGAAGTCGCTCCCCACTCCTCCTTGGCCAGGTAGGACAGGTCCAGCCGCGGCAGGACGGCCAGGGACATCAAGAGATTGATGCTGACAACCACGCCAAGGGGGAGCGCCGCGCTGAGGATCGGCGGGGTGGCCTGGCTGCGAAATCCGCGCTGGATTTCTGCCGGATCGAATTCACGTGCGGCAGTGGCGCGCTCGCGAACGAATTCATTGTCGGCAGCTCGTTCGCTCGCACCGTCGGGATCCGTCCCGTAGCCCTCGCCGGCCGCGCGCGCCGCGCTTTCCGCGCGCCAAAGCCACCAAAGTCCGAAGGCTAGAATGATAAGCGAAGCGATGATGCCAAGACCTGGTGCGGCGAAGGGCGTGGTGCCAAAGAACGGCATCGGAATCGCGTTCTGGATCGCCGGCGTTCCCGGGAGCGCGGACATTGTGAAGGTTGACGTGCCGAGAACGATGGCCGCCGGTATCAGGCGTCTGGGAATGTCGGCGGCGCGAAACAAAGTTTGCGCCATGGGGGCAAGTACGAAAAACGCCACGAACAGGCTGACGCCTCCATAGGTGACCAATGCGCCGGCTAGGGTGACGGCCAACATCGCGTGCTGCGTTCCAAGTTTTTCGGTCATGAAGCTGGCGATCGCCTGCACGGATCCGCTGTCCTCCATCAGCTTGCCGAACAGCGCCCCAAGCAGAAACAATGGAAAGAACTGCGCCAGGAATTCAGCGGCGCTGCCCATGAAGGTCTGCGTCCAATGCGCGAGCAGCGGCTCGCCGGCGGTGGCCGCAGCAACCAGCGCGGCGCACGGCGCCAGAAGCAGCACGCTCCACCCCCGAAAGGCGAGCCAAATCAGCAATCCGAGCGCGCCCAGGATCCCCAGCAGATCCATGACTCAGCACTCTGCCAGTAGCACGTCGATATCGGCGGTCGAGCGTTGGCCAAGATCGCTTGCGTGTTGTTCAAGAAAAGCGCCGGCGGCGCGCCTGCCCTCGTCACGCAGCATCCATAGGAATTCGCGTTCGCCGTTCAGCTTGGAGGAATAGCCCAGATCGGTCATCAGCTCGGTGGTAATCCGGTGCATGCGCATCTGCGACCAGCGCTTGCCTTCGCCGGAGCCGGGGTCGGCTACTTGGCGCATCAGTGCGATCATGCGCAGCTCCTTCATCAGCGCAGCGTTGAAGGAGACCTCGTTTAGCCGATTGAGGATTTCGGCAGCCGAGCGCGGCGTACCAGGGCGTTCACGTGGATTGATCTGTATAAGAATTGTGTCTTGAGCGTCGCTCTCGCGAATCAGGGGTGTAATCGTCGGGTTACCAGCAAAGCCGCCGTCCCAGTACGGTTCCCCATCGATCTCTATGGCTTGGAACATGGTTGGCAAACACGCTGAGGCCAGCAAGACATCCGGCGTTACTTCGGCATTTCGAAATATGCGGCCGCGGCCGGTGCGAACGCTCGTTGCCGTGATGAACAGCTTGATGGGCGACTGTGCCAAGCGCTCAAAGGCGATGCTTTCGCGCAATATGGGCGTCAGTGGATTGAAGCCGTGGGGATTGAGATCGTAGGGCGAGAAAACGCGCGAAATAAGATCAAAGGCGATGAACACTGGGGAATTGTCGAGCGACCAACGGCCGAACAGCCGATCCAGTGGCGACCGCTGCAGTGGGCTAAAGGCGGCGGCGGTCGCCACGCGATCCCAATAGGCATCGAGCGCCGCGCGTGCCCCCCGGGCCTCGCCTTCGATCCAGCCGTGGGCGAGCACCGCCGCGTTCATCGCCCCGGCCGACGTGCCGGAGATGGCTTCGATGCGTAACTGTCCTTCCTCCAGCAGGCGGTCGAGGACCCCCCAGGTGAAGGCGCCGTGCGAGCCCCCACCTTGCAGAGCAAGATCGATCAACAAGGGGCGTCCGTTGTGGGTCTTGACAGGCATGAGTAATCGCTAGCGCACCCTTTCGGCCACCGCCCCAGCCGGTAGGCAATACGAGAGGAAGGGCTGCCCGTGAGCCCTGAGGTGCACGCCAGATGCCGACTGGGAAGCAGGGAGCAAATCGGGCGAGACGGCTGACGGCGCCGAGCGCCGATGCTCAGCACCGCCCCGGCTCCACTCGGGCGGCGTGCACAAAAACCACCTTGCCTGCCTTTCGTTCGGCCGTTCCGAGGCTTGCCGTCTGCGTCCTGGTCCGCCGGTGCCCTGCAAGGTGTGCGCCGAAGCCATTTTGTTTGCGCGCGGCCTTCAGGCGGCTCTTTTGATCGGTGGTGCCTGCTGCGTGTCCGTGGAGGCCCGTAGCGCTTCTGCCCAGCTGCGTTGCCACGCCTCTGCGGCGTTCAACCAGATCTTGAACGGAGTGAGCGTCATTTCGCCGAGGCGCATCATCTCCGCTACCGGGTTTGCTACCGACGGCCTGCGCGACATTGACGGGTCCGGCGCGGCGCCTCGGGACTTGAGCTGTTGCTCCCAGTCACCCATGAGCTGGTCGATCATCTGCGCCTGAACCTTGGAGGCCTGTAGCAGATGCTCGCGAGTCGCAACGGTGACGCTGTTCGGCCAGCCTTGTGCGCGCTGCGCCGCCGCCACCTGATCGAGAACGTCAGTGAGGTAGCGGTCATTGGCACGGGAGATCTCATCGCGCCACCGCGAAACCGCGTTGAACGCATCCATTACCGCGTGGCGCGCCTCACCGTTCAACCACGTGAAGTTGCGAATTTCGGCGGCAGACATCATGGCGAACGCTCCTCATGGCTGGCAGTGGCTCGTGCTGGCCTGCATATAGAGCCGTTCCACCCAGGTACATCCGTGGGAACACTGAGTTTGCACTTCATGAGCATCAGAAGCATGAGAACCCTCGCGCGCCGGCTTGGTTCACAAAGCTGTCGTACTGCGCGGGCCGTCTCTGCCGAGGCGCCCGGGAGGAGCGCCGAGAGCCAATGAGGGCCGAGCCAGCGAATGAATGCGGCATCTCATCACTGAGCTGGCGCTCATCTCCGCCCAGGATCCCCGTGGCGCTGGCGGGAAATGACAACCCCGTCGGGCGCGGACACGGGAACGCATTGGCGGCTAGACGACGTCCCTGTAAATGTTCGATTTGCGCCAATTGACGGACGTTCGGCCCTATACTTCAAGCTTGGGCGCAGGCGTGGCACAATACTTGTTATGAAGGCCCGGCAGCTGATCGATGGCTGTTCCTTTGGACCCGAAGCCCTCAAGGCCATTGGGCAGGCATTTGACACTGCTTGGCAGGAGATCGCTGGCAACTTCGGCAGTGATGCGGCGGAGATTGAGGCGGCGCGTCTGCAACTGGCGAGCGCCTTGCTGTCGATTGCCAACGAGGAAAGTCGCAACGTGGAGGTGTTGAAACGGGCGGCGCTGGAAAGGATGGCGCTCGACTATAAGGACCGGCTAGCCCGGTCTCCCCGCTGAGGTACATCCTTCCAGCGGCCAAATTGGGTGGGGGCAGCCAACGGAGCCGGGTCTGCCAACACCAGTGCCCCCTGGCAAAACGTGGAGATTTTCCAAGCGGGCGGCTCGCCCGAGCCCGGTGCACGGGTGTTATTTTGCGACCGGCCTATCCAAAAGTTCGGGTTTGCCGTTGGACACCCCTCAGAGGTGCCTCGGCGGCGCCCAAGACCACAAGCGCGCAACCGTCTGAATTTACGAGGCTCGGACAATTTTGAGCGGCCCGAGACATAGGTGACAGAACGTACCGGACACATGGGTAACACTTTCCGCCAGCGACGACGGGGGGCCCCGGCGGGAGGTGGCAATGCCCTGGAAGGAGTGTTCGGTCGTGGAAG
>Ga0134122_10001046_pt1 | contig 19777 bp, 10 predicted proteins | sample KB302_FD_96461 | JGI IMG/M metagenome (GOLD analysis project Ga0134122, IMG submission 96461) | Terrestrial soil microbial communities without Nitrogen fertilizer from Kellogg Biological Station, Michigan, USA - KB3-0-2 | ecosystem: Environmental > Terrestrial > Soil > Unclassified ... | reverse complement strand
CCTTCCCGTCCCTGGCGTTGCCGTCGATCGCCATCTCCAGCGGCCGGACGAAAGGCGACCAGGCCGAGCTGGTTCTGGACGGAACCCGCGAGAACGACAAGTACCGAGGCAGCCTGTTCCTCCGCAAGGTCGACGGCGCTTGGCGCATCGAACGCGACAAAATCGAACAGGTCTGGGAGTAGAGCTGCCATGAACCGCTGGATGCGTAGCGCCTTGGGTATTTTCGGAGCGTTTCTCGGTTTCGGCATCGTCTCCATGGCCTCCGGCAGCCTCCGCGGCGGCTTCGACCACCCCGCCGCGACGCTGCCGCACCTCGCGCGGAACGCCGCCTTCGCGTTTTTCGCCGCCGCGCTGGCCGGCTACCTCGCCGCCGGCATCGCCGGGTGGCGCGAAGCGATCCATGGCGCGATCGTCGGCGGACTGATCGGGCTCGGCCAGGGCACTTCCCATTTCCAGTTCGTGGACGTTCCCCTCGCGGCGAGCCGGCTCGCCTCGTTCCTCGCCCTGGCTCCGGCGGGCCTGATCGGCGGTGTTCTGCGCGGGGCGGTGATCGCGCGGCGCACGGCGCGGCAACCCGACCGGCCGCTCTCTCTTCCCCTGGTGATCGCGCCGATCCGCTCGATCATCCTCCTCGGCGGAATCCTCGCGCTGGGCATGGCGGCGGCGGGCGCGTTGATCGCCTTCAAGAGTTGGGATTCGAAAGTCGGCTGGCAAGCGATGCTCTTCTTCGGCCCGGCCGGCGCATTCCTGCTCTACCGCGCTCTTCTGCCTCGCCCCCATCTGACGATCGACGAGCAGGGCATTCACGACCATCGCCTCGACCTGCAATTCCCCTGGTCCGACATCTCCGGAGCGTCGTTTCGCCCGTACTTCCTGTTCGATTTCGTCTGCTTCCGCATCCTCGGACCGGAGCGTTATCTCGAACGGATTCCCTCGCGTCGGCGGCGGATGATGATGAACGAGGGAACGTTCGCCGGAACCCCGTTCGGGATCACCCTGGCCGGCACCGGCATTCAGGCCGGGGCGCTCTGCGCGCTGGTGGACGCCGAAGCGGCCCGCAGGAACGGGCGGCCCGCCCTTAAGCCTTCTGCACCAATACCTCGCGCATTTGGCTGACCACTTCCTGGCCGCTGTAGTACAAGGCCGACAGAGCGTTGTCCCGGTCGGCGAGCGCCTCGCGGTCGGTCTCGGCGGTGAAGGCCCCTTCCGGGGTGAGCGCCGTGAATCGCACGCGGCCCGGATCGGGCAGCGGCGGATCGGCGATCTTTCCCATTCCGACCACTAGCGGCTTGATCTGGGCGATGAAAGCCTTCGCCGCCTTGCGTACCGTTTCGTGCGCGCGCCCGCCGATCATGCCGCCCCCCGTCTGGTAATAGACGCCCGCATCGCCGTCGGCGAAACAGGCGAGCGTCACCACCGTGCCGGGCATGCCCATCTCCATCAGCAGGGCGTACGGATCGCCCGGGGCCAGATCGTTGGCCACCCCGAGCGCCTCGGGGGTAGTGTCCAGCGCCCGGCGGCGCAGCTTCGCGTAGACCACCTCGGGCGGTTCTTCGACCTTCGCCGGCCGCTCGATCGCGATCTTCGGCTCGACGGCCTTCGGCCGCGCCGGACCGTCCGCCGCCTTCCGCTTCCAGCGCAGATAGAAATACAGGGCGATCAGCAGGACGGTCGCGATCGGCTCGATCGGATGGATGTGTGCCATGGGCTGAGTCTTACCCTCCACGATCCGCCGCGAGACCGTTTGCGCGCGGGTGAAAAAGAGAAGGAACAGATGAGCTTGGGGGTACGCTCGATTCGATTTGAATTCGGATGTTACCGGAGAGGCCGTGAGAGGGCTAGCCGGTCGTCCGAACGCGGCGCATCGAGTACGCTTTGGTCATGAAAAGTCTCACCGCGAGATGTCGCCGCTCGGTTTCGAGCGCGGTGAGGAGCCGCGGGGAGTCGTACGCCCGTCAGGGCCGCGTCCGCATCGTGCGCTCCCCGGAGGTTGAGCCGTTCCTCATGGCCACGGTGAAGGGAGAGGGCGCGCAGGTCTACCGGGTCCGCATCGACTGGCGGCTCGCGATCGCCGACCTGACGTTGGAAGTCGACTGCGCCTGCCCCTACGCCGAAGCGGACGTCTGCAAACACATCTGGGCGACGCTGATCGAGATGGACCGGCTGGGGCTTGCGCAGCGGGTTCCCGGTTCGCATGAGCTGTACCTGGAGCTGGGCGACGCCGACGCCGCGATCGACCTCGGGCCGACTCTCGCCCTCCTGGGCGGGCGATCGCTGGCGGAGGCACCCGCGAGTCCCTGGAGGCAAAAGTTGGCGGGGCTCACGACGGCCCGGCCGACCGCACCGGCTCCCTACGGTGGGTACGGGAGCCCGACGAAAGTCCTCTCTTCCCCGCCGTTCGTCTGGTTGGTGCCGCTGGGATCTTCGACGCTCACCGAGCGCGGCGAGCTGAAGGTCGACTTCGTCCAGCAGCCGACGTTGAAGACCGGCCAGCGCGGCAAACGCCGGGCGTTCGTCCTGCGCTCGGGCTATTCGAACGACGCGCCGCTGGAGGTTCGCGCCGCGATCGAGCTGCTCGCGACCCTTCCCGAGTCGAATTGGCGCTCGATGGGACGCTATTACGGTTCCTCGTTCTCGTCGGCCACCGTACCGGCCGCGCTCGTACCCGTGGTCGTTCCGATGCTCTGCGCCACCGGGCATTTCGGCTGGTGGGACGAGGGTTCCGAGCCGCAGTCCCTCGCTTGGGACGACGGGCCGCCTTGGCGCTTCACGCTCGCCCTGGAGGACCACGAGCGAATGCTCCGGCTGACCGGACGGCTGTTGCGGGAGGGCGAAGAGATTCCGCTCACGGCCCCGCGTCTGCTGCTCGCCTCCGGCGTCGTCTTCCTCGCCGATCGGGCCGCACGTTTCGCGGTCGAAGCCGAGGCGCTCCCGTGGGTCAACCTGCTGCGCCGCGACGAGATGGTCGAGATTCCGGAGCGCGACATCGGCGCCGCGCTCGAAACGCTGTGGAGCGATCCTCGGCTGCCGCCGCTCGACGTGCCCGAACGGCTGCGCCCGCGGGTGGAGAGCCTTCCGCCGGTCCCCTGGATCGAGGTCTATTTCCCGCGCGAGAGCCATCGGGTCGGTGCTCAGTTCGGCTTCGCCTACGGCGATCAGCGCGTGTCGGTCGAAGATTCGCGGCCGATCCTTCCGGGCGGCGTCCCCGGACAGCGGCTGGCCCGCGACTTCGTCGAAGAGGCGAGACGGCGCGAACAGCTCCTCGCCTCGGGGTGGCTGCTCGCGGGTCCCATGGCGTGGATTCCAGCGTCGGAGTTCTTCGCCGCGCTCAAGACCCACGAGGAGCAGGGATGGCAGGTCGAGATCGAGGGGCGCCCGTTGCGCGCGCCCGGCCGATTCGATTTGCGCGTCGCTTCCGGCATCGACTGGTTCGACCTGGACGGCGCGCTCGATTTCGGCGGCGTCTCGGCCCGCCTGCCGGAGCTTTTACGCGCGGTGCGCGAGGGGCGCTTCGACGTCGAACTGGCCGACGGCTCGGTCGGACTGCTGCCCCCCGATTGGCTCGCGCGCTACGGCTCGATGGCGCGCCTCGCGGCGGGAGCGGGAGAGGGCGAAGCGCTACGCTTCGGCGCGCACCAGGCCCTGGTGCTCGATGCCCTGCTCGCCGCGGAGCCGGCGGTCGAGGTGGACGCGATCTTCGCCCGGGCGCGCGAGCGCCTCCGCTCGTTCGATCGGCTCGCTCCGGCCGAGGCGCCTGAGGGCTTCGTCGGCGCGCTCCGGCCCTATCAGCAGATCGGCCTCGCCTGGCTCGGCCTGCTCGCCGACCTCGGGTTGGGCGGCTGCCTCGCCGACGACATGGGTCTGGGCAAGACGATCCAGCTGCTCGCCCACCTCGCGGCGCGCAAGGCGCAGGGGCTCCCCGCGGGGCGTCCGTCGCTTCTGGTGGTGCCGAAGAGCGTCGTTCCCCACTGGGCGGACGAAGCCGCGCGCTTCACGCCGGGTTTGAGGCTCGGCATCTTCCATGGCGCCGACCGCCACGGGCTCGCCTCCGACCTCGGAAGTTACGACGTGCTGGTCACGACGTACGCCACCCTGCGCCTCGATCTCCCCCGTCTGCGCGAGATGGAGTTCGATCTCGTGGTGCTCGACGAGGCGCAGGCGATCAAGAACTCCGCCTCGCAGACCGCGAAAGCCTGCCGCCTGATCCGCGCCCGGCATCGCCTGGCGCTCACCGGCACCCCGGTCGAGAATCATTTGGGGGAGCTCTGGTCGCTGTTCGAGTTTCTGAACCCCGGCCTGCTCGGTCAGCTCCCGGTCCTCGCCGACCACGCCGGACGCGCCTGGCTGCCGCCCGCGGCCCTCGCGACCGTTGCCCGCGCGCTCTCTCCCCTGCTGCTCCGGAGGACCAAAGACCAGGTGCTCACGGAGCTGCCGCCGAAGACCGAGCAGACCCTGTTCTGCGAGCTGTCGGTCAAGGAGCGCAAGCGCTACGACCAGCTGCGGGACCACTACCGCCTGGTGCTGCTCGGCAAGGCCGCGCCCTCTTTGAACGGCGCCAAGATCATCGTGCTCGAGGCGCTCCTCCGCCTGCGCCAGGCGGCCTGCCACGCCGCGCTGATCGATCCGGGCCTGCTCAAGGAGCCGAGCGCCAAGCTCGACGCGCTGCTCGAACAGATTGCGGAGGTGCAGGCGGGAGGGCACAAGGCGATCGTCTTCTCCCAGTTCACCAAGTTTCTGGCGATTGTCCGTGACCGTCTGGATCGCGCCGGGATCGTCTACGAATACCTCGATGGCCAGACGGTCGATCGCAAGGGAAAAGTCGATCGTTTCCAAACCGACCCGGCCTGCAGCCTGTTCCTGATCAGCCTCAAAGCAGGAGGCGTCGGCCTGAACCTCACCGCCGCAAGCTACGTTTTCCTGCTCGATCCCTGGTGGAACCCCGCGGTCGAAACCCAGGCCATCGACCGCGCCCACCGCATCGGCCAGACCCGGGCGGTCTTCGCCTACCGCCTGATCGCCCGCGACACGGTGGAAGAAAAGATCATCGAGCTACAGAAAGAAAAGCGCGCCTTGGCCGACGCGATCGTGAGCCAGGACACCCGGCTGTTGAAACAGCTGACGGCGGCGGATTTGGAACGGTTGTTGAGCTGAGGGTTGGGGCGGGCCCTGGAAACCGGGTGATAGCGTCTCCTCCCCATGAGTAATCTCGTTCTCCTCGCCGTTTGCCTCCTCGCCGGGATCCTCCTACGGGTGAGCGGGAAGGTCGGCGCCGAGGGCTCGAAGCCGCTCAATCTGGCGGTTCTCTACGTCGCTCTCCCCGCGCTGGTGCTGGAGCACGTCCATGGGTTGAAGTTCGAGCGCAGCCTGCTGCTGCCGGCGCTGATGCCCTGGCTGGTGTTCTCGGTGGGGGCCGGACTGTTCCTGCTGCTCTGGAGGTTCGGTGTCCTGAGCCGGGAGGCGACGGGGGCGCTCTGCCTCACCGCGGCGCTCGGCAATACGTCGTTCGTCGGCCTGCCAATGATCGAGGCCTATTACGGCAAGGGCCTCCTCGGCGTCGGCGTGATGGCGGACCAGCTCGGAACGTTCCTCTGCCTCAACATCCCCGGCATCCTCCTAGCCACCCGGCTCGCCGCACGGGAGGGAGAGAAAACCTCCGCCGCCGAGATCGCCCGCAAGGTTCTGCTCTTTCCACCGTTCCTGACCCTGCTCATCGCGATCGCCCTGCGGCCGTTCGAATACCCCGATTGGGCGCATGCGCTGCTCACGCGCTTGGGCGACACGCTCACACCGCTCGCGCTGCTCTCGGTGGGAATTCAGCTCCGCTTCGGCGGCCTCGCGAGCCGCCGCCGCGAGATGGGTGCAGGAATAGCCTACAAGTTGCTCGCCGCACCGCTCCTCGCCCTGGCCATCTTCGGCCTCCTCCTCGGCGCGCGCGGTCCCGTGTTCCAGGTCACCGTCTTCGAAGCCGCGATGGCGCCGATGATCACCGGTTCGATCGTCGCCCAAGAATACGGGCTCGACGGCGAGCTGGCCGCCTTGCTGGTCGGGGTCGGAATTCCGGTGTCGTTTCTGACGCTTTGGGGGTGGTTTCAGGTGCTGGCGCGGTTTGGGTAAAGCGCCGAGAACGATGGGACGGGCCTTCAGCCCTGGGGTTTTTATGGATCGAACCGTAACCTAGGGCGTTGCCCTAGGCTATTATAGATAGGGCCTTCGGCCCTCCTACTCGGCGTCACGGTAAGTGAAGCAAACAGGAGAGATTTCCGCACGCCGTTACTGCGATCGTGGTGTCTCAGAAATGCAAGAACCTTCGGTTGCATAGAAATGAATCATTGATACCCTTCACGCACACGACATCCTGAGCGCCGAAGGCGCGCCACTATAATAGCCTGGGGCGAAGCCCCAGGTAGGCGACCCGGCACCGTAAAACCAGGGCTGAAAGCCCGCCCCATTCCCACTCTCCCTATTCAAAGTCCACCTCTTCTCACCTAATCTCGATCAAAAACTTTGGAGTCAAAAAATGAAAAGAAAAACGGTGCTATTGATCACTCTCGCCTTGCTGGTCGCGGCCTTGCCGATTTTCGCAGCTCCCCAAGTGACTGCAAGACAAGGAGAAGCCTCGGCGCCAAAGATCGTGCAGTTTGAGTCACCGATGATCTTGGACTTACCCTTGCCAAACATCCTCGGGCTCAAGCCCGGATCTGCCAAGCGTTTGGCGGAAGTGCGCAACTATATTTGTGACAAGGACGCGTCTCTTCTCAGCCTCACGGTGGCCAAGCAATACAAGGGCCCCAAGAAGGCTCGGACTCTTGAGCTGATCGTTGCAGGCTTGGTCTCGATTATCGATTCTTTTGACCGCCGGGTCGATATCCGGCTGCGCTTGAAAGACGGGGATGTGGAGATTGGTGCCGGAATCCTGCGTAACTACAGCACGGCGGAGGAGAGGAACACCGAGTTCTCCGTCTCCGTTCCTGTTAATGAAGCGAAGCTTCAGGCAGCTTATGACTCGGAGCACGGTCCCGTGTTGGAACCAACACTCACGGTACGCGACGACAGTTAGCCCAGCCTGGTCATCAGGGAGTCTCGTCGATTGGATCGAAGCCGAGTGCCACCGCGACCTTACGGAGCGTCATGGAAGGTAAGAACTCTGGTTGATCGTCTCGATATAGGTCTGAAAGAGCCGCCTGACCGACATCGCCCAGCTCTTCGTCGAGCACATTTGTGTCGTCACCGCCCGCCTCCCACGCTGATGTCCACAACCGAGCAAGAAGCATTGAAGAGGCGGCAATTCGCAGGATGGTTCGTTTTCCCAAAACGGCCCAGAGCGCCGAACTGCTTTTGTCTTCAAGGTAAGCGTCGACGATCTCGCTTGGTGGAATCTGTTCTTGGGATTCGGCCATAAGCTTGATGATCTCGAAGGCCGCCGCCCTACCTGATGTAATACCACCTGTCGCGTGTTGATCGGCGAGCGCTGCGTTCACTCCATCGTGCAGATCCCGCCGCTTCCTCTCGATCATCGTTTTTTCGTACCCGCTATGCACACCGGCCCCGCGCTTCTCTTTCTGACCTTCGACCGGATATCCGTCAGCGAGGAAAGAGCCGTGGAGCGGTTGACTCGCATCGCCAACGTAGTGGCCCAAGATGCCACATGCGCAGACGAACCGAACCCAGTCCTTCGCTAGTCTCGCTTCTACCGCCACGTCGAAGATTTGCCAGACCCGGAATGGAAGCGATCCCATGTTCGGGGCGTGAGTCAATCGATAATAGTCCCAGAAAACTTGTGGCGTAAGCCTTTGCTCGTCCTCCAAGATCACTTCTAAGAGATTCTTTCCCGCCCATTGGTGCCCCAAGGGATAGGGATGATCAACATCGGCGTAGTGCATGGGGTTGTCGCGATTGGGTCTTCCGCCTTTGGCCTTGTTGGGCGACAACTTCCAAACTTCGTCGGGAACGTTCGTCAGCGGCACGAATTCGTTCGGGTCGTCTTGAATACCACTTCCACTCATGAGGCGCGCTTCGTCTTTTGAGATGTTTGAGCGGTTTGCTTCGATGAGATCGGCCAGCTTGCCCCGTGCGAGGAAGGTCGCGTGGTAGGCCACGCTGTAGTGCCCGCGCGCTCCCCAGTATTCTGGCAGGCCCGTGTTCCATCCCCGCAAGATGTCGATGTCAAATTCCCGACAAATGGTGCTTACGAAGCTCGCCAAAGCGAGCGATCGATACTTCTTCCACTGCCCGTTTCCCTCGACGAGTGCGTGCCCTCCCCACTGCACGGCGAGCGGGCGGCGGATCTTTTCCTTCTGGTCGGAACTCCTCTGAGGCGGACTGGGTTGGCTCCCAGGCGCGGCGTACGAGTCGGTTGCCTGAGGAAGGTCTTCTTCCCAGCACCACAGCGTTCCCGAGTCACCGGGCAGCGTGCTCCGGCCACTCTCACCTGTTGCGATGACCACGTCGGTCACGTAGTCGAAGCCCCCCATAGACTTATACCGGTAGAAAAGACCGACGATCTGACCCTCGAGCTGCCCGGATGCGCCGCCAAAGGCGACCACGCGCTGATCGATTGTATGAAGGCTCAAGTTGGTGGCGGAGAGATTCACGGGCTCACCCAACTCGCCAAGACCATAGACCTGGGTTGTCCATCGATCGATGTCATCGATTTCGATCAGCCCCGCATCGAGGTTGAGGAGCGTGTTGGTTCCTGGATAACCCTCGTAGACAGCATCCAGTGCTTTCTTGCCAAGGCTTGTTGGGGCAGCGATTCCGATGCGGGCTCGCTTTCCGCCGAGCCTAGCGAGGATCTCCGCGCCGGGCTCACCTGCGACGTGCCGGTTCGTCAGTGCGTAGGTTCGGCAACCGTCCGTCACCAAACAGCCGACGGAGCCAAAGCGAAAGCGACCCTCGCGGAGGGATTCCACGAGGAAACCTCCGCCGATGAAGCTGTCGGGAAAGTTGAGCTGCGGCGCCTGAAAGTCATTCGCGGACACTTCCTCGAGCCAGATAACACACGTCGGCACGCCACGGCCGTCTGGCAGAAAGAGAGTCTGCGGCACCATGTCGTAAGGGCGATCCTTAAACGCGCTTGGCTCTTTCCAGGTGTGGACGAAGACGAGCACTGCCGGCCACGACCAAGGCGTCACGACCGAATTCGTAAACGTCCGTGCACCCTCAATACGTTTGAAGCCATCGGGCCGACGTTCCCAGGGCGGGTTTTTCTCGTACCAGTCACCCTTGCGGATTCGGTAGCGACCGACAGCGGTTGAGACCACGTTCTGGAGCTCGCTGAGCTGTGCATGGTAACGATCTCTGGCGAGGAGCAGGTCTCGGAGGGAGAGCGATGGGTATTGGTCGGTCTGCGACGCGAACGCTGACATGGTTGAATCTCCAGTGCTCCCGGTTGCGGTCGGTGCTAGGGCATGGGCCTAGAAATCCACCTCAAGCCAGGTAGACGGCCTCAAGCATCTGTTTTCGCTTCAGGGGGTACTGGGATCAACAATGAGGAGCAGTACGATGGCCCGGCTAACGGTAAGGACAAAAGCGCCGGCGAGGACGCCGGCGGTTCCAGGAACAGCTTTGAGGTTTCGGCTACTTGCCGACGAAGATGGTCTTGCTCTCCGTGTAGTAGCCGATCGCGTCTTTGCCCAGCTCGCGGCCGAAACCGCTTTGTTTGAAGCCTCCGAAGGGGGCTGCCGGGTCGTACCAGTTGTATTGGTTGATCCAGACCGTGCCTGACTGGATTTCGTGGGCGACGCGGTGGGCTCGGCCGACGTCTCTCGTCCAGACGCCCGCGGCCAGGCCGTAGATCGAGTCGTTGGCGAGCGCGATGGCTTCCTTCTCGTCTTCGAACGGGATGACCACCAGGACCGGGCCGAAGATTTCTTCTTGGGCGACGCGCATCGAGTTGGCGACGTTGTCGAGGATGGTCGGCTGCATGAAGGCGCCTTTGCCGTTGACGTTCGCGGCTTCTCCTCCGGTCGCGAGCCGGGCGCCTTCTTCGACACCGATCTTTACGTAGCCGAGGACGCTTTCGCGCTGGGCCATCGAGACCAACGAGCCGAGGCGGGTCTTCGGATCGAGCGGGTCGGCGGGCTTGAGCTTCTGGGTCCGCTCGACCAGCCTTTCGACCAGGTCGGCGTGGACCGAGCGCTCGACGAACAGGCGCGAGCCCGCCGCGCAGACCTCTCCCTTGCCGTAGAAGATGCCGGTGTAGGCACCCTTGATCGCGGCGTCCAGATCGGCATCGGCAAAGACGATGTTCGGCGACTTGCCGCCCAATTCGAGCGTCAGCCGCTTGGTCATCGCCGAAGCGCTTCTCATCAGATCGCGGCCGACTTCGGTGGAACCGGTAAAGGTGATCTTCGCCACGTCCGGGTGCCCGACGAGGGCGTTGCCGACCGTCGCCCCTCCGCCCGGAACGACGTTCAGCACCCCCGCCGGCAGGCCCACTTCCACGGCCAGTTCGGCGAACTTGAGGGCGGTGAGCGGGGTGTTCGAGGCCGGCTTCAGCACCACCGTGTTGCCGAACGCGAGCGCGGGCGCGATTTTCCACATCGCCTGGATGATCGGGAAGTTCCACGGCGTGATCGCGGCGATCACGCCCACCGGCTCGCGCAGGGTATAGGCAAAGGAGAACGGCCCCTGCACCTGGATCGTGTCGCCCGACACCTTGTCAGCCCAGCCGGCGAAGTAGCGGAGCGCCTCGATCGCGGTCGGCAGATCGACGTAGCGCGATTCGAAGATCGGCTTGCCGTTGTCGAGCGTTTCGAGCAGGGCGAACTCGTCGATCCTGCGCTCCAGCTCGTCCGCGATCTTCCAGAGCAGCAAGCCGCGCTGGCGGGCGCCGGTTTTCTTGGACCAGACGGGCAGGGCGGCTTTCGCCGCCGCGACTGCCCGATCGACGTCTCCGGCGCTCGCCGAGCCGATCGCGCAGATCGTCTCCTCGGTCGCCGGGTTCGTGGTCGCGAAGGTCTTGCCCCCTTCGGGCTCGACCCAGGCGCCGCCCACGAACAGTTGGGCGGGCGGCAACTTCGGTTCGGCGGCGAGCGTTGCGGCGACGTCGGCCACGTTAGGCCCCCTTGAACTGCGGCGCGCGCTTGTCGATGTAGGCCGCGAGACCTTCCTTGGCGTCCTCGCCCTGGAACAGGATCTGCTGCAGCTCGCGCTCGATCGCCAGAGCGCTCTCGAACGGAATTTCGAGCCCGGACTGGACCGACCGCTTGATCCGGCCGACCACCTTCGACGATTTGTTCGGCGGGCAGAATTGGCGGGCGTAGGCGTGGATCTGGCCCATGAAGTCGTCGCCGTCGAAGATCCGGTCGATGATCCCGAGCCCCTCGGCGTCCTCGAAGGAGATCAGGTTGCCGATCGTCATCATCTCGATCGCCTTGCTCTTGCCGACGATGCGCGCGAAGCGCTGGGTGCCGCCGGTGCCCGGGAGCACGCCCAGGTTCACCTCGGGCAGACCGACTTTGCTCTTCGGGTCGCGCTTGGCGATCCGGATGTCGGCCGCCATGGCGATTTCGAGCCCGCCGCCGACCGTGTGGCCTTCGAGGGCGGCCACCACCAGCTTCGGCGTCTGCTCCAGGCGGCTCAGGGTCTCATTGGCGTGCAGGCAGAAGTAGTACTTGAACGTCGGGTCGGACGCCTTCAGCATGTTGATGTTGGCGCCCGCGCAGAAGAACTTCTCCCCCTCGCCCGCGAGCACGATCACGTGGACTTCCGGATCGAAGCGCGCCGCGAGAATCCCGGCGTCCAAGTCCTTCATCATCTCGTGGGTGTAGCCGTTGAACGGCGGATCGTCCAGCGTCAGGTAGGCGACACCCTCGCGGACTTCGTAACGGACCAGCTTGCGCTCTGCGCTATCGGACATCGTGGAGCCTCCCGGATCGGGTTCTTGAAGGAAAACGGCTTTTTGAGAAGACGGATCGAGGGCGGAGACCCGCCCTCGCGGAAAAAACAGCTCCCGCCTATTCTGGCACGGCGGACGCGCGGCCGGGAAGCCTACCTCGGAGCCGCCGCCTCGGCCACGTCCGCCAGCGGAATCGCCCAAAGCTCCCGACCGTGCTCGCCGTCGTCGGCGCCGAAGAGAACCTGGCCGTTCGCGATGCTGAACGGACCGGGCGTGCTCGCGTCGCGCCCCGGGGCGATGTCGCCCCAGCGGACCGTACCTTCCGCGGTGCCGTCGCTGCTCCACGGTTCGAGCCCGGACTCTCCGTCCTCTGCCGCGAACACGACCCGCGCCCCCACCGCTTTGAGATTTTGCGGCAGCGAGCCGCGCGGCCCGGGGCGCAGGTCGATCACCTCGCGGGTGGTCTCGGGGCCACCTTCGCTGGTCCAGAGCTCCGTGCCCGTCTCCGGGCGGAACGCCACGAAAAACAATCTGCCGCGGACGACCGTGAGGTCCCGCGCCTGGGAAGCGCCGGCCAGGTCGCTCACCAACACGGTGCCACGCCGCGTGCCGTCGCTCCGGAAGAGCCCCTCGCCCGTGCCGTGCGCGGCGAAGAAATAGACCGAGGTGCCGACCGCCACAAGGTAACGCGGCGTCGAGCTGCCGGAACCGGGCACCAGGTCCGCGACCCGCCGGGTGGCGCCGTAGGTGCCGTTCGTGACCCATAGCTCGCGTCCGGTCTTCCCGTCGTCGGCGACGAAGAAGACGCGACTTCCCGCACGCACCAGGTCGCTCGGGTCCGAACCGACGCCGACGAGATGGGGCGGGCGCGGTAGGAGACCCGAGCCGTCGAACGGCCTCACCTTGCGGTTGATGTCGGCGACGAGTCGGGTACCGGCTTTCGTGCCGTCGGTCGCGAACAACTCGCGCCCATGCAGGAGGTCGTCCGCGGCGAACAGGGCGACAGGTCCGAGCACGACACCTCGGCCGGGCGACGAGGATAGGTCCGCGGCCGTGCAGTTCCCATAGTCCTCCCAGTAGAAGGGATTGAGATTGATCAGCTGTTTCGTGCCGTGTGCTCCGTCGCTCACCCACGGCTCGCTGTCTCCCAGGGGGCAATGCGGGATCTCGTTGACGTCGAGGTTCGCGGAGAAAATGAACTGGCCGCCGAGAAACCCGATCGGCGCCTCCATGCGGAACCTCGTGTAGGAGGATGGGGGCCTGAACGACCGGGTACCCTGGGGAAACCCGTCGGTCGACCAGATTCGGCCTCTGGAGCCGAAGAACGCCTTTTTGCCCGCGCGGGTGAGCACGGTCTCGTACGGCAGATAGTCGGGGGTTCCTCGACCCTCCGCCGCGGGGATCGCGATCGTGCCGGCCGCGGTGCCGTCGGACGAGAAGAGATTCGCCCTCCGCGCATTGGCCAGCGAAAAGAACAGCAGCCGGTTGTCCAAGACGATCTGGTCGTTCGGGCCGGAGCCGCCGTTCCTGATTTGGAAGTCGTGCATCAATCGCTCGGCTCCCGTGTCGTCGACTCGCCAGAGCCCGCGGAAGTCCCCGCGGGAAACCAGCACCCCGTCCTCGAACGCCGCCATCACGTGCGGGTCGAGGCTCGGCCCGTCGCCGAGCTGGATCCGCCGGGTCCCGGCGGGGGTGCCGTCGGTGGTCCAGAGGAAGGGTCCTTCGGTTTGTTCCCTGCTCATGACGATCAGCCGATCCGGCTGCTCGACCACGTGCAGGATCTCTCCGACCGGCCCTTCGAACGGGAAAGTGGTTTGAGGGGTGCCTCCGGTACGCCAGATTTCGCGGTAGGTGAGGGCAAACGCCGAATTTCCGATCCGCGCGACCCGGACGCCGGATTCCGTCACCACCGGCCCGAGCAGGAAAGTTCCCTCGGCCGTGCCGTCGGACCGTAACCATTCGTTGGCGTAGAAAGTGGCGTAAAAGATCCCGCCGACGACTTCGGACGACTGCAAGAACTCGTATTGCACCAGCCCTTCCAAGCTGCGGACGAGGTGCGTGCCGGAGGGAGTCCCGTCGCTCGTCCAGAGGCTCCGTCCATCGAGGAAATAAAGCGGATCCGAGGCTTCGGCGGCGGTGCGCGCGATCCGTCCGAAGTGGGTCGTGAAGCTCGCGGGCGTAACTTTCGAACCGTCCTTGGCCGAGAGCAGCCCGCCGAAGCGATGCAGGAGGACGGTGCCGGCCGCGGTGCCGTCGGTGCGAAAGAGGGAAGACCGAGAGTCCTCGGCCAAGGTCCACAGGAGAAGGCCCTGTCCGGAGGGGTCCGGTCCGCCAAGAAAGGAGGAGGGATCATCCGGGTAGGAGCGGCAAAAGGAGAGATCGGTGCATAGGTTCGCGACCGGCCGGGTTCCCTCCCGGGTGCCATCGCTGGCCCAGAGGACGGGTATCGGATCGGAAGTCGACTCCAACAGGACCCAAAATTCACCTCGCCACTCGGCCCAGCCGGTGGAAAAATTCCAACAAGGCTCCGCACAGGCGTCGATGAGTCGTTTCTCTCCCCCGACGGTTCCGTCCGTGCCCCAGACCTCCCTGCCGTGCTCCCCATCGCTGCCCAGGAAATAGAGGGTCCCGCGGACAGTGCTCAGGAGCTCGATTTCGCCGCCGCAGGTTCCTGGGCAAAGATCGATCAGGCGGTAGGTGCCGCCCCGCGTGCCATCGGTCCGCCAAATCTCCTCGCCGTGCTGCGGATCGTGACCGATGAAATAGCGCACGCCGTCGTGCTCGAGACTCCCCTCCAGACCCGGTGGAGACTCGATCCTGGCCCTCTCCCGGTTGAGATCGACGACGAGGCGTGGCTGGGCCTGTGCGGCCGAGGCCGCCGCGAACGCGAGAAAGAAAAGGCTCCAAACCGCGCGCCGGAATTGAATTCGCATGACGGCCTCCGTGTCTTCTCGATCGCTAGTTCGGCAGGTCGCCGACCGGCACCGCCCACAGCTCCCGCCCGTGCTCGCCGTCGTCGGCGCCGAAGAGGATCTGGCCGTTTGCCAGACTGAACGGGCCGGGCGTGCTCGCGGCGCGCCCCGGCGCGACATCGCCCCAGCGGTGTGTGCCCTCCGCGGTGCCGTCGCTGATCCACGGTTCGAGCCCGGAAGTGCCGTCGTCCGCCGCGAAGATCACCCGGCTGCCCACGACCTTCAGGTTCTGAGGCTGCGAGCCGCGCGGGCCGGGACGCAGGTCAGTCACCTCGCGGGTGGTCTCCGCCGAGCCCTCCGAGACCCACAGCTCGGTGCCCGTCTCCGGGCGGTACGCCACGAAGAAAAGCTTGCCGACGACGACTTCGAGCGACCGCGCTTCCGAAGCGCCCGCAAGGTCGCTCACCCGAACCGTGCCGCGCTGGGTGCCGTCGCTCTTGTACAAGGCATCGCCCGCGCCGTGCGCGGCGAAGAAGTAGACGACGTCGCCCACGGCAACCAGGTGGTGAGGTGTCGAGCCGGCCGGTCCGGGCGCCAGATCGACCACGCGCCGGGTGCCGCGGTGCGTGCCGTTCGTGATCCACAGCTCGCGCCCGGTCCGGCCGTCGTCGGCGACGAAGAAGACGTGGGTTCCCGCGCGCACCAGATCGCTCGGGTCCGAGCCGACGCCGACCTGTTCGGGTCCGAGCTCCGGGGAATCGGGATGGAAGTAGGGGTTGGATTGGAGGTTCGGATTGAGGTCGGCGACCCGGCGGGTGCCGACTTTCGTGCCGTCGGTCGCGAACAGCTCGCGGCCATGCAGGAGGTCGTCGGCAGCGAACAGAACGACCTGGCCGAGCAAGACCCCAGGGCCCGGCGACGACGAGAGCTTCACAATTTCGCACTGCGGGTCGTCGTCGGGCTCGAAGAAGGGATTGAGATTGAGCACCCGATTCGTGCCGCCCGATGTCCCGTCGCTCGCCCACGGCTCGTTGTCACCCGGGTCGCAACGGACGGTGCCCAACGGATTGCCGCCGAAGAGGAACCGGCCGCGGACGAACCCCATCGGCGCCCCCAGGAAGAGGCGCGGATGGGCAAGGCTCGGGTAGATCGGGCCGGTTCCCGCGCGGGAACCGTCGGTCGCCCAGAGGATGCTCCCGGACCGCAAGAACACGCGCTTCCCCGCACGAGTGAGCGAATAGCTGTAGGGCCAGTAGTCGAAGCCCACGTTGTAGTCGTAGAGGGGTTCGGCGTTGATCGCGGTCGTGCCGGCCGCGGTGCCGTCGGAAGAGAAGAGTTTGGCGTCGGCGCCGCCGAACGACACGAACAGCAGGCGGCCGCGGAAGACGATCTGGTCGATCGGACCGGACCCGCCGTTTTCGGGCTGGAAGTCATGTGCTCGCTCGATGCGCGCCCCGTCGATCCGCCACAGGTCGCGGAAGCCGCGGGAGATCAACACCCCCTTCTGCAATCCGGCGATCTCCCCATCCGGGGGCGGCGGGCCGGCCAGGTGGATTCGCCGAGCTTCGCCGGTGCCGTCGAGGGTCCAAACGAAACGGGCTCCGTCGCCGCGGGCCATGACGAACAGCCGGTCCGGCCGCTCGATCACGCTCTCGATATTCCCGAGCGGACCCTCGAACCGGACGGTGGTCTCGGGAGTTCCGCCCGTGCGCCAGACCCCGTTCGCGGTCACCGCGAAGACGGTGTCGCCGATGCGCGCAACCTGGGGGCCGGAGTAGAAGTTGAAATCCAATTGCGCCAGCTTGATCGTGCCCTCGGCCGTCCCGTCCGACCGCAACCAGTCGCCATTGCTGAAGATCGCGTAGAAGATCCCGTCGACGACCTTGACCGAGAAAAGATCCCCTTGCTCCGGATCGTCGAAACTGCGCACGAAACGGGTGCCGGCAGGAGTGCCGTCGCTCGTCCAGAGATCGAGCCCGTCGAGAAAGTAGAGCGGTCCGGAGGCCTCGACGACCGTCTGAAACAGGTCCGCGAAGCCATGCAGGAGGACGGTGCCCGCGGCGGTGCCGTCGGTGCGGAAGAGAGCAACGTTAGGGTGGTCGGAGGTGAAGACCCATAGGAGCAGGCCTTGACCGGACGGGTCCGGTCCTAATAGGCCGGCGCTAGTATTGTCATCGAAGCAGGACAGTCCCAGATCGTCACAGGTTGCGACCGGCCTCGTGTTCTGCCCAGTTCCATCGCTCGTCCAGAGGACGGGTGACCCGGACGCCACGATGAGGAACCAAATCTCTCCGCGCCATTCGACCCAACTTTTCGGCTCGGTCCCGCAAGTGCCCGGGCAGAGATCCGCGAGGAGCTCCTCCCCGCCCACCGTCCCGTCCGTACGCCAGATCTCGGTGCCGTGCTCGGAATCGTTGCCCAGGAAATAGAGCGACCCGGCAAAAAAGCCGAGGGCGTGACCTCCGCCGTCGCAGCGTCCCGGGCAGAGATCGGCCAGGACGTAGGTGCCCTCCGCGGTGCCGTCCGAGCGCCAGAGCTCGCGGCCGTGCTGCGGATCTTGCCCGGAAAAGTAGAGCACGCCGCCGTGCTCGACACCTCGCGACAGTTGGGACGGGAGGTAAGCCGGCACACGTCGCCGATTGAGATCGGCGACGAGGTGCGGTTGGGCCTGCGCGGCGAGCGCCGCCGCGAAGACGAGAAGGACGACGGACGGGAGAGCGCATCGGGATAGCAGGAATCGCATCACGTCCTCCTATTCTCCGTTCAGATCCGTCAAAGGAATCGCCCACAGCTCGCGCCCGTGCTCGCCGTCGTCGGCGCCAAACAAGATCTGGCCGTTCGCGATGCTGAACGGTCCCGGCGTGCTCGCGTCGCGCCCCGGGGAGAGGTCGCCCCAGCGGACGGTTCCTTCCGCGGTTCCGTCGCTGCTCCACGGTTCGAGCCCCGAGGTGCCGTCGTCGGCCGCAAAGACCACCCGCTCGCCCACCGCTTTGAGGTATTGCGGCAGCGAGCCGCGCGCGCCGGGGCGCAGATCCGTCACGAGGTGGGTGGTGTCCGGCGTACCCCGAGAGATCCACAGCTCGGTGCCCGTCTCCGGGCGGGCCGCCGTGAAGAACAGCCGGTCGGAAGCGAGCGCGAGCCCCGCCGGTTGGGAAGCGCCCGAAAGATCGCTCACGAGGACCGTGCCGCTGCGCGTGCCGTCGCTCCGGTAGAGGCCTTCGCCGCTGCCGAAGGAGGCGAAGAAGTAGACCGCGCCGTCGACCGCGACCAGATCGTGCAGCGAGGAGCTGCCGGGGCCGGGCGTCAAGTCCACGACCTGCCGGGTGCCGCGGTACGTGCCGTCCGTCACCCACAACTCGCGCCCGCTGTCGCCGTCGTCCGCGGTGAAGAAGATGCGGCTTCCCGCGCGCACCAGATTCTCGGGGTCCGAGCCGAAGCCAATGAGCCTCGGCGGGTGCGGCATGAGCTCCGGATCGTCGATCGGTCTCTGCTTGCGGTTGATGTCGGCGACGAGCCGGGTGCCTGCCTCGGTGCCGTCGGTCGCGAACAGCTCGCGCCCATGGACGTGGTCGTCCGCGGCGAAGAGGGCGATCCGGCCGAGCGGGACGCCGCGCCCGGGCGCCGAGGAAAGGCCGACGTTCTCGCAGATCCCGTAGGACTCATAGTGGAAGGGATTGAGATTCAGCAGCCGTTTCATGAAGTGAGCCCCGTCGCTCACCCACGGCTCGATTTCGCCGGAATCGCAGCGATGCGGGTTCGAGTCGAGGTCGCGGATTCCCGAGAAGACGAACCGATCCCCGAACAAACCGATCGGCGCGGTCATCCCGAACCCCGCATACGAGGGGTTGGGCTGCCAGATCCTGGTTCCCTCGCGGGTTCCGTCGCTCGACCAGACCCGCCCCCGGGCATTGAAGAAGGCGCGCGTTCCCGCGCGCGTGAGCGAGCTGTACGCCGGATCGTAGGTGGCGCCTTGCTCGGCATAAGGGTTCCGCGAGATCGCAAGGATCTCGGACGTGCCGGCCGCAGTGCCGTCGGACGAGAAGAGCTTGCGGCTCGTCGGGTTGGCCAGCGCCGTGAACAGCAGCCGCCCGCCCAGGACGATCTGGTCGGTCGGGCCCGAGCCGCCGTTTTCGGGCTCGAACTCGTGCAGCCGCTCTCCGCGCGACCTCGTGCCGTCGATCCGCCACAGCTCGCGCGCTCCGCGGGAGATCAAGGCGCCGTTGCCGAACGCCGCGAGGACGTACGAATCGGGCTCGGGTCCGCCGTCGAAATGGATCTTCCGCGTGCCGGCCAGCGTGCCGTCGGTGGTCCAGACGGCGGCGCCAAAGCCTCCTGGCCCGTAGCTCAGCCCGAACAGCCGGCCCCCGCTCTCGACCGCGGTCTGGATCAACCCGAACGGCCATTCGATCCGCGAGGTGGTTTCCGGGCTTCCGCCCGTGCGCCAGATTCCTTCCGCCGCGACGGCGAAGACCGAGCTGCCGATCCGCTCGACCGTCGGGTTCGAGCCAATGCCGACGTTGGCCAGCACGACGGTGCCCTCCGCCGTGCCGTCCGAGCGCAGCCATTCGCCGCCGTCGAACGCGATGTACAGGATGCCGTCGATCACCCGGGTCGAAGACCGCAAAGGGGTGAAATCCACGAGACCGCTCAAGCTGCGGACGAGATGCGTGCCGGAGGGGGTCCCGTCGCTCGTCCAGAGATCCGAGCCGTCGAGAAAATAGAGCGGCACGGTGGCGGCTTCCCCGTAGCCCGACCCTTGGTCCGCGAAGCGGTGCAGGAGCACGGTGCCGCCCGCGGTGCCGTCGGTGCGATAGAGACTCTTCGTGTCGTAGCTCTCGAAGACCCGCACGACGAGGCCCTGTCCGGACGGGTCCGGCCCGGCAAGGGAGGCGGAGGTGTAGGGACCGAAGTCGCAGATCGAAAGTTTGCGGCAGAGGCTCGCCACCGGCCGGGTTCCCGCCCGGGTTCCGTCGCTCGTCCAGAGAACGGGGATCGCGTCATAGGTCTTCTGGGCCAGGAACCAGAT
>Ga0134122_10001045_pt1 | contig 19781 bp, 18 predicted proteins | sample KB302_FD_96461 | JGI IMG/M metagenome (GOLD analysis project Ga0134122, IMG submission 96461) | Terrestrial soil microbial communities without Nitrogen fertilizer from Kellogg Biological Station, Michigan, USA - KB3-0-2 | ecosystem: Environmental > Terrestrial > Soil > Unclassified ... | reverse complement strand
GGCAGGCCCGACGGGAATCTCCGTTGACGACGGCATGGGTGGCTGGAAGCCGTACAATCCTCCCAAGATTCCAGCTGGTCCGACGGGAATCTCGGTGGGCGACGGCATGGGTGGCTGGAAGCCTTACAATCCTCCGCCGAAACCCCCGGCAGGCCCGACGGGAATCTCCGTTGACGACGGCATGGGCGGTTGGAAGCCCTACAATCCTCCCAAGATTCCAGCTGGTCCGACGGGAATCTCCGTTGGTGACGGCATGGGTGGCTGGAAGCCTTACAATCCTCCGCCGAAACCCCCGGCAGGCCCGACGGGAATCTCCGTTGGCGATGGTCATGGCGGCTGGAAGCCCTACGTTCCAGGGATGATCCTCGGCAGGTAGACCGCTCGAAAGATGCAGCCCCGCTTCGAAGCGGGGCTGCATTCACTCTCCACACAAAACAGCTGAAAAGGAGATTCGCTAGTGCGCGACCGGCTTTACACGCCGCAACCTACCGCGTGCGGCAAGCGCATTTACCCATACAACTGCGCTGCCTTCGTGCGCTTCGGCGAAAATGCTATCTTTGCTTCGCGTGAGGGGATTGCGCCGTGAGCATCTCGTGTCGGTCACTCCAGATCATGAAATGGGCCGCGCTGCTCGCGCTTCCTCTGCTCATCGCCATTCCGGCTGACGCGCAGTTCGGACCACCGAGCGAGTTTGGCCCGCCTTCTTTTCCGAACCAATACGGACCGCCTTCCGGACCGAATCAGCCGAACAATCCTCAGTCCGTCCCCAACAATCAGCCGCCAAGCAATCCCTACAACAACTACAACAGCTCGCAGCCGCCATACGAACAGCCGGAGCTGCCGCCGAACGACTACGTTCCGCCGGAACTTCCGAACGTGCCGTCAACGCAAACGACACCGCAGCTTTCGACGCCCAATCTCAATGACGTCTATCGCGAGAACGGCGGTATCGATCCGACGGAAGCGTTGCGCCGCGCGCAAGAGCTTTCGAGTCCGCCTCCACGCGTCGAGTTCGTGCCTGTCGATCCGTTCTACACCCCACCGGACGATCCGGATGTTCGCGATCAGATCAGGCGGCTCGGACCAACGGTGCCCAATGCGCCGCCGCCAACCCTGAACGGTAGCGTTGCACCAACGGTGCCCAACGCACCTCCGCCAACCCTGAACGGTGGCGTGGGCGGTGGTGGTGGAACAAAGACGGTCGTCACTCAGCCTCCGCGCGTGATCCGTCCGCCGGTGGCGTTGCCGAACAAGCGTCCGGGCACCGGCGCGCCGGCTGGCGGCGAGCAGCGGCTTGTTCCCGACCAGGTCGTGGTCGAGGTCGCGCTCGCGCTGACGCCCGCGCAGATCGCCGCGCTCGAGGGGCGGCACAATCTCGTGCAGCTCGACCAGTTCGCGTCGCAATTGAGCGGCACCAATATGCTGCTCGCGCGCATTACCGATCAGCGCACCGTAGCGGCCGTCATTGTCGCTCTCGAAAATGATGCACAGGTCATGGCGGCGCAGCCGAACTATCTCATGGCACTGCAGCAACTCGCGTCACACCAGTCGGCAACCGATGGCACCGCGCAATACGCGCTCGCGAAGCTGCGCCTGACGCAAGCTCATCAGCTCGCGCTCGGCAACAACGTCCTCGTCGGCGTGATCGATTCCGGCATCGACGCCGCGCATCCTGAGCTCAACGGCGCGATCGCGGAAACCTACGATCTGCTCGATGGCTCGCGCGCCGCACACAATCACGGCACGGCGATTGCCGGACTGATTGGAGCGCACTCCAAGCTCAAAGGCTCCGCGCCTGCGGCGCGCATTCTCGCCGTCCGCGCCTTCGACGCTTCGGCAACCAATCAAGGCACCACCTTCAACGTACTCAAGGGACTCGACTGGGCCGCCGTGAAAGGCGCGCGCGTCATCAATATGAGCTTCGCGGGTCCATCGGACCCGGCGATCCATCGCAGCCTCGACGGCGCGTACAAGAACGGCATCGTGCTGATTGCCGCGGCCGGCAATGCCGGACCCAAATCGCCGCCGCTCTATCCAGCCGCCGACCCCGCCGTGATCGCCATCGCAGCCACTGATGCCGACGACAAGTTCTACGTCGGCTCCAATCGCGGCCGTCACGTGTCCATCGCCGCGCCCGGCGTCGACATCCTCGTTGCGGCTCCGGGCGGGCGCTACCAGCTCCTCTCCGGCACGTCGCTCTCTGCAGCCGAAATCAGCGGCATCGTCGCGCTGATGATCGAGCGCAAACCGGATCTTCGTCCTGACCAGGTTCGCACGATCCTGCTCTCCACCGGCAAAGCCATCCCCGAAGGACGCGGCGCGCCGCCTGCCGCCCGTCTCGCCGACGCTTACCGCGCCATCGCGCCCGGCCCCGTCCTCCCCGTCGCCGCCCGCTAATCCCCCCGGGTTGTCATTGCCCGCCGAGTTTACCCTCGGGCCGCGCGCAGCGCGGACCCGGGGGGCGGGCCACCCAGGCGACGAAGGGCTCTTCCTCTTAAGTTACTGTAATCACTTATATTTTTACTTTGAACCTTTTGCGCCCCGGCCGCGACCAATTAAGCGGAAACCTGATTGGTCTGGGGAGACCTGCCGTGAAAACTCATTATCTCATTTCTACAGCTTTTATCGCTTTGAGCCTTTGCGCCGTCACGCCGGCTTCGGCCGCATCGTCCAACCAACCGTCCGTCGCGTCTGCGCAAGTCGCGCCGATCGCCGGACCAAAACGCACAATCGCGGTCGGCAAGATCGAAGCCGTGCCCGGTTTGTCGGGGCCCTACACCGCCGCCGCTGCCGGCCCGGGTGTTGCCGCGATGCTGACCACGGCGCTGGACCAGTCGGGACGTTTCATTATCGCCGAGCGCGACGATCTTGCCCACATCCTGAACGAGCAAGAGATGGTGGCGAACCGTGTTGCACAGGGTTCCGCGGGACCGAACTCGGGCTCCGTCATTCCCGCGCAATACCTCATCGTCGGCGCGGTTACGGAATTGTCGTCCGGCGACAAGGGCTCGAACATCGGCATTGGCATCGGCGGTCTGCCGCGCGGGCTCTTCGGCGGTCTGTCCCTCAGCGGCCAAACCGGCCGCGTCGCCATGGACCTCCGCCTTGTGAACACACGCACCGGCCAGGTCGAAGACAGCTTCAGCGTGCGCAAGGAGCTTTCGTCCACCGGCGTCGGTCTCACCGGCGGCTACAAGTCGATCAACATCGGCGGAAACCAGTTCTGGAACACGCCGCTCGGCGAGGCGATGCGCGCCGCGCTCGACGATGCCGTCGCGCGCATCAGCGCCGACGTTTCGAAAAGCGGATGGGACGCGCTCGTTGCTCAAGTCAGCGGCGACACGATCTACATCAATGCCGGCAGCGACGCGGGCTTGAAGATCGGCGATCATCTCGTCGTCGAGCGCGTGAGTGGCGCCTTGACGGATCCGGCGACAAATCGCGTGCTCGCTGTGCAGAAGGATCAGCTAGGTTCTATTCAGCTCACGGCAGTCGACGAAAAGTTCGCGACGGGCAGGTTCGTTCAAACGAGCGCAACAGACCCCCAGCGTGGCGATACCGTTGTCTTCGCGCCGTGATCCACGCAAATGAAAAGGCCGCTGAATCGAAGGATTCAGCGGCCTTTTTCTGCGACTCTCGTCTGCGGATTTGCCTACGGGGCCATCCATACCACGTTGCGTGCCGGCGCGAAGCCAACCGGGATCACGGCGATTTCCTTCTGCGTCGGGATGTCGATGACTGAGACGTTGTTCGTGTGCTCGTTCGCGATATAGGCCCGCTTGCTGTCGGGCGTAATCGTGAGCCAGCCCGCGCCCTTGCCGCTCAGGTTCACGACACCGACCGGCTTCACGTCGGGAAGCGAGTACAAATAGACCGCGCTGTTGTAGCGGCTGTTGACAACGAGCGTCTTCTGGTCCGGCGTCACCATCATGCCGTGAGATGCTGCGGGCGGTCCGTATGGATTCTCGCGGCCCGCGATCGGAGCGAATTTGATGGTTTGCGTGATTTTGCGGGTGGCAAAATCGACAACCTGGAACCCATTGTCCCGGCCGTTTTGCGCGTAGATCGCCTTGGTCGAGCCGTCGGGGTTCTTCGAGATCGCCATCGGCGACGGTGACGGATCCATGGGCATCGTCCAGGAGACGTCATCGGTCTTGGTGTCGACCACGGTCATCACATTGGCTCTGCCGCCTCTGGCATTTCCGACCACGAGGAACTTGCCGTCAGGGGTGACGTTCAAGTCATGAACGCCGCCCTTAAGGGCAATGGTTTTGACCTTGGTCATCGAGGTGGTGTCGATCACGTCGACGCCGCCGGCCGCCGTCGCTTTGACCCGCGGAAACTCGGAGAGATCCGTGTAGGACAGCGCGATCGCGACATACACCTTTTTCCCATCGGGCGTGATGTCCACGAGGTTCGGGTTGCCGCTCAAGGGAATGGATTTCGTCGTCTTCAGCGTCTTCCCATCGATCACCTGCAGCGAGTTCGTCGACTCTTCGCTGAGATAAATGCGGTTCCCGTCCGGAGATACCGCGATCCCGTGGGCCGATTCGATTCCATCCAAGAATGTTCCGACGACCTTGTTGGTCGCGGGATCGATAATATGGATCGTGTCGCCCGCGAAATTCGTCTGAATGACTCTGAGCTTTGACTGCTGCGCGGCGAGCGGAGAGAACGCCAGCGTGCAAAGAGCGATCCCGGCGAAAGCCGCGAGACCGGTGCGAAACATGTTCTTACTCCTCATTTTTCGTCATCCTTCTGTTCGACGATGTTTCTGGTTCACGCTTTCTGTCCCATCACAAAGGCCTTCAATGTCTGCCATGCCGGGTCGTTCTGCGATTCGAATTGCTGGCCGCCACCGTGGTGGGGATCGCCGCCGGCCGTTTCGGCGAGCGGATGATGGACGATAGGGCTGTCCACGTTTCCGGGTATGGCCACCTTTTGGATCAGCTGAAAGTTCTGGCGCGACTGCTCTTCGTTCCAGGTCGTGCTCCCGGGCGAAAGCGGCACCAGATGGAACGGTGCGTTGTTCTGCGTATGGCAAACAACGCAGCGCGTATGGCCGGGGCGCTTGGTCGTGAAGACGGGTTGAACCCTGGTCTTGAAGAAATTGTAGTCCAGACCCGATGCGTTCGCGGCAGCAGCCGGTGCGGCCGGGGCGCTTTCGGCCTGACTCAACGATGCGGCAGCCGCCACGACGAGAGATGCCGCGGCAAGCATATAGAACGAGGCCCTCATCATTCGGTACCTCCGACGTTGGTTGAGAACTATCTATTCTATGCTTGAGCGGAAGCGCTCGCAAGTTCCGCTGGTCTCCAGCCTCGCGGGGCGTCGACCTAAGGGGCCAGAAATGCGCCCCAATAACGGCAAAGTGCGAAGGTCGATACGTCCAGGGCGCTTGCGCACCGCCCCTGCGCGAGCGCCCTGGGCCTACTCCTAAAACGTGGTCCTAAAGCTTACGATTTCGACTTGTATGCCGGCATGGCCTGGAGCTGTTCCTTCGACAGGGTCGTAACCAGCACTTTCTTGGCCGGGTCGAATTTCACCGCCTTCGCATCCAAGGCGACGTCCTTAGCGCCGATGCCGAGGAACCCGCCGACGTCGACTTTGACGGCGCTGGGCTTGCCGGCCCGATCGAACATGATCTCGTCCACCGAGCCCACGGAATCGCCCTTAAGATCGACGATCTTTATGCTCGACAGCGCGTTCTTCGCGTCCGGGACATCGCTGATCGCAATCGTGCCCGGGGGTGGCGTTGGGCCGGTCGCAATCGCGTTGCCTGCCGGCGCCTTGGCGGCGTCGCGGGTCGTGTTCGCCGCTGGAGCCTTGCCGGCATCACGCGTCGTGTTTGCAGCCGGTGCCTTATCAGTGGTTGGTGCGGCAACGCTTTGGTTCGCAGCCAAGCCAAGTGCGCCGGCAAACGATAGGATCGCGACGGCGCGTGCAACATTGTCATAACGCTTCATGGGTTTTCTCCCGTTTTGATCTTTGACAAAGCAATTCCCCGCTTGGCCTCCATAACGCGGCGCTTGCTGTGCATGTTCCGGTTACACGCTTGTAACCGCACGTTTTTGCGTCTCGTCTTGAGCGTTGCCGTCGAAACTGCTCGCATTAGCGCAAGCGCGGGAGTTTCTCATCGGGGGGCGCAATCTCCGTGACGAGGTCGCGGATATGTTTCTTGTTCGGCAACGGTTCGACTCGCATCTCGCGTGGCTCAAGCCGTGCCGTGCATGCGTAAGCCACCTTGCCGTCGACAAGCATCATGCATTCCTTGCACGCATTGGCGTTGATGCAGGAGAAGCGGAAGGCAAGCGTTGGATCCTGCTCGACGCGGATCCGTCTCAATACATCGAGCACCGACTCGCCCGGCTCGAAATCCACATCGAAGCGTGACCATGACGCTGGTGCCCCGCCGGCTCCGCGCCGCACGACGAGCGTTGCCTTCAGCGTCATGCCGAGATCTCGAGCAATATTTTTTCGCCTTGGAGCCGCATTATGTGGCGCACCACCCAGTCATCGGTGCGCGGAAAATCCGTGCGCTGGTGCGCGCCGCGGCTTTCGCGTCGCGCCAATGCAGCTTTCACCACGCACTCTGCGACCAACAGCATGTTGCGAAGGTCGAACCAATCAAGCCGGCCGCTGTCGAACTCGGCTTGCGGAGACGGTGCCGCATTTCCCATCTGCGCCTTCATCGCGGCAAGCTCGCTCAACGCCGAACTCATGCCGGCCTCGCTGCGCAGAGGGCCCGCCTTTTCCGACATCAGCCGCTGAAGCTGCACAATCAGCGCAGCGGGATTGACGTTCGCTTCTCCCGCACCGTGCGCGATGACGACAGCATCCGACATCGCCACGTCCAAGGCAAAGCGTTCTTGCGCGGCGCGTTTGGCGGCCTCGACGCCTGCCGTCCTGCCGAACACCAACGCCTCAGAAATCGCGTTGCCCGAAAGCCGGTTCGCGCCATTGGCGCCGCCCACCGCTTCGCCTGCGGCAAAAAGATTTGGCACACACGTCGCCATCGTCGGATCGACTTTAATTCCGCCCATATGATAATGCGCCATCGGTGCGACCTCGACCGGCTGTTGCGTCAAATCGATGCCGTTCGCCGCAAGTCTATCGATCACCGGTCCGAACGCTTCGCGCAGTTTCGCTTCGCCGACATGCTGAAACGAGAGATACACGCCGCCATGCGGCGAGCCGCGACCCTGCGCCACCTCGGCAAGGATCGCCTGCGTGGCAACGTCACGGGTGGCGCGATAGCGGCCGTCCTCGGCGAGATCGTAATCGCCGATGAATTCGCGCCCGTCGGAATTGAGCAGCCGCCCGCCGAGCTTGTAGCGGAACGGATCCCACATGATCGGGTCCATGCCCACCAGCCTTGGCGCGAGATGCCCGATTGGAAAGAACTGCACGAACTCCATGTCGATGAGCTTGGCTCCGGCGCGCAGTGCCAGCGCATAACCATCGCCTCCCATGTTCAAGGAGGCGCTGTTGCGCGCATAGAGTCGCGTCAAGCCGCCGGTGCAGATGACAACGCTCTTGGCTGCGATCGTAACGGTACGCCCATCAACGACCGAGAACGCAACGACGCCGCGTGCGGCGCCTTGCTCGACGACGATATCGACCACGCAGAGCTCGCCAATCCGTCTGATCGCGCTTCGCCGCTGAACCTGCGCGCGCAGCGTCCTCGACACAGCCGGTCCGGTATTGAGGAAGTCGACATAGACGCAGCGCGGCCGATCGTGTCCTGGCGCTTCCGTTGCGCGCAGCCGGCCGTCGCTGTGCCGCGCCCACCCGACGCGCCATTCGTCCATTTGTCGAATCGCGCTGGGCGCTTCGGAACACAGCAGCTCGGCTAGCCGCTGATCGCACAAACCGCGCCCCGCTTTCAGGGTATCCTCGAGGTGACTGTGCCAATCGTCCGGTACCTCCTCGCCGACCGCGGCGGCGACGGTCATCTGCGCCATCACGGTCGCGCCGCCGCGCCCGATCAGGCTGCGGTCGATGAGCATTACGCCGGCGCCCGCATCATGCGCGGCGATCGCTGCCGACATTCCGGCCGCGCCCGCGCCGACGATCAGCACGTCCGTAGCAAGATGGGTTCTATCGCCTGCCATGCGGCGGAGAATAATGCATGCTGTAAACAATTGCGCTTTGCGCGATCGTGCCCTTTGCGGCATTCTTGCCGCCATGCTGGACGACACGACAACCGCTCGCACGCCGGACGCCGAAACGCGCGCGCCGCAAGGCAGCGGAATCGTCGTCGCCGTGAGCCGCTCGGGCTCTCACAATTTCAGCAAGCCAAATCAGGCGGCGATCGAGCTTGTCGCCGGCCTTGGCGTCAAGGACGACGCCCATCTCGGCGTCACCGTGCAGCACGTCGTACGCGTCAAGGAAGACCCGACGCGGCCCAATCTCAGACAGGTGCATCTCCTCCATTCCGAGCTGTATGACGAACTGCGCGCGCGCGGCTTCATCGTGCAGCCGGGCCAGATCGGCGACAATGTGACGACGCGCGGGATCGATCTTCTGTCGCTCCCTGCCGGCACGCGGCTGCATCTTGGCCCCTCGGCAATCGTGCAAGTGACGGGTCTGCGTAATCCTTGCCGCCAAATCGAGCGCTTTCAGCCGGGTCTGCTGGCGGCGCTCTTGGACAAAGACGAACACGGCGAAGTCGTGCGCAAGAGCGGCATCATGAGCATCGTGCTCGCCTCGGGTGAGGTGCGTGCCGGCGATACGATCCGCGTCGAGTTGCCGCCCGAGCCGCACCAGAAGTTGAAGCCGGTCTAGGGGACGCCTCGGCCCGCCTGCATCGACACGCCAAGGGCCGCGGCATATCATTGCGCCAAGCGATATTCGCGCACTCGGGGACCACCATGTCGAAAGAGAAAGACATCAACGTCAGGCGCCGCGGATTCTTGAAGGGTGCGGGCCTCGCCGGCGCCGCTGCTCTGGCCGCGCCGCTGAAAGTGGCCGCGCAAGCACCGGCGCCTGCGCGCAATCCCGTCCCGCTGCCCAACCGTGCCGCCGAGACGCAAGTTCCGCCGCAGCTCGAAGTCCTGACCGAAGGAAAGAGCGGCAGCGACTTCATGATCGATTGCTTGAAAAGCCTCGGCTTCGAATACATGGCCGCCAATCCCGCTTCGAGCTTCCGTGGGCTGCATGAATCGCTGGTCAATTACGGCAACAACAAGGATCCCGAGTTTCTCACCTGCAGCCACGAGGAGATTTCCGTGGCGATGGGCCACGGCTATTACAAGATCGAAGGCAAGCCGCTTTGCGTCTTCGCGCATGGCACCGTCGGTCTGCATCACGCGACGATGGCGCTGTACAACGCCTGGTGCGATCGCGTGCCGGTCTATGTCGTCATCGGCAATGTCTTCGACGCGCCGATGCGCCGTCCCGGCATCGAATGGAACCACACCGCACAGGACGCCGCCGCGATCGTGCGCGACTACACCAAATGGGACGACGCGCCCGGCTCACTCCAGCACTTCGCGGAATCCAGCGTGCGCGCCTACAAGATCGCGATGACGCCGCCGACTCTGCCGGTCGTGCTCGTCGCCGATGGCACGCTGCAGGAAGACCCCATCCCCGAAGGCGCCAAGCTCAGCATTCCGAAGCTGCCGAAGGTCGCGCCGCCGCAAGGCGATACCGGCGCTGTCGCGGAAACTGCGCGGCTGCTCGTCAACGCGGAAAGTCCTGTGCTCGTTGCCGATCGCTACGTGCGCACCCAGGAAGGCGCCAACCGCCTTGTCGAACTCGCCGAGATTCTCCAGTGCCCCGTGATTGACACCAGCTCGCGTCTGAATTTCCCGACGCGGCATCCGCTCAACCAAAGCGGCCGCGCCCGCGGGCACGTCTCGCGCGCCGACGTCGTCCTGGGCCTCGAGATGACGGACTATTGGAATTCGCTCAATTCCTATCGCGACCAGCTGCATCGCAGCTCCGAAAAGATCACGCGAGCCGACGCCAAGACGCTGAGCATCGGCAGCGGCGATCTCTACATCAAATCGAACTACCAGGACTTCCAGCGCTACACCGATGTCGATCTCTCGATCGCCGCCGATAGCGAAGCGACGATGCCGTCGTTGATCGAAGCGGTAAGAAAGCTCGTCGATGCTTCGAAAAAGTCCAATTACGAAGCGCGCGGCAAGAAGCTCGCGGCCGACAGTCGCGCCGATTTCGAGAAGAACCGCGTCGATGCGACCTATGGCTGGGACGCGAGCCCGGTCAGCACCGCGCGCTTGTCCATGGAATTGTGGGCGCAGATCAAGGATGAGGATTGGTCGCTCGCGTCGCCGACCGCCACCTTGAGCTACTGGCCGCAGCGGCTGTGGAACATGAACAAAACCTACCACTTCCTCGGCGATGGCGGCGGCATGGGCATCGGCTACTGCGCGTCGGCATCCCTCGGCGCGGCACTGGCCAATCGCAAACATGGCCGCTTCACCGCCGCGCTGCAGACCGACGGCGATCTCCTGATGACCATCGGCGTGCTGTGGACCGCCGCGCACCACAAAATCCCGATCTTGTACGTGATGCACAACAATCGCGGCTATCATCAGGAAGTCATGCATGTGCAGCGCATGGCCGCACGCCACATGCGCGGTCTTGATCGCGCTCACATCGGCACCACGCTCCGCGATCCCAACATCGACTACGCCAAGATCGCGCTAGGCATGGGCGTCGAAGGTATCGGCCCGATCACTGATCCGAAGGACCTTGCGGCGGCGATCAAGCGCGGCAAGGACATCGTCAAAGGCGGGCAGCCCTGTCTGATCGATGTCGTGACCCAGGGACGGTGAGGGGACCGATGAAGAGATTCCACCAGCTCACCGCTGCCGTCGCCGTTGCGATCTTGGCTTCGGGCGCGGCGGCCCTCAACGACGCACGCGGCGATGCGGCCCGCGGACAGCAACTCTACAACGCGAAGGGTTGCAGCTATTGCCACGGCACCGTCGGCCAGGGCGGCGGCGGTCGCACCGGCGGATTGCGTCTCGCCCAAATGGGCATCGCCTATCCGGCCTTCATCACTCAGCTCCGGCACCCGCGCAACGAGATGCCGCCCTATGTCGAATCCGCGCTGCCCGAGAAAGATGCCACCGACATCTACGCTTACGTGGCATCGCTGCCGCGCCCGCCCGACGTCAAGTCGATTCCCATCCTGAACAATTAGAGCGCGTTACCAACTCGCGCTGACGGTCGCGCCCCACGAGCGCGGATCGATGACGAAGCCTGAAATCGAACCCGGCTGAAGCGTGGTCGCGTTCAGCACCGACCATGAGCGCTGATTGAACAGATTGCGCGCCCAAAGCTCGACCTTCCAATGGCGATCGGGCGTTTCGACCCCGATGCGGGCACCGACGACGGCATAGGCCGCCTGCGTGTAATTCGGCGACGGCGTCGCGGAGGCTCCGACATTTGACTTGGACTGCCACCGTACGTCGACATTTCCGAACGCGATGATGCCCAGCGAATTCCACATCTGCTCGTATGCGGCAGCGCCGATGAGAACCCAGCGCGGCGCGATCGGCGCACTTGTGCCCTGAATCTGGACGAGGTCCGCGGGGAATCCGGAATCGCCGAATACCACCTCTTGATAAATTCCGGAAAACGAAAACTCCAAGGCCTCAATCGGCCGATAAGCCGTCTCCGCTTCGACACCCTTGGTGACCAGTTCCGGAACGTTGCGTGTCCGTCGATTGAGGCCGGTGAAATAGCTGAACTGGTAGTCTTGGAACCGCGAATGGAATATCGCCGAGCTGATGCGCCAGCCGTCAATCGGATTGGCGCCCTTAACGCCGGCTTCAAAAGAATCCGCGGTCTCATGCGTGAACGACAGCTGTGAAAGAGATGGCGACAGCGGATCCATGCCGGACCGATCGAACTGAAAACCGCCGCCCTTGTAGCCGCGGCTGTAGCTGGCATACGCGCTCCATGTGTCGGAGAAGCGGTTGTTGATCGCCGCGGTGCCGGACCAATTTCCCTCGCTGCGGTCCGTCGCGTAGCTTCCGTTATAGCGCGGGTCCAGATTCGGAATGCAGATCAGCCCCCTCAATGCGGCCGGCACGCTTGCAAGCGAAGGGCCGTTGAGCGCTAGTGCCGCCGAACAGCCTGGGTTGTTGCTGGCGATGTTCGCCGTCAGCGCCTTTTCCTCGTGGGTGTAGCGCAGCCCCGCAGAGAGCGAGATCGCATCGGTGACGGAAAAAATTTCATGCGTGAACAGCGCGAAGTTTGTTGCACGTTGGGAAATGACGTCGAGAACACCGCTGCCGGCCGGATAATTGCTGCCCGCTGGCAGTCCCGTGAAGATCGGGATGGCATTGCTCGAAAGCGCGAGCGCGTAGGGCTCGAAGTCCGTGCCCACGGTGTAGGTATCCCGCGAACTGATCAGCTCGCGTCCGACATGCGCGCCGAAGAGATAATCGAGCCTCCGCGCCACACCCTGGAGCCGCAATTCCGCGACAGACGTGTTGTAGCGCTCGCCGTCGAGCGGATCATTGGCGATATCGGCCGGGCCGTTGTCGATGTCTGGGCTCCGTTTCGCGGTCGAGCTTCGATATGACGTGAGCGCGGTGAACTTGCCGATCCCGCTCTGCCAGTTCGCTTCCGCGGTGATGCCCGCGGCGTCGATGAATTCGAAGCGCGGTGAATCATTGTCGATCTGGGCAATGTTGGCGGGTTTCTGAAAAGCGAGCAGTGGATGACCGCCAAGCGCTCCGATCAGAGGGCCGGTCGGCCCAACCACGTGAAACACCGGCGAATTCACTGTGCCGCCGTGATGGAGGTAGTCCGCGATCACGCGGATATCGATATCGGCTGACGGTAGGAACAACACCTGACCACGCGCTTGCGTGCGATGGTGGCCCCCATAGACATAACCTGTGTTCGGATTTTCGAGATAGCCGTTGACGATCCCGTACATCGCATCGATGCGCGCAGCGAGCTTCGTCGGCACAATTGCGCCCTCGGCCGTGATCCTGAGTTCCTTCCGCTCCCTATCGCCGAGAGTGCCGCTGACTTCGAAATGCGGGTCGAACGATGGACGCCTGGTCAACACATTGATGCTGCCGGCCGTCGTGTTCATGCCGAACAACGTTCCCTGCGGACCACGCAACACCTCGACGCGATCGATCCCCTGCAATTCGAACAGCGCAACGTTCGGCCGCGAGATCGGCACTCCGTCGAGCGTTATCCCTACTGCCGACTCGAGCCCCAGATCGGCGCCCGATGTGTGGATGCCGCGCAGCGTCACGAGCTGACCGAACGACATGCCCGTGGAGTTGATGGTCGCTAAAGTTGGCGTCAGCGCAGTAAGCTGCTTGACGGTTTCAACATGGGCGCCTTCGAGCCTCGTGCTGTTCAGAACCGTCACGCTGCCCGGCACATCAAGCACCGGCGTGCTGCGCCGTGTTGCAGTGATGATGACGTCTTCCCCCCTTATCAGGGAGTCAGCAATAAGGACTTGGTCGGGGGGCTGCTCTTCGGACGGCTGCACGGGCGCCGCAAATGCCTGAGGCAGTGCAAACATCAATACGGCGGCGGACGCCGTTGCGGCCCACCTGCGAGTTCTCAACTTGGCCCCCAAGTCGAAGAGCTTTTGTACGCGGATACTATATTTTTGCTTCTGTTTAAGCCAATCCGGCGCTGCGGTGTCTCCCCGTTAACTTGAATCCGAGGCGATCATGGACTTGCTGCACGCAACCCGATACCAGCCCAAGAGAAGAAGGGCGGCCGACCAGGGGGACTAGTCGACCGCCCCATCCTGGCTGACGATATCCCACATAGAGGCAGCACGAGCGCAACCTTTTAGGAATATCTACGGCCAAGCTGTATTCCGAAATCGTGTTTGCGTTGGGCACCGCTAACTCCCGCGATTATCGCGAACGGACGCTTTTCGCTTTACCGCCGGCTCCTGGTGTGGATTCGCCGCAAGCTGCTTTTCGATATCCGCCTTGGCTTTATCGAGCAGCAGTGCGGAGTCCGGCATGTCGAAATCCCGTAGCATCTGCGCCATCTGTCCAAGCGTGGCCGCGACGTAGCGCAACGGATGAAGAGTTGGTGCCGCCTTCATTCGCGCACCCGCACTCGGCGCGCAGTGGTCAGCGCCCAGCTCCGCGTGCTCTCAACGTCCGCGTAGAGTGAAACCAGGTGGTTTACTGCGCGCTGCATCGAGGCAGTCGGCAATTCGTCGTCGCCGCGTGTAACCAGGGCATCGGTCAGGAACGTCGGCCGGTGATCGCGATGAAACGCGTCGATCGCCGTGGATAGGCAGGACATTTCCGCAAACTGACCTGCGAGCACATAGTGTCCGCCCAGGTAGTTGGCCATTTCCGCAAATTCGGCGCTCGCGTAACACGATGGACGCCAGCGCTCGAAAATCATGTCGTATCGGCCGGGTTCAAACCCTTTGATCCAACGCGGATAAACCGGCGTGGCTGCCGGGTCGGCCGGCGGCGGGATTCTGCGCGTGAAACCGACCGGGAAGTTGTTGGCGCGGGCATGGGCCAAAGCCGAGCGGCAGTTCTCTAGCGCCGAATCGTCGGACAGGGCGCGCAACTCCGATGCGTCGTGATGCAGATCGACAAGCACGAGTGTAGGCATCACTCGCGCCCGGCGTTTGAACTGAAAGAGGTCGACCACCGTGCTCATGCGGCGCGTTCTTCCGTGGGTGACCGGTTCGTGGTTCGGCTTGCCGAGCGTTCCAGCACTCCGGGCACATGCCAGCGGCCCTCCGGCCGGATGATGACGTAGGGATCGCCGCCGATGCTGATCGCATCCGGATGACGGTCGAGTTCCGCGATCATCTCCACATAGTCGAAGTCGGAGAACACCAGTTCATGGCCGCCTTCGAACAACCGAAAGCCGAAACGGCTCCAGAAATTGACCAGGCGTTTCTGGGCGTGGCCGTAGAGCCGGCGATAGCCCTTGATCTGGCACAGCTCGATGCCGGCGCGCACCAGTTGGAAGGCAAGCCGCGTATTGCGGAATTCCCTGCGAACCGCGAGACGCTCGATCTTGGCGAAGTCCGCGAAGTACCGGATGCGCAGGCACCCGGCGGGCTCGTCGCCGACATAGCCGAGGAGATGCGTCGCGGCGAGATCGTTGCCGTCGAATTCCTCCTCATACGGACATTCCTGCTCGCCGATATAGACGGCGCTGCGCAGGCTGGCGACGCGGACCAGATCTTCGAATGTGCGCGCCACCGTGACTGTGACGTCGCGCTTGTTCGAATTGGTGCGGTACGAATCATAGAGCGGCGACTTCGCCGCGCGCGGGAAGGTGTAGAGATGCGGCGCATGGATCGGACCGACCTTCGCGCCCTTGATCAATCCCAGCGTTTCGTTGAAGCGAAAACCCTCTTCGGTGTTGGGACGCGTGTAAAGGTCGACGCCCGCGTAGGCGGGAGCCGACATCTCATCCATGAAGAGGGCCACACCGCCCGCGAGCGGACCGGGAGCGTAAATCGCCCAAATGTAAATTCCGGCTGGCCGTTCATGCGGTCGCGTAACCAGCGTCAGGTCGGGTCGGCGAGTATCGAGAGTGCCCGTCGCAAGTTGGTACAAACCGGCTTTGGTCAGTGGCAGCATCGCCACGAAGCCGTCCGCGGATGGAACAGCCGAATTGAACTTACGCGTGCGTGCAATAGCCCATACACAGTCAGGGTTGTGATTGATGACGGCACGCACCGCCGCGCTATCGGTAAGCCCCGGAATGCTGGCACGAGCCTTCTCGATCAAAGACTCCAGCACATCAGCATTCGGCCGGAAAACGGTTAAATACTTGGCGAAATTACGAGAGTTGAGCTCCCCAAGCGGATGTTTGGGCTTCGACCCGGGCGCTTTTGCCCTTCCCCGGATCAGCTCCAATGGATGCTCGGTCATGTTTTTAGCCCCACCTACACATTAGCCGTGATAAAAATTAGCCCGAGAGGGTGAATCAGTATGCAGACCACAACGGAACGGCCTGTTCCGAATTCGGAACATGTGTTGCAAGCCGCGCGCCGCTTGGTGCCCGACTGGGAGGCGGTGCGGATCTCGCTTGAGGTCGTCCGCAAAGGCAGCTTCAGAGCTGCCGCGGAGCATTTGGGTGTTTCAGTGAATGCGGTGCGCCGGCGCGTCGACGAACTCGAAAAAGCGCTCGGCGTGACTCTGTTTACCCGCCACGTTGACGGCGTGCGTCTCACCGCGGAAGGCGAAAAAGTTTTCGAAGCCGCAGCGCGAATGGAAGCCGCGTCCTTCAGTCTGTTGCAGGCGCGCGATGAAACCGACCCGAACGTATCAGGCGAAGTTCGCCTCGCCGTCACTGAAGGGCTCGGCACTTTCTGGATCGCGCCCCGCCTCGTTGAGTTTCAGCGTGCCAATCCCAAGCTCCTGATCGACGTCAATTGCGCAATGAAGTCCGCGGATGTCTTGCGGCTTGAAGCCGATGTCGCGATTCAGATCACGCGTCCTACCGCACTCGACCTCGTTGTCACCAAGCTCGGGCGTCTGCACTTCATGCTGTATGCGGCGCCGAGCTATCTCGAAACGTTCGGCTTTCCCAAGACGATGATGGACCTGGTTCACCATCGCATCCTCGTGCAGTCTGACGATAACGTTCAGTGGCGGGAGCTTTATCAGCGTGTGTTTCCGGGTGTCCAAACCACTTCGGTGGTCGCTCTAAGGACCAATGTCAGCAGCGCGCACTATTGGTCGATCGCCAAGGGGGCAGGTATCGGAATTCTTCCAACCTACGCCGCCATTGTCGATCCGCAGTTGGTCCCGCTCGACCTGGGCATTCACGAAACGGTCGATATCTGGCTGACCTATCACCCCGATGCACGGCGCATCGCGCGCGTTTCGCGTATGATCGACTGGGCTCTGAAAGCGTTTTCGCCGCAGAAATATCCATGGTTCCGCGATGAATTCATTCACCCAAGCGACTTGGCAAAAGCCTATGTCGGCGAACCTCTGGGGAACATGTTCCCAGGCTCCGGCGAGCAGACGCCCAAATCCAAGACTGGCACCTATCGCTAGCGTCTTGTCGCCTCTTCCGTGATCGTTGACGGCTTTGCCGGAGGCCGTATCGCCAGCGCGGCGCCGGCGGCTATCAGCGACAGAACGAGGAAGGTCAGAAACGCCTGATCGTAGTTCTTCGTGCGATCGAATACCCAGCCGGCGTAGCTCACCGACGCGATCGAAGTAATGCCGACCATGACGTAAGTCACGCCCATGATCGTTCCGAACGAGCTCGAGCCGAAGCACTCGGCAATCAACGCCGCACTTGACGGCAGAACGCAGCCCAGTGCCGTGCCCGCTAGACAGCACGCCAAAATGAGCATGGCGTAGTCCGCAGACCATAAGAACACCGCAACGGAGAGCAGCATTGAACATGCGGCGGCAAACAGGATTGTTCTCCGCGGGACGAATTCCGCAGCGTAACCGCTGACGATTTTTACGACCGCGGCCGAAATCGAAAAGACCGAAATCAAAAGCGCGCTGGCCGCGGCAGAGAACCCCGCCTCAGACGCATAGGGAACAAGCGTTACCACGATCGCCTGATTGACGGCGCTGAGGATGGCGAGAACGATCGCGATGCTCCAGAAATTTCTCTGCAACAGAATTCGGCCGTAGCCCCATTCGCCGCGTGCGGCTCCCGTGCGCTGCGCCACTTCAACCGCCGGCCGATCCTCGTTTTCGGGATGAGCCTGAAGCTCCAAATCGGCGGGGCCGCTACGAATCACACAGCTCGCCAGAATGAGAACGATCAGCATGATGAAGCCGGCTTCCAGCTGCAGCGCCGTGCGCCAGCCATACGTTTCAATCGCCAGACTCAAAAGCGGGACAACGGCGATTCCACCGCCCGACGTGGCAAGCGCCGCCAGGCCCAGCGCCCGGCCTCGCCGGCGATAGAACCAGCGCGACACCAGCGTCGTCGTAGTGAGCGGCCCAATGGCGATGAATCCGAACGCCACTGGAAAGAAGAGGACCAGGGCCATGACCAGGAGGGATGATGTGAGGGAAACTGCGACAAAGCCTGCAGCAAGCGCCATCGCGCCAAGTCCGACGACCCGCTGGATCGGAACGCGGTCGAGCAGGTAACCCACCAGAATCGCCATGAATGTCCCGCCCATGAACACCAGCGGGATCGAGCTGTTGGCGACCGCGCGCGAGATGGACAGCTCCCGCTCGAGCGGCAGGACGAACAGGCCCGCAGCATAGCTTGTGCTGCCGATCGCCAGCATCTCGGTGATCGCCGACGCCGCCAGTACCCACCAACCGTAATAGATTGGGCGGCGGAATCCGCTCACCGCAGCCAACGGATGTTCTCCATGAGCCATTGTGCTGAACGCCCTGCCCCGACTTGCCTATCCCGGGTTCATCAAGCGCAGATCATACTTTGCCGGGTGAGCGCAAGGCCGCTCCGTTGGCGGCTTTCTCGAAGTTTTGCCCCATGCGCTGGTAATTGTCCGCCAGCCGCAGGATCGAGACCCGGCTCTGCGCGTGCCGCGTATCCTCGGCTGCAGCGCGCAATTCCTCCGCCCGGGAAAAACACTGCTTTGCTCGCTTCGCAGCGACTTCATCCATGGACGGTGCCTCGGTGCTCGTGCTTTACACATTCTGATCGCGCACGTTTAGCACACCGATACCGGCGGTTGGCGCTTTTCGGCCCGCCAGGGTAAATTCGTCGCATCTGTGGCGGGGAGGATGCTAGTGACCACGATCATCAAAGCAGCGGCTCTTGGGCTCTTGGCGGCAGTCTCCATTGCGGCTCAGCTCAAGGCACAGACGGTTCTCGAACAGGCGGTCGAACACCGCTACCAGCTCGATTTTCACGTGCCCGACGCGGCGCTGCAAAAAATGCTGCCTGCGGGATGGGTGCCCGTCATCGCCACCGCAGGTCCCGCGAAAGACGCGAATCTGCGGATGATCTTCATCGATCGCGTCGCCGTCATGGGGCAGGACAACAAGCCCGTCGGCAAAGGTTCGACGCGAATGGTCTATCTCGCCGTTCCGGTGAAGGAAGCTTCCGGCAGCAACACCGGGCAGATGATCATCGCCGGCCTGACCGAGGACGCCGCCGACGCGCCCGGTGCCTTCGGGACTTATCGTCATGCCACCACCGCCAAGATGAGCCGCGCGATCGACGATTCCAGCGGCGCCGTTGTCGTCGACGAGAATTGGGAATTCGCCGGTCCCGGTGGTGAACGCATGGAGGTCCACGTCAAATATGAGCGTCAACCCGCGAACAAAGGCGGCGGTGAGGTGAAGTTCTTCAATCCCTCCGATCCCACGAAATATCAGATCTTCAAAACCGATCAGGGCATCGACATCACCCGCAACGCCACCACCAATCCGCCCGACCGCGTGAAGCAGTTCTCTTACAAAGCGGGCGGCGGCCGCATCGGCGCGCTCTTCGACGGCACCGAGAAGGTGCTGAGCTGGGATTCCTTCCCCTGGTATAACCGCACCGTCATGGCCCCGTGACGAACTCCCCCCGCGGGAGGGGGCCAGGGGGGAGGGGGACACCTCGGTGGCGCCCTACGAATACTGCACTTTGCGCGCCTGCATTCGGCGCCCCAGCATCAGCACGATCCCAACGGACATCAGCATCAGCACTGCGAGCGCGACCATCGATGACGAATAATCGCCGCTTCGCTCCTTGAGATAGCCGACTCCGGTCGGGCCCAGGAATCGTCCGAGACTGCCGATTGTGTTGACGAAGCCGATGCCGCCCGCTGCTGCCGTGCCGGCCAAGAATGTTGTCGGCAGGCTGAAGAATGGCCCGTTGTAAGCGAG
>Ga0134122_10001044_pt1 | contig 19796 bp, 13 predicted proteins | sample KB302_FD_96461 | JGI IMG/M metagenome (GOLD analysis project Ga0134122, IMG submission 96461) | Terrestrial soil microbial communities without Nitrogen fertilizer from Kellogg Biological Station, Michigan, USA - KB3-0-2 | ecosystem: Environmental > Terrestrial > Soil > Unclassified ... | reverse complement strand
GCACGGCTACCTCAACGACGACGAGGTGGCCCCGCTGGTGGCGGCGGTGCCGGGCAAGGACCTGCCCAAGAAGTTCATCGCCCTGGCCAACGAGCGCGGCGGCAAGGACAACATCACCGCGGTCGTCATCCACGTCCCAGCCGAGGGCGTGATGCAGTCCGAGGAGTCGGCGGAGACCGAATCCCGGATGGAGGCGCTGCGGAAGATCCCGCTCTTCCGGCACCTCACCTACAAGGAGCAGACCGCCGTCCTCTCCATCGCCACCACCCGGACGTTCCCGGGCGGGCGGGAGATCGTGGTGGAAGGCCAGCCCGGCGAGGAGCTGTTCGTGGTCATCCGCGGGCGCGTCTCCATCGAGAAGAACGGGGTGGAGATCGCCGAGCTGCGCGCCGGCGGCCACTTCGGCGAGATGGGGCTGATCGACAACGCGCCCCGGTCCGCCACCGTGCGCGCCAGCGAGCCGACGCGCGTGATGGTCATCGCCCGGTCGGACCTGATGAACCTGATGAAGCGCGAGAGCATCCTCGCGGTGAAGATGCTGTGGAGCTTCGTCCAGGTGCTCTCGGACCGGTTGCGCGCCACCAACTCCGAGCTGTCGGAGGCCCGCCAGGAGCTGGCGGTGGCGCAGGCGATCCAGCCGTTCGCGGAGGAGTGACGCCGGCGCTGGTCACGCCGTCCGCCCGCGCCGGCTACTGGTCCATCACCAGCGCGTCCGGCACCGCGTAGTCGACGAGCGTGAGGACCGGCACCAGGTCGGGCTCCTCGTCGTCCGCGCTGGCGGAGCTGGGGCGCACGCCGTCGAAGCGGGCGAGGATCACCAGCTCCCGCCCGTTCTCCAGGTACGGGTCGGGCGAGTTGATCCGCACCACCGCGTCGCGCCCGGTGTCGACCGTCACGTTGTCGAACCGCCGCGCCACGTCCATCTCGTAGTCGTCGTCGCTCACGTCCAGGTGCCCGCCGACGTTGCCGTTGCCGAGCATCCCCAGGTTGCCGGACGCCTGGCCGCCGTAGCGGGTGGTGGCCACCTTGCGGCGGATCCGCCCGATGGGGACCTCCCACTCTTCCGCCTGGAGCGCGTGCTCGGTGAGGCGGGCGGCCACCGCGTCGCCCGAGGTGCGCACCTCCTCCAGCGTGCCGCGGATCATCACGTAGCGGCACTCGTACAGCTTGGGCTGGGTGACGCAGTCGCGCAGCGAGAACACCGGGATCTTCGCGTCCCGCATCACCCGCACGTCCTGCCTCACGTTCCCGCCGCGCGCCGCCACCACCTGGGTCAGCAGCGCCGGCGCGTCCGGGCGGTCGCGCAGGTCGTCGCCCCAGGCGGCCACCACCGCGTGCAGCTGGGTGAAGTGCCCCTTGGCCGAGCACTGCTTGAGCGCCGTCCACGCCGCCTCGCGGTCGTGCTGGCGGAGCGAGCGCGCCTTCCGCTCGCAGTCCAGCGGCGGGATGTACTCCTGCGCGGCCACCTTGCGCCCGCCGGCGCTCGCCGTCGCGGGCGCCTCCTGGGCCTGCTTCGGGTGCCAGGCGGCGTCCCAGCTCTCCTTGTTGTTCCCGGACGTGGCGCAGCCGGCGCCGAACGCCCCCAGCATCACCAGCGCGGCCTTGATCTCACAGCGCATGGGCGGGCAGCCTCCTCTCGATCTTCTTGGTGGGCACCGCGGCCTCCACCGGCTTGCCGCCGGCGGCCGGCGCCTCGCCGCATTCGTCCGAGCACGCATTCGCCATGCACGCGCGCTCCGCGGCGCCGGGCGTCCCCCGGCTCACGTTGGCGTAGCAGGCGGCGGCGTTCACCTTGCAGCCGCGGCTGGCCATGCACCGGCAGCAGCCGGAGGCCAGCGAGCTCATCAGCGCCGTCTTCTGCAGCACGTCCGCGAGCGCGCGGTAGCAGGTCTGCGCGGTGGCGGAGAACCGGCCCTGGCCGTCCACCAGCACGGCCTTGCCGTCCAGCGTGCAGCTCTCGGCCGCGGCGGTGAAGTCCTTCGCGCACAGGTCCAGCAGCGCCTTGTCCGGTGCGCCGCCGGGCGCCGGCTTCGCCGCCTTCTCGCAGGCGGTCCTGGACAGCTCGCGCGCGAACTTCACGTTCTGGGCGCGCTGGGCGGCGTGGTCGGTCACCTCGTCCGACGACGCCTCGAACAGGCAGTCCTTGCCGGTCATCAGCGTGTCGACGGTGCAGGCCCACGCGGTGGGTGACCGGTCCGGCTTGGGCGAAGCGTTGAGGGTTGGCGGCGCGGCGGCCTGTGGGGCCTGGGCCAGGACCTGGACGGCGAGGAGGAAGGTGGTGGCGGCGAGCATTGGGGAATCCCCCGGGGCGGTGCCGGATGTACCCCTCACCAAAACCAATATTCCCTGTCTTCGCCAGGGCTGACCTTGCCCTACCTCCCTTGACGCTGAGTACAATCACCCGGCGGTTTCCCCAGTGCCCCAAGTCCAGGCGAAGAACGGGCTCGCCTCGCAGTTGGCGGAGGTGTGCCTGCCGGAGGCGATCTCCGCCGCGCCGACGCGCGTGGGAGGGCTCTGGACGGAGCGGCCACTGGTGCTGGTGCACCTGCGACACTTCGGGTGTCTCTTCTGCCGCGCGCACCTGACGCGGCTGCGCGACTACCACCAGCGGATCGACCGGCGGGGCGGGAGGGTGGTGGCCATCGGCACCGGCGACCTCGAGTACGGGCGGCAGATCCAGGCGGAGATGCGCTTCACCTTCCCGCTGCTGGTCGACGAGGCCCTGCAGACCTATGGCGCGGTGGAGGCGGGGCGCGGGCACCTGACGGACTGGGCCCTGCCGGGCGTGATGCGCGCCGGCGAGCTGGCGGCGGCGGAGACCGGCGTCAGGCACGGCCCGCCGGGAAAGCACATGAGCGTCCTCGGCGCGACGCACGTCATCTACCCCGGCGGGTCGGTGCCGTTCGCGTGGCTCAACAGCGACTTCAGCGAGGACGCGCCCCTGGAGCGGGTGCTGGGGGAGCTGCTGTGCACTCCGCTCATCCCACCGCTCAGACCAGGAAGATGACGCCGTCCGCCCTCGTGCCGGTGGCCTGCGAGATGGCCTCCACGTAGAGGCCGAGCTGGCGGTGGTAGGCGGCGGGGAGCGTCTCGATCTGATCGGTCTTCAGCTCCACCACCGTCCACCCCTGGGCGTCGCGGAAGGCCAGGTCGATGTTCCCCTCCACCATCGCTCCCGGCGCGGTCCGGAGCGCGACGGAGTCCTCGCGGCGGACCTCGGCGGCGGCGCGGGCGCGGGCGAGCAGGGGATGCCGCAGCGCGGACAGCACGGCCTCCTCGGCGGCGCGGCGCTCCTCCTCCGGGCAGCCGAAGAGCCGCGCGTAGTACCGGATCAGCGGCTGGAGGGCCGCGGCGCCCGCGTCCAGCGGGGCGCGCGAGAGGACGCCGTGGACGAGCGCGCCGAAGCGCTTGCCGCCCGGGCGCCCGGCGCGGGGCGCGTCGCTGGTCTCCACCGGGAAGATCTGCGGCGGCGGCCTGGTGTCCTCGGCGGCGACGGCGCGGACGGGGGCAACCTCCAGCGCGGGTCTCGACGCGGCGACGATGCGCTCCTCCCGCGCGCGCCTCCAGGCGGCGTGGGCCTCGGCGGAGGCGCGGGCGACGTCTCCCCCCTTGTCCTCGACCAGGATCTCCTCCCGCCGGAGCGTCGCGTCCGTCTCCTTCAGGAGCGAGAGCGCGGCCGGGTCCCACCAGGTCACCGGGGGACTGCCCACCACCTCCGTCACGTGCAGGCCGGGCGAGACCACCGTCTCGAAGTTGAACCGGCCCTGGGCATCCTCGGGCCGGTCGAGCACCGTCTCCTTGCCGAACGGCGGGCACCCGGGCGCGGGCGACGGCTGGCGCTGGGTGCCCATCCGCGGGGTGATGACGGGGTTGAGGACCTCCAGCCACCCGGGGCGCGGCCCGTCGCCCACGCCGGGGATGACCAGCAGGTCGCGCGCGCGGGTGGCGGCCACGTAGGCCAGCCGGTGCGCCTCCTCGCGGTCGCGCTCGGTGGCCTCGGGGCGGTGGTCCACCAGGTCCCACGGCACGCACCCGGCCAAAGGTTCCGCCCACAGCCGCTTCCCGGTGTCCACGTGCCTGGACGGCTGCGCGCTGACCGCCCGCGCGGTGGGATCGGCCAGGAGCACCACCGGGAACTCCAGCCCCTTCGCGCGGTGCACCGTCATCAGGCGGACGCCCTCGGTGCCCTCCTCGACGACGCGCGCCTCCTCGGCCTCCCCGCCCTCCGCCTCGTCCCACAGCTGCTCCACGAAGCCGCGGAAGGAGGTGGCGCCGCGGGCCTCGAAGCGGCGGGCCAGCTCGGAGAGGTGGAGCACGTTGGCCAGGGCCTGTTCGCCGCCCGACCAGAACGCCAGCCCGGCGTGCGCGCGGGTGGCGCCCAGAAGCCGCGACAGCGTCTCCGGGATGGGCCGGCGGTTGCGCCGGTAGTGGAGCTCCTTGAGGACCTCCAGCGCGCGGTGCACCTCGGCCACCGCGGGCGGCAGCTCCTGCTCCACCCTCGGCCGCAGCGGGTGCATCCGGCCCACCAGGCCGCGGAACCCGAGCAGCTGGTCGTCGCTGAGCGCGAACAGCGGGCCGCGCAGGGTGGCGAAGACGGAGAGCTCGTCGTCGGGCCACTCGACGGCGGTGAGCGCGTTGCGCAGCGCCAGCACCTCCTCCCGAGCGTGGAAGGAGCGCCCCCCCACCAGCACGTGCGGGATGCGCCGCACCTCCAGCGCGGTGGCGTAGCCCTTGGTGAGGTCGTCCCCGTAGGACTGGAAGCGGCGGAAGAGGAGGCAGACGTGGCGCGGGGCGACGGGCACGCGGGCGCCGTCTTCCATCACCGTCCACCCGCTCCTCTGCAGCAGCCACTCCACGAAGGCGGCGGCGGCGTCCGGGAAGGACTCCTCGATCTTGAAGTCCACCACCGTGCCGAAGTCGCCGTAGGGGCGCGGCACCGGGAGGACGATGACGGGCGGTTGCCGGTCGGCCTCGGCCTCGGCGCGGCCCGTCTCCAGCGGCACGTAGCGCGCCTGGGTGGGGGAGCCCTCGCCCATGGCGGGCGCGAAGGCGGCGTTCACCAGGTCCTGGATGGGGCGGAGCGCGCGGAAGCTCTTGGAGAGGTAGAGCAGCTCCGCGCCGTTCTTCCGCAGCTGCGCCTTGATCCGCTGGTACAGCGCCACGTCCGCGCGGCGGAAGCTGTAGATGGACTGCTTGGGGTCGCCGACGATGAACAGCTTCCCCGGCACTGGGCGGACCTGGTCCATCGCGGAGATGGACGGGTCGTCCGCGGAGAGCAGGAGCAGCAGCTCCGCCTGGAGCGGGTCGGTGTCCTGGAACTCGTCGACGAACAGGTGGGTGAAGCGCTTCTGCAGCGCCTCGCGCACCGGCTGCTGGTCGCGCACCAGGTCGCGCGTCTTGATCAGCAGGTCGGTGAAGTCGAGCCGGCCGGCGGCGGACTTCTGCGCCTCGTAGCGCTGCACCACCGGCCACAGCTCTTCGCGCAGGCGGGAGGCGACGTCGGCGTCGCAGCGCTCCACCAGCCGGTCCAGCATGGACTTCGCCTCGTCGCGCCGCTCCAGCACCTTCGCGCGCGGGAGGCCCTCCGCGAAGTCGTCGCCGTAGCCGCTCCACCGCCACCAGCGGGCGCGGGAGAGGTCGCGCAATGAAGCCTCCAGCCCGTCGTGGTCGCGCTCCGCCACGCGCTCGCGGTGGTCCAGGTCCTCGATGAAGCGCTGCACCTCGGCGAGCGCGTCCTTGAGCTTCCCCGGCCGCCTCGACTTCGCCGCCAGCGCGCCCAGGTCGCGCAGCTGCTCCACGGCGGCGTCGATCTCCTCCTCGCGGTGGAAGCCCGGCTCGCGGCGCCAGGGCGCGTCGAAGTCGCGGCGCTCCACCAGCTTCAGCGCCGCGTCGCGGAGCAGCTTGCGCGGCGTCGGCCCGTCGCGGCGCATCGGCCGCCGGCGCAGCAGCCGCCGCGTCCCCTCCGGCGGATCGCGCAGCGTCTCCTCGAACCAGGCGTTGAACGCGTGGTCCAGCAGCGCGTCCGCCTCGTCCTGCGCCGCCACCTGGAACAGCGGGTCGACGCCGGCCTCCACCGGCCGCTCGCGCAGCAGGTCCGCGCAGAGCGAGTGGATGGTGCCGATGCGCGCGGCCTCGAGCTCCTCCAGCGACGCGTCCAGGTGCGCGCGCTCCTGCTCGGTGGTGGCGGCGTGGAGCCGGGCGTCCTCCAGCGCGGCGCGGAGGCGGAGCTTCATCTCGCCCGCCGCCTTCTCGGTGAAGGTGACGGCGATGATCTGCGCCAGGCGGCCGCGGCCGGAGCGGACCAGCGCCACCACCCGGTCCACCAGCACGGTGGTCTTCCCGGTGCCGGCGGCGGCCTCCACCACGAAGGTGGCGTCCAGGTCCTCGCGGATGCGGCGGCGGGCCTCGGCGTCGGGAGCGCTCATTCCAGCTCCCGCAGCGCGGTGAGGTCCTTCACCTCCGCCTTCGGCTTGCGCTTCCAGCGCTGCTCCTCCCCCGGCCCGCACACCGGGAGGAAGTCGCAGTAGTCGCACGCGCCGCGGGCGGGCGCGGCGGGGAAGAAGCCCTCGGTGATGGCGTTGCCGATGACGCGGCTCACCTCGCGCGCCAGCTCCCGCGCGCGCCCGTCGAGCGGGATGGTGACGTCGCTGAAGTTGCCCGCCTGGGTGCAGTAGTAGAGGCGGCCGCCCTCGACCTTCGCGGTGGGGAACATCCGCTCCAGCGTCAGCGCGTAGAGCACCGGCTGGAGCGTCTCGCCGCCGCCCACCACCGTGCCCTGCACCGCGCGCGGCCGGCCGGTCTTGTAGTCGGTGGCGCGGAGCGTCCCCTTCGCGCTGCGCTCCACCAGGTCGATGGACCCGCGCAGCTTGATCCCTGTCTCCAGCTCCGCCGGCTCCGGCCGGCTGTCCGGGTCCGCCGCCTCGCGGCCGCGCAGGCCGAACGCCAGCTCGAACTTCCACGGCGTCCACTCGGCGGAGGTGCGCTGCACCTGGCGGAGCCACTCGCGCACGTCGGCCTTGATGGCGTCCAGGCCGTCCTTCCAGATGCGCTCGATGGCAGGGGCGAGCGTCTCGCGGTGCTCCTCCGCCACCTCGGCCAGCACCTCGTCCAGGCGGAGGAGGGCGCGCGGGAGGTCCGGGGCGGAGAGCGGGAGGCGGCCCTGGTCGCGCAGCTCGGAGAGCATCCGGTACTGCACCTCGTGCACCAGGCCGCCGCGCTGGAGCGGGTCGAGCTGCTCGATGGGTTCGGGCTCCTTGCGCGGGGAGAGCCGGTGCATCTCCTTGAGGAAGAAGCGGTAGGGGCAGGCGGCGAAGTGCTGGAGCGAGGTGGGCGAGAAGGAGCGCTGGGAGAGGGCGTGCGGCTGCAGCGCGGCCATCGCCTCCGGGCCCGGCTTGTACAGGCCGTCCGCGGGCGTCCAGCGCTTGAGGCGGCGGCGGCCGTGGCGGCGGAGCGCGCGCGCCAGCGACTCGTTCACCTCCAGGAGGTAACGGGCCGATCCGAGCGGCGGCGGCGTCTCGCTGCGGAAGTAGCCGTCGAGGACGGAGAGGTCGCGCTCGGCGGCGTCGATGGCGAGGGCCGGGTCCTCGGGGGCGGGCCAGCCGATGCGGGCGGGGGAGGCGCGCTCCGCCTTGCGCTGGAGCGCGGTGAAGTCGGGGAGGGTGCCTTCGGAGGCGCGGAGCACCTCCAGCCCGTAGAAGGAGGGGACGCGCGGGCGCGACTGCTCCGCGTCCACCCGCGGGTAGCTGAAGTGGATGCGGCGGCTGGCGGCGCCGGCGGCGAGGCGGAGCTGGAGGCGCTCGGCGGCGGCGCGCTCGCGGCTGGTCTCCAGCTCCGGGGAGACGGTCTCGCGCACGGCGTCGAGGAGGATGGGGTCTTCGGTGAGGCGCTGGGGGAAGACGCGCTCCGCCAGGCCGGGGACGAAGACCACGTCCAGGTCGAGCCCGCGCGCGTCGTCGATGGCGCCGACGAGGACGTGGCCGGCGCGGCGCTCCTTCTGCGGGTGCGTCATCTCCGCCATCCGCGCGGAGAGGACGAGGCGGACCTCGCCCAGGGTCACCGGCCCCACGTCCGCCATCGGCTGCAGCTCGGAGAGGTGGCGCTGCACGCGGTCCGGGTACTTGAGCGTCCGGTCCGCCAGCGCGCGGAGGTGGGTCAGCCATTCGCCCCAGGGGGCGCGGGCGGGGAGGCGGGAGAGGTCGTCGATCAGCGGGAGCGCGAAGCGGGAGAGTCGATCGAGCTGCTCGCGGTCGCGCGCGAGGCGCTCGGCGCGGGCGTCGTCCAGGTCGGGCGCGGCGGCCTGGAGCTCCAGCTGCTGGGCGAGGCGCTCCAGGCGGCGCTTCCAGCGGTCGCGCCCGCCGATCACCGCGGCCTCGATGAGCAGCTGCTCCCACTTGCGCGGGGCGTTCACCGGCGCGCGGTCCGGGGTCGCGGGCTCGGGGTCGGGCGAGTCCGGGAGCGGCGGCTCCTCGGCGGCGGTCAGGACCGCGGGGGCCAGCTCCTCGGCGTCGGCGGGGCGGAAGGAGACCTCGGGCGGCGGCGCGGGCGGGGGCTCGCCGGAGGCGGTGGGGCTGGGGACCTCGCCCAGGGAGAGGTATTCGGCGAAGCGGCGCGCGGAGAGGCGCTCGTCGGCGCAGGCGAGGAGGGCGAGGAGCGCGCGGCCGGAGGGGTCGGGTCCGCGGGTGCCGCGGGAGAAGTAGGCGGGGATGTCCGCGCGGGCGAGCGCCTCCGCCATCGCCGCGCGGTAGGGCTGGGGCGCGCGGAGCAGGATGCCCATCCGCTCGAAGGGGACGCCGCGGGCGGCCTCGGCGTGGATGCGGCGGGCGATCTCCACCGCCTCGCGGCCCTCGCCCGGGGCGGAGAGGACGTCGACGTCGGGTGGGTCCTCCTTCCGCGGTGGGGCTTCATCCACGGCGGCGAAGAGGCCGCGCTGCATGCGGGCCAGCGCGCCGGCGCCGGGGGCGGGGAGGCGCTCCGGGGTGGCGGCCGGGCCGAGGGCTTCGGTGAGGTGGCGGAGCGTGCGCTCGTCGCCCTCGGGGACGGTGGCGAGGAGATCGGCGCCGGTTCGGGCCAGGGCCTCCACCAGGCGTTGTTCGGCGCGGTACCGGAGGGGGACGTCGAGGAGCACCACCATCGCCGGCGGGTCGATGGGCGCGGCGGCGGCGAGGCGGAAGAGCGCGGCGCGGTCGGCGAGGCCGGCCTCGGTGAGGGCGCGGTCGAAGGTCTCGGCGGCGCGGCGGAGGTCGGGGTCGGCGCGGTCGAGGGGGACCTCGGCGAGGCGGAGCTCGTTGATGGTGCGGGCGAGCGCGCGCGGGAGGCCGGGGCGATCGCCGACCGGGGCGAAGCGGCCCAGCTCGCCGCGGGTGGCGAGGCCGTGGACGGCGCGGGCCCAGACCGCCTCCAGGGCGAGCGGCGTGGCGGGCGCCAGGCCGAGGCGGATCAGCTCCGGTTCGGTGAGGGTGGCGGCGAGGGTGACGAAGGAGAGGCGCTTCCAGCCGAAGGCGGCGGGGCGGTCCCCCAGCGCCGCGCGCGCCAGCTCCGAGGCGCCCTCCATGGAGCCGGCGGCGATGATGGCCGGCTGGTCGGGCCGGAGGCCGGCGAGCCAGGCGCGCGCGCGGTCGAGGCGGGCGGAGGCGACGACGCTGACGGCGATGGCGCGGCGCACGCGGAGCGCCTTAGCACACGATCAGAGTCGCTCCAGCACGCCCGAGAGCTCGTCGCTCATGCTGCCGCGCGGGCCGGCGGCCTGGATGGCGGCGCGCTCGTAGTCGAGGACGTTCTTGCGGAGGACGAGGTGGGTGGCGGCGCCCAGCGCGTCGGGGAGGGCGAGGTCCAGCTCCCAGATGTCGCCGCAGACGAGGGTCTTCTCGGGGGAGGCGCCGGAGTCGGTCCAGAGTCGCCGGAGGGCCTCGTAGTAGCGGCCGCGGCGGAGGAGGACGGAGCGGGGGAGGCCGGGGACGTGGCGTTCGGGGGGGACCTGGAGGAAGCGCTCGTCCACGGGGATGGGGTCCACGATCATGTACTTGCGGGCGTCGCCGACGACGTGGAGGTTCTCGGAGCCGCGCGCGCCGAGGCCGCGGATCTTGCGGCGGACGATCTCGGTGTCGGAGTTGGTGACGATGAAGACCTTCCGGCCGGAGTCGATGATGTGCTCCAGCACGTGGCGCGCATCCGGGCGGAAGACGTCGACGGTGTGCTTGTACGCCTCGCGGTAGAGGAGCTGGGTGATCTCGGTGCGGAGCTCCTGCTGGCGGAGGATGCCCAGCTGGTCGAGGACGCGCACGCAGGTGGCGGTGGACAGGAGGTAGGGGTCGGCGGTGGCGGGGGCGACCTTCTGCCCGGCGAACTCCCAGCCGAACTCGGCGGGGCGGGAGAGGATGAATGCCTGCTCGGCGGACCAGAGGTCGGACACGTCGCGGCCGAGGAGGTCGTTCAGGTTCTGGAGGTAGACGCGCTCGAAGGGAGCGGCTTCTTTCTGGACGTCGGTGAAGGTGCCGTCGAAGTCCAGGATGACGCAGTCGAGTGTGCGGTCGGGCATTCCTCTACCTTGGTAGGTGGCTCTCCGAGCCGGCGAGGCTACATTCAGTTGAGCATGCGCGCGCTGATGCCGGCCGCAAAAGTACCTCGCCGCCCTCCCTGACGACCGAGGCGCGGTGCGCTGCCCTATGCTTGGCGTGACCTTCTCCCGCGTCGATGGGCCGAAGCTCCGCGTTTCGACCGCTTCGGGCTTCACCGACGTCTAGGCTCGGGAGGCTTCGCGGTGCGTGGATCCTCGGGCCAGGCGTGCTTGGGGTACTTGCGCATCAGCTCGCGGCGAATGGCGGGGTAGTGCCGGTCCCAGAAGCCGGAGAGGTCCTGCGTCACCTGGACGGCGCGCTGATTCGGCGCGAGCAGGTGAATCACCAGCGGCACCCGCCCGTCGCAGATAGCCGGCCCGGTGGCGCTGCCGAAGAAGTCCTGCAGCCGCGACTCGATCCACGGCGGCTTTCCCACCTCGTAGTGGACCCGCACCTGCCGCCCGCCCGCGAGCGTCACCCGATCCGGCGCCTTGGTGGCCAGCAGGCGTTGCCGATCGCCCGGAAGTCGATCCTGGAGCACGCCCGCCAGCGATCCACCGCCGAGCTCCTCCAGGCTGGTGACGCCCTCACAGAGCTGGGCGACGCCGTCGCGGATCGCCGCCTCGTCGAAGGAGGGGAGCCCGGCGTTCGGGAACGCGGCGCTCACCAGCTCCAGGCGACGGAGGAATCCCGTCAGCGCCTCCTGCTCCTCCGGCGACGACTTCGCCTTCGACAGCAGCGCCTCCGCCACCAGCCGCGCCGCCTCCGGTGAAGGTGGCGCCGCGCCGCGCGTCTCCTCCAGCACCAGCGCGTCGTAGGTGAGCCGCGTCACCCGGTCCGCGCGGCCAAGCGACGCGTTCCATTGCACCTCCACCGCCTCCTTGATCCGCTCCGGGAGTAGCTCCAGCAGCCACTCCGGCTCCACCGCGCTCGCCAGGCGGACCAGCACCTGCGCGCCGCGCGGCCCGGGCCGCTCCTCCACGTCCACCGCCACCAGGAGCTCCGGCTCCCGCACCACGCTCAGCTCGGAGAGCGTGGCCGACCCCCCACCGCTGAGCACCACCTCCGGCGCGTTCGGCTTCCGGCGCTTCGCTACGCGGTCGGGATACCCGGCGAGGACGCTCAACAGCAGCGCCTGCTCCACGTCCTGCGGCCGCGAGGGCCTTGGCGCGTCGCCCCGGCGCGCCAGCCTCGCCAACTGCTTCTGCACCCGCTGCGCCGCCGACACCGCCGCCGGCTCCAGCCCCAGCGATCGCGCCCGGTCCGGCCCTCGCTCTGCTTGCTCCAGGAGCTCCAGCAACTCCAGCAGGTCGGAGGGCCCTGACGAACCGCCCGTCTTCTGAGCCCCGGGCCCGACCCGGCTGCGCGCCTCGCGCCGGATGTCGCGCTCGCCCAGCAGGGCCGCGATCGCCGCACCCTCCTGGCCCACCCCGCGCCGCTCCGCCTCCACCACCACGCGCGCCTGCCGCGGATGCACCGGGAACGCCAGTAGCCGCCGGCCGATCTCCGTCAGCCCGCCGTCCCCCGCCACCGCGCCCAGCGACCGCAGCAGCGACTCCGCCGCTTCCAGCGCCTGGGTGGGAGGCGCTTCGAAGAAGGGGAAGGTCCGCGGGTCGCGCACGCCCGAGGCCCGGAGCGCGAGCACGGACTCCGCCAGGTCCATCCGGCGGATCTCCGGCACGTCATGGTCGCGGCGCGAATCGAAGTCGTGCTTGGTGTAGAGGCGCAAACACGTCCCAGCGCGCGTGCGTCCGGCGCGCCCCGCCCGCTGCACCGCGGACGACTTGCTCACCTTCCCCAGTTGCAACACCGGCAATCCCGACCATGGTGAGTGTGCGGCGATCCGCGCCAGGCCGGAGTCGATCACCACTCCGACGCCCTCGATGGTGACGGAGGTCTCGGCGACGTTGGTGGAGAGGATGATCTTCCGCTTCCGCCCGGGCGTGACCGCGCGGTCCTGGTCCGCCGGCGGGAGGTCGCCGTGCAGCGCGTGGATCTCCAGCTGGTGTCGGCCGGCGATCTCCTCGCACGCCTCCCGGGCGCGCCGGATCTCCGCGGCGCCCGGCAGGAAGACCAGCAGGTCCCCCTCCATTCCACCCGCCAGCACCCGCTTCACTCCCGCCAGCACCTGCTGCTCCAGCGGGCGCTCATCCGCCGCCGGCAGGTGCTCCAGCGCGACCTCGAACCGCCGCCCCTCGGAGCGGAGGGACGGGCACCCTCCCAGGAACGCCGCCACCGGCGCGGCTTCCAGCGTGGCGGACATGATCAGCAGCTTGAGGTCCGGCCGCGCGGTCTGCTGGAGGCGGCGGAGGAGCGCCAGCGCGAGGTCGGTGGCGAGGTGGCGCTCGTGGAACTCGTCCAGGACCACCGCGCCCACGCCGGGGAGCTCCGGGTCGGAGAGGAGGCGGCGGGTGAGCACGCCCTCGGTGAGGAAGCGGAGGCGGGTGGCGCGGCTGCCCACGTCCTCGAAGCGCATCTGGTAGCCGACGGTCTTCCCCACCTCCTCACCCAACTCCGCGGCGACGCGGCGGGCGGCGAGGCGGGTGGGGAGGCGCCGCGGCTGCAGCACCAGCACCTCCTGGTCGCCCATCGCGCCGGACTCCACCAGCGCTCGCGGCACGCGGGTGGTCTTGCCGGCGCCGGGCGGGGCCTCCAGCACCAGCGCGCCGCCGCCGCGCACGGCGCGGACGATCTCCGGGAGGAGGGGGTCGATCGGGAGGGCGACGCGGTCCGACGCAGGGCTCACGTCATCGTCCGAGGGCCGGCCAGGGCCGGCGTGAAGGGCCTGCTCGCTGGTGGGAGCGAGCAGCGCTCCGCGAAGATCGGCCACGCCGGCCGGAGCTGCGAGGGGCCCGAGGTGATGCCGGCTTCGGCGGCGACGAGCGCGTCCGTGCTCAGCTGACGCTCCAGGGAGATCGCGCGCATCAGAGAAGCGGCCGCGCTTGTCCGCGGCCCGGCGGGCGGGATACATCGCACGCACTCGCGCCGCAAGGCCGCCGGCGCGCTCTTCATGCCGAGCGCTCCCACTCCCCGCCAACTCACATGGTTCATCGCCGTGGGCGCGGCGGTGCTGGTGGTCCTGCTTCCCGGCCTGGGCTCCGTGGAGACGGGGACGCACCCGGACGAGACGATCTACCTCACCATCGCGGAGGAGATGCACGCGCGCGGGACGTGGCTCACCCCGACGCTGTACGACGCGCCGACCTTCGTGAAGCCGCCGCTGCTGTACTGGGCGGACCGGGTCTCCTACTGGGCCTTCGGGCCGACCATCCTCGGCGGCCGGTTTCCGGTGGCGCTCTCGGCGGCCGGGCTGTGCTTGGTGGTGGCGGCGCTCGCGCGGCGGATGTTCGGGGAGCGGGCGGCGCTGGCCGCCGCGCTCCTCGCCGCCAGCACCTTCGGCGTCTACCGCTTCGGGCGGCTGGGGATGATGGACGTGCCGATGGCGCTGGCGCTGTCGGTGGCCGCCTGGGCGGCCTACCGCGCGGAGGAGGAGGGAAGGCCGGCGCTCCTCCTCTGGGCGGGCGTCGCGGCGGGGGCGTCGGCGATGCTCAAGGGCCCGGTGGGGCCGTTGTTGATCGCGCTGGGACCGGGCGTGTACCTGCACCTGAAGGCGCGGGCGCTGCTGTGGTCGCGGTGGACGGCGGCGGCGTTCGGAGTCGGGGCGGCGATCGCGGTTCCCTGGTTCGCGGCGGCGCTGGCGGTGCACGGGAGGGCGTTTTTCGACTGGTTCTTCATCGCCGAGCACTTCGACAAGTTCCGCAACGACGTGAGCTGGGTGGGCAACGTGCCGTACCTGCTGGCCGGGCTCGTGGGGATGCCGGCGCCGTGGACGCTGCTGCTGATCGCCGCGGTGGCCCGCCTCCGCCCGCGCGAGGACAAGCGCGACCTGCTGCTCGCGCTCTGGGCGGGGGCGGTGGTGCTGGTGTTCAGCCTGCCGGCGGTGAAGTTCGCGCACTACATCGTCGCGGCGCTGCCGGCGCTCGTGCTGATGCTGGTGGGGAAGCCGTTGCCGCGGTGGGCGAGGGGAGGGACGGCCGCGGCCCTGGTCGCCGGGGCGGTGGTGCTGGTGCTGGCGGTGCGGTGGCCGTTCCCCGCGCCGGCTCGGGTCGCCATCGTGGCGGCTTCGGTCCTGCTGGCGTTCGGAGGGCTCCTGCTCACGCGCGGCCGGCTGGCGGGTGCTGGCGGTGCGGTGGCGCTGGGCGTGGCGTTGCTCTTCGGGGTGGCGCTGCCCGCGGCGGGGCCGCCCGCGTACCCGGCGGAGAAGCTGGCGGCGGCGGGCGATCGGCCGTTCTTCTCGTACACGGTGCACGCCGCGCTGGTGAACGACGCCAGCCCACACCCGGCGCGGCGCGCGTGGGACCCGGACCAGGTGGCGGCGGCCCTGCGCGAGGGCGGCGCCGTAGTGATGGCGGAGCACGCCTTCGCGGAGCTCCCGGAGACCACTCGCGCCAGCGCCGTGGTGCTGGAGCGCTGGTACCACCTCGCGCCGCCGCCCAGCGCGGAGGCGCTCTGGCGGAGCTGGAGGCGCGCGGATCTGGGGGAGTTGCTGGAGGCGATGGTCCTCGTCACCGGCTCCGCGCCACGTTCCTGATGGTGCTTGGGGAGAACGCCAGCACCTGTGCCGCTCCCGTGAATGGTTCAGCCATGCGCGCCATGAATGGCTCAGCCATGCGCGCCATGAATGGCTCAGCCATGCGCGCCGTGAATGGTTCAGCCACGCGCGCCGTGAATGGTTCAGCCATGCGCGCCACGAATGGTTCAGCCATGCGCGCCACGAATGGTTCAGCCATGCGCGCCATGAATGGTTCAGCCATGCGCGCCGTGAATGGTTCGGCCATGCGCGCCGTGAATGGTTCGGCCATGCGCCGCGTTGGCGGCTCGCTCGCGCCCAGACAGGAGAGGAAGTGCCGACTCGCGGCCTCGGCGACCTACTCGCGCCCGATCACCGCCTCGATCGCTCCCGGCTCACCGAGGTCCTGGAACGCCGCGTCCGCCCCCGCCGCCATCAGCTGCGCCGGCGTGAACGACCCGGTCCCCACCCCGACGCACTCCGCGCCGATACCCTTGGCCGCCGCGACGTCCTTCGGCGTGTCTCCAATGATCACCACTCGGCACTCCGACAGCGGCGCGCCCAGCAGCGCCGCGCCGCGCTCCGCCCCGCGCCGGATGAGCTCCACGCGCTGCTCGTGGTCCGACCCGAACCCCCCGAAGCGGAACCGTTCGTACACCCCGACGCGCTGGAGCTTCACCCGCGCGCCCTCCTGGATGTTCCCGGTGCCCAGCCCCAGCGCCACCTCCCGGTGGGCCGCCGCGCGCTCCAGCGCCGACTGCATCCCGCGGTGCAGGTAGTACCGCGCCGGGTCCGCCCGCCGGACCTCCTCCTCCAGGATCTCCACGTACGCGGTGAGGACGCGGTCGATCTCCTCCGAGCCGGCCGGCGCCCCCACCACGCCCAGCCCGGACCGGACGATCGCGAAGTCCGTCATCCCGTCCAGCCGGATGTGGTCCAGCGCGTCCTCCCGCCCGTACAGCTCCCCGAAGACGCGCTCCAGCGCCCGCCGCCCCACGCCTCCCGTGGTGACCAGCGTGCCGTCGATGTCGAACAGCAGAACGGTCGGCCGCATCCGGCCCCGTCTATCTCAACTCGCGCCGCCGCGCGCTCGCCCGCGCCAGCATCACCAGGATCATCAGCACCGGGAACACGCCCGCCCAGCCGCCCGCCTCGCACCCGCATCCCCCGGGGTTGCCGATGAACTGCCCCGCGTCCACCCCCGGCGGCACCGGGCACACCGACACCCCGGCGGAGACCTCGCACGTCCCGCCCGCCGGGCAGGTGTCCCCATTCGCGCACGGGACGCGGCACATGTTCTGGACGCAGACCAGCCCGTTCGAGCACCCGAACACGCCTCCGTTCACCGCCCCGCACGGCCCGTACGCCGCCGACCGCTGGTCCGAGCACACGCACACCCCGCTCGATCCGCCGCCGGGCACCGCCACGCATCCGTAGCTCGGGTTGCACGTCGACGCCGTCGAGCTGGGGTTGCAGGTCTCGTAGCAGCGCCCCTGGTAACAGGCGAGCCCAGCCCCGCAGGACGTGGAGCTGCACGACCCCACGGACGCTCCGCACCGCGCGCCCGCCGGCGTCGAGCTCCCCGTGCACACCGCCTTCCCATCCACCAGCGCGCACGTCTGCCCCGCGTTGCAGGTGGTGTTGTCCCCCAGCGTGCAGACCGCCAGGCACATCGGCGGATCCCCCACGCACCAACTCCCCGCCGAGCACGCCAGGAAGTCCCCGCTCTGCTGCACCCCGCACGGCGACCCCGTCCCGACGATCTGGTCCGAGCACCCGCACACCCCGACCCCCGCCGTCGTCGTCGGGAAGCACCCCTGGCACCGCCCCGGGTGGTCCGGGTTGCAGAACGAATGGCACCGCCCCGCGATGCACGGCAACCCGTCGTTGCAGGGGTGGGACCCGTCGCACGCCTGGCACGAATTCGCGCTCGCCGTGGGCCCGCACACGTCGTCGGTGGACCCGGTGACCGTCAGGCACTGGAACCCGGTCCCGCACGTCTGGGCGATGCAGCCGCTGCAGCTCCCCGTCCCCACCGTCCCGCCGCAGCAGGACCGGCAGTACGCCTCGTCCACCGTCCCGATGCACACGCCGCACTGGCAGACGTTGGACAGCTCGCAGCGGCTGCCCACCGTGCCCGGCGCCTCGCACGCGCCCTGCGCGGTGCAGCCGTAGCCCGGGGCGCACTGCGCGTCGGAGGTGCACTGCCCGCCGAACCCCGGGATGTCCACGTTGTTGCAGCTGTCGCGGTGGCCGTTGATCGGCTCGCAGACGTTGAACTGCCCGGCGTTGACGCACATGTAGCCGGCGCCGCAATCCGCCGACTGCTGGCAGACGGCGGTGCACCACCTGTGGCCGAGGTCGTCGTACGCGCAGAGCCCGGCGCTGCACTCCTGGTCGTTGGTGCAGAAGGAGCACAGGTCCGAAGAGCCCGGCTTCACCAGGCACGCCTTCCCGGTGGTGCCGGCGGGCGACGAGCCCTGGCACGAGTACCCCGTGGGGCAGTCCTCCACCGTGCACTCGCGGGTGCAGATCTTCGCGCTGGAGGTGGTGGCGGCCGGCGCGCGGCAGTACGGGTACGTCCCGCTGCAGTTCTGGTCCCCGGCGCAGAAGGTGCCGATCTGCGCGGGCGGCGCGTTGCCCGGGTACACGCCGCAGACGTCGTCCAGGTCCGCCGAGCTGAGGTTGGACCGCACCTCGCCGGGCGCGAAGCTGGCGTACATCACCGCGGACGCGGCCGGCGTGTGCGAGAGCCCCAGGAAGTGGCCGGCCTCGTGGGTGACGATCGACTCCAGGTCGTAGCCGGTGGCCTGGTTCCCCTCGCCGCCCGCTTTCCAGCTGAAGTTGTTGTTGATCTCCATGTCGGCGTCGAAGATCTCGCCGGTGCCCGTGTAGAAGGTGGTGGTGGTCAGCGCGAGCGTCGCGGCGTCGTGCGTCCAGTTCGCGCCGCCCAGGAAGATGGTCAGGTTCTGATTGTCCTGCCCGTTGACCGCCGCGAGACCGGAGGGCGTGGTGAACGTGCCGTTGTACGTGCTGCTCCAGGACGTGCACGCCACGTTGCCGCTCACCCACCGCGCGTAGGATCGCTGGAGGGTCTGCAGCGCGGTCCCCCAGCTCACCCCGTTGACGGCAGGACCGGCCGCGCCGTGGTCGAAGACCTTGTACCGGGGCGACGGGTTGGTGCCCAGGAACCACTTGTGCCCGGACGGCGTGGCCCCCGCGGCGGTGACCAGCGCGGCCGCCGCCAGCGCCACCGCGCCCAGCCTCGCGCGCCGGCTCATGGCTTGGCCTCCTTCTTCGCCGGGGCCGCGGGGGCAGGAGTCGCCGGGGTCGCCCGATGCGCCGCCGCTCCCCGCACCCGCCCGAGGAACTGGTTCGCGTCACCCAGGTCCTCGCTGGAGACGACCTGCACCTTGTTCGGCGAAGGCGCCGCGGGTCGCGACGGGGCCGGGTCCACGAACGCGATGCCGTCCAGGTCGCGCACCGCCCGGAGCGCGTCCCGCTTCTTCTCCAGCCGCACCTTCCCGGCGCTCATGCTGAGCACGTGGAAGACGGTCGCGTCGTCGGGCGCGCGCTGGAGGAAGAGCACCACCTCCTCGCCGGGCGCGAACCGGGCCGCGCCCTCCACCGCCTGCCCGATGCCGCCGACCTCGCCGCCCGGCTGCCGCACCGTGATCCTCTTGCCGGGGGCGCCCTTGATGGCCTCGATCACCTGCACCTCGGTGAAGGTGGAGATCCGCCCGGCGGCGGCGTTCATCTTCGGGGTGGAGCCGACCACCCGCCCCCGCACCACCGCGTCCGACCGGTCGGTGAGCTCCTCGAAGGAAAGGCGGAGCACCGTGGCGCCGCGCGCCGATCCCGACGGCGCCGCCAGCAGCGCCAGGCCCACGGCCAGCGCCCCTGCGTGGAAGGTGATTCTCATGCGCGCACTCCCGCTCATGGCTGCATCAGGGTGAGGGTTCTCTGGATCGCTTCGCGGACCACCGGCGTCTCCTCCAGCTCGAGCCGGTCCTCGAGCGCCTTCTTCGCGTCGTCTCCGCCGGCCTGGCCGAGCCCGCGGGCGGCGCCGATGCGGAGGGACTCGCGGGGATCTTGCAGGAGCGGCTCCAGATCCGCCACCGCCTCCGGTCCCAACGCCTGGGCCAGCGCGAACGCCGCCCGGCAGCGGTCCAGGTCGGACGCTCGCGGGTCGGCGGCGGTGCGCCGGAGCGGGTCGACCACCGCCGGCGGCACCCCCGCGTCCGCCACGCCCGCGTCCAGGTCCCCCGCGTCCGCGGCCCCGGCGTCCTGCTCGGCCTCGGGCGCCGGCGCGGTGGGCGGAGCGGCCGGCGCGCGCCCCACTCCGGCCCTCGGGGACAACATGGCCATCGCGCCCAGCGCGATCACCGCCACCCCTGTCCGGCCAAGCGCCATCCGGGCGGCACCATAGCCGAGGCGTGGCGGAGACCGCCCGACGAGACTACGCTCCGCCCCCCAGATGCCGGGCCGAGTCATCTTCTTCCTCTCCTCCGCCACGTACGAACCCGCCTACAGCGCCGCATCCATGGGGATCACCGCGGCCGCCATGGGTGACGAGGTGTACTTCGTGCTCGCGTTCGACGCCCTCCGCCAGCTGGCGCGGGACAGCTTCGGCCTGCCCCGGACGGAGAAGGAGATGGCGGAGAGCGCCCGCG
>Ga0134122_10001043_pt1 | contig 19804 bp, 22 predicted proteins | sample KB302_FD_96461 | JGI IMG/M metagenome (GOLD analysis project Ga0134122, IMG submission 96461) | Terrestrial soil microbial communities without Nitrogen fertilizer from Kellogg Biological Station, Michigan, USA - KB3-0-2 | ecosystem: Environmental > Terrestrial > Soil > Unclassified ... | reverse complement strand
TCCTCCTCCTGGTCGCGGCCTCTCGCTCGGTTTACGGTATGGCCGGAGCGGGTATGCTCCCGTTCCGGCTCGCCGCAGTCAGCCGGCGAGGAATTCCGCTGGCGGCTACTGGGCTCGTCACCGTCATCGCGGGCGTCCTCGTACTCCCGGGCGATCTCGCGCGAGCGGCCACGCTCACGGACGCCGCCGTCCTCTCGAGCTTCATGCTCGTCAATCTCAGCCTGCCGTGGCTCGCGTGGTCGGGGACCACGCGGACGGGGCGCGCGCGACGGATGCTGGACGTGGCGGTGCCCCTCCTCGCCTTTCTCATGTGCGGCTGGCTTCTCCTTCACACGGGGGGGACGAGCATTGCGGCGGCCGCCGGCCTGGCGGCGGTGGGATACGCGCTCCATGCGCGCCCCGGGACGGGCCAGAGCCGTCGCGGAGCGGGCTGAGGGCCCGCGTCGATCCCGCCGGCCTGATCTTACGCGGGCACGTGCTGAGCCGTCGCCTCGCGATCCCAGTTGCGATGCCGGGCGATGGCCCGAACGAACCGGGCCGCCACCCGCGGTAGCTCCTCGGCGGTTCCGACCACAATCGCTTCGTCGGCCGCCTTGGCCGCCGCCGCCCCATTGCCGGCCGCAGCGCGGTTCTCCCGGATGCCCACCACGCTGAGAAGATCGACTCCTGCTCCGACCGCCGCGATGGCCTTGCAGTGCTTGTAGCTCTCCCGGACGAACAGGATGGCGCTGGCTTCGCCGGCGAGGCCGCGCACACTCTTGTCCCCGCCGGGCACGAAGGTCGCGTCGAACAGCACCGAGGAGGCATTCAGGAAGCTATAGTCCACGGTGATCTCGCCCCCCATGCCCTTGAGCCGGCCCTGCCGGGGCGCGATGATCTTCGACGTCACGCCCGCGTCGGTCAGCAGGCGCTGCATGGTCCGCACCGCCGCCAGATCCACGCCGTCGGCACAGAGGATGGCGACCTTGCGGGTCTTGGCGGTGTCCTTGACGGTATTGGCCATGCTGAGCGCCGCCGACCGCTCGATGGGTAGCTTCGCCCGACGCGGCTGGAACGCCTTCTCCTCGGCATCCGCGGGCACGCTCAGATTGAGCGGCCCCGAGACGGTCACCGTGGCCGGGAGTCCGAGCCCCTCCGCCACGCGGCCGGCGAGAGTTCGATCCACCTGGCCCAGCATGCCCACCATCCGCTCCCGGGTCTCGACCCGGTCGAGCATGCCGAGCTCGAAGCGGAGCGCCTGCACGATGTGATCGCGCTCGGTCTCGGACTGGCTGTTCCAGAAGAGCGTGGCCTGGCTGAAGTGGTCGAAGAACTTCTCCCCGCGCGCCCGCAGCTTCTCGCCGTCGAGCGCCTGGGGATGGCTGACGAAGCCGCCCATCCGCCGGCCCGCCTGCACGGGGCAGCCGCCGCCGGTGGTATTGGGGTGATAGCTCGCCTGCCCGACGTTGATGGCCTGGCGCATGTGGCCGTCGCGCTGGTTGTTGTGCATCGGCGCCACCGGCTGGTTGATGGGGATCTCGTGGAAGTTGGGTCCCCCGAGGCGGATGAGCTGGGTGTCCGTGTACGAGAAGAGCCGGCCCTGGAGAAGCGGGTCATTGGTGAAGTCGAGGCCGGGGACGAGGTGGCCGGGATGGAAGGCGACCTGCTCGGTCTCGGCGAAGAAGTTGTCCGGGTTCCGGTTGAGGGTGAGCTTGCCTATCCGCTGCACCGGCACCAGCTCCTCGGGAATCAGCTTGGTGGGATCGAGGAGATCGAAGGCGAACTTGTGCTCGTCCGCCTCCTCGACCACCTGGATGCCGAACTCCCACTCCGGGAAGGCGCCGCTCTCGATGGCTTCCCAGAGATCGCGCCGGTGGAAATCCGGGTCCTTGCCGGAGATCTTCTGCGCCTCGTCCCAGAGCACGGAGTGCACGCCCAGGAGGGGCTTCCAGTGGAACTTGACGAAGCGCGAGCCGCCGCGCTCGTCCACGAGACGAAAAGTATGGATGCCGAACCCCTCCATCATCCGGAAGCTGCGGGGCAGCGCTCGATCCGACATCACCCACATGATCATGTGCATGGACTCGGGCATCAGGGAGACGAAATCCCAGAACGTGTCATGCGCGGAGGCGGCCTGGGGGATCTCGTTGTGGGGCTCCGGCTTGACCGCGTGGATGAGGTCCGGGAACTTCACCGCGTCCTGGATGAAGAACACGGGGATATTGTTGCCCACCAGATCGAAGTTGCCCTCCTCGGTGTAGAACTTCACCGCGAACCCGCGGACGTCGCGCGCGAGGTCGCTGGAGCCGCGGGATCCCGCCACCGTGGAGAAGCGGACGAACACGGGAGTCTTCACGGCGGGTTCCTGAAGGAATCGAGCCCGGGTCAGACGGCTCAGAGACTTGTACACCTGGAAGTATCCGTGGGCCGCCGCGCCCCGCGCGTGCACCACCCGCTCGGGTATCCGCTCGTGGTCGAAGTGGGTGATCTTCTCCCGGAGGATGAAATCCTCGAGGAGCGACGGGCCCCGTGCCCCCGCCTTGAGCGAGTTCTGGTCGTCGTTGACCCGGACCCCCTGGTCCGTGGTCAGGAACTGGTCGTCGGCATCCGCGCGGAAGCGCTCCAGCGCCGCGTGCTTGGCGCCGTCCGACCCGCCGGATCCGTTCCCTTTTCGCCGCCTCTTGGTGCCCGCGCCACGCTTCTTGCTCGCCACGATGTCTTCCTCCTCTTGGAATCCACCGCGTTCCACCGCAACTCCCATGCCACGCCGGCGCGAGTTTCCGCCGTCGCGCAATGCCGCGGAATTGGTGACGTCGCCGCGGAGGCATCTCCCACCGGGAGCGGCCCGCGGGTAACCCCGGTCGGTTAGAAACGATCGATTTCATCCCGCCCGGGCTACACTCGGAGCGGGAGACAGCGCCATGGTGAGATGGCTGACGTGTGCGGGGGTGGCCGTCGCGGTGTTCGCCTCCGCGGCCGCCGGGGCCTGGGCGGAAGACAGTGATCAGTTCCGCTGGTACTTCCACTTCAAGGCCCGGGACTCCAACCCCCTCACCGGCACCCACGACTACTTCGGCTTTGGCCTGGGCGCCAACCTCAACCGGTATCTCGGCGTCGAGGTCTCCGGCGACCACTTCGAGATCTTCCCCGAGCTCCGCGACGGCAAGGCCCTCGGTGAGTACGGTGTCTTCGCGTTCATGCCGCAGGTCCGGGCCCGCTACCCTCTGTTCGACAACCGGCTCGTCCCCTACGTGCTCGCCGGCGCCGGAGTCGCCGTCACCGATTTCAACGACCGCAAGGCGCCGGCCTTCGGCGTGTCGGTGCGGGACGAGTCATTCGCGCCCGCGGGCACCCTGGGGGCGGGGGTCGAGTACTTCCTGGACGACAATGTCTCCATCGGCGTCGAGTTCAAGTACCTCTTCGTCGGGGATCAGACGCTGACCGTCGGCGGCGTGGCGCACAAGATCAATGCCTCGACCCCGCTGACCTCGATCGGTGTTCGCCTCTTCTATCCCGAGCTGCGGCCCGGCCCCATGGCCGACGCGCGCGAGTCGGCCCCGACCCGTCTCTATCTCGGGCTGCGCGCCGGAGCCGCCATCCCCGTGGATACGGATCTCACGTCGGAGATCGAGGCCAGACCGGTGCCCGGGGCCTATGGCGCGCTGGCTCCCCACTATGGCGTCGGGCTGGGTCTCGATCTGACGCGCCATGTCGGAGTCGAGCTATCCGCCGAGGGCTTCGAGGTGGTGCTGGCCCGCCGGGGACTGGGCAGCGTCGGCGAGTACGCGGTCTACACCTTCATCCCCCAGATCCGCCTGCGCTACCCCTTCGAGGAGGGGCGGCTGGTCCCCTACGGAATCGCGGGGGTGGGACTGGGTCACGCCGAGTGGAACGACCGGAAGCCGCGCGCGGGCCACATGAGCATCAAGGCCAACGACAACTCGATCGCGGCCGCGCTCGGCGTGGGCATCGACTACTTCGTGACCCGCAACATCGCTCTGGGGCTGGAGTCCAAGTACCTCTATTCGCCCGGACACGAGATCAAGGTCGAAGGCCGTGGCGGGACCGCCGTCCTTCAGGCGGTGGCGGTTACCTTCGGGCTGCGCGTGTACCTCGCGTCGTTCGGACAGTGAGGCGAGCGGCAGCGATCAGGGCCCGCCGCTTCCCAGGCTCGCCATGAAGTGGACCAGGTCCACGATCTCCTCCTCGCGGAGGGGCTGGGCCGACATCGTCATGAGCCCGTCGAGGTCCGTGGCGGTCTTGGCCTTGAAGCTGCGCAGGAGCTTGAGGAGGTAGTCGAAGTCCTGGCCGGCCAGGCGGGGCACCTGCTGCTGACCGGAGAGATCGGGCCGGTGGCAGGAGATGCAGTGATGCTGCGCCGCGAGTCGCCGGCCCTCCGCGATCCGCGCGGGGTCCGTGCTCGCGGGCCGGGGCCGGGGAACCTGCGTCGCATAGAAGGCGGCCAGGTCCGCCATGTCGGTATCGGTGAGGTTCTGGGCGGGCAAGGACATCTGGGGATCCTTGCGGCGCCCGTCGCGATATTTGATGAGCTGCCAGTGAGTGAAGAACTCCGGCTGGCCGGCCAGCGACGGCATGCCCGGAAGGGTGGCGTTGCCGTCGGCGCCGTGGCAAGCCGCGCAGGGCGCGGCCTTCCGCATGCCGGCGGCGGCGTCGCCGGCATGCGCCACCCCCGGCGCCGCCAGCCCGGCGGCGACAGCCAGGGCCACCGGCGCGGCGGCGCGCCGGAGCCGCGATGGAAGTCTCAGCGCTGGTAGGTGATGCGGTAGATCGCCCCCGCGTAGTCGTCGGCGATGAGAAGCGAGCCGTCCTTCATCTGCTTGGTGTAGACGGGCCGGCCCCAGATGTCCCCGCCCTGAAGCCATCCCTCGGCGAAGACCTCGTATTTGGGCACGTCCCCGGCGCGGAGCGTGACCATCATGACGCGGAAGCCGATCTTCTGGGTCCGGTTCCACGAGCCGCGCTGAGCGAGGAAGGCGCGGTTCTTGTACTCGGCCGGAAACATCGAGCCCGTGTAGAACTCCACGCCGTTGCCGGCCACGTGCGGGCCCGTCTTGATCAGGGGCGCCGCGAACTCGGCGCAGGCCCGCCCCTTGCCGAACTCGGGGTCGAGGATGTCGCCCTGATGGCAATAGGGGAAGCCGAAGTGCAGGCCCTTCCTCGACGCCACGTCGAACCGATCGCTGGGCACGTCCTCGCCCAGCCAGTCGCGGGCGTGGGTGGCGAAGTAGAGCTCCTTGCTCTCCGGGTGCCAGTCGAAGCCCACGCTGTTGCGGACGCCGTGGGCAAAGTACTCGAAGCCCGAGCCATCGGGATTGATGCGCGAGATGTTCGCGTGCGTGTCGGGGGGGATGCAGATGTTACAGGGCGCGCCGATATTGAAGTAGAGCTTCCCGTCGGGGCCGAAGGCCAGGTACTTCCAGCCGTGCGGCACGTCCTTGGGCAACGTCTCGTACACGACCTCCATCGCCGGCGGAGCGTCGAGCTTGTCCTCGATCCCCGCCATCTTGGTGATGCGGTGGATCTCGGCGACGTAGAGCGTGCCGTTCCGGAAGGCCACGCCGTTGGGCAGATTGAGACCCTTGGCGATGGTCTTGACCTCGCGCGAGCTGCCCTTGTCCACGATGGCGTAGACATTGCCCGCGGTCCGGCTGCTGACGAAGAGCGTGCCCTTGTCGCCCCAGGTCATGGCGCGCGCATTGTTGACTCCGCTCGCCCAGAGCGTGGCCTTGAATCCGGGCGGGAGCTTGATCTTGTCGACGGGAATCTCACCCGGCGCCTTCGGCGCGGGCGGCTGGGGAATGGGGGCCAGGGTGGAGTCGGCCAGGTTGGCCGGCTGGCCCTGCTTCCACGGCGGGGGCGCCTGGGCGCCTGCCAGCGCCACGAGGGCCACGCCGATGGCCAGGAATACCAGGAGTGGAGTGAGGATTGTACGCCGCATGTCGAGCCTCCCCTTCGAGGTCGGGCCGGGGCGATGAGAGTCCGTCAACGAGAGCGCGGAGACCGTGTCTCCGCGGCCTGGACGATACGGGTGGGCATTCCTTCTTGTCAAGGCGCCGCGCGCCGCCGGCGTGCTCAGCGCCGGGCGAAGAAGGTATAGAGCCAGTGCCCGATCCAGCCGAGCGCGGGCGGAAGCAACACGCCCGGGATGAACCGGGCCAGGGTCATCGGCCAGCCCAGGAGCGGAGCCTCGTAGGTCAGCATCCGGACGGGGCTCACCAGGGTCTTGGCGGTGAGCAGCGCGATGAGCGGGCCGGGCGCCGCCCCACTCTTCAGCAGGTTCGCCACCACGGGGAAGACGAGATAGGGGCCGCCGGGCATCACCAGCCCGGCCCCCCAGCCGATGAGGATCCCCTGCCCCAGATGCTCGTCACCCAGCCAGCGGGACAGCACCGGCGCGGGGATGAGCACGTCGAGCAATCCCGCCAGCACGAATCCCAGCGCCAGCTCCATCCACACACCGCCAAACAACCGCCCGCTCGACTGCAATCCACGCGAAACCAGCGCCGGATCCCTGAAATACGCAAGTCCCAGGGCAACCAGCGTCAGTCCAAGCAGAATGAGGAAGCTCGCGTCCATGCGCCGCCGCCGCTTCATCCGATTCGCGGTGGGGGGGTCTGGGGGAGGAGCGGCGTTCGCTCCCCCCCAGTTCGATAAATCAGAGTCGCCTCGCGCGGCTCTAGAGCCTCGGCTTCCGCGCGCGCGGTCTCGATCAGGGCGTGGTCGGGTGAGAATTTACAGGTCGGGTCGGTGGCGGCGGCATTTCCGGTGAGGTGATACGCCTGGCAGCGGCACCCGCCGAAGTCGATCCCGCGCCGGTCGCAGCTCCGGCAGGGTTCGGCCATCCACTCTTCACCGCGGAAGGCGCGGAATCCGGCGGACTCGCGCCAGATATCGCCGAGCGACCGGTCGCGCACCGAGTCGAATTGAAGGCCCGGCAAGGTGTGCGCGGCGTGACAGGGCAGCGCGAGCCCCTCGGGGGAGAGCACGATGAACCGCCGGCCCCAGCCGTCCATGCAGGCCTTGGGAAGGTCCGTGTAATAGTCCGGCGTGACAAAGAGCACTTCCATCGTGCCTCGAAGCCGGTCCCGCGCCGCGGCGGCCACCTCGCGGGCGCGGGCGAGCTGTGCGCGCGTGGGCAGGAGCGCGGCGCGATTCGGCAGCGCCCAGCCGAGATACTGGGTATTGGCCAGCTCGAGACGGTCGGCGCCGAGCCGCTCGGCCAGCGCCACCACCTCCTCCACCCGGTCGAGGTTTTCCCGGTGGAGCACGGTGTTGAGCGTGAGCGGGAAGCCCAGCTCCTTCACCCACCCCGCCACCGTCAGCTTCCGATCGAACGCGCGGTGGCCGGCGATCCGGTCCGAGGGCGCCGCCTCGGTGTCCTGTATAGAGATCTGGACATTGTCGAGGCCGAGCGCGCGCAGGCGCGCCAGGCGCTCCCGCTTGAGCGGGATGCCGCTCGTGATGAGGTTGGTGTAGAGGTCGAGGCGCCGCGCTTCTTCGACCAGGGCCTCGAGATCGTCGCGGACCAGCGGCTCGCCGCCGGTGAGGTTGAGCTGCACCACCCCCAGGTCCTCGGCCTCCCGCAGCACGCGCAGCCAGGTCTCGGTGTCGAGCTCGTCGGTGTGGCGGCCGTAGTCGAGCGGGTTCGAGCAGTAGACGCAGCGCAGAGGACAGCGATAGGTCAGCTCGGCGACCAGCGTGTAGGGCCGCTCGGCCCCGGTCACGGCGTTGCCTGCACCAGGCCGCGGTCGGCCATGGTCTGGAGGAATTCCAGCACCTCGCGCTCCACCGCGGGCGGCTCGTGCCCATACTGCCGGGCCAGCTCGCTCACGATGGAGCCGACGGTGCGCTCCCCGTCGCAGCGCTGGAGCACATCGGCGGCGGTGGGATTGAGGACCAGGCCCCGCTCCGGATAGAGCAGCATGTAGCGCGACGACTTGCGGTCGAACCGGAGACGGGCCTTGGCGGCCAGGCGGAGCCGGCTCTCCGCGGAGATCACGTGGCGCGGGCTCCCTGCGGGCCCCAGCCCGGCTCAACGTACGCCGCATAAGTGCTGTCCAGCAAATGCCAGAGAATCTCCGTCTTGCGAATGAGCGCGGCCACGCAGCGCGCCTGCATCTCGTACGTGGTCGCGTGCTCGATGACGAAGTCGATGGCCTCCAGCGAGTCGCGCCGCGCGCGCGGCACTCGCGAGCGGAAGTAGGCGAGCATGTCGGGGCTCACCCACGGATAGTGCTTTTCCCAGGCCAGCACGCGCTTGGACATGAGGTCGGGAGCGAAGAACTCGGTGAGCGACGAGGCCACCGCCTCCACCAGGGTCCGCTCGCGCACGAGCTCGACATAGGCGTCGCAGGCGAAGCGGACGCCGGGGAGGACCGAGCGGCAGCTCGCCACCTCTTCGCGGTCCAGGCCGACGCCGTCGGCCAGGCGCAGCCAGAGCTCGAGCCCGGCCTCACCGCCCTCGTCGCCGTCATGGTCGCGGATGCGCCGGATCCACATCCGCCGGAATGCGGGATCCTCGGACTTGGACAGGATGATGGCGTCCTTGATGGGAATGCGCGTCTGATAGTAGAAGCGGTTCAGCACCCACTGCTGGAGCTGCGGCTTCGTGAGCCTCCCCTCGTGCATCAGCGCGTGGTAGCGATGGTGGTCGTGGTAGCGCGCCTCGCCTTCCTTGCGCACCCAGGCGATGAAGTCGTCACGCGAGAGCGGGGGCGCCGGCGTCACAGGCGCACCTCCATGCCGTCCCAGGCAATCTCCCACCCGGCCGCCTCCGCGTCCCTCCGCTCCGGCGCATCGTCTCGCAGGACGGGATTGGTATTGTTCACGTGGATGTACACGCGGCGCCGAGCCCGGAGCCCGCGAAGCGCGGCGAGGCTGCCCCCGTCGCCACCCACGGGCAGGTGCGCCATGTCGTCCGCGCGCTTGGTGCCCAGCCCCTGCGCGGGCAGCTCGTCCGGCGACCAGAAGGTGCCGTCGAAGAAGACGCAGTCGGCATCGTCCAGCGCCTCGCGCACGATCGGCGTGAGACCGCCGGCGGCGGGGAAATAGGCCAGCCGGCGCCCGGTGGCGGCCTCGCGAATACGCAGGCCGATATTGTCCTCGGGATCGGGAGCCGCGTGGCGCTCGAGGTGAATCGGCAGCTTGCCCGGCACCGGCACCGCTTCCACCAGGAGTCCGCTCTCGCGTCCGTCCGTGCCCGCCACCATCTCTTCGCGGCCCAGCTTCAGCGGACGCCAGGTCACCTGCTCGGGAAATCGCTCCAGTGTCCGGTAGAGCACATTGCCGTCGGTGAAGCCCCGGCGGACATGCTCGGTGGCGTACACCACCAGCGGATGAGACTCCCGCAGCGAGAGGAGGCCGAGGGTGTGGTCGAGGTCGCCGTTGGTGAGGACGATGGCGTCAATCGGGGAGTGGCGCGGCGCGCGGGGCTGGATACCGGAAAAGCTCTCGATCTGCTGCCGGATCTCCGGCGACGCGTTCAGGAGAAGCCAGCCCGCGCCGTCCGCGGTGACCGCCACCGACTCCTGCGTCCTGGGTGTTGCTGCGATGGTCCCGGCGCGGACACCGCGACAGTTCGGGCAGCCGCAGTTCCACTGCGGGAAGCCGCCTCCGGCTGCCGAGCCCAGCACTCGGATTTGCATGAGGGAGTCCTTGGTAACTCGACCCGATGAGACACGACAGCCCCCGGGCTCAGCCAGCGGCCGAGTGGGGGCTGATCGGAAGCCGGCGCGGCCGGCTAGAAGCGGTCGTCCGGCTCGCGCTCGAAATCGTCCTGGTAAGAGTTGATCTCAGCGTCCATCTTGACCTCGATGAAATCCGGCGCTTCCCAGATCATGAATAGCCTCCTCCGGTATGGGCGGTTAACGGCCCAGAACCTATTGCTCGCCAGGGCCTGTCGCCTGGCTGACCGATACTATCCATAGCCCCCCACCGGCGTCAAGGCTCCGCGTCCGCCCCGGCGAGGCCCCCCCGCCCCCGGCAAAGGCCCCCGCCCCCGGCGAAGGCACTCTCGACCGTGACCGTCCGCCACCGCTTTCGGCTACACTACCGCCGAATCCATCCCCGGGAGGGCACCATGAGGCGATCGGCGGCCACGCTGTTCACGTTGGCGATCCTGACCACGGGGTGCGCAGGCCTCGGCACCCGGAGCTTCCCGGTGGTCGAAACCGGGATCCCCGAGATGCGCCAGGCCCTGGCCGACGGTCGCATCACGTCCCGTCAGATCGTCATCGAATACCTCACGCGGATCGCTCTTTACGAGGATCAGCTCAAGGCAATCATCATGGTGAATCCGAGGGTGCTCGAGGAGGCGGACGCCCGGGATCGCGAGCGCGCTCAGGGTCGGGTACGGGGTCCCCTCCACGGCATCCCCATCGCGCTCAAGGACAATATCCACACCACCGACATGCCGACCACGGGCGGCGCGGTCGCCTTCGAGGGCTACCGGCCGCCCTACGAGGCCACCGTCACCAAGAACCTGCGCGACGGGGGCGCCATCATCATCGCCAAGACGGTTCTCACCGAGCTGGCGAACTGGGTAGCCGGGCCCCCGACGCCCATGCCCGCGAACTACAGCGGCCTCGCCGGCTACGGCCTCAATCCCTACGATCCGCGGCGCGACCCTCGGGACGGCACCAATGACGGGCGCCCCGCGCTGCTCACCGGCGGCTCGAGCTCGGGGATCGGCACCGCGGCCAGCTTCTGGGCGGCCAATGTCGGCACCGAAACGTCGGGCTCCATTCTGAGCCCCGCGAACCAGACCATGCTGGTGGGGATCAAGCCCACGGTGGGCCGGATCAGCCGCTACGGCATCATCCCCATCACCGCCGATCAGGACACCGCCGGTCCCATGGCGCGCACGGTGACGGACGCCGCCATCCTGATGGGCGTGCTGGAGAGTCCCGCGCCCGACCCCAACGATCCCGCGACGCGAGCCTGCCCCGTGCCCTCCAACCGGGACTACACTCCCTTCCTCAAGCGCGACGGGCTCAAGGGCGCGCGCATCGGCATCCCGCGCGCCTTCTACTACGATCGCTATACGCCCCCGGGCGAGACGACGCCGCGCGGCGGTCTCACGCAGGAGCAGGCCGGCGTGATGGCCGATGCGATCGAGGTGCTCCGTCGAGAGGGGGCGGTGATCGTGGACCCGGCGGATATTCCCAGCGTGATCGACCCGGATCCGGCCCAGAACCACGTGGCCTGGGGCCTCTGCTCGGGCGTGCCCGGCGCCAGGGCCACCGACGGCACCTGCTCCATCACGTTCAAGTACGGGATGAAGCGGGACTTCAACGCGTGGCTGCAGTCGCTGGGCCCCAGCGCCCCCGTCAAGAGCCTCACCGAGCTGCGGAACTACAATCTCGGGCGCCCGAGCCGGGGCGCGATCAAGTACGGGCAATCGCAGCTCGACATCTCGGACGACATCGATCTGGTCGGCGATCGCGCGCGCTACGAGGCCGACCGGGCCAAGGACATCGCGCTCGCGGGGACGAAGGGCATTGACGCGGTGATGAAAGCCCAGCGGCTCGACGCCATCCTCTTTCCCGCGGCCACCGGGGCCCTGATCGCATCCCGCCCCGGCTATCCGTCCATCATCGTCCCCTTCGGCCTGATCCAGAACGCGCCCACTCCGGCCTTCCCCGATGGCTTCGCCGCGAAGCCCGCGCCCTTCGGCGTGACCTTCACCGGCATGGCCTGCAGCGAGCCCCGCCTCATCGAGCTGTCCTACGCGTTCGAGCAGGCCACCCGGCGGCGCGTGCCGCCTCCCTCAACCCCGTAGCCCGGAGGACGACTCCCCTGGAACTCGATCCGCAGGCGATGGACCAGACCGCGCTCTACAAGCTCCTCATCGGCTGCGTGGTACCGCGGCCCATCGCCTGGGTCTCGACCGCGGATCTCGCCGGCGTCCGCAACGTGGCCCCCTTCAGCTTCTTCATGGCCATCACCGACGACCCGCCCACCCTCGCCTTCTCGTCCGGCCCGCGCCGGAGCGCCAGCGGGCAGAGCGCCAAGGACACGGTGACGAATTGCAAGGCCACCGGCGAGTTCGTTGTCAACGTGGTGGACGACGACCGCGCCGAGCAGATGAACATGACGTCCGGCGACTACGCGCCCGAGGTGGACGAGTTCACCGTGGCCGGGCTGGAAGGAGCGCCGGGCGTACGGGTCAAGGCGCCCCGCGTGGCGGACGCGCCGATCAGCATGGAGTGCCGGCTCACCCGGATCATTCCCGTCGGCAACGGCCCCCACAATCTCGTCCTCGGGGAGATCGTCTACTTCCACGTGCGCGAGGATCTCTACGATGCCGCCAGCGGCCGCATCGACCTGCACCGGCTGCGCCCGGTGGGCCGCCTGGCGGGAAACCTCTACAGCCGCGTCCATGACATCTTCGAGATGAAGCGCCCGACGGCCGACTATCGAGGCTAGCGTCGCGAGGGCCGGACGCCATCTCCGGCCTTGTTCCCGGCTTCGTCCCCGGCCTTGTCCCATAGCCGGAGCCCTCCGCGATACGCGTTGTCATTGGAGCCCGCCCGGGCGCCGGGGGGAAGCGCCTTGAGCTTCTTCACGTTCCCGCCCCCGATGACTACCTCGTCGGGCAGGAGCGCCGCGGAGAGAAGCTCCACCACGCGCTCGACATGCCGGCGCCACTTCTTCTTCCCCATCCGCTTGAGTCCCCGCGTGCCCAGGTAGTCCTCGAAGGTGCTCTTCCGGTACGGCAGATGGGCGAGCTCCATCGGCTCGATTCGCCCCTGGCTCACCATGGCCGAGCCAAGCCCGGTCCCCAGGCCGAGGAAGAGCATGCGTCCCCCGTGGTAGCTCCCCAGCGCCTGCATGGCGGCGTCGTTGATGAGCTTGACCGGGCACTTGAAGGCCGCGCGATAGTCGAAGGCTTTCCAGCCGCCGCCAAGGTTGATGGGGTCCTCGACCAGCTTCCCCCGCAGGACGGGCGCGGGGATCCCCAGCGACACCGCCTCGTAGCGCCAGTCCTTCGCGGCGGCGCGGACGCCCGCCACCATCGCCGCCGGAGTGAAGGTCGGCCCGGAAGGGAACTTCTGGACCTGGCGGGCACCGGCGCGATAAACCTTCACGTTGGTGCCGCCGACGTCGATGACGAGGATTTTCATGCTCGCGCTCGGAGGGGATCATATCGTATCGGGCGAGCGCGCGGAGGCGGGGCGCAACGCGGCTCCCGGAGCCTTCGCCCCGAGAGCCGCGAGCGAGCGTGAAGCGAGTTACTTCGGCGCGATCTGGATGGAGCTGGCGACCTTGTGGCCGTCCCGCTCCTGGTAGCTGGCCTTCACGTCAGCCCCGGGCGTGAGCGCCTTCCGGTCCACCTTGGCGGTGGCCGGAATCATCAGCGTGGTCCCGTTGTCGAGCGTGATGGACTTGCCCGCGGGATCCACCGCCTGCACCGTCCCGGTGACCTCGGCGGCCTGCACGCTGGCCAGGCTCCCGAGCACGAGGGCGATGGCCAGGGCTCCGAACATCCCTACCTTCAGAAGCTTGCTCATGTGGTTCCTCCTGTCTGGATGTCTTGAGGGTGGCGCGCCGCTCCTCACCGCGGCCACCTCTTACGCCAAGCGCGATCCTACGCAACCGCGGTGCCAGCCCGAGAGCGGCCCCGCGATGCTTGGGATTTGCGTAGATTCGACTCGATCCGGTGCCCTTGCCGCACCGAAAGCTGGCGCGAGCGCGGTGGCCGCTGGAGGCGGCGAGAGAACTTACTCGGTCCGGCATGCAAGCCTTACATGCTGCGCGAATAGGATCGGTCGTCGTATCATGGAGGTAATGGCGCACGCGTCGCGCTTCGTACGCTCGGTCGGGGCGGCCGCGGTCATGCTCGTCATCCTGATTACCGTCGGATGCGCCGGATCATGGCTCCGTGAGCCACCGCCCGAGCGGGTGCTCGACGAGATCCTTCCCGCCTCGGTGCAAGTGGTGCTCGAGCAGCAGGAGGGACGGACGTTCCGCAGCGCCTCCGGCGTGGTCGTGGCCGCCCGTTCCGCCACCAGCGGTCCCAACTGCTTCATCCTCACCAGCGGCCACACATTCCTGGGCGGGGGACGTACCAAGGAAATCCGCGTTCTTTTCCGCCGCCACGAGGGATCCGGGACACGCGCCTCCGCGACCCTGCTTGCCGTCTCCAACACCGACCAGCTCGATCTCGCCCTGCTCGGCACGCGAAGCGCGTTCTGTCCCGTGGCCCGGCTGGGGCGCGGGGCGCTGCTCGGCGAGTCGGTCTGGCTGGTGGCCTTCCCGTGGGGGCGCGAGCTCACCGTCTCGCGCGGGGTCATCAGCCAGGTCCGGCGTTCCGAGCCCGCCCCCGGCGCCGGCCGGCTCATGGTGGACGCGACCGTGAGCTACGGCGCCAGCGGCGGCGGCGTGTTCCGCGCGCGCGGGGGCGAGCTCATCGGGCTGGTGGAGGGCTATGCCACCGCCCGCGTCGCCTTCCAGGGAGCCGCCTCCCCCGCGCATGTGGACGTGCCGGTGGCGGGCCAGACCTTTCTGACGCCGGCCACCGATCTCCAGGAATTCCTGCGCGAGAATCTCCCCGGGCGATCCGCCGACGAGACTGTCATCTCGCGCTAGCGCCCTTCACACTCTCCCATGCTCATCGACGAGGGGATCGACGCGTTCTGGCAGTACGCGCGGCAACGGGTTCCCGCGCCGCCCGAGTGGATCGGACGGCTCGACCGGGAAACTGCGTATCGCGTCCAGCTCGGTGTCCTCGCGCAGCACGTGCGCGCGGGCGACCGGCACGCCGGCTGGAAGGTCGGGCTCACCTCCAAGGCGATGCAGGTCCAGCAGCGCGTGCACGAGCCCGTGTTCGGCTTCCTTCTCGCCAGCGGCGACCGATCCAGCGGCGTGCGCATCCCCTTCGCCGAGCTCATCAATCCCGGCTTCGAGAACGAGCTCTGTCTCACCGTGGGGCGCACCCTGCGCGGTCCCGGCATCACCACGGAGCAGGCCGCCGCGGCGCTCTCCGCCGTCGCCCCCGCCTTCGAGATCATCGAGAAGCGCGGCGACTTCGCCGCCGATCTCAATGTCAGCCTGGCCGACAACGCGCAGCAGCGCTTCTTCGTGACGGGCCCCGCGGTGCCGGTGCCGCCCGGCGCCGACCTCGCCGCGGTGTCGGTCGAGGTTCACGTGAACGGCGCCGCCGTCGAGCGCGCGCTGGGCCGCGAGGTGCTCGGCACGCCGGCGGCCTCGGCGGCATGGCTCGCGAACAAGCTCGCCGAGTTCGGGCTCGCGCTCGAGGCCGGCATGCGCATCATGTCCGGGTCGTTCACCAAGCAATACCCGCTCGCCGCCGGCGACCGGATCGAGGCGCGCTTCGTCCCGATCGGCACGGTGATGGCGGAATTTCCCTAGCTTCGCTGTGTAATTTCTGCGCCTCCTGCCGCTCGGCGTCCATCCCGGGTGACCAGCGCGGTCAGCCGGCGGCCCCCTCCCGGCCCCCGCGACGAGTTTCGGCCATCCAGGGCGCCTCGGGGACCCCCTGGCACATGCCTTGCTGTACTCGCCACCCATGGCTCTTGCTCTGGTCCCGTCCTCGGCAAAGACGCGCCGCCGGCCCCGTTTGCGCCGCATCGCGCTCGACGCGGGCGTGGCGGCGGATGCGGCCCAGCTCCGCTACGTCTCCGACGCGCGCCCAGGGCTTCAGCGGATCCGGCACGGTCGGTCGTTTCGCTATGTGAGCGCGGACGGCGAGCCGGTTCACGATCTCCCCACCTTGCGGCGCATCCGGAGCCTCGCGATCCCGCCTGCCTGGACCGAGGTGTGGATCTGCCCCGTGGCTCACGGGCATATCCAGGCGGTGGGGCGCGACGCGCGCGGGCGGAAGCAGTACCGCTATCACGCGCGCTGGCGGGCGGTGCGTGACGAGGCCAAGTTCGACCGCGTCATCGAGTTCGGGCGCGCGCTGCCGGCGATCCGCGAGCGGGTGGAGAAGGATCTGGCGCTTCCCGGCCTCTCGCGCGAGAAGGTGCTGGCCGGCGTCGTCCGCCTGCTCGAGATGAGCCTGATTCGCGTCGGCAACGTCGAATACGCGCGTGAGAACCGCTCCTACGGGCTGACGACCCTCCGCACCCGCCACGTCACCGTGGAGGGCACGCGACTCCGCTTCGAGTTCCGGGGCAAAGGCGGCAAGCGCCACACGGTGGACGTGAGCGATCGCCGCCTCGCCGCGGTGGTGCGGCGCTGTCAGGATCTGCCCGGCCACGAGCTCTTCCAGTACCTGGACGAGGAGGGGCAGCGACAGTCCATCGACTCGGCGGACGTCAATGAATATCTGCGGGACATCGCGGGCGAAGACTTCACCGCCAAGGACTTCCGCACCTGGGGCGGCACCGTGCTCGCGGCGCTCGCCCTGGCCGGGCCCGACCCCGAGAATGGCGAGGCGCGGCGCCGCCTCAGCGCGGCGGTGAGCACGGTGGCGGGGCGCCTCGGCAATACGCCGACGATCTGCCGCAAGTGCTATATCCATCCGGACGTGATCGCCGCGCACGTGGAGGGCAGCCTCGAGGCCGGCCTCAGTGGCCGCGACGGGAACGGTCTGAGCGCGGACGAGGCGGCCGTTCTCAACCTGCTGGAGCGGCGGGCGGCGCGGAAGACCTAGCGCTACCGGCGGCGCGGGCCGCCTGTCCGTGGAACCCGACGGGGTTCGCCACGGAGATGCTAGGATCCGCCTATGCTGGGCCTCTCCCCGTTCGATCAGCATCGCTATGTGAGCCTCGCGACCTTCCGGCGGTCCGCGGCCGAGGTGAGGACGCCGGTCTGGTTCGCGGCCAGCGGCGACCGCCTCTATGTCTTCAGCGCGGCAGACTCGGGGAAGCTCAAGCGACTCCGGCATTCCTCGCGCGCGCGCATTGCGCCCTCCGACGTGCGCGGCAATATCCAGGGTGACTGGCGAGATGTGACCGCCCACATCATCACCGACCCCGTCACGATCCAGCGGGCGCACGCCGCGATGCGGACCAAGTACGGCTGGCAGCTCAGGCTGGCCGACCTCGCCGCCCGGCTGACGGGGCGCATCCGGCGCCGGGCCTGGATCGAGATCCAGGGCTGACCCCAGGCCCACGATGAAATTCAGCAACTTCCTCTTCCCCGCCGCCATGGATCCGGCCCAGGACGGCCGGATCATCCAGGAGACCCTCCGCGAAGCGCGGCTCTGCGACGAGCTGGGGATGGAGATGCTGTGGCTGGCGGAGCACCACTTCGATGGCATCTGCGCCTACGTGGATCCGGTGGCCTTCGCGGCGGCGCTGGCGGCGAGCACGGAGCGCATCCGCATCGGCTTTGCCGTGGCCCAGATGTCGCTCCACCATCCGATCCGCATGGCCGAGCAGATGGCGCTGATCGACAATATCAGCCGCGGGCGCCTGCTGGTGGGGCTCGGGCGCGGCACCGCCTACAACGTTTACGACTATCAGGGTTATGGGATCGATCCGGCCGAAGCGCACGAGCGCCTCATCGAGTCCGAGGAGATCATGCTCCGGGCGTGGACGACCGAGAACTACGAGCACCGGGGGAAGTTCTGGAGCCTGCGCCTCCCGCTCCTCCGCCCCCGCCCCTATACCCGGCCGCATCCGCCCATCATCCGCGCCTGCGCCAGCGAGGAGGCGACGCTGGAGATGGCGCGCGCCGGACGACCCTTCCTGATGAACGTCCAGAGCAACGCGGTGACCCGGCATCGCATGGAGCTCTACCGGCGGACGATGCGCGAGTCGGGATTCGACGAGCCCACCGTCGTCCGCAATGTCGCCGACACCTGGATCTGGCGCAATATTTCGTCGCCGAGACCGACGCCGAGGCCGAGCGCCTGGCGCTGCCCGCCTTCCAGACCCAGGCGGAATTCCGGCAGACCATGCGCCGGCGCATCTACGAGGAGCAGGGCGTCCTGCTGAAGCCGGAGGTCACGCCGGCCGCCCGCAGCGACCCCCGGCACTCGCTCCTGTGCGGCTCCCCCGCCACCGTGGCGGAAGCCATCGCCGAGATCGACCGGATCGGCGTGGGCGGGCTCATCCTGGTCTTCCGCATCGGTCCCATGCCCTACGAGGTCGCGGAGCGCAGCATCCGCCTCTTCATGCAGAAGGTCGCCCCGGAATTCCGCGACCTCGCGTCCTAGGGCGCCGCGGGCCGCTCACCGTCTCCCTATCGTCAGCGCCGACGCCACCACATCTCCATCGAGCACGACCGCGTGGAGATCCCTCCCGTCCTCGCCGTCGGACAGGAGGCGAACTCTCGAGGTGGTCCGGCCCCCCACCCGCACCACCGGATTCCCTCCCGCATGGCGCCGCGTATCGGTGACGTCAACGTCCTGCACCCCGTGCATCCACAGCGTGGGCCCGCCGCCGGCGGGCGGCATGGCGCGCAGGGACCGCACGTGTACGCCTCGCGCGTCGTCGAGCACCACCGCCGGACGCGCGTCCGGCTGCGCGACGCTAAGGTCCAGACCGTCCGCGGTGAGACCGGCGACATGCCGGCAGTAGAGCCCATAGGCAGGGAGGTCGCCGAACATGGCGGCGTCAGGATATTTGGCCTCCATCTCCGGCATGTCCAGGGAGGCCGGGGCTACCCGCATCCCGCCGGTGGCCTGGATCCGGATGTTCTTCAGCGAGATCCGGCCGACCGGCAGGCCGGGAACGCCGGTGATGGAGGAGCCACCCGAGGCCCCGGTCGCCGACACATTCGAGATCGAGACGTCCCGCAAGGCGCCCTCGGTCCCGGGCGCCTGGGCCCGGCCGCGCCGGCCGAGCCGGACGAAGATGGGCGCACGGACATTGGTCATCCGGATATTGGAGACGACCACCCGCTCGAGGGTCCCGCCATCCACCGACTGGAGCGAGACACCTGCGCTCAGCTCGCCCTTCCATGCATGCGGCCGGCCCACGATGGTGCAGTCGCGAAACGTGATGTCCCGGAAGTCGCCGGTCGATTCCGTTCCGAGCTTGAGCGCATTGTGCATGGTGACCAGGTGACAGCCGGTCACCGTCACGTGCTCCGTGGGCCGCCGCTCCCCCAGCGCGAAGCTCGTCTTGAGCACCACCGCATCGTCGCGCGTCTCGATGTGGCATCCCACGATCCGCACGTTCCGGCAGCAATCGGGATCGATGCCGTCCGAGTACCCGTTGAGGATCTTGACGCGGAGGATATCGACTCCCTCGCATCCCAGGAGACTGATACCGTAGTTGGGGGAGTTCGCGACGGTCAGATCACGAATCTCGACGCGTCGGCATTCCCTGAGCGCAATGGGCTTGGGTCCGTCGCGCGACGTCCGGTTCCCATCGATCCGGCCCGGCCCGAGAATGCGGACATGCGATACGCCCCGTCCCTGGAGGAGGGCGAAATTGAAGTCCCTGGTCTCGAGGTCGGTGAACGTCTCGTATCCGGGCTCCTCCGGGGGATCGAAGTCGTCCTTGTCCGGGCTGGCGAGAAGCGTGGCCCCGGCATCGAGCCGAAGCGCGACGTGACTGCGCAGGCGAAGGGTGCCCGAGACGTAGTCGCCCGCGGGCAGGCTGACCGTTCCCCCCGAGCGCGCGGCGGCGTCAATCGCCGCCTGAATGGCGCGGGTGTCCTTCGTCCGGCCGTCTCCCGTGGCCCCATGATTGCGCACGTCGAAGAGCGCCGCCGCTTCGGCCGCCAGGCCGCGCCCCAGCAGCAGAGGCGCGGCCAGCACCCCCGCGCGCCGGAGGAACGATCGACGGGATTCATGCATGATGACCCTCGAGAGGCAAGGGCTGTACCACCTGAGCAACCCACCGACAAGTCCTTGTGAGATGGCAGCTTTTTTCGCGAGGCTGTC
>Ga0134122_10001041_pt1 | contig 19844 bp, 2 predicted proteins | sample KB302_FD_96461 | JGI IMG/M metagenome (GOLD analysis project Ga0134122, IMG submission 96461) | Terrestrial soil microbial communities without Nitrogen fertilizer from Kellogg Biological Station, Michigan, USA - KB3-0-2 | ecosystem: Environmental > Terrestrial > Soil > Unclassified ... | reverse complement strand
TCGATCCCACCGCGGCGGCGAAGAGCCGCTTCAGCTCCAGCTCGCGCGCTGTCGGCGGCAGGCTGTCGAGAGCGACCGCGGGAAGCGGCAGACCGGCCGGCGGGCCGACGGTCTGGACCGCGCTTCCCTCGCCGTCCAGCGCGAACGTGGTGCGCAGCACCTCATGCCGCCGCTCGACCTCGGCGAGCGAAGCCGCGAGGACGGCGGCGTCCAGCCGGCCGGTCAAGCGCAGCGGCAGCGCCATGTTGTACCAGGGGCTGCCGGGCTCCAATCGATCCAGGAACCAGAGCCGCGCTTGAGCGGGCGAGAGCGGGAACCGCCGGCCGTCGCGCGGCTGCCCCGGAATCGAGCCGCCCGCAGCCTCCCGTTTGCGCTCGCGGGCGAGCTGCATTTCGAACAGCCGCCGCTGCTTGGGTGGCAGCGCCGCGAGACGCCGGTCCTGGTCGTCGCTCGCCGCGCTCATGCCGGAACCTCGGCTTCGGAGAGGGATAAAACGTCGGGCAAAGCGGTCTCCACGTCGCGCACCGGCCGATAGGCGTAGATCACCGCCACCGAAGCGAGAGTCAGCACGCCGAACAGCATGAACATCAAGCCGACGCCGCGCCCCGGCCCCACCCCGATGACCCGCCCGACGCTGCCGGCGAGCAGCCCGCCGGGCAGCAGGAGCGGCTTGAAGACCCGGTCGGCCAGCACTCCGGCAGAGGCCCCGGCGAGTGGAAAGGCAATCCCGGCGATCATCCGCCGGATCGCGAACACGCGCCCCTGGAGATCCTGGGGCACCTTGCTCTGCCAGATCGCCTCGCTCGAACCGCGGATTACCGGCAGGGCGAACAGCGCGATGGACATCGCCGCCGCGACCAGCAGGGCGTTGGGCTGCAAACCTCCCAGCAACAGCATCGTGCCTTGGAGCAGCGTGAAGGCGAGGATGATCGGGATGCGACGTAGCGAACGGCGGCCGCCCCAGAGCCCCAGCGCCAGCCCGCCAACGACCGCGCCGACCGCCCCCGCGCTCACCACCCGCGCGAGCGTCGCGGCCGAGCCGAAGGAGAGCACCAACGGCGTCACTAGAATCTGCACCACCGAGAGGCAGTAGTTCGCGAAGGCGAAGAACAGCAGCAAGCCGAGCAGGCCCGGGCGCTTGCGGATGTAGGTCCAGCCGTAGAACGACTCGTAGAGCAGCGTGCCCCGCCCCTCTTCGCCCGCGGCGGAGGGCCGGGGCTTCGGGATTCGGGTCGCGAGCAGCGTCCCGGCGGCGAACAGGAACGAGCTGCAATCGATGAACAGGACGCCGCCCACCCCGATCCAATCCATCAGCATCACGGCGAGAAGGGGCGCGGCGATCTGCCCCGCGGCCGGTCCGAGCTGGGCCATGCCGTTGGCGCGCACGAGCTGCTCGCGGGGGACCAGCAACGCCGTGGCGGACGAGAAGGCCGGCAGCTGGAAGACGTTGAAGCAGCGGCTGGCCAGAACCAGCACGTAGACGTGCCAGATCTGGAGACCGCCGGCCCAGTAGAGGGCCGCCAGGGTGAGCGTGCAGGCCCCGGAGCCGAAGTTGTTGATCAGCAGCACCGAACGCCGGCCCCAGCGGTCGATCAGCGCGCCGGCCAAAGGCGACAGCAGCGTGTTCGGCAGGGTGGCGAACAGGGTGATGAGTGACAGGGCGGTCGCCGAGCCGGTCAGCTTGTAGGCCCACAACCCAAGCGCGAAGCCGGAGAGGCCGCTGCCCAGGGTGGAAACGACCTGGCCGAACCAGATGACCAGGAAGCTGCGCATCCCGCGCGGCGCCTGCGCCAGGCCGGCTTCGCTCATTTCGCCCGTTTCTCTCAATTTTCTCCGCCTTCTTCGATCAACAACTCTTCGGCGGCCAGCAGGGCGTCCAGCTCCTCGTCGGACAGCCCTTCGACCTCGTCCATCAGCCGGGCAACGCGCTCGTCGTCCGCTTCCACGGCCCGTTCCGCCTGCCCGGCGAAGCCGGCGGCCAGGCCGGCGATCGTCGGCTCGGCGAAGAAATGGGCGATCGTCAGCCCCGCGTCGAAGCGGTCGCGCAGCCGCGAGGTGATCTGGGTCGCCAGCAGCGAATGCCCCCCCAGCTCGAAGAAGCTGTCGTGGGCGCCGATTCCCTGAATGCCGAGGAACTCCTCCCAGACCGCGGCGACCGCCCGCTCGATCTCCCCCTCGGGAGCGACGTAGGCGGTCGAAAGCGCCGGCCGGCCATGGGTCGCCGCGACGCGCGGAGCGTCGGAGGGCGTTTCCGAGGCTGCCGCCACCGAACCGCCGCGACGCGCGAGCAGACCGGACAGGTCGCGCGTCGAGACCACCACCCGCGGCAGGCCGCTCGCCAGAGCGCGGTCGAATACCTCCAGCGCCTCGGCGGTCGCCATGCCGTGCTCCAGGCTCCGCCGCCGCACCTCTTCCAAATCCGGCGGCAGCTCGCCTTCCGCCACGATGCCCGTCTCGCTCCAGGTGTCCCAGCCGATCGCGAGCGTCAAGCCCTCCCGCTCCGCCGAACGCTCCAGAGCGAAGGCGTCGAGGAAGGCGCTCGCGGCGCAGAAATCGACCCGGCCGAAGCCGCCGAGCACCGAGTTGACCGCCGAGCAGAGCACCAGGAAATCGAGCGACGCGCTGACGCCCTCTCCATCGGGCGCATCGAGCACGGCGGCCAGGGCGCGCGCTCCGGAGACCTTCGGGGCGAGAACCGCCGAAGCCGCTTCCGGCGTCTTGGTCTGGATCATGCCGCCGCCCGCCACCCCCGCGGCTTGGATCGCGCCGTGGATCGGACCGAAGCGGCGGCGAGCCTCTCCTATCACCGCGCGGAGCGCCGCCTCGTCGCCGACATCGGCGCTCGCCACCAGTACCTCGGCGCCCAGCTCTTCGAGCGCGAGCACCCGGCGGACCTTCTCGGCGGTCGCCTCGGAGCGGCCGACCAGCACCAGCTTCGCTTGCACCGTCCGGGCGAGGTGCTCCGCAAGCGCCAGGCCCACACCGCCGAGCCCGCCGGTAATCAGATAGACGCCGCCCTGCCGCAGCGGCCCGGGCTCCAAGCGAGAAGGCTCGATCGCCTCGAAACCCTGCACCCAACGCCGGGCTCCCCGCCAGGCGACCGCGAATTCGGCGGCGGGAGGAGGTGCCGCGAGCGCGGCGAGCAGGTCCGCGGCGAGGTGATCGACCCGCGCGCGCTCCTGCCGGCTGCCGCGCGCGGGAAGGTCGAGGTCGATCGAGCGGCAGGCGAGGTTCGCGATCTCCTGCGGCGCCACCCGGACGGGTCCCAAGACGAGGGCTTTCTCGGGTTCGATCCGCTCGTCGCCGGTCACCGCCTGCACACCGCTCGTGACCACTTCCAACCGGACCGGCCGCGGCAGACCCCGGTCGGCGACCGCTCCCTCGAGAGCCGTCAGGCTGTGGAACCCGAGATCCTCCTTGGGAATCCCCGCCGGCCCCTCCCCCACGCACCAGAGGTGAACGATGCCGTCGGGGATTTCGCCCAGCTCGCGGAGCAGCGTATCCAGATCGCTCCGCTCGCGGGGGCGCACGGTCCAGGTTTCGTCGCCGGTGCGTTCGAATCCCGCTCCCGGTTGGACGGTCGCTACCTGATGGCCCAACTCACGTAGGCGCTCGGCCAGCAGCCTCCCCAACCCGTACCGGTCCAGAAACAAGAGCCAGCGGGTGGAGGGAGCGGAAGTCGAAAGCCGAGAGGACGCCGACTGGCGCCAGGAGGGGGCGTAGAGCCACTCCACGACCTCCGACCGCCGCCGCAGCGCGCTTCGGCGTTGCAGCTCTTCAAACGTCTGGCGCCGGGGCTCGACCCAATAGAGCTGGCGCTCGAACGGATAGCTCGGCAGGCGCAACCGGCGGCGGCGCGCGCCGGAATGGAAACCTTTCCAATCGACGGCCGCTCCGGCCAGCCAGAGCTTGGCGAGCGCCTGGTGCAGGAAGACGGCGTCGGACTGGCGGTCCTGCGGGTGGCGCAGCGAATGGAGCACCGTCTGCCCCGCCGGCCGCAAGGGGTGCTGCATCACCAGTGTGCTCAAAGTCTGGCCGGGGCCGACCTCCAGGAAAATCCGATCGCCGTCGGCGAGCAGCTCGGCGATGCCGTCGCCGAAGCGCACGGTCTGGCGCAGATGGCGCACCCAATACTGAGGGTCGGCCGCGTCCGCGGCGGTCATCCAGGTGCCGGTGACGTTCGAGATGTAGGGGATGCCGGGAGGCGAGAGCGCGAGCGTCGCCACGAAGTCGCCGAACTCGCGCAGGATCGGCTCCACCACGGTCGAATGGGCGGCGACCGCGATGTGCAGGCGGCGGGCGTCGATGCCGTGCGCCGCGAACGCCTCGCGGGCCTGCCCGATCGCTTCGGCCGGACCGGAGACGACGGAGAACGCGGGACCGTTGACCGCAGCGATCGAGAGTTGCTCTCCGATTTCGGGCAGAAGAGCCAAAACCTCCGATTCGGGCAGAGGCACGGAGAGCATGCCGCCCTCCGGCAGGGTCTCGAACAGCCGGCCGCGCAGCGCCACGAGCGCCACCGCGTCTTCGAGCGCCAGGACTCCGGACAAATGGGCGACCGCGTACTCTCCCAGGCTGTGGCCGATCATCGCCTGCGGCGCGACACCCCACGACATCCACAACCGGGCGAGAGCCACCTCGACGGCGAACAGGATCGGCAGGGCGATCGACGTGCGCTCGATCTCGCGCGCGGTCTCCTCCGCCTCCTCGGGCTCGGGGAACAGATAACGGCGCAGGTCGGCGTCGACGTGGGGCTCGAACAGGCGCAGGCAGAGGTCCACCTGCTCCCGAAACACCGGTTCCGAGCGGTAGAGGTCGAGGCCCATGTTCGCGTACTGCGCGCCGCCGCCCGCGAACAAGAAGACGACCGGCCGGTCGGCAGCCTCCTGGATCTGGGACAGCACCCGCTTGGGGTCGCGGGATTCGAGCGCCGCGGCGGCGGTTTCCGAGTCGTCCTCGCAGACCACCGTGCGGCGGTGGGCGAAGGCCTTGCGGCCCACTTGCAGCGTGAACGCCACGTCGGCGAGCGATGGCTCCGGATGCTCGCTCAGATGCCGCGCGAGGTTGTCCGTCGCCTGATCGAGCGCCGCCTCGCTGCGGGCCGAGAGCACCAAAAGCTGGGTGGATCTGGACGGACCGGAAGGGGGCACGGCGGGCACCTGTTCCAGAATCACGTGAGCGTTGGTTCCGCCGATGCCGAAAGCGCTCACCCCGGCGCGCCGGGGCGTTCCCTCGGCCGGCCAGGGGATGAGCCGATCGACGACGTAAAACGGCGTGGCCGGTAGGTCGAGCGCAGGGTTCGGTCGCTCGAAGTGGAGCGACGGCGGCAGCTCGCCGCGCTCGACCGCGAGAGTCGCCTTGATCAGCCCCGCGACGCCGGCCGCCGTGTCGAGATGGCCGATGTTGGACTTCACCGAGCCGATGCCGCAAAAGCCGGTCTTATCGGTTCCGAGCCGGAAGGCTTGAGAAAGCGCGCGGACCTCGATCGGATCGCCGAGCGCCGTGCCGGTTCCGTGGGTTTCGACGTAGCGGATCGTCTCGGGCTCGACCCCCGCCACGGCGTGGGCCTGGGAGATCACCGCCGTCTGCCCCTCAACGCTCGGCGCCGTGTAGCCCACCTTGACCGAGCCGTCGTTGTTGATCGCCGAGCCTTTGATCACGGCGTAGATCGAGTCGCCGTCCGCGAGCGCGTCGTCCAGCCGCTTGAGCACCACGGCGGCCGCGCCGTTGCCCACCACCGTCCCTTGTGACCGCTCGTCGAACGCCCGGCAATGGCCGTCGCGGGCAAGGATGCCCCCCTCGTGGTAGGTGGTGCCCGACTTGATCGGAAAATAGAGCGTGACTCCCCCCGCGAGCGCCAGATCGCACTCGCCGTGCAGCAGGTGCTGGCAGGCGAGGTGGACGGCCACCAGCGAGGTCGAGCAGGCGGTCTGGACGTTCAGGCTCGGCCCCTTGAGGTTCAGCTTGTACGAGACCCGCGTGGGCAGGAAATCCTTGTCGTTGCTGATCGTCGCCTGGAAGCCGCCGACCGCCGCCATCAGCTCCGGGTTCGAGTAGAGGTTGATCAGGTAGGTGTTGAGTCCCGAGCCGGCGAACACCCCGATCGAGCCGGGATGGCGGCCGGGATCGCAGGCGGCGTTTTCGAGCGCCTCCCAGGCAACCTCCAAAAACATCCGCTGCTGCGGATCGATGATCTCCGCCTCGCGCGGCGTGTAGCCGAAAAAACCAGCGTCGAACCAGCCGATCCCGTCGGGAACCCCTTTGGCGTTGATGTAGTTGGGGCTGCGGATCAGGTCGGGATCGAATCCGGAAGCGAGCAGTTCCTCCTCGCTCCAGTTGGAGATCGACTCGACCCCGGCGCGCAGGTTGCTCCAGAACTTCTCGACGTCCGTCGCCCCAGGGAATCGGCCGCTCATGCCGACGATCGCAATCTCGCTCCCCCGCCGGGCCTGGGTACCAAGGCGCAACTCGGCCCGCAGGCGGCCGGGCTCGGAAGCCGTGAGAGAGGCCGGTTCAGGACGCAGGTGGCGGGCGAGCGCCGCGATGGTCGGGTGCTGGAAAAGCTCGACCATCGAGAGCCGCGCGCCGAAGTCGTCGGGCAGACTCTCGCGCAGCCGCAGGTGGACCTGCGCCAGCAGCAGCGAATGGCCGCCGAGATCGAAGAAGTTGTCTTGGACGCCGACCCGCTCGAGGTTCAAGACGGCGCGCCAGGCGTCGGCAATGATCGCTTCGAGGCGGCTCTTCGGCGCGGCGGTCGGCTCGGGTCGCTCGGCGCCTTGTGCGGACGGAGCCGGGAGAGACTTGCGGTCCACCTTACCGTTGGGCAAAAGGGGAAGCTCGGCCAAATCCACGAACGCCGAGGGCACCATGTATTCGGGCAGCTTGGCTCGCAGATCGCGGCGCAGCTCGCCGCTCTCGACAGGGGCTCCTCCCGCCACCACGTAGGCGGTCAGCCGTGGATCGCCGGGCGTGTCCTCCCGGACCACGACCACGGCGGCGCGCACTGCCGGATGCTGTTCGAGGGCAGCCTCGATCTCTCCCAGCTCGATGCGGTAGCCACGCACCTTCACCTGGTGGTCGATGCGGCCGAGGAATTCCAGCTCGCCATCGCCCAGCCAGCGGGCAAGATCGCCGGTTCGGTAGAGCCTCGCGCCTCCGTTCACCGAGAAAGGGTCGGGCAGGAAACGTTCGGCCGTGAGATCGGGGCGGCCGCGGTAGCCGCGGGCGAGTCCCGCTCCGCCGACCCACAGCTCTCCGGGGACTCCGACGGGCGTCGGCTGAAGGGCGGAATCGACGACGTAGATCGTTGTGTTGGCGATCGGCCGGCCAATCGAGACCGGCGTGGTACTCTCGCCGATTCCCGACTCCACGAGGTGTAGGGCGGACCAGATCGTCGTCTCGGTGGGGCCGTACATGTTCCATAGCGAACCGGCGCGGGCCGCGATCTCGTGCGCCAGTTTCGGCGGCAAGGCTTCGCCGCCGCACAGCGCTTTAAGCCCCGCGCCTCCCTGCCAACCGGCGTCGAGCAAAAGACGCCAGGTGGAGGGAGTGGCCTGGAGCACGGTCGCGGCGGCGAGGCGGGAGAGGAGACGCATCCCGTCCGCCGCGAGCGCGCGGCTCGCGAGTTCGACCTCCGCACCAGTGATCAGCGGCAGGAACAGCTCCAGGCCTGCGATGTCGAACGAGAGCGAGGTGACCGCGATCAGCCTATCGGTGGCGACCAAGCCGGGCTGTTCCGCCATCGATTCGAGGAAATTGATCAGCGCGCCATGAGCGATCTGCACGCCCTTGGGACGGCCGGTCGAGCCGGAGGTGTACAGGATGTAGGCGAGCGATTCGGAGGAAGTGGGGACGCCGGAATCGACGTCGCTTTCTTCGAAATCGAGATCGATTCGCTCGACGCGGGCATTGCTTGGGGGCACGGTCGCGAGAAGACCGGCTTCGGTCAGCACCAGCGGCGCGCCCGAGTCCTCCAACATGTAGGAGAGGCGCTCTTTGGGGTACGCCGGATCGAGCGGCAGATAGGCTCCGCCCGCTTTCCAGACCGCGAGCAGCGCGACCGGCAACGCGACCGATCGATCGAGATAGATGCCGACGCGCACCTCCGGCCCTACGCCCAGAGCGACCAGCCGGCGGGCCAGGCGATTCGCGCGGGCTTCGAGCTGGGCGTAGGAGAGGGTCTCGCCGTCGGAGGTAACCGCCGGGGCTTCGGGAGTCCGCGCCGCCTGCTCGGCGATCCGTACGTGCGTCGGCCGCCCGAGGTCACCGTCGTAGCTGCGCGCCGTGGCGTTCCACTCGGTGATCAGTTGCCTCTTTTCGTCGTCCGAGAGAATGCGAAGCCGGGAGATGCGCTCGTCGGGGGCGTCCGCCGCCGCTTCCAGCAGACGGGTCCAGTGGCTGGCCATGCGGCGCACCGTCGTCTCGTCGAACAGATCGGTGTCGTATTCGAGAATCCCTCGGACTTCGCCGCCGTCGTCGGAGAGGAAGAAGGTCCACTCGTAGCGCGACGCTCCGATGTCCGCCTCCAGGCGGCTCCAGGCGAGGCCGGAAGCGGCGGCCGGTTCCAGAGCCGCGGCGGCGACCGTCTCAAGGCTCAGCATCACCTGGAAGATCGGGCTGCGCGCCAGATCGCGGCGGACTTTCAGCTCCTCGACCAGCCGCTCGAAGGGGAGGTCCTGGTGACCGTAGGCGCCGACCGTGGTCTCGCGCACCTGCGATAAAAGCTCACTGAAGGAAGGGTCGCCCGAAAGGTTGGCGCGCAGCGGCAGATTGTTGAGAAACAGACCGATCAGGCCCTCGATCTCGCTGCGGGTCCGACCGGCGACCGGGGTGCCGACCACCAGGTCGGTCTGGCGGGTGTAGCGATGGAGGAGCGTCTTGAAACCGGCCAATAGGACCATGAACAGCGTGGCGCCCCTATCGTGGGCGGTGCCGCGCAGACGCTCCGTGAGCCCTGTCGGGAAGAGCACCGGGAGCTTCGCGCCGCGAAAGCGCTGGAACGGCGGGCGCGGCCGGTCGAGCGGCAGCTCCAGGACGGGTAGCTCGCCGCCGAGAACTCCGCGCCACCAGGCGAGCCGCTCTTCCAGGGCCGGGCCGACAAGCTCCGCGCGCTGCCAAACGGCGTAGTCGGCGTACTGGATCGGGAGGGCCGTCAGCGGCGAGGCCTCGCCGCGCGAGAAGGCGTCGTAGAGGGCCCCCAGCTCGCGGACCAGGATTCCCATCGACCAGCCGTCGGAGACGATGTGGTGCATCGCGAGCACCACGGCGTGGTCCTCGGGGGAAAGGCGCAGCAGGCAGAGGCGCCAGAGCGACCCGCGCTCGAGGTCGAACGGCGCGCGGACTTGGGCCCGCAGCAGGCGCTCGGCTTCTCCCCTTTCAGCGGGGATCGCTTCGAGCGCGACCACAGGCAGGGTAAACGGCCGCGGCGGCGCGATCCGTTGAATCGGCTGTCCTTCGGAGACCCCGAACGCGGTGCGCAGGATCTCGTGGCGGCGGACGATCTCTTCGATCGCGCGTTCGAGCAGCGCGGGTTTGAGCGGCCCGGCGACGCGGAGGCCCAGCGGCATGTTGTAGCCGGCGCCGGTCGGATCGAGCTGGTAGAGGAACCAGAGGCGCGCTTGGGCGAACGAGAGCGGCAGCGGCTGGTCGCGCGGCGCGCGGGGAATTGTCACCGGGGTGATCGGGAGAGGTCCGGAAACCGCCAGCAGCGGAGCCAACTCGGCGATCGTCGGCGCGTCGAAGAAGGCCGCTAGCTGCAGCTCGACGCCGCTGCGGTCTCGGACCCGCGAGACCAGCTGGGTGGCCATCAGCGAGTGTCCCCCCAGCTCAAAGAAGCTGTCGTGGACGCCGACCGGCGCGAGGCCCAGCATCTGTTGCCAGATCTCGGCGAGCAGTTGTTCGGTCGGGTCGCGCGGCGCGGCGTACGGGGTTTCGAGATCGGGGCGTGGGTGGTGCGGACCTAGAGTTTGGGCAGGGACCGCAAGAACGGCAGGTACGGCAGAAGCATCAGGAAGGTAAGAAACGGCGGGCGCCTGAGCGTGTGTCTGGGCGGGTTGGGGCGGATCGATCCAATATCGCTGGCGCTCGAACGGATGGCTCGGCAGGGGAACGCGTAGGCGCCGCTCGCGGGCGTAGAAGCCGCGCCAGTCGATTCGCGCTCCGGCCAGCCAGAGGCGGCCGAGGGCGGTGAGCAGATACGCCTCGTCAGACTCTTCGGCCTCGCGGTTGCGCGGCGGGCGCTGGGACTGGATCACCGCCCGCGATTTGGCGGCGTCGGGATGCTGCCGCGCCAGGGTGCTCAACGCGCGGCCGGGGCCGACCTCCAGGAGCGCCAGATCTTTGTCGCGCAGTAGCTCGGCGAGACCGGGCGAGAAGCGGACCGTGCCGCGCAGATGGCGGACCCAGTAGTCGGGGTCCGTCGCCTCCTCGGCGGTGATCCAGGTGCCGGTGAGGTTCGACAAATACGGCCGCTCCGGCGGGTGCAGGCGGATCTTCCGCACCTCTCGACCGAACACTTCGAGGGCGGGGTCCATCATGGCGGAATGGAAGGCGTGCGAGGTGTGGAGCCGCCGGGCTTCGATACCGCGGGTCGCGAGATCGACCTCAAGCGCCGCGATGGCGTCGGCCGGCCCAGAGACGACGCAGAGTGCAGGGGAGTTGACCGCGGCGAGCGACAGCTCGGTTCCCAACATCGCCACCACTTCGGCTTCGGGCAACGGCACGCTCAGCATCGCCCCTTCGGGCAGGTAGTCCATCAGCCGCCCGCGGGCGGAAACCAGGGCAAGCGCGTCTTCGAGCGACAGGACCCCCGCCAGGCACGCCGCCACGTATTCGCCGATCGAATGGCCGAGCATGGCGGCGGGCTCGATCCCCCACTCGATCCAGAGCCGGGCGAGCGCGTATTCGACAACGAACAGCGCCGGCTGGGCGTTCGCGGTCCTCTCCAATCGAGCCGCGGAATCGCTTCCTTCGCCGAGGATCACCGCGCGGAAGTCGGCGCCGAGCACCTCACAGCAACGATCGATTTCAGATCGAAAGGTCGGCTCGGCTTGATAAAGACCGCGCGCCATCTCCGGATGCTGGGTTCCCTGTCCGGGGAAGAGGAACGCCACCGGCCGGTCCGCCCGCTCCTCGCGACGGGAAAGCACGCGCTTCGGATCGAGATTTTGTAGAGCTGCCGCCGCGTCGGCCGGGTCGCGCGCCACGACGATCCGGCGATGGCCGAAGGCGCGGCGGCCGATCTTCAAAGTGTAGGCGGCGTCGGCGAAATCGATTTCAGGATGTCCGACGAGATGCTCCGACAGCTCCGCGGTCGCGATCTCCAACGCGGTCTCGGTGCGGGTCGAAAGAACCAGCAGCTGCCAGGGGCGCGAAGAGCTGCCCGGCGCGCGCTCCGGCGCCTCTTCGAGAGCGAGATGGGCGTTGGTTCCGCCGACGCCGAACGAGCTGACGCCGGCCCGGCGCGGCGCCTCTCCCTTGGGCCAGGGGCGCGCCGCGGTGTTGACGAAGAACGGCGAGGCCGCCCAATCGATCTCCGGATTCGGCGTCCGGCAATGGAGGCTCGCCGGGATCAGCTCGTTTTCGAGTGCTAAGACGGTTTTGATCACGCCCGCGACTCCCGCCGCCGCCTCCAGGTGGCCAAGGTTGGTCTTGAGCGAGCCGACCGCGCAGAAGCCTCTTCGCTCGGTGCCGCGGCGGAAGGCGTGGGTCAACGCGGCGATCTCGATCGGGTCGCCCATCGGCGTTCCGGTGCCGTGCGCCTCAATGTAGGAGATCGACTCGGGCGCAAAGCCCGCGAAGTCGTGCGCCGCGGCGATCGCCTCGGCCTGGGAATCGACGCTGGGCGCCGTGTAGCCCACTTTGTTCCAGCCGTCGTTGTTCACCGCCGAGCCCTGGATCACGGCGCGGATCGAGTCGCCGTCGGCGAGCGCATCCTCCAGCCGCTTGAGCACGAGGGCACCGGCGCCGCTCCCCATCACCGTCCCGGCCGCTTCGGCGTCGAAAGCCCGGCAGTGGCCGTCGGGCGAGAGGATGCTCCCCTTCTGGTAGAGGTAGCCCGCCCGGTGCGGCACGGTCAGGCAAACGCCGCCGACCAGTGCCATGTCGCACTCGTAGCCGAGAAGGCTCCGGCAGGCGAGATGGGCGGCGACAAGCGAGGTCGAGCAGGCGGTCTGGACCGCGAGGCTCGGCCCGCGCAGGTTCAGGAGGTACGAGATGCGGGTGGCCAGATAATCCTTATCGGAGAGCTGGCGCAGCGCGGCGATCTCGGCCGGATGCAGCGAGGCGACGTTCGGCAGGACGTTCCACAGCAGGTACTGGTTGAACTGACATCCGACGTAGACGCCGATCGCGCCGTCATAACCCTGCGGGTCGTAGCCGGCGTTGCCGAACGCCTCCCACGCGCACTCCAGGAACAGCCGGTGCTGGGGATCGAGGAGAGACGCCTCGCGCGGGCTGAAGCCGAAGAACCGGGCGTCGAACCGGTCGATCCCGGGGAGCCAGGGCGAGGCGCGGACGTAGCGCGGGTCTTTCCAGGTCTCCAGCGGCAGGCCCGACGCTGCGAGATCCGCTTCGGTGACCGGGTAGATGCACTCGATCCCGTCGCGGAGGTTGCGCCACAGCTCGGGCAACGTCGGGGCGCCCGGGAAGCGCCCGGCGAGGCCGATGATCGCGATGCCGTTGCCCGGCGCCGATTCTTCGTCGATGTCGTGGAGGGGGCTCATGCGCCCTTCCTCGCTTTGGCGGCGCGCCGTTGGCGTTCGATCGCGAGCTTGGCGCGATCGACGCGCTGCTCGACCGCCGCGAACGACGGCGCCTGCGGCGGCCCCGACCGGTCGAGGTGGGTGGCGAGCGTGCCGACGGTCGGGAAGCGGAATAGATCGACCAGCGGAAGATCGCGTCCGAGCCGCTCGCGCAGATGGACGCGCACCTGCGCGATGGTGAGCGAGTTGCCGCCCAGATCGAAGAAGTTGTCGTACAGGCCCACCCGGTCGAGGCGCAGCACCTCGCGCCAGACCTCGGCGATCATCCGTTCGAGGTCAGTCCCCGGCTCGACGAACGGCGCTTCGAGATCCGGCCGCTCGCCCCCTGGAACCGGCAGTGCCCGGCGGTCCAGCTTGCCGTTCGGTGTCCGCGGCAGGGCGTCGAGAGCGACGAACCAGGACGGCACCATCGGCTCCGGCAGCCGCTCGCGGAGATACCCGCGCAGAGTCTCGGCTCCGAGAGGAGAATCGGTCGGCACCACGTAGGCCGCGAGGCGCGTCTCACCCTCTTCCTCGCGCGCCAGGACCACCGTCTCGCGGATCCCCGGGTGACGGGCGAGCGCCGCCTCGATTTCGCCCAGCTCGACGCGGTAGCCGCGAACGTTCACCTGGTCGTCGGCGCGGCCGAGGAACTCCACCGTGCCGTCGAGACGATAGCGGCCGAGGTCGCCGGTGCGGTAGATACGATCGGCCGGATCGTTCCTTTCCAAATTGACGATGAACTTCGCGGCGGTGGCCGCCGGATCACCGAGATAGCCCTGCGCGAGATAGGGGGTACGCACGTAGATCTCACCGCGCTCGCCCCGGCCGAGGGCTCCAGCGCGGGAAAGCACCAGGATCTGCACTCCGTCGATGCCGCGACCGAGCGGCACTCTGCCTTCGCCCGAATCGGCATTCACCTCGTACCAGGCCATCGCCTGCGGCGTCTCGGTGGCGCCGTAGAAGTTGACCGCCGTGGCTTCCGGGGTGAGCCGCTTCAATCGCGTCACATCGCTTGCCGAAAGTGCGCCGCCGCCGTAAAACGCCCACCGAAGGGAAGGAAGGATCGAGGCAATCCCAGGTTCGGGCTCGCGTTCGGGAGTCGCCGAGGCGAGAAGCTGCCCGAGCGCGGGGGTCAGGTGGATCGTCGTCACTTCCTGACGCGCGAGCCAGGTGAGCAGCAGCCCCGGCTCGCGCATCTCTTCGGCGCCCGGCACGCAGAGCGTGGCGCCCAGCCAGAGGGGAGCGAAGACGTCGCGCAACAGCGGGTCGTGGGAGAGCCCGGCGAGCAGGCTGAAGCGGTCTTCTTTCCCGAGATGGAAGGTCTCGGCATGCCACGCGAGGAAGTGCGACACGGGTCGGTGAAGCCCCAGGATTCCCTTCGGTGTCCCCGTCGAGCCGGAGGTGAACGCGACGTAGGCGAGGTCGTCCGGCCCGTTCGGTACGTCCGGCACCAGGTCCTCAAACACCTCGTCGGTCCCGAGGGCGATCCGGCAGCGAAGGGAAAGGCCCGCCATCGTCTCTTCGAGAGCGGCAGGCAGCGCAGCGACCTCGATCAGCGCGCGCGGCCGGGCCTGGTCGAGACAGGCGGCCAGGCGCGGCGCCGGATAGGCGGCGTCAAGGATCAGGAACGCCGCGCCCGCGCGCCAGGTGCCGAGCATCGCCTCGACCAGGCCGCCGGAGCGCCGGGCGTAGATCGCGACCAGGTCCCCCGCACCGATTCCATGAGAGCGGAGCTGCCCGGCGATCCGGCGGCTCGCAGCGTCCAGGTCGCCGTAGGTCCAGTTTCGCTCGTCCGAAAGAATCGCCGGGCGCTCGGGCGCGGAGGCGGCGTGCGCGGCGAAACGCGCCACGACCGATCCGGGCCAGGCGGCGGGCAACGGCAGCGTCGGGTCGGGCAGAATCTCCCGGTCCGTTGCGAGCCGGAGCGAGAAATCGTCGATCGACCGCTCGGGCGCGGCGACGATTTGGGCGAGCAGCGATTCGAGCTGCGCCGCCAGGATCTCGATCCGCGCCGGGTCGAACAGGTCGGCGTTGTAGACCCACTCGAACCCTAAGCCGCCATCGTGCTCGGCAGCGTAGAGCGTCAGGTCGAACTTGGCGCCGGGCGCCGAAGCGGGGACGGCCTCAAGAGCCAGCCCGGGCAGCTCGACCTTCACTTCCGGAAGGTTGAGCAGGTTGAAGAAGACCTGGAACAGCGACGTGCGGCCCAGATCACGGGCAGGCCGCAGGTCGTCGAGGATTTTTTCGAACGGCACGTCCTGGTGCGCATAGGCCCCGAGCGCCCCCTCGCGGACGCGCGCCACCAGTTCCGCGAAGCTCGGCGAGCCTGACAGGTCCGTGCGCAGGGCGAGCGTGTTGAGGAACAGCCCGATCAGCCCCTCGGTTTCGATCCGGCCGCGGCCGGCGATCGGCGTGCCGACCACCAGATCCTCCTGGCCGGAGTGGCGGGAGAGCAGCAGATCGAACGCGGCAAGCAGGGTCATGAACAGCGTGGCGCCCTGGCGGCGCGACAGCGCGCGCAGCTCGTCCGCGAGCGCCGCGGAGAGCCTGACAGAGCGCTGGCCGACGCGGAAGGTCTGCACCGCCGGGCGCTGCCGGTCGGTGGGCAGGTCGAGCCGCGGCGGCGCGCCGGAGAGCTGGCGCCGCCAGTACCCGAGCTGCCGTTCGAGGGCAGGACCCGCCAGCCAGGCCCGCTGCCAGGCGCCGTAGTCGGCGTACTGGATCGCGGGCTCCTGCAGCGGCGAAGCTTCGCCGCGGGCGAACGCGCCGTAGAGGGCGGCCAACTCTTCGAGCAGCAGGCCCTGTGACCAGCCGTCCGAGATCACGTGATGGACGGTGAGAAGGCCGGTATGCTCCTCCTCGCCGAGACGCAGCAGCGTCGCGCGCAGGAGCGGGCCGCGGGCGAGGTCGAACGGCTGTACAACCTCTTCGGCGATCCGCCGGGAGGCTTCTCCTCGACGCGTCTCCGAAGGCAGAGCCGCGAGATCGACGACCGGGCAGACGAGCGGCACAGCGGGCGCGATCACCTGGACCGGCTCGGCGCCGATCAGGCGGAACGTGGTCCGCAGCGTCTCGTGCCGGCGCACGACCTCGGAGAGGGCGCGGTCGAACAGCGGGCGCCGCAGACGCCCGGCGAGCTGCACCGTGGCCGAAAGATTGAACGTCGCGTTGCCGGCCTCCAGCTGATCCAAGAACCAGATCCTCTCCTGGGCGAACGACAGCGGGATGCGCTCGCCGCGCGGTACGGCAAGGATCGGCGGCGCCTCCGGCTCGGCCGGGTCTCCGGCCACCCGGACTCTTCCCACCTCGGCCGTCAGGGCTGCGACGGTCGGGAAGGCGAACAAGGCCCGCACCGGCAGCTCGATCGCGAACGTCTGCCGAAGGCGGGAGACCACCCGGGTGGCGAGCAGCGAATGGCCGCCGAGATGGAAGAAATCGTCGGTGGCGCCGACGCGCTCCACCCCGAGGACCTCCGCCCAGATCCCGGCCACCAGCTCCTCTTCCGGCGTCGAGGGCAAACGTCCGGCCGCGCCGCGCCCGTCCCCCGGCTCGGTCCCGATCGCCAGCTTCTCCAGAGCCCGGCGGTCGATCTTGCCGTTCGCGGTGAGCGGCAACGCGGGGAGGGCGATGAAGGCGGAGGGCACCATGTGCGCGGGCAGACGGGCGGCGAGGTAATCGCGCAGATCGCCCGCTCCTTGAGGCGCCACATACGCCATCAGCCGCAGCCCACTATCACCTTCCGGGCGCGCCAACACCGCCGCTTCGGCAACCGCGGGATGCCCGACCAGGGCGGCCTCGATCTCCCCCAACTCGATGCGGAAGCCGCGGATCTTGACCTGGAAATCGCGGCGTCCCAGAAATTCGAGATCGCCGTCCGTTCGCCAGCGGGCGAGGTCGCCGGTCCGGTAGAGGCGCGAGCCCACTCCCGCGGAGCCACCGAAAGGATCGGGCACGAAGCGCTCGGCGGTCACATTCGGACGATCGAGATAGCCGCGGGAGAGCCCCGCGCCGCCCAAGAACAGCTCCCCCGGCACGCCGGCCGGCACGGGAGCCAAGGCGCCGTCCAACACGTACGCCCGGGTGCCCCCGACCGGCCGGCCGATCGTCGGCGCGGCGGGCGTTCCCCGTTCCACTAGCACAAACGTCGAGTACGTGGTGTCTTCGGACGGGCCGTAGAGGTTGAGGACCCGCTCGACCCCGGGTTGCGCGTAGATCTTCTCGACGAGCGCGCGCTGGAGCGGCTCGCCCGCCAAGTTCACCGTGCACACCGAAAGGGGCAAGGCCTCCAAGCGCACCAGCTCGGCGATCGCCGAGGGGACGGTGTTGACCAGGGTGATTTCGACTCCCGCGGCGCGGGCCGCCTCCGCCGCGGCGGGCAGCGCCAGCGCATCCTCGGCGAGGATCACCGTCCCGCCGCGGCTCAACGGCACGAACAGTTCGAAGATCGACAGGTCAAAGCTGATCGAGGTGGCGGCGAGCACCCCGGCAAGCTCCGCGGACGAAAAGACCGCGCCCGCCCAGCGCACGAAGGCGACGGCGCTCCGGTGACCGATCGCCACACCTTTCGGAACGCCGGTCGAGCCCGAGGTGTAGATCACGTAGGCGAGCTGGTCGGGATCGGAATGTCCCGGAGCGGACGGCACCGCGGGGCCGACCGTCGAGATCTCAAGGCTGGGGCCGAGCCGCAAGACCGCACCCGAATCTTCGAGCACGAACCGCCGCCGCTCTTCCGGATAGGCCGGGTCGAGCGGCACGTAGGCGCTCCCCGCCTTGAGCACGGCGAGCAGGGCGACAACCAGATCCGCCGACCGGTCGAGACTGACGGCGACCCTTCTCTCCGGACCGACCCCCAGCTCGCGCAGGCGGAGCGCCAGCCGATTGGCCCGCTCGTCGAGATCGCGGTAGCTCAGCCGCTCGGCGCCGGCCACCAGGGCGAGAGCGTCCGGAGTGCGCAGCGCCTGTGCTTCGATCAGATCGTGCAGACAGGCGTCGTCGTCCGCCAATTCGTCTCCCGTCGCCCACTCGTGCAGCCCCTGTTGGCGCTCGGCCGGCGAGAGCCACGGCAGCTCCGCCATCCGGCGCTCGGGGTTCGCCACGGCGCCTTCGAGCAGGATCTCGAACCGGGCGAGCAGACGCTCGACGGTGCCGGGATCGAACAGCTCCGAGGCATATTCGAGTGATCCGGCGAGGTGCCACGCGTCCCCTTCCCCCCGCTCGGCGACCGCCAGGGTCAGCTCGAATTTGGACGTGCCGCTCGCCGTCGCGAGGGGCGAGAGGACGAGATCGGAGAGCGCCGCCGTACCAGGCGGCGCGTTCTGGTAGGCGAGCATCACTTGGAACAGCGGCGGCCGCGACAGATCGCGCCCGGCCTCGAAGGCCTCCACCAGACGCTCGAACGGCACCTCCGCATGGGCGAACGCGCCGAGGCTCGAGACGCGGGTCCGCGCCAGCAGCTCGCTGAACGTCGGGCCGTCGGCGAGATCGCCCACCAGCACGAGGGTGTTGACGAACAGGCCGATTAAGCCTTCGGTCTCGGCGCGGTTTCGGTTCGCGACCGGTGAACCGACCGCCACGCGCTCCTGGCTGGAGAGGCGGCCGAGCAGCGCCTGGAACATCGCCAGGACGGCCATGAACAGAGTGGCGTCCTCGCGCCGGCAGAGGTCGCGCAGCCGCCGCGACAGCCCGGCCGGCAGGGCGAACCGGCGTTCGCCGCCGCGCAGGCTCTGGATCGCCGGGCGCGGCCGGTCGGTCGGCAGATCGAGCGCTACATCGGCGAGCCGCTCGCGCCACCAGGCGAGCTGCGCATCGAGCGCCGGGCCGGCGAGCCGGCCGCGTTGCCAGGCGGCGTAGTCGGCGTACTGGATCGGCAGCTCCGATAGAGGCGAGTGTTCCCCCGCCGCGAAGGCGGCATAGAGCGCCGCCACCTCGCGGATGTAGATCCCGAGCGACCAGCCGTCGGCGATGACGTGATGCAAAGTGAGGAGGACCGTCCACTCGGTCTCCGATAGGCGCAGGAGCGTCAGGCGGACGAGCGGCCCGGCCGCGAGGTCGAACGGCCGCGCTGCCTCCCGCCGGCCCAGCCGTGCGGCCTCTTGCCCCTTCGCCGCATCCGACAGACCCGACAACTCGACCTGCGGCAACGCCGTCGCGGCCCCAATCCGCGGCGGCGCCACATGCTGAACCGCCCGGCCGTCGCTCGCCGCGAACGTGGTGCGCAGCGTCTCGTGGCGGCGCGCGACCTCGAAGGCGCTCGCCGCGAGAGCCGGCACCGACAGGCGCCCTTCCAGACGGAACGCGGCGGGGACGTTGTAGGCGGCGCTGCCCGGATCGAGCTGATCCAGGAACCAGAGCCGCTCCTGGGCGAGCGACAGGGCGGCCGGCTCGCCGGGCTTACGCGGAAGCCGTGGGATCGGCGCCCAGGTTTCTCCCGGACCGGCCGCTTCGACGGCTTCGATCTCATAGCCGAGCCGCGCGGCGAGAGCGCGAGCCGGGTCTCCCAGGAAGCTCTCGTCTAGATCCTCGCGCCAGCGTTCGGCGACTCCCGGATCGACGCGGCCGTGGCGGTGGAATTTGACGTCGCCGAGCATCCGCGACTCTTCGTACGGCCCGTCGGTCATCCGCGCCTGGGCGTCGGCGTAGGGCTCGGCCATCTCGGGGCGGTAATCGAGATCGAGGAAGGCGCAGATCGCCGCCAGCTCGGCTGCCGGGTCGCGCACCAGATCCTCGAAGCGCAATCGGTGTTGGCGCGCCGCGGGCACCCCGGCGAGGAAACGCTCGACGTTGTCGTGGCTCGCGAGCCAGACCAGCTCCGCCAGCTCGCGGCGCGAGAACGGATGGCGGTGGCGGAAGAAGACCTGCTCCAGCCGCGCCTCTTCGAACGAGCGGATCATGCCGTAGGGATGGCGCGCCAGGTGGAGGTAGCGCGGCTCTTCAAAGCTCTGCTCGATGCGCGCAAGCAGGGCAGGGTCGAGCGCGTAGGAGGGGGTCTTGTCCACCAGCAGACGGTCGCCGAGCCAACCCTGAAGCCGGCGGGTCAGCTCTTGGGTCGGCAACGCCTCGGCCTCGGCGGCGGCGAGAATCTCGGCCGCCTCGTCGGGGCCG
>Ga0134122_10001040_pt1 | contig 19865 bp, 16 predicted proteins | sample KB302_FD_96461 | JGI IMG/M metagenome (GOLD analysis project Ga0134122, IMG submission 96461) | Terrestrial soil microbial communities without Nitrogen fertilizer from Kellogg Biological Station, Michigan, USA - KB3-0-2 | ecosystem: Environmental > Terrestrial > Soil > Unclassified ... | reverse complement strand
TCGAGGGCATGCAGTTCGACCGCGGCTATCTCTCGCCCTACTTCATCACCAACCCGGAGAAGATGCAGGTCGAGCTGAGCGAGCCCTACATCCTGATCCACGAGAAGAAGCTGTCGAACCTGCAGGCCATGCTGCCAATCCTCGAGGCCGTGGTCCAGAGCGGCCGTCCGCTGCTGATCATCGCCGAGGACATCGAGGGCGAAGCGCTGGCGACCCTGGTGGTCAACAAGCTGCGCGGCGGGCTCAAGGTCGCGGCGGTCAAGGCGCCCGGCTTCGGCGATCGCCGCAAGGCGATGCTCGAGGACATTGCGATCCTCACCGGCGGCGAGATGATCAGCGAGGATCTCGGCATCAAGCTCGAGACCGTCACGCTGAACATGCTCGGCCAGGCCAAGCGCGTCACGATCGATAAGGACAACACCACGATCGTCGACGGCAACGGCACCCGCGAGAATATCGAGGGCCGGGTCGGCGCGATCCGTCAGCAGATCGACACCACGACCTCCGACTATGACCGCGAGAAGCTGCAGGAGCGGCTGGCCAAGCTCGCCGGCGGAGTCGCGGTGATCAAGGTCGGCGGCGCCACCGAGATCGAGGTCAAGGAGCGCAAGGACCGCGTCGACGACGCGCTCCACGCGACCCGCGCCGCGGTCGAGGAAGGGATCGTCCCGGGCGGCGGCACGGCGCTGCTCTACGCCATCAAGGCCCTCGACGGACTGAAGGGCGAGAACGACGACCAGACCCGCGGCATCGACATCATTCGCAAGGCGCTTCAGTCGCCGGTGCGGCAGATCGCCGAGAACGCCGGGCATGATGGCGCGGTCGTCGCCGGCAAGTTGGTCGATGCCAACGATCCGGCGCTCGGCTTCAACGCCCAGACGGAGACCTACGAGAATCTGGTCCAGGCGGGCGTGATCGATCCGACCAAGGTGGTGCGCACGGCGCTCCAGGACGCGGCCAGCGTTGCCGGGCTCCTGATCACCACCGAGGCGACGATCGCCGACGCTCCCGACGACAAGCCCGCCCCGGCGATGGCCGGCGGCATGGGCGGAATGGGCGGAATGGACTTCTAGGTCCGACGCTCTAGTTCGCGTTATTGGAAGGGCCGGAGGCATTCGCTTCCGGCCCTTCTTCATTTTGGGCCATGTCGTTGAGCGCGCTCTCCATTTCGTTGAGCTGGGCGGATTCTTGCGCGGTCGGCGCGGGCGGCCGGTCGTCGCGGCAGGCGCCTGCCAGCAGGACAAGGGCGAAGACTGCATATCTCACTCGGCCAAACTACCACCTCGGCCGAGCATAAAAAAAGGGCCGCCCGGCGGGACGGCCCTTTCGAAAGTCGGTTGGAGACGCGTCTTAGTGCGCGTTGGCGGCCGCGTTCTCGACCGCGTTGCCGGCGTTCTCGACCGCGTTGCCCGCGTTCTCGACGGCATTGCCGGTCGCATTGAGCGCCGTGTCGAGGTTGGCGGTGGTGTCGTTGTTCGCCGCGTTCACGTCGGTCATGGCCGCATTCTCGGCATTGGTTTCGGCCGCATTGTTGGCGGTCTTGTCGCCACCGCACGCTGCGAGACCGAGCGCGAGGACGGCGGTCAGGGCAACCTTCATCATGTTGTTCCACTCCCTTGATAGTGTCACTGGGGGACACCGGTTGCGGCCCGCCCCACGAGTCGAACAGGCCAGCGTCGGGAGATAGCGATAATCTCTACTCACGCACAAGAGATTATTTCACCACGAGGATTTGACCATATAAAGATATCTTTATATCCTTATTCGCGTGACTGCAGGACTTCCGCTTGCCGACCGCTTCCAGGCGCTGGCCGATCCCACGCGACTGCGCATTCTCGCCTTGTTGCGGATCATGGAGCTGTCGGTCGGGGAGCTGGCGCAAATCCTCGGGCAAAGCCAGCCGCGCGTCTCCCGCCATCTCAAGATCCTCGCCGATACCGCCGTGCTCGAGCGGCGCAAGGAGGGCAGCTGGGTGTTCCTGACCCTCGCCGACACCGAACGGACCGACCCGGTGTTCGCGCTGATCGACAGCTGGTCGGATGAATCGACCCGCGCGCTGTTCGCGGCCGATGCGGCGCGAACCGAAGCCATCCGCGCCGATCGTGCCGAGGCCGCGACTCGCTATTTCACCGCCCACGCCGAGGTGTGGGACCAGATCCGCTCGCTCCACGTCGCGGAAAGCGAGGTCGAGCGGGCGATCGGCCGGGCGCTCGACCGCCGGCTGCTCGGGCGGCTGGTCGATATCGGCACCGGCACGGGGCGGATGATCGAGCTGTTCGGCCCACGCTCGACCCAGGCGATCGGCATCGATCGCTCGTCGGAGATGCTGCGCCTGGCCCGCGTCAAGCTCGAGGCGGCAGGCATCGCCTCCAGCCTGCGTCAGGGCGACATGTATGCGCTGCCGCTCACTGACGAGAGCGCAGACAGCGTCATCATCCACCAGGTGCTGCACTATGCGCACTCACCGGCGGCGGCGATCGCCGAGGCGGCGCGGGTGCTGGCGCCCGGCGGAACCCTGCTGATCGTCGATTTCGCCGCCCACGGCCGCGAGGAGCTGCGGGCCAGCGACGCACACATCCGGCTCGGCTTCGACGACGAGGTCATGGCCGGGTGGTTCGCCGCCGCCGGCCTGGCGGTCGACCATGTCGAGCATCTCGAGGGCGGCGAGCTGACGGTGACCGTGTGGCGCGGAAGCAAGCCGCCGCTGGCGCAGCGGAGGGCGGCATGAACGCGTTCGAATGCCTCGATCAGCACCACCCGCTGTTCGCCGAAGCGCGCGGCGACATCGCCGTCAGCTTCGAATTCTTCCCGCCCAAGACCGAGACCATGGCGGAGACGCTGTGGACCTCGATCCAGACTCTCGCTCCGCTTAGCCCGCGGTTCGTGTCGGTGACCTATGGCGCCGGCGGCTCGACCCGCGAGCGGACCCATGCGACGGTCGAGCGGATCCTCAAGGAGACGCCGCTGACCCCGGCCGCCCACCTGACCTGCGTCGGAGCGAGCCGCGACGAGGTCGACGAGGTCGCCCGCGATTATTGGGCGGCGGGCGTGCGCAACATCGTCGCGCTGCGCGGCGACTCGCCCGAGCCGGGGAGCCGGTTCGAGCCGCACGCCGACGGCTATGGGAATGCGGCCGAGCTCGTCGCCGGGCTTAAGCGCGTGGCGCCGTTCGACATCTCGGTCGCGGCTTACCCCGAGATCCACCCGGATTCGGGCAGCCGGGCCGCCGACCTCGACAACCTAAAGCGCAAGGTCGATGCCGGCGCCGACCGCGCGATCACTCAGTTCTTCTTTTCGCCCGATTGCTTCTTCCGCTTCCAGGACGAGGCTGCGGCCGCCGGGCTCGACGTCGAGATCGTTCCTGGCATCCTGCCGGTGTCGAACGTCGCGACGACGCGGCGCTTCGCCCAGACCTGCGGCGCCTCGATCCCCGGCTGGCTCGACGAATTGTTCGAAGGGCTCGATGATTTGCCGTCGGCGCGCCAGTTGATCGCCGCGACGGTCGCGGCCGAGCTCGCCGGCCAGCTTTATGCCGGCGGGGTCCGCCACTTCCACTTCTACACGCTGAACCGGGCCGAGCTCAGTTACGCCATCTGCCACCTGTTGGGCGTGAGGGCGCCAAGGGAGACCAGGCCATGAGTCCCGCCGAGACCTTCCGCGCCGAAGCCGCCAGGCGGATACTGATCAAGGACGGGCCCTACGGCACTGCGATCCAGGCCGAGAAGCTGTCGGCGGAGGCGTATTGCGCGGGCCTGGACCTGATCAAGGACCAGAAGGGCAACAACGACCTCATCAACCTCACCCAGCCGCAGATCGTCCGCGCGACCTGCGAGCAGTTCGTCGCGGCGGGGGCGGAGGTGCTGGCGACCAATACCTTCAACGCCAACCGCATCAGCCAGGCCGATTTCGGCGCCGAGGAGCTGACAGCGGAAATGAACCGCGCAGCGGCGCGGATCATCCGCGAGGTCGTGGACCGCTGTTCGGCCGCGGACGGCCGGCCGCGCTGGGTGGCCGGAGCGCTTGGGCCGACCAACAAGACCCTGTCGCTGTCGCCCAACGTCAATGACCCGGCGTATCGCGAGGTCGACTTCGACCAGGTCAAGGCGGTCTACCGCGAACAGATCGACGGTCTGGTCGAGGGCGGGGTCGATTTCATCCTGATCGAGACGGTGTTCGACACGCTCAACGCCAAGGCCGCGATCATGGCCGCGCTCGAGGCCGAACAGGCCCTGGGCCGCGAGCTTCCCCAAATGATCTCGATGACCCTCACCGATCTCAGCGGCCGCAACCTCTCCGGGCACACGGTCGAGGCTTTCTGGGCCAGCGTGCGCCACGCCCGGCCGCTCACCATCGGCCTCAACTGTTCGTTCGGCGCGTCGCAGCTGCGGCCGCACCTCGCCGCGCTCGCAGCGGTCGCCGACACCCTGGTCATGGCTTATCCAAATGCCGGCCTGCCCAACGAGCTCGGTGAATATGACGAAGCGGCGGAGGAAACTGCCGCGCAGGTCCGCGACTGGGTCGAGGGCTCGCTGGTCAACGTCGTCGGCGGATGCTGCGGGACGACCGCACAGCATATCGCCGCAATTGCCGGGGCGGCGCGCGATTGCACGCCGCGCGCCGTCCCGGCTGCCCCGCGGGAAACGGTGCTCGCCGGCCTCGAGCCGATGAGCATCGCCGCCTGATGGAGGCTTCGAAGGTTCAGCAGGCGGGCGCCGGAGCGCGATTCGTCAACATCGGCGAGCGCTGCAACGTGACCGGCTCGGCGCGCTTCAAGAAGCTGGTCCTCGCCGGCGACTATGATGCGGCGGTCGAGGTCGCGCGCGACCAGGTCGAGAACGGCGCGCAGATCCTCGACGTCAACATGGACGAGGCCCTGCTCGACTCCGAGCAGGCGATGACCGTCTTCCTGAAACGCATCGCCGCCGAGCCCGACATCGCCCGCATTCCGGTGATGGTCGACTCGTCCAAATGGAGCGTGATCGAGGCCGGCCTGAAGTGCGTCTCGGGCAAGCCGATCGTCAATTCGATCAGCCTCAAGGAAGGCGAGGGGCCGTTCCTCGAGCTCGCGGGCAAGTGCCGGTCCTACGGCGCCGCCGTCGTAGTCATGGCGTTCGACGAAGCCGGCCAGGCTGACACCGCGGAGCGCAAGGTCGCGATCTGCGAGCGCGCTTACCGGCTGCTCCTCGACCAGGGGTTCGAGGCGCGCGACATCGTGTTCGATCCGAACATTTTCGCGGTCGCGACCGGGATCGACGAGCATCGCCGATACGCGCTCGACTTCATCGAGGCGGCCGGCGAGATCCGCCGCCGCTGCCCGGGCGCGCATATCTCGGGCGGTCTTTCGAACCTTTCCTTCTCGTTCCGCGGCAACGAGCCGGTGCGCCGCGCGATGCACAGCGTGTTCCTCTATCACGCGATCCCCGCCGGGATGGACATGGGCATCGTCAACGCCGGCCAGCTCGACGTCTATGACGCGATCGACTCCGAACTGCGCGAGGCGTGCGAGGACGTCATCCTCGATCGCCGCCCGGACTCGACCGAACGGCTGGTCGATCTCGCCGAGCGCTTCAAAGGCACCGACGCGGCGGAAGAGAAGAAGCTCGCCGAGTGGCGTGCGCTGCCGGTAGCGGAGCGGCTGTCCTACGCGCTGGTCAAGGGGATCGACGCGCATATCGTCGACGACACCGAGGAAGCGCGCCACCAGTTCGCGCGACCGATCGAGGTGATCGAGGGCCCGCTGATGGACGGGATGAACGTCGTCGGCGACCTGTTCGGAAGCGGCAAGATGTTCCTGCCGCAGGTGGTGAAGTCAGCGCGGGTGATGAAGAAGGCCGTTGCGCACCTGATCCCGTTCATCGAGGCGGAGAAAGAGAAGACCGGGGCGACCAAGGGCAAGGGCCGGATCGTCATGGCCACGGTCAAGGGCGACGTCCACGACATCGGCAAGAACATCGTCGGCGTGGTCCTGCAGTGCAACGGGTTCGAGGTCATCGACCTCGGGGTGATGGTGCCGTGGCAGGACATCCTGCAGTCCGCCAACGACAACAATGCGGACATGATCGGCCTGTCCGGGCTGATCACCCCGTCGCTGGACGAGATGGTCACCGTCGCCGGCGAGATGCAGCGGCTCGGCCTCACGACCCCGCTGCTGATCGGCGGCGCGACCACGAGCAAGGCCCATACCGCGCTGAGGATCGACCTGGCATACGCCGGGCCGGTGATCCATGTGCTCGACGCCAGCCGTGCCGTCGGGGTCGCCTCCTCGCTCGTCTCGGACACCCAGCGTGAGCCGCTGATCGCCGCCACCGCCGGCGATTACGACACGCTCAGGAAGTCGCGCGAGCGCAGCGGGCAGAGCGAACTCGCATCGCTCGACGAGGCCCGCGCCAACGGCTTCCCGTTCGATCCGTCGGGTCAGGCGCCGCCGCCGCAATATCCCGGCCTCCACCATTTCGGCGACTGGCCGCTCAAGGATCTAAAGGCGTCGATCGACTGGACGCCCTTCTTCCGCGCGTGGGAGCTGGCCGGCAACTATCCGCAGATCCTCGATGATCCAGTGGTCGGAGAGAGCGCGACCAGCCTGTTCAACGATGCGCAGGCGATGTTCGACCAGGTGATCGCCGAGCGCTGGGTTACTCCGAAGGCCACCGTGGGCCTGTGGCGCTGCATCCGGTCGGGTGACGATGTCCTCGTGATGGTCGGCAACGATTATGTCCGTGTCCCCTTCCTCCGCCAGCAGGTGAAGAAGCGTGAAGGTCGCCACAACATGTGCCTCGCCGACTTCATCAGCAGCGATCAGGACGACTGGATCGGCGGGTTCGCCGTGGGCATCCACGGGCTCGAGCCGCATCTCCGGCGTTTCAAGGATGCCAACGACGATTATTCCGACATCCTCCTGAAGGCGCTCGCCGACCGCCTCGCGGAAAGCTTCGCCGAAGTGCTCCACGCCGAGGTCCGCAACCGCCTGTGGGCCTATGCCGACGAGCATTTTTCCAACGCGCAGCTGATCCGCGAAAAATATCAGGGAATCCGCCCCGCGCCCGGCTATCCGGCCTGTCCCGACCACACCATGAAGGTGACCCTGTTCGACATGCTCGGCGGCGCTCCGGGCGGGGTCGCGCTCACCGAAAATTACGCGATGTGGCCGACCTCGGCCGTCGCCGGTTTCTACTTCGGCCATCGTGACAGCCAATATTTCGGAGTCGCCCGGGTCGGCCGCGACCAGCTCGAGGATTATGCGGCGCGCCGCGGCGTGCCGATCGCCGAGGCCGAGCGCTGGCTGCGCTCCAACCTCGATTAGGACGCCAGCAGCGTTCGCAGCACCGCCGGGTTGAACAGCGAGCGCTGCTCGGCCGACCGCAGGGTCCGCTTCCGCTTCGGCCAGTCGTGCCGCCACTCCGCCCAAGCGCCCGCGCGGCCGGTCTCCTGAAGCCGGAACAGCTCGGCGTCGGCCGCCCGGAGCGCGCCGCGCGCCGCCTCCATGCCCGCAACCTGGAAGTGTTCGTCGATCGAGCCGAGCGTCGACCGCGCCGCCGACAGCAGGGCGCGGCCGGTTGCAAGGTCGCCCCGGGCGTAAGCCCCGGCGGCCAGGTCGACAGCGGAATCGACTTCACCCAGCCGGGAGACGAGCGTGGCGGGCCGGGTCGTTTGGCTCTTGCACGCCGCGGGGTTGAGCGCTTCGACATAGGCCACGACGGCGCTCAGCGCCGCCCGTGACGGCTCGGGCCCGTCGAATTCCTGAGTGATGAGGCCGTGGACAAAGTCGCGCAGCTTTGGCGTGCCCTTGACCTTGAGCTTGGCCGGGTCGCCGCCGAGGTCGGGGATGGGCTTGGGATTGAAGATGCCGTCTCCGCGATGCTCGCTCATGATCGAGGCGGTGACGTCGGCGGTGCCCGCCTCGCCGGAAATTCCCGGAAAATGGAAATGCGGGTTGGTCCGGCCGTTGCGGTGGCAGCTGGCGCAGCTCAGGCCGGCGCGTGCCGCCTGGCCGCCGAGCAGCAGCGGCGAGCGGAACAGCGCCCGCCCGACCGCCACCGACAGCCTCTGCGAGGGGTCGGCCGGCCAGGCGACGCACTCCGGCGGAAGCGTCGTCAGGTCGGCGACCATATCGGGCGTTCGCAGCCAGCGCGCTTCCCGGATCGGCAGTTGCGGCTGGTCGGCCGCGCCGGCGAGCAGCAGCAGGGATGCCGGGATCAGGAGGCGGGTTTGCCTTTGGCCGCGATCCATTGGCGCAATTCTTCGGCTTCGAAGCAGCCGAAGGTGCAAATCCCGTCGAGCTTGGCCAGCAGCGCCTTCGCTCCGACGATATTGCCGCGCTCGACCATCAGCTCGCCATAATATTCGGTCGCCTGCTTGTGCTTCGGCTCGGCGGCGAGCGCGGCGCGATAATAATGCTCGGCGAGATCGTAGCGGTGCAGCTTGCGGTTAGCGAAGCCGAGGTAGGTGAGGATGTCGGGATGCGCCCCGAACGCCGTTTCGGCGCGCTCGAGCGAGGCGATCGCTTCCGGATAGCGGTGCTCGTTGATCAGGCCGACCGCCTCGAGATAGGCGTGGTCGCCGCCCGCAGCACTGGCGAACAGCAGCGGCGGGCTGGTCTCGAGCCGCGCCTGCGGCGGGGCGGCGAGCGCGGCCTGCACGGCCGTGATCGCATCCTTGATCGATTGCGCGCTTTCGCACGTGCCCTTGCAGTCGGTCTCGAGCTTCTGGAGCTTCACCAGCTCCGCCTGCGCTTTGTCGCGCTGGCCGAGCTTGGCATAGGTCACCGCCAGCTCCTGGTGGGCCTCGACCATCTTGCCGTTGGACTTGGTCGCGCGCTCATAGTGGCGGGCCGCGGACTTGAGGTCGTTGAGGCCGGCGTCGGCGAGGCCGGCGAGGAAATTGGCGTTGGCGTCGGTTGGCGCCACCCCGAGCACCTTGCCGAACGATTTCTTGGCGTCGGCGAAACGGCTCGCCTTCAGCGCATCAATGCCAGCGCGATATTCCGCGGCGGCGTCGAACTCGGGCGCGCTCATGCTCGGCGCCGAGGACATGCTGCCGCCGCTGCTGTTTGCGACGGCGATCGAGGCGGTGGTGAGGAGCGCTGTCAGCGCGGCAGCGCGGAGGGCGAAAGTTGCGGTCATGGGCACCCCCTTTGGGTGGCGTTCGAAATACCACTTCGCTTTAGTGCCAGCAATCGCAGGCAATGGTTCAAGACTCGACCAGAGACGTCATTGCGACCCGGGACTTGATCCGGGGGAAGCAATCCAGTGCGCAGTGGAAGTGAACTGGATTGCTTCGTCGCTGCACTCCTCGCAATGACGATCTGATGCTGCGCCGATTGCTCCTCGTTCTTCTGATCCTGCTGTGGCCGGCAGTCGTGCACGCCCGCGGCATCACGCCGCAACTGGTCGCGGAGGGGCCGGCGCCGCCCGGCGGTGAGGTCGAACTCGCGATTCAGATGATCCCCGCGCCGGGCTGGCACGGTTATTGGCAGAACCCCGGCGACGCCGGCCTGCCGATGGACGTCAAATGGCAGCTGCCCAAGGGGTTCCGCGTCGACGAGTTACGCTATCCCGTGCCGACGCGTCTTTCGGTCGCTGGGTTGATGAACTTTGTCTACGAGCGCGATTATGCGGTGCTCGTCCGGTTGAAGGTCCCGGCGGATGCACAGGGCCTGATCCCGATCCGTGCCGAGGCCCACTGGCTCGCCTGCACCGACAAGATTTGCGTGCCGGAGCAGGGTGAGTTGTCGCTCGACCTTCCGGTCGGGACCGGCACTCCGCAACGCGCCCAGTTCGACAAATGGCGACAGGCAATTCCTCCCGTCGTCATAAGCGTGGCCGATTTCGAGATCCGTCGCGACAAGCTCCGCGTTTCGATCCCGCTGCCGGCAAGTGTGGAACTGAAGGATCCGTACGTCTTCCCGCTGGATGACGGTGTCATCGATTATGACGCCGAACAGGTGTTCCATCGGTCGGGGGACAGGCTGGTAACTGAGCTAGAGCGAAAGGGCCTCCCGCCGCACGAACAGTTCGCGGCGCTGCTTTCTTTCGGGGACGGACGAGGGATAGAATTTCTGGCTGCGCCGGGTCAGGTGCCCCAAGGCGGAACCCCGATCGGGCAACTGGGCTGGCAAGCAGTGCTGTGGGCCGTGCTCGGCGCGCTCGTTGGCGGGATCCTGCTGAACCTGATGCCGTGCGTGTTCCCGATCCTCGGCCTCAAGGCGCTACACCTGGCGCGGGCCGGCGAGAGCGCAGGCGAAGCGCGGCGCGACGCGCTCGCTTACACCGCCGGAGCGATCGTCGGCACCGGAGCGCTCGGAGTCGCCTTGCTCGCGATCCGCGCCGCGGGGGTCGAAGCCGGCTGGGCATTCCAGCTCCAGGACCCGCGCACGATCATGATGCTGCTGCTGCTCGCGGTCGCCATCACCGCTAACCTGCTCGGCGTCTTCGAATTGCCGACGCTCGGCGGCAGCGCGCGTCCCGCCGGAAGCTTCGGCACCGGGGCGCTCGCGGCGTTTGTCGCGACGCCCTGCGCGGGGCCGTTCCTGGGCGTCGCGCTCGGCACTGCTCTACTGCTTCCGCTTGCGGGGTCGATCCTGGTGTTCGCCGCGCTCGGGCTCGGGCTCGCCCTTCCGTTCCTGCTCATTGCCTTTGTCCCGGCGCTGCGAAACAAATTGCCGAAGCCCGGTCCGTGGATGCGGCGCCTCCAGCGCTTTCTCGCCATCCCGATGGCCGCGAGCGCGCTCGCAGCTTTGTGGCTGCTGTATCGGCAGACGGGGGATCGCGGACTCTTCATCGGAACGATGTTCGCCATTGCACTGGCCAGCTTTCTGTTCGTGGCGGGCCTGCTGCAGCGCCGGGGAAATGCCGCCGCGTGGCTCGGTCTGGTCGCGGCGATTGCCGTCGTGCCGCTTGGCCTCGCCACCGTGCCGAAGCACGAGAATCGGCCCGCTGGCGTTCAGGGCGCGGAACGATGGAGCGAGGCGCGGGTCGCGAGCTACGTTGCGCAAGGCCATTCGGTGTTTGTTTATTTCACCGCCGACTGGTGCCTGACCTGCAAAGTCAACGAAGCGGGCGCGATCGACCGCGACGAGGTCCGCGCCGCGTTCGGCAAGGCCGGCGTCAAAGTGCTGGCCGGCGACTGGACCAACGGCGATCCCGCGATCACCCGCTTCCTCGACAGCCGCGGCCACGCTGGCGTGCCCTTCTATCTGTGGTACGCGCCGGGCAAAGATCCGGAGCAGCTGCCGCAGGTGCTGACTCCGGGCATGCTTATTTCCCGCGCTCAGTCGGCGAAGCCTTAGGCGCGCGCGCCCACACCTCTTTCCCGCCGACCCAGGTTTCCAGCACCTTCGTCCGCGCCACGCTCTGGGCGTCGACCCTGGTCGGGTCGCGGTCGACCAGGATGAAATCGGCCCATTTGCCCGGCTCGAGCGACCCGATCCGGTCCTCGGCGAAGCCGGCGTAGGCCGCGCCGCGGGTGTAGGCCGAGAGCGCCTGCGCGAAGGTCAGCCGCTCGCCCGGGATCCACCCGCCGGGCGGCTGGCCCTGCATGTCCTGCCGGCTGACCGCCGCGGCGAGGCCGGGGAAGGGGTTCGGCGATTCCACCGGGAAATCGGTCCCGAAGGCCAGCCGCGCCCCGCTGTTCAGCACCGACCGCCACGCATAAGCACCGGCAAGCCGGTCCGGCCCGAGCCGTTTCTCGGCCATCAGCCGGTCGCTGGTCTGATGGGTCGGCTGCATCGAGGCGATGATCCCGGCCGGAGCGAGGCGCGGGATGTCGGCCGGGTCGGCGATCTGGAAATGCTCGATCCGCCAGCGAGCGTCGCGGCCATACTTCTTCGCAAGCCTCTCATAAGTCGAAATCACCTGTGCGTTTGCGGCATCGCCAATGGCGTGGATCGCTAATTGGAATCCGGAAAACGCCGCTATCTCCGCCCGGCTCCAGATTTCTTCATCTGAATGGAATCGCAATCCGCGTGTGTCCGGCTTATCGGCGTAGGGCTCCTTCAACCAAGCTCCGCGTGAGCCTAGCGCGCCATCGGCGTACATCTTTATTCCAACCCATCGCAGTCGGTCTCCATACAGCCAAGGTGTGGGCTCCGGGTTCTTGCTGTCCTCCAGATCGAACGCGTCGGCATAAACCATCACGCGGACGTTGAGCCGCCGCGCTTCCCCGGAGCGGCGCATCGCCTGCCAGTCCGCGCGAGACGTGCTCATCGATCCGACACCGGTGACGCCGTAACTCAGCAAGATGTCTTGCGCCTTGGCAAGGGCGCGGTCGTTCTCGGTCGGGGTCGCCGGCGGGACAGCCCTGGTGATGAGGTTCGTCGCGTTGTCCACGAACAGCCCGTTCTCGATCCGCCCACCGGCAGGCGCCGGGGTCGAGGATGTCACGCCCGCCGCCTTCATCGCGCTGGTGTTGACGACGATCGCGTGCCCGTCGACGCGTTCGAGCACCACCGGGCGGTCGCTGACCACCGAATCGAGGTCCGCTGCGGTCGGGAATTGCTTCACCGGCCACAATTCCTGGTTCCAGCCGCGACCCTGGATCCAGCGCGCATCGGGGTGCGCGGCGGCATAGGCCTTCAGCCGCGCCTTCAAATCGTCCAGCGAGCTCGTGCCGACGAGGTCGAGCTGGAGCGCTGAGAAGCCCAATCCGAGCACATGGCCATGCGCGTCGATCAGCCCCGGCAACAGGGTGCGGCCGTGGCCGTCGATCAGCCGGTCGTAGCGCTTCACTCGCGGTGTCGGAAACTTGATGACGCTCTCGACCCGGCCATTGTCGTCGATCAGCAGCGCCCCGAAATGCTCCAGCTTTCCGTCGGCATCGACCGTGATGCCGTTGACATTGCTGATCAGCGTTTCGGCGAAAACTGGCGAGGCGAACAGCGCTGCAACCAGGGCGAGGAGACTCTTGTGCATGGCCGCCGCTTAGCATTGTCGCCGCGCGAGTGAAGGGCTAGGCCGCTCGCGGTTATGCTTCAGCCTCCGACGATCGACGACATCCGCGCCGCCGCGGCGCGCATCGAGGGCGCGGTGATCCGCACTCCGATGCTGGTCAGCCGCACCTTGTCCGAGGTCATCGGCGCGGAGGTCTGGCTGAAGTTCGAGAACCTCCAGTTCACCGCCGCCTACAAGGAGCGCGGAGCGCTCAACAAATTGCTCCAGCTGTCGCCGGAGGAGCGGGCGCGCGGGGTCATTGCGGCCTCGGCCGGCAACCATGCCCAGGCGGTCGCCTATCACGCCAGGCGGCTCGGCATCCCGGCCGTCATCGTGATGCCCGAGGGCACGCCGACGATCAAAGTCACCCAGACCGAGGGCCATGGGGCGAAGGTCGTGCTCTACGGCAAGATCGTCGACGACGCCTTCGCCAAGGCGCGCGAGCTCGAAGCCGAGCACGGTTACGTCTTCGTCCACCCGTTCGACGACCCGCAGATCATCGCCGGGGCGGGCACGGTCGGTCTCGAAATGCTCGAGGAGGCACCTGATCTCGACACGATCATCGTCCCGATCGGCGGTGGCGGCCTGATGTCGGGCGTTTCGATCGCCGCGCGTTCGGTCAGGCCGGACATCGAGCTGATCGGGGTCGAGGCCGAGCTCTATCCGTCGATGAAATGCGCGATCCAGAATTGCCAGATGCCCTTGGGCGGCGACACGCTCGCCGAGGGCATCGCGGTCAAGCATCCGGGCGAGCTCACCTCGCGCATCCTGGCCGATTATGCGAACGATGTCGTGCTGGTGCCCGAGCGCGACCTCGAGCGCGCCGTGGCCATGCTCGTCGGGATCGAGAAAACGGTGGTAGAAGGCGCCGGCGCCGCGGGCCTGGCGGCGATGCTCAATGACCCGGAGCGCTTCCGCGGCAAGAAGGTCGCGACGCTGCTGTGCGGCGGCAATATCGACACCCACCTCCTCGCCAACGTGCTGGTTCGCGACCTCGTCCGCCAAGGCCGCATCGCGCGGCTGCGAGTCGCCGCATCCGACCGCCCCGGCGCGCTCGCCGCGATCACCGCCAAGGTCTACGAGGCCGGCGCCAACATCATCGAGGTCAACCACAGCCGGATCTTCACCCGGCTGCCGGCCAAGGACACGGTGATCGAGGTCGAGTGCGAAGCCCGCGACCCCGCCGCGATCGACGACGTCGTCAAACGGCTGGAAACAGCCGGATTCGAGGTCGAGCGAGCGCTTCTGGATTAAATCCCTCTCCCCTCGAGGGAGAGGGTGGCCGAGCGAAGCGAGGTCGGGTGAGGGGCCGAACAGAGCCCTCACCCTTCCGCAGCCTCCGGCTGCTCCCTCCCTCTCGCTCGAGGGGAGAGGGAAACTTCCGGTGCCATTTCGGCACACTGACGACCCTTAACGGTGTTTCCGTTCGCCAAACTCTTTTCTTCGGCGTTTACCAGTCGCATAAAGGTCTGCGTAACCATTGGAGGCGTCCGGGGTGAGCGCACCATTTCGCTTTCCCAAGTTCTTCGTGACCAACCCGTCGCCGTGCCCGTATCTCCCGGGCAAGGTCGAGCGGAAGGTGTTCACCGAGCTTAGCGGCCGCCACGCCAGCGAATTGAACGAGGCTCTCGGCCGAATCGGCTTCCGCCGCAGCCAGTCGGTCGCCTACCGGCCGAGCTGCATCGATTGCTCGGCCTGCGTCTCGGTCCGGGTCCTCGCCGCCGAGTTCGAAGCCAACGCCACCCAGCGCAAGCTGCTCCGGCGCCACGCCGATCTCGAGGTCACGGCGTGCAAGCCGTGGACCACCGAGGAGCAATATGCGCTGCTCCGCCGCTACCTCGCCAACCGTCATCCGGGCGGCGGCATGGCGGAGATGGACGAAAGCGACTTCGCCGACATGGTCGAGCAGACCCCGGTCCGCACCTATGTCATCGAATATCGCGAGCCGTCGACTGGCGGCGTCCCCGGCAAGCTGATCGGCGCCTGCTTAAGCGACCAGCAGGGCGACGGCCTGTCGATGATTTACAGCTTCTTCGACGTCGGCCCGAACGCCCGCAAGGGGCTCGGCACCTTCATAATCCTCGACCATATCGTCCGCGCTGCGCGCGCCAGCCTGCCCTATGTCTATCTCGGCTATTGGGTCGAGGGCTCGACCCGCATGGCCTACAAGACCCAGTTCCGGCCGCTCGAGCGCCTGGGACGCGACGGCTGGCGGCGGATGGACGAGGCCGAGGCGGAGCCGGCGATCGACGAGCTGATCAATCTCCCCGTCCGCCGCGACCGCGCTCGCCTGCCCATCGACGCCTAGCGAACCACAAAAAAGGCGGGACGCTTGCGCGCCCCGCCCTCCCCCTTTGCTTTGCTTTGGAGAAACTTAGGCGACCGCGGCTTGCGGCGCGGGGACCGTCTCCGACGCCTCTTCCGGATCGCGCAGCACGTAGCCGCGGCCCCAGACGGTCTCGATGTAATTGGCGCCGCCGCACGCGAGCGACAGCTTTTTGCGCAACTTGCAGATGAACACGTCGATGATTTTCAGCTCGGGCTCGTCCATGCCGCCGTAGAGATGGTTGAGGAACATTTCCTTGGTCAGCGTCGTGCCCTTGCGCAGCGAGAGCAGCTCCAGCATCGCATATTCCTTGCCGGTCAAATGCACCCGGGCGCTGTCGACCTCGACCGTTTTGGCGTCGAGGTTCACCGCGAGCTTGCCCGTGCGGATAACCGATTGCGAATGGCCCTTCGAGCGGCGGACGATGGCGTGGATGCGCGCGACCAGCTCGTCGCGGTGGAATGGCTTGGTAACGTAGTCGTCGGCGCCGAAGCCGAGCGCCCGGACCTTGCTGTCCATCTCGCCGATCCCGGACAGGATCAGCACCGGGGTCGAGACCTTCGCGGTGCGCAATTTCTTGAGCACGTCATAGCCGTGCATGTCGGGGAGGTTCAAATCGAGGCAGATAATGTCGTAATCGTAGAGCTTGCCGAGATCGAGGCCCTCTTCCCCGAGATCGGTCGTGTAGACGTTGAAGCCCTCGGCGCCGAGCATCAGCTCGATGCTCTTGGCGGTCGTCGGCTCGTCTTCGATCAGCAGCACGCGCATTGCTGTTTCCCCCGTTCGCGGCGCCAAAGAGCGTAAATCGCCCTTAAGAGCCTTGAAGCCCTCATTAACCATTTGGGGGATGCAGGGAAAAGGTTAATATTTCCTAACGCGCTGGATTCCTTGGCTCGTTGCAAAGGAGTCACAAATCCATCCACAGCCGCTACAGGGAATCGGTGATTCTCTCCGACCGCATCCTCTACATCGACGCCGAGGCGATGGTGATCGACAAGCCCGCCGGGCTGCCGGTCGACGCGCCCCGCCGCGGGGGCGATTCTATCGTCTCCAGGCTGGACGAGCTTCGCTCCGGGTTCCAGCGGACTCCGACGCCGATGCACCGGCTTGACCAAGACACGAGCGGCTGCCTGCTGCTGGCGCGCACGCCCAAGGCGCGCGCCCGGTTCCAGCAGGCGTTCGAGGCGCGGCAGGTCGAAAAATACTATCTGGCGGTCGTCGGCAGCGACGTTGCCGCCGGGGAGGGAGTAATCCACGTGCCGCTGGCGAAGGTGTCGAGCGAGGAAGCCGGCTGGCGCATGGTCGCCGACGCCGCTGGCCAGACCGCCGTCACGCACTGGCGGCGCATTGCCGTCGCCGACGGCCGCATGCTCGTCGAGTTCCGGCCCGAGACCGGGCGGACTCACCAGATTCGCGCGCACGCCCGCGAGGCATTCGGCAGCGGGATCGTCGGGGACCGCGTCTACGGCATCCCCGGCGGACCGATGCTGCTCCACGCCTCCCGGCTGGTCGTGCCGCGCGCCGGCAAACCGGCGATCGATGTGACGGCCCCGGTGCCCGAATACTTCGGGGAGTGGCCCGATGCGGCCTGAGGACGTCGCAATCCCCGAGGACGCGCTCAGCGAGACCTTCCTCGCCGCGACGGGCCCGGGCGGGCAGAACGTCAACAAGGTCGCGACCGCGGTCCAGCTGCGGGTCGACGTCTTTCGCCTCGGCCTCACCCCCGAGGCGCACGAGCGCTTAAAGACCATTGCCGGAAGCCGGATGACCGGCGGCGGCGAGCTGCTGATCACCGCGCGCCGCTTCCGCACTCAAGACGCGAACCGGATCGACGCGCGGAGCAGGCTGGCGGAAATGATCGCCGCTGCCCATATCGTCCAGCCGAAGCGCAAGGCGACGCGGGTGCCGCGATCCGTGAAGGCCCAGCGCGTCGAGAAGAAACGCCAGCGCAGCGCGGTCAAGCAGGCGCGCGGAAAGGTGACGGACTTTTAGTCCGTCATGCTGAACTTGTTTCAGTATCCTCGCGGCGAAGTACGGCGTCGGCGGAAAGATGGACCCTGAATCAAGTTCAGGGTGACGGAAGAGAGAAACGATGACCTACGACTTCAAGATTGTCGCCGCCGACACGCCGACGCTTTACCGCGACCTCGCCAGCGCGCTCGAGAGCCTGGTCACGGGCGAGCCCGACCCGGTCGCCAACATGGCCAATGCCGCTGCCTTGATCTGGGAGAGCCTGCCCGACCTCAACTGGGCCGGCTTCTACCGCAACGTCGGCGGCGAGCTGGTGCTCGGCCCGTTTCAGGGCCGTCCGGCGTGCATCCGCATCGCGTTCGGTCAGGGGGTGTGCGGCGCGGCCGCCGCGACGCTCGAGGTGCAGCGGATCGACGACGTCCACGCCTTCGACGGCCACATCGCCTGCGACGCCGCGTCGAACAGCGAGCTGGTGGTGCCGATCGTACGCAACGGCGAGCTCATCGCCGTGCTCGACCTCGACAGCCCGAAGACCGCGCGGTTTACCGCGGAGGATGAGGCAGGCTGCGTGAAGCTCGCGGAGATTCTCGCCGGGGCTCTCTAACCCGTCATGCTGAATTTGTTTTTGCAGAGAAGGGGCGAAGCGGGTCTCGAAAATGGACCCTGAACCAAGTTCAGGGTGGCGATTGGGGACTAGCTCAGCTGCTCCAGCCGCTCGTCGCTAAGGCCCCCCGGGATCAGCATCACTGGGCACGGCAGGCGGCCCGCGTCATTGCCGCAGAAGTTGGACACCAGCGGGCCCGGATTGCCCGTGGGCGCCGCGCCGAGCACCAGGGCCGCGACCTCCTCGCGCTCGCCGACATAGTCGCGCACGGTCCTCACCGGCTCGCCGTGCTGGACGATGATGACCGCTTCGACCCCGCTCTCGTCGAGGATTTCGCCGACCGAGGCGCTGACCACGCCCTCGATGCGCAGCCGTTGCTCCTCCTCGATCGCGTGCTGGACTCCGCCGAACTGGACGAAGTCCTGCGCCTCGACGATCCCCAGCACCTCGATCCGGCCGTTGGTCTTGGCCGCGCGGCGGGCGGCGAAGCGCAGCGCGACCGCGGCTTCGGCGCTGTCGTCGATCACCACCAGATAGGTGCGTTTCGGTTCGTCGGCCCCCATGTCCCGACAGGCTGCGTTAAACCTCGCTTATGTGCAAGCGCCCGACTAGGGTTTCGGCGCAGACTTGACCGCAACCGGCGCATTCGCTTTGAGCCGCGAAGCCTTGCCGAGCTAGGACGCCCCATGCCGATCGAACTCAAGATGCCTGCCCTCTCCCCGACCATGGAGGAGGGGACTCTGGCCAAATGGCTGGTCAAGGAGGGCGACGACGTCAAATCGGGCGACATCCTCGCCGAGATCGAGACCGACAAGGCGACCATGGAGTTCGAGGCGGTCGACGAAGGCAAGATCGCCCGGATCCTCGTGCCGGAGGGCAGCGAAGGGGTGAAGGTCGGCGCCCCGATCGCGATCCTCGCCGGCGAAGGCGAAGACGCGGCAAAAATCCCCGCTTCCCAGCGGGGAGAGGGCAAGGGCGAGGGGGTCCCCAAGCCCGACGAACCCACGGCCGGCGGCGCCCCCTCATCCCAGCCTTCCCCCCCACGAGGAGAAGGGGAAACGGCTGCACCCCCTCAAGCGCCGGTCGAAACCCCGGCTGCGCCCCCGCAACCCGCCACCGCTGCTCGCGCCGACGGCGACCGCATCAAGGCCTCGCCGCTCGCGCGCAAGCTCGCGCAGGCGCAGAAGATCGACCTGTCGACGTTGCAGGGCAGCGGCCCCGGCGGCCGGATCGTCCGCGCCGACGTCGACGGCGCCGCCGGCAGGGCGCCCGCCGCCGCTCCGGCGGCCCAGCCCGCGACCGCGGCTGCGGCAGCACCGGCGCTCGGCGGGCATCTCGTCATGCCCGGGCCGATGGAGCAGGCCATCCCGCACGAGGAGGTCAAGCTTTCCAACATCCGCAAGACCATTGCGCGCCGCCTGACCGAGGCCAAGCAGCAGGTCCCGCACATCTATCTGACGGTCGACATCCAGCTCGACGCGCTGCTCAAGCTCCGCAGCGAACTGAACGCCGGGCTCGAGAGTCGCGGCGTCAAGCTCAGCGTCAACGACCTGCTGATCAAGGCGCTCGCCCAGGCGCTGATCGAGGTACCGGAGTGCAACGTCGCCTTCGCCGGCGACCATATGTTCAAGTACGGCCGCGCCGACATTTCGGTCGCGGTGTCGATCCCCGCCGGCCTCATCACCCCGATCATCGTCGGCGCGGAAGCCAAGAGCGTCTCGGCCATCTCGACCGAGATGAAGGAACTCGCGGCCCAGGCCCGGGACGGCAAGCTCCAGCCGCAGCAATATCAGGGCGGCACTGCGTCCTTGAGCAACATGGGCATGTACGGGATCAAGCAGTTCGAGGCGGTGATCAATCCGCCGCAGGGCATGATCATGGCCATCGGAGCAGGCGAGAAACGACCTTACGTGATCAACGAGTCGCTGCAGATAGCGACGGTGATGAGCGCCACCGGCAGCTTCGACCACCGCGCGATCGACGGCGCCGACGGCGCCCGCCTGATGCAGGCGTTCAAGCGGCTGGTCGAGAACCCGCTGGG
>Ga0134122_10001039_pt1 | contig 19874 bp, 15 predicted proteins | sample KB302_FD_96461 | JGI IMG/M metagenome (GOLD analysis project Ga0134122, IMG submission 96461) | Terrestrial soil microbial communities without Nitrogen fertilizer from Kellogg Biological Station, Michigan, USA - KB3-0-2 | ecosystem: Environmental > Terrestrial > Soil > Unclassified ... | reverse complement strand
CGAGGTCTTCGTAGGTTTGCAGCTCGCTCGAACTGTAGGCGTCGTGTAATTCGATGACGTCCAATTCCTCCAGCGGATTCGTAATGCCCGCCATCTTGTAGGCGAGGATCGCCGCTGTTCTGCCGGCACGGAAGGAATGTACGCCGGGATATTTCAGCTTCTTGTAATCCTTCTCCCGCTCGTGCGGCAACAGCGGCACCTTTCCATGCGGACGGTCCGCGAACCGCATGCAATCGCTTCCGGCGCCGATGCCCGTAATCCGGATTGGATTTTTGCAGAATTTTTCCGCAGCTTTCTCCGATGCGAGCAGACACACCGCCGCGCCGTCGCTCATTGTGCAAATGTCATGACGCTTCAGCGGCCAGGCGATATAGCCCGACTTCATCACGTCCTCGACCGTCAGTGCGAGATGCTCCTGAGCGTAAGGATTGTGGCAGGCGTTGTTATGGTTCTTGACGGCAATGCGTGCGAGCTGTTCTTCGGTCGTGCCAAACTCGTGCATGTGACGCACGACCATCATGGCGTAGTAACCGTTGTAGTATCCGCCGACCGGAAAATCAAAGTTGGTATCGGATGCCAGCGCAATGAATTCGTTTCCCTTTGCGGTCTCGACGTGGCTCATCGTCTCGAATCCCATCGCCGCGGCGACGTCATACCTGCCGCTGGCCACCGACTCCCACGCCTGTTGGAAGCAAAGCCCGCCGGTGGCGCCGCCGCCCTCGATGCGCACGTGCGGTTTGGGACAAAGCCCCACGAAATCCTGCACCATGGCGCCGGCCTTCAGCTGACGTGTGAAGTGATCGGAAAAATAGGAAATGACGCTGCCGTCAATATCGCGGACGGAAAGTTTTCCGCCCAGATCGTGGAGTGCATAGTCCAGCGCTTCCTGGACCATCACGCGAAAATCCTTATCAATGTGCGCCTTTGCAAATTTTGTAATTCCGCCGGAGATCACGTAAACGGGTCGCATAATTGCAGCTATTCTATTCCCCGCTTCAATAGTTGTTCAACTACGGCTCTGTTGCGCTAGTTGATAATGTAAGAATCCCGAGACTGCTTCACCCGATAATCTTCTTCGCCGCGAACTCGAATCTCAATTCGGTGGGGTTTCCCGTCCCTGGATTTTGCCGGAGTGAAGCCGGCGCTGTAGGAAGTTCCAAGGTCACGGGTGATTTGAAGATAGAAATTGAGGACGTCTCTCGCTTCCTCCGGATATGTCACGCTTCCGCCTGTTTCAGAGGCCATCCTCGTAAGCCTGGCCCGGAACTGCTGCAGGTCCGGCACCGGGCCGCCGTAGTCTGTTCCTGGATTGAGGTCCGTGTCCACGGCGACGAAGTAAAACGGCGCTCCGAGTTCACGTGCACGTTTTAAGACCTTCTGGAATTCACGATCATCCTCCGGAGGAACAACGCGACGCACTTTGTTTCCGTCGACGGTCACTTCCTTACGGGGAACATCCGATTCCCTTCCGTCGGTAAAGACAAGCGCGCCACGCCGCCCGGAAACTCCGCGCAGTTTCTTCTGCGCCCAATCCAGAGCGTTATAGAAATTGGTTCCGTGGCACATGGGAGAGTCCGGAATGTTGAACGGTTTTCCCTTGGCACCAAAGTCCACCACTTCTTCGATGTCGGTGCCAAAAACCGCAATAGCGATTTTGTCTTGTGGCCGCAGCTGATCGGCAAATCGCGCCAATGAAATCACGAGCAAAGACAAACGATCCCGCACACTCTCGCTGCAATCCAGGAGAAGAACCATGTGGAATGGAGTCTTGACTGGAGAGAAAGTCTGGATTTTGCGTGGCTCGCCATTGTCGAGGATTTCAATGTCATACTGGTTCAGATCCGTAATCGCCTTTCCCATCGAATCCTTAACGGTAAAATCCACCGACACCTGCGCCGCGTCCACGCTGATGCTATATGGCACGTCCTGGGATCGCTGGGATTGCGCGCTGAAGACCCCACAAATTCCGCAGAGAATAATCAAAATGATGGAAATGGCCCGCATCGTAATTTCGCTGCATTGTATGTTGGCCGGATTCAGAATGCCACTGATCCCGAATCTGTCGGGTTCCGGTTACCGGCGGCTATGTTGTGTTGACCTGGGGAGATCAAGAGCTATAAAGTCCAGATCTGGAGAACCATATGCTCAAGACAGTATTAGGCGCGCTGGCATTGATCTTCGTGATGAGTGTTTTCGCGGGCGCTCAAACCGATCCGAATTCGGCGACATATACAATCCGTGGCTACGTCATTATTCCCACCAACCGCCACGTGGAATTCTTTGAGGTGCTTCTCCTGTCGAGGGATAACGAGCAGGAAATGGGCCATACGAATGTCGACCAAAACAACCGTTACATATTTGAAAACCCTAGCGCGGGCAATTATGACATTGTTGTTCGTATCGATGGGTTTCTGGAATCCCGGACCAATATCCGGGTGGGACGAGAGAACAGTACAGTAGGCCTCTATGATTTGAATATCTTCCTGACTCGAAAGCCTGATCCTCTGGAAGATACCCAGCAGCAGGTCTATTCCAGGGCAATTCTGGAAGAGTATGCGAAGGGGATGGAAGAATTCGGCAAGGGCCGTCTGGATCTCGCCGAGCCGCACCTTAAGAAAGTCATAACGCAGATTCCGGACTTTTACGATGGACACTTCAATCTCGGTATGGTCTATCAGGGGCTTTCGCGACGAGCCGAAGCAGAGAAGGAATACCGAACGGCGCACGAGTTGTATCCGGAATCCGCACGTCCACTACTGGCTCTTGGCCGCCTGTTTGTGGAAGAGGCCGATATTGAGATTATTGTGGCGTCTAAACCGGACGTCATTGAGCCACTTCTCAAGCGTGCCCGGGAAGCACTGACACAGGCAGTGGCACTTGATGCCAAACAGGCGACGGGATTCTATTACCTGGGCGCCATCGATTTTCGTTCCGCCAATTACGTGGAAGCCGAAATGCAATTGAAACACGCGCTGGAACTGGACCCCATGTTGTCGGCTGCGCGGATCGCGCTGATCAATGTGTACGTGCGGCAGAACCTTTGGCTGGCAGCACTCGACAATATCGACTTGTTCCTTTTGGAAAACCCAGTCTCACCCTATCGCCAGCAGGTCGTAACGACGCGAACCAGTGTCGTTCGAAAGCTGCCCGTCCCGAAATGAGCTACCTAGTGCCCGGCAGGAATCGTCGTGACATCCATAATTTGGCTGGATGATTCAGAAACGTGAATGGGCTTTCCGGAAATCTGTGCCTGAGCAATCAACCCAGGATCAAAATACGCATACGGTTCCAGGGCCTCCCATGCGGTAAGCGTGTAGTCGCCCGGGACGGCGTCGGGAATGATGAATCGGCCTTCAGAATCGGCCCCAGCATTTCGGAATAGGTCGATCCGTTCAGGATTGCCGGGAATCAGCACGACTTGCGCGCCGGGCGATGCGACTCCTCGAACGGGTCCGACATCAGGGCTGAGTACGATGTCGAACGCGTCATTGGAGTCTGGAACCAGAACGCGACCGTTCAAAATGTCGGCGCTCCCCAGCTTGGCTTCCTTTAAATAGTACCGTCATCTCCGACGAAATGTACCCATTGGCCTGAACCTGCATCTCATAAGTGCCTTCATTCAGGCCCTGAAAGTGGAATCGGCCACTATCGTCCGTTGTTACCTGTGGGATGTATGACGAAGTTGCGGCACCCCGCTGCTGTGTGAGGGCCACTCGCGCTCCTGGAATCGGTTTCACCGAACCTAAGGCGGCAACAATACCGTCCACTGTGGCTTTTGGGTTTTGCTGCTGAACCAGCACGACAATCAGTGAAGCGACGCAGAGAATTCTCATGGCGTGCACCTCTGTGGCACTGAATCAAGGTACTCGACCAAAAGAGGATTTCGGGATCGACTCACTCGGACTCCTTGCGACGAAAGAATATATCGCAGACGCCGCTTGTGACAGTGCAAGAACTGTCCTGATCGCGGATATGGTGGTGGAATCGCAGCGCTAAGTTGTCGCGCATGGCAATCACGACATTCTTAAGAATCATCGCGGGAATATTGTCGGCCGTTTTCCTGTATTACGGCATGGCACTCTTGCAAGCAGGTGCAGGTTCTCAGCGCGATTGGAATTCGCTATTTTTATAAGAGGTCTTCGGAGGTTCAAATGACGATGACGGATAAACTCTTTTCTCCGGATTATTTCACTGCAAGCGATCGCTTTCGGCAAATGGCGGCAACTGCCGGTGGCCATCTGCAAACCATTCCCCTGACTGCGAAGGGACCAGGGGGCGTAGACCTCGGTATTGATATCGCATGGTTCGGGGCCGCAAGTCCCCGCCGCGTTTTGTTGCACTCTTCGGGGTTACACGGTGTCGAAGGTTTTGCCGGATCGGCCGTCCAGCTTCAACTGCTTGGTGATATTCCACAGCTTCCCGAAGACGCTGCTCTGATTGTGGCCCACGTGCTCAATCCCTACGGTATGGCATGGCTCCGCCGCTTCAATGAAAACAATGTGGATTTGAACCGCAATTTTCTGGGCGACGAACCCTATGCTGGTGCGCCGGAAGCCTATTCCAGTTTGGATTCGTTTCTGAATCCGCAAAGCTCGCCTTCGATGGATCTTTACGCACTGCGGGCTGGATGGTTGGTCTTCAGGTACGGTATGCCCGCCCTCAAATTGGCAGTGGTTGGCGGACAATACGAGTATCCGAAAGGATTGTTCTTCGGTGGCAAGCGCCTGCAGCAAATGGGTGAGGAGTACCAGGCCTTCCTTGCCGAGCGGCTCACCTCGATCGAAAGGCTCGTTGCCATTGATGTGCATACCGGCATCGGAAAGTACGGCAAGGATATCCTAATGGTCGAACCGAATGACTACACTGCGCTCCGAGCGATGTTCGGGGAGCATGTCGTTCCGCCGGATCCGGAAAAGAGTGACAGCTATCCGGTTCGAGGGGCTCTCAACACGATGTTCCCTCGCGCTTTGCCAAAGGCGAAAGTCTTCGCCCTCACGCAGGAGTTTGGTACCTACAGTGAAATCAAGGTTCTGCATGCGTTGCGGGAAGAGAATCGCTGGCACCACTATGGCGCAGGAACGCTCGATCATCCGGCAAAGCGGGCACTCAAAGAACACTTTGACCCTCAGGATGAAACCTGGCGCCAGGCGGTATTGAAACGAGGCAGGGAATTATTGACGCAAGCGCTGTCGACGCTTGAGTAAGGCAGGGTCACCGATGTCCAGCATTGCCGGCGAAACTCAGGAGCATTTCCGGACGTGCCAGAAGCGATTGGGCGGCCGCGGGAAACTCGGTATCTCTGCACTGTTGTGGAGTCCAGGTGGCGAGAGGCTGGATCAGATGGGTTTCAACGAAGATGACCGCTTCCCGATGGCGAGCATTGTCAAGGTTCCGCTATGCATGCTCATCGCATCGGAAGTGGCAGATGGCGCCTTGTCATTGGCCGAAGAAATCGCGATAGACTCGGCGTCTGCCTCGCCTGGCATGGTTGGGAATCCTCTCGATCAACTCTACTTCTTACCCTTTGATCGCGCTCGCACTCTTACCATCCGGCAGTTGATGGAGTTCATGATTCGGCACAGCGACAACACAGCCGCCGATGCGATGCTTCATCGCCTCGGTGGCATTTGCACACTCCGGAACTTTCTGCGCGGCTTGCAGATCGAAGAAATATCCGTCCAGAGGACGATGCACGAACTGCTCGCGTACTATTACGGGTTCCCGCCTCGTCAAGCTCGGAGTTTCGTCAGTATCCTCTCGACTGCCAGCCGACTCCTTCATGCGTTTCGCTGCAAGGCGGACCGTGAAGAACATCTGGTTCGAACCCGCGAAGATACGTGTACGCCTCGCGCGATGGCGCACTTGCTGAACATATTAACGATGAACCCAAAATATGCGTTGGTCTACTCGGAGATGCAGCGCTGCGCAACGAACGACCGGAGAATCACCGAAGGACTGAAAGAATATCTGGACTTGGTCGAAAGTTTCGGCCACAAGACTGGCACTGTCGGCGCAATCGCGAATGACGTGGGAATCATCCAGTTCAAGAATGGTTGTACCGCGGCTCTCGCGGTGATGACTTGTTATTCCACTGCCCGCATGCCGGTCCGCGATCAGCAGATCGCTCTTGCCACGCGAGCAGTAGTCCATCAATGGAAAACTGCCCAGCTACTGGAACAGGAGGCCAACTGAGGCAATGTACCAGGATGTGCTGCTGGCAGTGCAGACAGTAAAGAAATGGGCAGACCCAGACACGGCATGGCGCAATGTAGCCGAGGGGATTGAAGACGTCGCGGAGGAAATCCAAATACGGCGGCTAAGAATGTTTGATGGGGAATGATTGATTGAACCGTGCGAGACCTCGTATGCTTTGTCTTCCCGATGGATCTATCTCATGACCGATGTCGTGTAATGTTGTCGTAAGACTTCACCACATTCAATCAGGCGCCAATGAGAGGTTCAATGAGCATGTCACGATGTCGATGCCCTGTTACCGCAGGCTGCTATATCCTGCTCGTCTTCTGCTCCATTCTTGCAGCGCAGCAATTACCGTCCGGAATGAAATTGGAACGGATCGAGGCACAGGGCAGTCTGCTTTTCATGCCTTCCGAGATTGCAAAGATGAGCGGACTGCGAACGGGTCAGGACGTGGACATGGCCGCCCTTCAGAAGGCCAACGTAACTCTCGGTGAATGGGGCTACTTTTCGGGTGTCCGGTTTTCCTATCGATATACCGGAACCAACCTGACTGTCGTGTTCCAGGTAGAAGATGAAAAGAAGCTCCTGACCTATCTGCCTGACAACTTCACGTCGATTCGCGACGAAGAAATACTCGAAGCGATCCGGCAGGAATATCCATCCTTTGGCGGTAAAGTACCGGCGAGAGGCACGGCAAACCAGTACGTCGAAGAGAAAATTGAAAAACTGCTCAAGGCAAAGGGATCTCCAGCCACGGTAACTTTCGCGTCCGTTCTGAATGTGCGCAGTGGTCAAGGACAGATGGTATTTCGGCAGAACAAAGAGATTCCGATTTGTGCAGTTCATTTTCAGGGCGTGGGAAGCGATTTGGAATCCGATCTCACGGCAGTTTCTGCGAAATTACGGGAATCGTCGTATTCACGCCAGAGTGCGGCGGCGTTTTTTGACTTGACGCTGTTGCCCGCCGCCCGAAGACATGGGTATTGGCGCCTGGAATTACTGGAAGCCAGGGCCATTGACGATTCCTCATGCTCGACAGGCACAACTCTGCTTTTGCGATTGGGAGACGGAGACGTGTTTTCCTGGGGGGCCGCGATCTGGGACGGAAATCAGAACCAGACAAATGCCATGCTGGATGACCTGACGGGAATGCGAAACGGCGAAATCGCGGATATCGGAAAGATCGAAGCCGGGCTGTCGAAGGTAACCGAATCTTACAGGAGCGGGGGGTTCCTGGACTTCTCAATGACGCCGCGAGCCGAACAAGACGATCAGCGTCGACAGGTGAACTACCGCATCCAGCTCAAAGAAGGCGCTCAATACAGCATGGGTCAGTTCCTTTGTGCGAGCCCCGTCGATCCCACGTCGTGCAGCTCCATCCGCAGCAAATGGAAGATCCCTGCCGGCGACATTCTGAGTGGCACTGTTTTCGAGCAGTTCAAAGCCGATGCGTTTGCAGATTGGGCGAAGCAATACGTGCCGAAGGGCGTTGTTTTAAATCTGATTCTTCAAGAGAATGCTGCCAGGAGGGTAGCGGACGTCGTCGTGATCCCGCAGAAGTAGCCTCCGTTAAACGGCATGCTGAAGAATCCGAGCCGATCGTTCTTGATCGGACCAGAATGCGAGGTCGTCGATCAGTGTTTGAAGCTTCGCTCTGCGGCATCCATCCCGTATGATCCCGACGTCCCATGAAGAAGAGATTCATCGCATATTTCTGGGTTGTCCTTGTCCTTCTTGCACACCCTCTGTTTGGGCAGGGCGGCAGCCGCAGCGTGGTTCAGGAGACGGGCTATGCCTCCGTAAGTGCGGTCCGCCCAGGCGATAGGTTCAAGCTCGGCGTCGCGCTGGATGTGGCCAGGGGGTATCACATCAACGCTCACGTTCCGACATTGGATTACGTGATTCCTACGACGGTGCGGTTCACGGTTCCTTCGGGCTTCGTTCTCGAAGAGGTTCGATATCCGGAGCCGGAACTCAAAAGTTTCACATTCGCACCCGAGACGAAGCTCGCGGTTCACGACGGCATCGTTGTCATTACTGCCGGCGTCGAAGCGGCAGCTTCCCTTCAACCCGGTTCATTGAAGGTTCCGGTGCGGGTGAGGGTTCAAGCCTGTAAGGACCAGCTCTGCCTTCCGCCCGCCGATATCGATTTTGATATTCCGATCCAGGCAGTCGCGGCCGGAACCCCTGTCCGGGAGACTAACTCCGACATTTTTTCGGGATTGAAGCAATTTCAAGGCAGCCCGCAAAAGGACGATCTGGCGGATATTATCGCATCCAGCGGGCTTCCGCTGGCGCTGCTTGCGGTCTTCCTGGCGGGGCTCGCGCTCAATCTGACTCCCTGCGTCTATCCCCTCATTCCGATTACGATCGGCTTCTTTGTGAATCAGGCTTCGTCACACGGAAAACCACGATTGAGCCGCACTTTTCTGTTGGCGGTGATGTACGTCTTTGGGATGGCCATCACCTATTCAATATTGGGGGTGGCGGCGTCGATGACCGGCGGTCTTTTTGGCGCAGCGCTCCAGAATTCTTTTGTATTGATCGCGCTTGCAAGTGTGATGGTTGCCCTCGCACTCTCCATGTTCGGAGTCTATGAGTTCCGCGTACCGCAGTTCCTGAATCGTTTCGCCAGCCAGAGCGCCCAATCCACGAGTGGAGAAGCCGGCGCCCTCGCCATGGGATTGACAATGGGAATTGTCGCAGCGCCTTGCATCGGTCCATTTGTGCTGGGGCTGTTGGTGCATGTGAGCGCAAAAGCGGATCCGCTCTACGGCTTCGTGATATTTTTCGTACTCGCGCTCGGTCTCGGGCTGCCCTATGTGTTTCTCGGAACGTTTTCGGGAGCGATCAAGGAGTTGCCGCGTTCGGGCGAATGGATGGTCGCGGTGCGCAAGGTCTTCGGAGTGATCCTGATCGGAATGGCTCTCTACTTTCTGATGCCATTAATGGGCGGAAGCGAGAACCTGGTCTTCATCATTTTCTTCGGAGCGTCGGCATTTTATTTGTTTTTTTGGGAGTCCGGCAGGACTCGGCCAAAAGCGTTTGCCTGGATCCTGCGGGCGATTGGCGTTGGCGCCGCGGCAATTGCTGTAAGCATGGCAACACCCGACAGGCCTGAAAAGACCATCTCCTGGCAGCCCTACAGTGAGGAATCCCTCGTTGCGGCGCAAAGGGAAGGACGCCCGGTTGTGATCGACGTCTTTGCGGACTGGTGTATTCCCTGCAAGGAACTGGACCATCAGACTTTCTCGGATGACGGCGTGCGGCAGGAAGCAATGCGGTTTGTCACGCTCAAGCTCAACCTGACTTTAAACGATCCGGATACGGAAGCTGGGCGCGCAAGGAAGCGCTTCGATATCCTCGGCGTTCCAACGGTGATCTTTCTCAATGCAAACGGGCAGGAGCATTCCGGCCTTCGAGTCACCGGATTTGAGGGCCCGACTCATTTCCTGAGCCGGCTGAGACAGATCCCGCTGTCCGCTTCCCGCTGAAAAGCTGGCAGTATAGACCGCCATTGCCACACGAGCAGTAGTTCATCAATAGGAAACTGCGCAGCTACTGGAACAGAAGGACAACTGATGCAATCTCCAGGATGTGGCCTTTTGAATCCCTCCGACGCTGCCGTTTTCAACGCTTCAATAAATCTTCAACTGCTGCCGGGTTTTCGATCGATGAGATGTCTCCGGGATCTTTCCCGAGGTACGCCGCACGGATGACGCGGCGCACAATTTTCGCGTTGCGCGTTTTCGGTATGCCGCTGACGAACTGCACGTCGCGCGGAGCGAACGGTTTGCCCAGAGCGCGAATAACACGATCTTTCAGTTCCTCGCGTAATGCATCGCCAGGTGAATGCCCGTCTTTCAAGACGCAGAAACAAACAAGCGCCTCACCCTTGATTTCATCCGGCACGCCAACAGCGGCTGCTTCAAGTACCGCCGGATGCGCGACGAGGATGGACTCGACTTCCGATGGCCCGAGCCGTTTGCCGGCGATTTTGATCGTGTCGTCGGAACGGCCGACGATATACCACAAGCCATCGTCGTCCACTGCGGCCCAGTCGCCATGAACCCAAACGCCGGGAAATCGGGACCAGTAGGCATCGTGATAGCGCTGCGGGTCCCGCCAGAAGCCGCGAGTCATACCAATCCATGGCTGGCGGATGACCAGTTCGCCGACCTGGCCACGGACCGAATTGCCCTTCTCATCGACAACATCAGCAGCCATTCCCGGCACCGGGCCGCTGAAGGCGCACGGCCTCAACGGCGTGAGCACGTTGCCCATCAGGATTCCCCCAGAGATCTCCGTGCCTCCGCTGTAATTGACGATTGGAAGCCTGCCGCCACCAATCACATGAAATAGCCAGAGCCATGAATCGGGATTCCACGGCTCGCCGGTGGAACCAAACTTACGCAACGAAGAGAGGTCATGCGCGTGCGCCGGTTGTTCACCGTGGCGGGCCAGTGCCCGCACCAGCGTTGGCGAAACACCAAGCGTCGTCACATGGTGCCGTTCCACCAGCGACCACAGCCGGTCTGGCAGCGGATAGTCGAGCGCCCCGTCATAGATGAGCATGGCTGCGCCAAGCAACAGCGTGCCGAACACCTGCCATGGTCCCATCATCCAACCCATGTCCGTCACCCAGAACAGTGTTTCATCCGGATGCAGATCCAATCCCATCCAGATATCCTGCGCCGCCTTCACGGGGAAACCGCAATGCGTGTGCACGGCGCCTTTCGGCCGGCCTGTAGTGCCGGAAGTATAGAGGATCATCAGGACATCTTCGGCGCTCGTGGACTCGGTCGACGCCATGTCGCTATGCTCTCGCCATGCCGGTACGATGACGTGGCGAACCGATTTCACCCTGGACGCGGCAGCATCGGCAGTCACTTTCATCGGAACAATCTGGCCGCGGCGTTCAAACTGCTTCACCGTGATGAGTGCCACCGCTTCGGCGTCGGCTAGCCGGGATGCCACCGCTTCGGCTCCAAACCCCGAAAATAACGGAAGAAAGATGGCGCCAATCTTGATAATGGCCAGCATCGCCACGACACATTCCGGAACCAACGGCATGAAGACGCCAACCACATGGCCTTTGCCGATTCCGAGCGAACGGAAGTAGTTCGCTGCCTTGTTGACTTCAGCTCGAAGCTGGGAGTATGTCATCGTGCAATTCGGCTCGGGACCCGCTTCGACTTCCCAACGCAATGCGATCCGGCTGTCTGTTGGCGTTCCGGCGTACTTGTCGAGACAGTTGTGAATGATATTGAGACGGCCATCAATGCACCATCGCGGCAACTCGATGCCGTCGGAGCTGTCCAGAAGCTTCACATACGGTTTTTCGAAGCGGATACCGAACTCACCGAGGACGGCTTCCCAGAACCACGAGATGTCCGCCGTCGAACGGCTCTGAAGTTCCGCAAGGGAATCGATTCCGTGCCGATCCATGAAACGTTTGAGATTGCTTTGGGCAACAAGCTCCGGTGTGGGATGCCACACGATCTCTCCACGGAATTCGGAAAGACCTTGAAATGTCGACATGGTCGAAGGAGTGTATCAGCAGAGGGGACGGTAGGGCATTTTACCCCTCACCCGCCGCCCCAGCCTGCTGGCTGCTGCGGCACTCTCTCCCTTCGGGAGAAGGGGACGTTCGCTAATGTGTTAGCTTGTCTGCAATGCGCAATCCCGCCATGCCATCGCTGAAGAACGAAATCCTCCGTCATATCCAGTTTGAATTGGGAAACGATCCAACCAGACCCGACAAGTTTTCCTGCTTCATGGGACTGGCCTACGCCGTTCGGGACCGTCTCATCGAGCGCTGGATCAAAACGCAGCGCGCTCTGGACGACACGCTTTCCAAGCGCGTGTACTTCCTTTCCATGGAGTACCTGCCTGGACGATTTCTCAGAAACTATCTCACCAGTATTGGGATGGAAGACGAAGCCAGAACCACGCTGACGGAAATGGGATTCGATCTCGACGAACTGGAGGAGGAAGAATGGGACACCGGTCTTGGCAACGGCGGCCTGGGTCGGCTGGCATCCTGCTACATGGATTCGATGGCGTGCATGCAACTTCCCGGTTACGGTTACGGCATCCGCTACGACTACGGCATTTTTCATCAGACGATCGAGAACGGCTACCAGAGAGAACAATGCGATAACTGGCTTCGGCGCGGGGATCCCTGGGAAATTCCTCATCGCGATCGCCTGGTACCGGTCCGATTTTATGGCCGTTCAGAAGTTTTCACGGATGGCGAGGGCAATCTGCGGCGCCGGTGGGTGGACGGAGAAGTTGTTCTGGCCATGGCTTGCGACATCCTGATCCCCGGCTATGGAAGTGAATTTGTCACGAACATGAGGCTCTGGGCGGCTCAGTCCACCAGCGAACTCAATCTGGAACACTTTGGCCACGGAGATTACGCCCGCGCCGTCGAAGCCAAAGTAATGAGCGAAAACATTTCCAAAGTTCTCTATCCCAGCGATGAGGTCGAATCCGGGAAGGAGCTCCGCCTCAAGCAACAATATTTCCTGGTTGCGGCGACACTGCACGACATCCTTCGTCAGTACAAAACCCAGAACCAATCCTTTGATGATTTTCCCAACTCCGTGGCCATCCAGTTGAACGACACGCATCCATCCATTGCCGTCCCCGAACTCATGCGTCTCCTCGTGGACGAAGAATCGCTGGAATGGTCCGAGGCCTGGAGCATCTGCCAGAGAACGTTTGCCTATACCAACCACACCGTCCTTCCGGAAGCATTGGAAACCTGGCCGGTGGATTCGATCGCCCGGCTTCTGCCACGCCACCTGGAAATCATTTATGAGATGAATCGCCGCTTCCTTGACGCCGTGAACAAGAGCCATCCGAACGATCCGGCTCTGCTGGAACGCATCTCTCTCATCCAGGAAGGCGGCACACGGCGCGTTCGCATGGCCCACATGGCAATTGTCGGCAGTCACTCCGTCAATGGCGTCGCCGAGCTCCACTCTTCCATTTTGAAGAACGGATTGTTCCGGGATTTCGATCGAATCTACCCGGGAAGAATCGGGAACGTCACCAACGGCATCACGCCTCGGCGATGGTTGTATCAGGCAAACCCCGAGTTGTCGCAATTGATCACGTCGGTAATCGGGCCGGAGTGGATTGGCGATCTTGCAAAACTTCAGCAGCTTTTGCCGTGCGCGGACGATGCGGAATTTCGCAGGGCATGGATGGGCGTGAAACGGGACAACAAGAAACGGCTCGCGCGCTATATCTTGCGCAAGATCGGTTTGGGCGTGAATCCGAATACGTTGTTCGACGTGCACGTCAAGCGAATGCATGAGTACAAACGCCAGCTTCTGAATATTCTGCACGTCATCACGCTGTACAACCGCATCCGGAGAAATCCCGCAGAGGATATCGTGCCGCGCACTGTCATTTTTGCCGGCAAGGCTGCGCCTTCCTATCATCAGGCGAAAAGGATCATCAAGTTGATCACTTCTGTTGCAGACGCCGTCAACAACGACGCGCAGGTTCAGGGCCGGCTTCGCGTTCTTTTCCTGCCAAACTATTGCGTATCGCAGGCGGAAAAGATCATTCCGGCTGCGGATCTGTCCGAACAGATCTCAACGGCGGGCATGGAGGCCTCGGGCACAGGGAACATGAAGATGTCGTTGAATGGCGCCCTCACCATAGGGACACTCGACGGCGCCAATGTCGAAATCATGGAAGCCGTTGGCCGCGAGAACATTTTCATCTTCGGCCTGGAAACCGAGGAAGTCGCAACGCTGCGCGCCGGCGGATACGACCCGCGGCAGTATTACCGGACCGATAACGAACTGCATGAGGCTCTGGACTGCATACGTTCCGGATTCTTCTCGCCGGAAGATCCGGGTATGTTTGCTTCGATTGTCGATGCCCTGCTGGACCACGGCGATTACTACATGGTCCTGGCGGATTACCGGCCTTTTATCACGGCGCAGGAGCAGGTGAGCCACATGTATCGCGATTCCAGCGAGTGGGCGCGGCGATCGATTTTGAATACCGCTCAAATGGGAAAGTTCTCCAGTGACCGGGCTGTGATGGAGTATGCCCGCCGAATCTGGAATGTGCAGTCTGAGGGAGCAGAAACCGTTGACAATGGATAACAATCCCCTTTCGGTATCCATCGCACGTCATCCCGTTTTCGACGACAAAAGACGGCTGTGGGGTTACGAGCTTTTCTGTGTCGGACAGACCGCATCGCCACGATCAGGCAATACTGAGGAAACCAACGTCGCCATCAGCGTCGAATCCAGCGCCTACGTTTGCCTTCAGCAAGTGACGGAAAGCGGAAGGAAAATCATCGTGGATTTCACCGAAAAGAACATCCTCGAAAATCTTCCGTATGCGCTGCCGCCGTTGCTTGCGGCGGTCAAGGTTTCCGAACACGTTTGCCGGAAGCCGTCGGTGATGGATGTGCTGCGGGCATTGAAGGCGGATGGATATCTCATCGCCGTCGAAGGATTCTCCGGCGAGCCCAATTACGCGCCCCTCTATCAGCTGGCCGACGTGATTGGGATGGACGTCAGCAAAATGCGAAAAGAAGACCTCGATACGGCCGTGGCGCCGGCCGCCGAGTACAAAGCCATGCTGCTCGCATTGCTGGTTCAGAGCCAGACACAGTTCAAGCTCTGCCAGGAATCCGGATTCCATTTGTTTCACGGGCCGTTCTTCAAATCACCGGACCAAATCACCATCCGGAAGCTGTCCTCGAATGAGGCTCTGCGATTCAAGCTTCTGCAGATGATGGAAGAGGAAGAACCCAATGTCGCGCTGTTTGCGAAAACCCTCAAAGCCGATGCGACCATCAGCCTTCGCTTGCTTGCGTACTTGAATTCGGCTGCTTTTCATCTCACCCAGAAAGTGAAGTCGATCCAGCAGGCGATCGCTCTGCTGGGATGGCGTAACGCGAAGAACTGGCTGCGCGTGATTCTGATGGCAGACATGAGCCAGAACAAAGCGGCTCATGAACTGGTGCTGCTCTCCGCTCAGCGTGGAATGTTTCTGGAACTTGTGGCCCGCGACCATGACTTCTGGGGCTTCGATCCGGAAAGCATGCATCTGCTTGGGATATTTTCTCTGCTGGATGCGTTGCTGAGTGTTCCCATGACCGAAGTCGTGACCAATCTTCCCCTCGATCAAAAAATGAAAGAGGCCTTGTGCCGGGAGCCGAACAATGAATACCTTCCGCTGCTGCGCCTGGCTCAATGCCTTGAAGAAGCCCGCTGGTCCGACAGCGAAGGAATGATTCGGCAACTCAATCTTGACGGCGAAAAAGTCCGGACGGCGTTTAAGACGTCTGTGACCTGGGCCATCGAGCTCGAGGTGAATTCCGCACATCCCTGATCAGCCGCGATTCCGGACGCCATATTTGTATTGGCATGCCGAAAAATGGATACAGATTTGTTTCAGTGATGGCGCGAAGCGCATCCGAATGGCTGTAGGCGCGGTCTATGACCGCGCACAATCCTTCGATTGAATGTGTTCTTGACGATAGAGCGAGCGCGGTCACAGACCGCGCCTACAGCTATTCGGTTCCCTTCGGTCGCGTCCCCGGACATGCTGTAGATCCTGGCAATCTATTTTCGTTCTGGATCTACGCACAAATCCAAAGTCGTAATACAACTCTGTAGGGAGTTTTTCGAATTTTCCTACATGAATGTACGCGGTTCGCCGATCTTCCGCTGCCATTCCAGCGCAGCATTTTCCCGTAATCACTTTGTGCTCATCCACATCACTCCTCTCGGGCACCTTCAATCGTCGATGGCCACTGTCTTGCTATGACGAGCGCATGGAAAGAGAAAGGAGGGACGGTTTGAGACGCATCATTTACAGAATTGGAGAAGGAGTTCTTGTGATCGCCCTGTTCACAGCTGCTCTCAGCGCACAGACTCCATCGGCCCCAGCTCCTGCAAAACCAGCGGCAGCAGCACCAATGAAGTTAGTGACCGATGGATTCAACCGGAGCCTGCCGAAGTGGCTGCACTTCAATGGCGAGTACCGGTCGCGTTTCGAAGGCCTGGAAGGACTTGCGTTCAAGCCCACGAACAGCGATGCCTTTCTGCTAAGCCGCGTGCGGCTGAATATGAAAGTGAGTCCGACATCATGGATGCGATTCCAGGTTCAGGCACAGGATGCTCAGGTGATGGGACGCAATGCCAAGCCCGACGGACCGCCTTACGAAGACACGTTCGACCTGCGCCAGGGCTACATGGAAATCGGCAGTTCCGATAAACCCACATTCACGCTGCGCGTCGGTCGTCAGGAATTGTTCTTCGGAGAAATGCGCCTGGTCGGACATCTCAACTGGACCAATACCGCACGATCGTTCGACGCGGCGCGCGTCACGATCAAGTATGGAAACTACAAGGTCGATGCATTCGCGTCTTCGGTTGTGAACCTCCGCGAAGCACGATTCGACAAGAGTTCCGGCGGTAACGATCTTCATGGGGCTTACGGCTCGATCGAAAAGCTGATACCGAAAGCCACGATCGAACCTTACGTATTCTGGCGCATCGGCCGCGGCACGAAAACCGAGGGCGGCGCGCCAGGGGTACTCAACCGTAAGGTATACGGCGGACGCATTGTCGGCAAACTTCCAGCACATCTGGATTACGGCGCAGAAATGGTCGATCAACAAGGCTCTGTTGGAGCCGATACGATTTCCGCATGGGCCGGTCATTGGGTGATGGGATATACGCTGCCGAAAATTAAGAAGACCACGCGTTTGATTGCCGAATACAACTACGCCTCCGGCGATAAGACGGCAGGAGACGGAAGGCAGCAGACGTTCGATCAACTCTACCCTACCGGACATGACAAGCTCGGGCTCGCCGATCAGGTTGGCTGGAAGAACATCCATGATGTTCGGTCCGGAGTGGAATTCAAGGCGACAAAGAAGCTCTCCATGAATGGCAACTATCACTCGTGGTGGCTCGCCAGCCGTACCGATGCTCTGTACAACGCCGCCGGCGCCGTGCTTGTCAAAGTCGGCAGCGGAGCCTCCGGGCGATTCGTCGGACAGGAAGCGGATATCCAGGCGGCCTATGCGCTGCGCCCGGAACTCTCCCTTGCCGGAGGCTATGCCAATGTTTTTCCCGGAACGTTTTTGAAGAACGCGACACCGGGAAAGCCTTATCGCTTCTCATTTGCGATGGCGACGTATTCATTCTGATCCCATCGATTACAGGGGGCATTATTCCATGACACAGACTCGACGCCGATTTCTCAAGACCGCGACGACTTCCGTGGCAGCCGGCCTTCTGGCCGGAGTGCCGAAAGGCTGGGCCGGCGGCGCCTTTGCCGATGATTCGCCGGAAACTCCCAATGTCCGCTTTGGCATTATTGCGCTGACCGACTGCTCGTCGATCGTTATGGCGCACGAGCTGGGCTACTTCAAACAGTTCGGCATTCAATCGGTCATCTCCAAGGAAGCATCGTGGGCCGTCATTCGCGACAAGATGAATCTCGGCGAGAATCAGGCCACGCACATGCTCATCGGAATGCCATTCGCGTCGACGATGGGATTGCTGGGTTCTCCTGTGAAGCCGATGGTGATTCCCTGGCTGCTGAATCGAAATGGACAGGCAATCACGCTGAACAACAAATTGAAGACAGCCGGCGTCAAGACGGCAAAGGACATCAAGCCGCTCGCGGACAAGGCCAAGGCCGCAGGCGATCCGCTGAGCTTTGCGATGACATTTCCGCCGGGCACGCATGCCATGTGGATGCGCTACTGGCTGGCGTCCGGCGGCGTCAACCCCGACAAGGACGTCTCCCTCATTACGATTCCCCCGCCGCAGATGGTTCAGAACATGAAGGTCGACAAGATGGACGGCTATTGCGTCGGAGAACCTTGGAACGCGCGCGCCATCGCCGACAAGATTGGATTTACCGTCATCACAACGCAGCAGATGTGGAAGGATCATCCGGAAAAAGTGTGTGCATTCACCGAAGAGTTCGCCGCAAAGAATCCCAAAACTGTAAAGGCAATCCTGAAAGGATTGCAGCTCTCCAGCGTCTATCTCGACAAGCTCGAGAATCGCAAACACGCGGCCGACGTGGTTGGGCAGACGACCTATATCAATTGTCCGCCGGAGATCATTCTGCCCCGCCTGATGGGCGAATACGACTACGGCGACGGGAAGATCGAAAAGGATCCGAACTACATGATCTTCAATCAGCGGGATGCGAATTATCCGTTGAAGACCTTCGGCTACTGGTGGCTCAGCCAGTTCCGGCGCTGGGGAATGGTGCCGTCGGCGACGGACTATGCGGGAATTGTGAAAAAGGTGATGCGCCAGGATATCTATCTCGATGCGATGAAAGACATGGGCGTCACGCCGAAAGCTCAGGATATGCAACCCGTGAAGTTTTTCGACGGCACGTTCAATCCCAACGAAGCCGAGAAGTATGCGCTCTCGTTCCCGATTCACAGCAGAGCGTCGTAGGGATGCCGCGACCGACAGCGAGTTTTGCCACGCGGTTTCCCGTTTGTCTGTAGGCGCGGGCGGACCGCGCGCGATCCGGAAGTTAGTGGACGGCTGAATTCAGAAATCGTGCGCGGTCATAGACCGCGCCTACAGTGCGGACCCAGGTTTAAACGGAAAGGATCGACACTGATGAAGGACCGGATGGCGCGTATTTTTCTCCCGTTGATCGGAGTCCTGTTTGTCCTCGGTGTGTGGGCAGTCATGAGCACGACAGTGCCGGATCTGCCCTCACCCCTGAAGACGTGGCAGGACAGCCGGATTTATGTGATGCAGCCGTTCGTCAAACGCGGCGAGATGGATCAGGGAATCGCGTTGCTCGCATATCAGAGCCTGTTCCGTGTCGCGAAGGGATTCCTTCTCGGCGCTCTGATGGCAACGCCGCTGGGATTTATTCTGGGTCTCTCAAAGGCATTTAACCGGATGTTCGATCCGGTAATCCAGGTGCTGCGTCCGATCTCCCCCCTGGCCTGGCTGCCGCTGGGTCTGATCGTGTTTCAGAAATCGGAGCCGGCGGCACTGTTCACCATCGCGCTCTGTTCGATGTGGCCAACGGTTATCAATACGATGGCCGGCGTAAAGGCCATTCCACAGGAGTATTGGAATGTCGCAAAAGTTCTGAGGCTTACCGGGTTTCAGACTTTCACCAAGGTGCTGCTTCCAGCCACGCTCCCGCACATGTTCACCGGATATCGATTGAGCCTCGGGATTGCCTGGCTGGTGATTGTCGCCAGCGAAATGCTCACCGGCACTCCCGGCATCGGAGGCTTTCTGTGGCAGGAGTACAACAGCCTGATTTACGCGCATATTCTTTTGTGCATCCTGACGATCGGCATCGTCGGGTTCCTGCTGGATCGCATGATGGGTTTTGTGGAAGTTCGTCTTCGTTCGGTCTAGACCATGCAAAGGGGGATCATCGATTGGCATTCGTGGAAGTTCGGAATGTCTCAAAATCATTTGCGTCGGCGAAAGGCCCGCGCGACGTATTGAGTGGCATCCATTTTTCGGTGGAGGAAGGAGAGTTTGTTTCGATTGTCGGTTGCATGGGTGCGGGCAAATCCACATTCATGAGCATCCTGTCCGGGTTGTTGAAGGCGGACACCGGCTCCGTGACCATCGGCGGGGAAAACGTGACGGGCATCCATCCGCGCGCATCGGTGG
>Ga0134122_10001036_pt1 | contig 19879 bp, 16 predicted proteins | sample KB302_FD_96461 | JGI IMG/M metagenome (GOLD analysis project Ga0134122, IMG submission 96461) | Terrestrial soil microbial communities without Nitrogen fertilizer from Kellogg Biological Station, Michigan, USA - KB3-0-2 | ecosystem: Environmental > Terrestrial > Soil > Unclassified ... | reverse complement strand
CGAGCTGAACCTTGCCGACGCCGCTCACGCCTGTGGCGTCGCTACGTGACGTCATGTTGACGCCGTGGTTGCTGTCTTCCAAACGGCAAACGCCGCAGCCGCCGTTCTCCCAATTCGCGCCGCGATTGTTACAGCAGACTTCGCGATCGCTAGCGACTTCGGGAACGGCGTAGCCGATCCATTGGGGTTGCGCGGATTGCTCCGCGATTTTCTTGACTTCAGCAACAATTGGCGCGCTGACCGCGCGTTGCTCGACTCGCGCATTCTCGACGTGAGGCATCCCGGCCGAATCAGCCTGCGCGAGCAGGACAGGTGTGACCCAGAGTGCCAGAATCGCAGCTAGGCCGAAGCGCATCGTCGCTGCAAGAATCGTCTTTGAAGTCATCATGTCGCTCTCCATCCTCTGCCAGTCACTGCCCACGTGGCCCGCGAGACCGCTCGTTGCCATTTCGGAGCGGCCAATCCACGATCTATTTGTTCAGAATCTCCATGAGGTACTCGGTGCCTTCTTTCGAATGCATCAACGAAAGCTTGGACACCGCCGTTTTCTTCAACTCTGGGTCCTTTTCCGCTCGAGCAATGGCCACCAGCGCCGACGCATTCCCTTGAAGGAAATATGCGTTCAGCACTTCTTCGCGCAATTCCCGATCGGTTTCCTTGGCGTAAATCGTTTTCAGCGCCTGCGCGGAATCCGCCGAGTTGATCAGACCCAAGTTCCGGATCGCGGCGCGACGCAACTCGGGATCTTTTTCGCCGCTGGCGACTTCCACAATCTTCTTGGAATCGCCGGCCAGGAAAAACGCCTGCAAGATTTCTCGTTTCAACTCCATCGAGGTTTCTTTCTGATAGAGCTGCTGCAATTCATCGATGCCGTGCACCAAGCCTAGCTGCCGGATGGCTTCGCGGCGCACGCCGTCGTCTTTCTCGCTCTTGGCCGCCGCAAACAAGTCCTCTTTGTCGCCCGCGATCATGTAGCTGCGGAGAATCGCGCGCTTGACGCCTTCATCGCCGCTCTTGGCATAGACCTCGGCCAGCGTCTTGTGCGCTTCGCTCCCGCCAAACATGCCGAGGTATTCCACCGCTTTGCGTTGCAACTCCGGATTGGATTGCCCGCTGGCGATGCGCCCCAGAATTTGCCGCGCTTCGGGTTTTCCGCTTTGCGCAATCACGAACAGCGCTTTAGATTTTTCTCGTGGCGTGCCCGTGCCGTTAAGCACTTTCTCCAACAACGGCAGCGCTCGATCGGGATCGCTGTTCATCAATCCCTGAATCGCCAGCATTTTAAGATCGTCATCGCTCTGCGCATCGGGATGCGGGCTTTGGCCAGTGCGCTGGCGCACTTCGATTTCCAGCGCGGAGGCGTCGCGCTGCCAGCGGCTCTGCGGAAAGCGATGTTTCAGATCGGCGATCGTTGCCAGCGCCGAATCTCGTTTGCCCAGCCGATTTTCGGCATAGGCTTTCCAGTACAGCGCCGCATCGGTTTCCTTGCCGTTGCTCTTTGCCAGCTCCGCGAACTTTTGCGCCGCGCGATCGTAGCGCTCCTCATCCAGAGCTTCGCGGCCTTCGTCATACAATTCGGACAATCGGTCCAGCCGCTCCTGTTCCCGGTCTTTGCGTTCCTGCTCGCGATCGCGGGCTTCCTGTTCGCGGTCGCGTTTCTCCTGGGCGCGATCCTTCTCCTCCTGCGCGCGATCCCGAGCTTCCTGCGCACTGTCGTCGTCTTGCTGCATCGCCGCGAAGAGGCCGCCCATGGAACGGGCCGAGCGCGAATAGCTCACCGCCGGTGCCGCTAACGCTGCAGCGAACACAACACACGCTGCGATCCGAAATCCTGCGCCCTTGTAGCGAGAAGCCTTCCCGGCTCCTCGCACGATTTCCCCTTGCTCTCTCTCCACAACACTCATGTCTTGTTCCTTTCAGTCTTCGTCGCTCGGCTCTCTCCCAGCGGCGGTTGAGCAGACTCCCCTCGGTGCTGCAGCTCCTGACCCACCACACGAACCTTAAACAAGATCCCTTTTGCCGCAATCCGCTCGCGAATCGTTTCCAACTGCGCCGCAGAAACCTGCTGCGGACTATGCGCGACATCCAGCAGCACGCGTTCGAGCTCATCGAGTACGGCAGCCAGCGCCGTGTCGCCCTGCTCCATCGCTGTTTGCCGGTACAAGCGATTCTCTTCCAGCAAATCCTCCGCGCGCCGCTGCTCGGACGCGATGTTCACCTGCTTGGCACCCGATCTGTCTGCGGGCTCGGCATTCGCCAATTCCACCAGCACCATTTCGGAGCGGCCGAGATGTTCGCCAACAGCCATGATCAGGACGCGCTCCCGAACGTTGGCGGCATCCGCGACCGTCTTGGTCGGTCCTACGCGGCGGCCCGCCAAGAACGCCACAATTACCAGCGCTGCCACCGCTGCGAATGTCGCCAAACGCCGCGGCTCGAACAACCCGGACCAGCCCGAGACTCTACCCGCCGCTTGCTTGCTTAGCCCGAATTCCCACCAGCGGCGACGCTTTTCCGACAGCCGCGGCGCAATCTGCTTCCACACACGCTGGCCATAGTCCTCCCCTGGATCGGGCACCGACATGGTGTCCAACGCCGCCAGCACCGCGTCGATACGATCAAGCTCGGCTTTACACTCCGGGCATTCCTTCAGGTGCACAGCGATGGCCTCGCGCTGCAGCGCATCACCATCGCCGCCCGTCAGCTTGCCGTCGTGATACGCGATCAACTCTTCCTCATCCGGATGTTTCATAGTTCCGTTCCCATTGCTCGAGCCTGGCCGCGTTGTTCCACAAACGGCCCGAGCGCCTGCCGTAGTTTCTGCACCGCCCGAAACACGGTGTTTTTTGCCGCGCTGGAGCTCGACTCCAGAGCCGCCGCGATCTCCTCGATCCCGGATCCGCCCCAATGCCGCATTACAAACGCCGTGCGCTCCGCGGGGGTCAACTCGATCAAGGCGCGCCGTATGTGCACTGCGAGCTGCGCGCTTTGCGCCAGACGTTCCGGCGAAGGCGCAGCATCCGGCACCATGTTCATGAGATCCAACTCAGCCGCGCCTTCTTCCCCGCCCCGTGCGGCAGCCGGCGCGCGCTGTGAATCCTCGGTCTTGCGCTGGCGCATGCGATCGATCGCATAATTAGCGGCGATGCGATAGACCCAGGTCCCGAAATTGGCTTTTTCCGCAAATTGCTCGAGCTTCTGGTATGCGCGCAGAAAAGCCTCCTGCACCACTTCTTCGGCATCGTGCTGGTTTCCGGTCATGCGATAGGCGAGCCGGAAAACGCTCTGGCTGTGGCGTTCCACCAGCACGCGAAAGGCATCGCGATCGCCTGCGAGCGTCCGCTCGATGGCGATGGCGTCGCTATCCCCGATGACCTCGACGCTCTGCCTCATCCGGTTCATTAGACAGGTTTTCCGCCTTGCGGTTAGGTTGTCGCAAGTGCGTGTTTCGGAAGGGTACTATGCGGGCGCGACGTTGCCTGCCGACACCGCCCGTGGCTACGTTGTGCCATCCGATCGAAAAACCCTCATCCCCTGAAGGGGTGAGCGACAGGGCCTGCAGGCTGACACTTTCGCGTTTTCGCCCATGATTCGCCTTGCATCTCCCCGCCCAGGCCAACTAACCTTAATCCTCTTTGCGCACGTGCCTTAACGCACCTCCAGAAGGAGCTAACCCGTGGCCACTTCAGTCTGGAAGGGTTACCTGACGTTTGGCTTGATCTCCATTCCCATCCGCCTGTTCTCCGCGGCGCGCACCGAACGCATCGGCCTGAACCAGCTGCACAGCGTATGCAAAACCCGCATCCGCATGCCGCTGTTCTGCCCGCACTGCGAACGCCAGGTGCCGCGCAACGAAATCGTGAAGGGCTACGAATACGAGAAAGACCAATATGTGCTCTTCGACGAGGAAGAGCTGGACAAGATCGAGCCGGAATCCGCCCGCAGCATGGAAATCCTGGAATTTGTCAAAGTGCACGAGATCGATCCGCTGTACTACGACGCGTCGTACTACGTCACGCCCGAAGACGAAGGCAAGAAGGCCTACCAGCTGCTGCTCAATGCTATGGAAAGCTCAGGCTACGCCGCCATCGCCAAGCTGACCATGCACCAGCGCGAACACATCGTGGTGGTGCGCCCGCGCGCCAAGGGCATGACCCTGCACACCATGTTCTATACCAACGAAATCCGCGAAGTCGCCGAGTATGGCCGGACCGACTCGGCCGCTCAGCCCAAGGATGCCGAGAAAAAGCTCGCCGCGCAGCTGATCGAAAGCCTGGCCGCTCCCTTTGAGCCAGACAAGTACAAAGACAATTACATGGAAAGCATGAAAAACATGATCGAGGCCAAGCGTGAGGGCCACGAAATCGCCGAGGTCACCCATCCCAAGCTCGCACCCGTGATAGATTTGATGGACGCGCTGAAGAAAAGCATCGCCGAAAAACAGCCGGGCGCGAAGAAGCCTCCGGTCCGGGCCGTTCAGGCCGCGGCAGCGGCGCAGGCGCCAGAGAAAAAGAGAGCAGGCAAGAAATAGCAGGCAAGTCGTAAATGGGCACAACCGAGCGATTCACGCGGCGCGAATTCCTGCGCATCCTGGACGTCACGGACAAGCAGCTCACTTACTGGGAAAAACTTCGGCTGATTTCTCCGCGACGCCGCGGCAGCGACAAATCCTACGATTTCCGCGACCTCATCAGCCTGCGTACCGCCAAGCAGTTGATCGAAACCGGGGTCTCCGCCAGCCGGCTTCGCCGTTCTTTGGCGGCCCTTAACCACCAGCTGTCCGAAGTTCAGGCGCCGCTGAATCAGCTCCGCATCCTATCCAACGGCCGCGACGTGATCGTCGAGCGCGACGGCGCCCGCCTGGAACCCATTTCCGGCCAGTTCGTCCTCAATTTTGACACGCGTGAACTCAGCGCCAAGGTCCGAGTCATGCCCGAACGCAACGCTGAAGACTGGTTCGCGCTGGCCCTGCAATACGAGTCGGATCCCGATTCCCGCCTGCAGGCTATCGAAGCCTATCAACGAGTGCTGAAGACGAATCCTCACCATATGGATGCCCTCATCAACACCGGCATGCTCTTTTACGAACAAGGCGAGCTCGAATCCGCTGCTGGTTCGTTCCTCCGCGCCGTGGCCGTTGACCAAGACAATGCCGTCGCCCATTTCAACCTTGGCAGCGTCCTTGAGGAGCTCGGCCAGTTGGAGACCTCACGGAAACATCTGCGTATCGCCGTGCGTCTCGATCCCAGCCATGCCGACGCCCACTACAACCTCGCCTTCGTCTGCGATCGCCTCGGCGCGCCCTCGGAAGCCCGCCAGCATTGGCAGACTTACATCAAGCTCGATCCTGCTAGCCCATGGTGCACATACGCCCGCCAACGCCTGGCGGTTTCCAAACCGTAAACTGCTCGCCGTAACTGCCACCTAAGCTAAATTGATGGTGGGTTCAAAGTAGACGCCGCAAGACCCCGCATAGGCGGAGACTCGCGCAACAAGCATGGTCGAGGGGGGAAGCTACTTTTTGGCAGCGCCCGCTTTGGCAGCGGCATCGGCGTACTTCTTGGTAAAGCGCTCGACACGGCCCGCGGTGTCGATCAGCTTCTGCTTGCCGGTGAAGAAGGGATGGCAATTCGAGCAGATTTCGACGCGCAGCATGTCGCCTTTGATGGTGGAACGCGTGGGGAAGGTGTTGCCGCAGGCGCAGTGCACGGTTACGGCGTGATAGTCGGGATGAATACCGGGTTTCATGGTGAGGCTCCTATGTCGCGTCCGGTCTGCACGGCTCCCAAGTGAGGGGAATACAGCCGCGTCGCTAGGTCGCGAGCAATTCTCTATTGTACCGAAAATGCTAAATTCGTCCAAATTTCCCATGGAACTTCGAATCCGCCGGGTCGCGCCCCGATGCGTTCGGTCCTCATGCCCCTGGTCCCCAGCGTTGGACACAGGCAAAAGTGTCTGTGCTACTCGAATTTCCAGCGAGTGGCGGATTGCACGAAATTTTCGGCGTGCTCGTCCTGGCCGAAGGCGACTTGCGGGGTGACGCGGTAGACGGCGCCGCCGCTGGATTCGAGTAGCGGCAGGATTTCCCCGCCGTACTTTTTGTCGTAGGGAACGGCAAGCTGTTTCCAGATGTTGCGATCGCTAATTTCTTCGGTTGTGCCTTCAACGATTACGGCTTCATCGGCTTTTTCCGTGCCGATGACGCAGCGCGAATTGGCAGCGATGTTCTTGGCTTTGCGAGTGCGCGATCCGGTGCTGAACCAGAAGGCGTCTTTCCACCAAATGCCCCAGATGACCATGAGGTGCGGGCGGTCCGGGCCAGAGGTGGAGATCCAATAGTTATGGGATTTTTCGAGGCGCTCGAGAGCCCAGTTCCACGGCTTTAGGCCGGTGGTGGCGTCGGGAGTATTGGAGAGCGCGTCGGGCCAGTGCGGGCGGCTTGCGATCGGTTCGGTCATGGAGCCTCGGTGAAAAAGCCAAGTCTTCCGACGATTTTAGCCAAAGCATGCGGGTATCGCGACAGGGAAAAATGCGAGGCTGCTGGCGTTTTCTCTTGAGGGCAAAGCGGACATCGCGTAGGTTCGCTGCATGTTAGTCGACGTCGTCGAGTCGCTGCCGGAACCCGAACAGAGTGGTACGAATGTAGCGGACGATGCCGGAATCGAGCGGGCGCTGTGCAGTTTTGCGGCAGCGATCGATAGCGACGATTCGCTGTTTCAGTACGAGACCGTGACGCCCCGCATCACCGGCGATGTTTTATGCAACGCCGACTTTGTGCTGCGTTTTCGACAAAGCGCACTGGCCGGCAATCGCGGCCTGCATTTGGCCATGGTGCAAAAACTGGTCGAGTTGCTGCGGAGCGCCGGGTCGGCGGAGACCTTGGCCTCGCGCATCTGCCTGGCGAAACAGGCTGGGGGAACCGCGTTACGCTTGAGACTGGAAGCGCGAGGAACGGGCGGCGATCAAGCGAGATTGCGCTGGGGCCTGGGACTAGCACACGTGCAACAAGCGCTGCTGTTCACGTCGAGGTACTTGCGCCAGCAGTTGGGGCCGAGCGGAGAGTAGCCTAAGCTGGCGGGCGTGAGCTTTCAGTGAGTGGCGTGGCACTGAGGCGCCGCCACATAACCCAAGGAAAAGTCAGGATACGAAGGCGCAACCTACGCGATAAGTGCCTTGCTTGGTTTGCTGCGACCAAACCGGCTTGAGGCTGACGCGCACCGGCGGAAGAATGGGCACGTGCAGGACGGCCAGGACGTTTTCGGGTAGTTCCTCGGGGGCATCCATCTCGATGGCGACGCCGCCGAAACCCAGATCGACAACGCGCGCGCGTCGAGTGGTGTGCTCTCCGAGCATGGCATAGGCATTGGTGCCGGTCATCGAAACCCGCTCAGCCTTGCGCTGCATGGCGTAAACACGAGGGGTGGAGGGGGCAGCCGGCGCGTGATTGATGGAGATTGCCGGGACGCCAGCTTCGGCCACCGGGGGCTCCGGGCGCTCGAAGCGCTTGGACTCGATCGAGATCGGAGGCCTTGACGGCGTTGCGGGCTGTGCTGGTGCCGCGGCTGGGGCGGCCGGGGCTGGAGCCTGCGCTGGCGCCGGGGGCGGCGCCACCGTCGGGCTGGGTTGCGGCGCCCGAGTTGCGTTAGCCACCGGGGACGGCGGCGCGACCGAGGCCGCGAGTTTCGTGGGGCCGGCAGCCGGCGGAGCCGATTCGGCCCGCGGCTCGGCTTCGCCAACCTTGCGATGGTTGGCGTGCTTCAGGCGATAAAGCCGTTCGTCGGCTATGCGGATCAGTTGGTCGGCCTGCTCGCCGTCGTGCGGGAAAATCGCGATGCCATGATCCATGTTGACGCTCACGCTGAGCGGCAGGGCGTGCAGAACTTCGGCGAAAACAGTTTCGACGCGACGGCTCAGGGCCAGGGCCTGGTCAGCGTCGGTCTGCGGCAATAGCAATGCGAATTCATCCCCGCCGATGCGGAACGCGGAGTCGGAAGTACGCAGCGCCTTCTTGAGCGTGGTAGCGGCGGCGCGCAATACATCATCGCCGCGTGGATGGCCGTGCTTGTCGTTGACTTCCTTGAACCGATGCAGATCCAGAATCACGAGGCCCAGTTGCGAGCCGTAGCGGCGCGTTCGGTTCAGCTCTTTCTCAAAGGTCTCGCTGAAGAGGCGCCGATTGTAGAGCCCGGTCAGAGGATCAGTAACCGCATTGAGCTGCAGGGTTTTCAGCTCGTCGTATTCCAGGATGATCGGCATTTGGAATAGATTCGCGGATGTTAACACATCCATCAGCGCAGTTTTCAGGGCGATTTGCCGTCCGAGGTTGTCGTTGAGCTCGCGGCGGCGCGTGAGTATTTCATCCCACAACTGAACGCACTGCGCTTCCCTCAAATCGAGGTGGGTGATCGCGCGAATATAGCGCTGCAGGAACTGGCCGCGCGCAGAGATCTCTAGACCATCGAGAGTGTCTGCCAACAGCTCGAGATACGAGTCTTCAATCGGCAAACGAGGGGGCGTTGTGCCGCCAGGGCTCGGCATACGAGATAGACACCTAAACTCTGCCTATCCCCGCGGGGTTGGGGAAAGAACGTGGAGCTTTCTGCGTGTGAGGAAAGCAACTGGGAGTCCATCTCATTTTGACTTCCCAAGAACGCCCTGAGTATTGCCGATGCGCCCGCATCGATTCATCCTATTGAAACAGAATGAGATATCTAGCTAGATGGAAACCGCCCAGGGCTACGCGATCACCTTAGGTAACGTGAAGCTCACCTGGCTTCACGTCAACTAGACGGAAAACGGCACAAATTTACTCAAGTGGCCTGAGAAATTCCAACCCGAATAGCCGCATGTCCCCGGCGGCTTCCTGCCTCAGTACTCTAGCCGCGATAGGAGGCGTTTCGTTGGGCACGAAGCTCGACGAGGCCGGCGATGGTGCTGGCACCGTGAGATAGACGATCTGATCGGTACGCAGGATGTGCGCCGAGGTAATACATGCGCCTGTCGAACCAATGTTCAGGGTCTTGGTCAGCTCGATGAACTCGACACCTGAACTGTCAGAGCCACGCAGGAACACGGGCACTTGCAGCCGTATCCGGGGTATCTTTCGGCGTTGCAGCTGATCCAATTGCGGACCTTCCTGGAAACTCTCTGTTTTCACTCGGCGGCACCCAGTACCTTCGAACTAGTACGCAGATGAGCAGATTCAATGCCAGATTTCCACGACGCCTGCCATAGGTAAACTACCCATAATCAATGAATTAAAACGATGCACTGGCAGGCGAGGTGTAATTGTTTGCAGGGTAGCGACCTGGAAGGAAAGTTCATTTCCTGAATTGTGCAAATGGCACGCTTTTACCATTGACAGTCCCTATAGAGCCTTGCGACGATGGCCACCACGAAATAGGGAAAACATTTTCCCTTTCCGTTAGGTGGGTTACTCAGAATGAGCGGCAGCGTAGTTACATCACTGATGGCCGATCCCTCGGGCCCCGGCGCGGTTCAGCTAAGCTTGGTAAATCGCCTTCTGGATACGCTCGATCAGTCTTTGCTGGTGGCAGAGCGCAGCGGCCGGATCATTCTGACCAACTCCCGCGCAAAGAAGTGTTTGGAATCCATTGGGCTTGGCGAAGTCAGTGACCTCAATCTTTACGACCATATCTTGCAAGTGGAAGAAAAGCAGATATTTCGCGAGATTGAGAAGGGCGAGCAGGAAGTGAAGCTGGCCTTAGCGCGCGGCGACAAAAAAGCCACCGCCACGGTCAACTGGGTGCCGGAACCGGATTGGTTGGTCGTGCAGTTTGCGCCCGCGGCCGGCGTCCAGGCCATGCCCGATCCGGGGACGCAAATAACCGTTCAGGAACTGCTGCAGGAACGTGAGATCACCTATCGGAATTTGCTTGCGGCGTATTTGAAGTTGCAGGAAGTGAACCGCCAGAAAACGGTTTTTCTGGCATCGGCCGCTCATGAATTGAAGACGCCGCTGGCGGTCATCAAGGGCTATTACGATTTACTGCTGGCCGGATCGCTCGGCCGCTTGTCGGAAAAGCAACGAGACATCCTGGAGGAATCGAAAGAGAGTTGTGAACGGCTGGTGCGCCTGGTTTCCATGTTCCTGAACTATTCGGCGCTGGAGAGCGGAAAACTAGTTCTGCAACTTCGCGAAAATGACATGCGCGATTGCCTCGACGAACTCGCCAAGCGCTGGTCCGATGCATTTCAGCGCAAAGGTGTGCGCCTGGAGGCGACTTTCGATCCGTCGATTCCGAATTTCCGTTTCGACTATCAGAAGGTACAACAGGCGGCTGCGAATCTTTTGGACAATGCGCTCAAGCACACGCCGGGCGGCGGAAGTGTGACGCTCCGCGCCATGCCGCACTTCTGGGAGCGCCGTGTGGCGGAATCATCTCCCGCGCAGGAGCGGCGGCGTTTCCGGTTGCCGCGGCCCAACAGCGTGGAAGTTTCGGTAACCGATAGCGGTCCGGGTATCGCACCAGAGCATCATCAGGAGATTTTCGAAGACTTCGTGCGCGTGGACCGCAACACGACGGGCATGGGTCTGGGTCTGGCTATTGCCAAGCGTCTGGTGCAGGCGCATCGCGGCAAAATCTGGGTGGAGAGCGATGGCGTGGCGGGAAGCAAGTTCACCTTCTTGCTGCCCATGGATCAGATCTAAAGCGAACTTTGTTTCGAGATTTGGCAGGGCCAGAGTCACAGGCTAGCAGGCCCAAGGGAGAAGTGAGCATGGCCGTTAAAGAAAAGATCCTCGTCGTGGATGATGAGCCAAGCATCCGGAAGTACTTGCAGACGCTCCTGGAAGTTGACGGATTCGACGTAGAGACGGTGGGCTCGGGCAAGGAAGTGCTGGCCAAGGTTAGCGATGGTGAACGCCCGGACCTGATCATTTTGGACGTGCTGATGCCCGAGATGAATGGCATCGACACTCTGCGCGAACTTTTGCAGCTCGATCGCAGCCTGAACATCATCATGCTGAGTTGTTCGAACGAGGTAGGCACGGTGGTGGAAGCGATTCGCTTGGGAGCGCACGACTACCTGACCAAGCCGTTCGAGAAGAGCGACCTGGACGCGGCAATGTTAAAGTCCCGTCAGAAAAAGCACCTGACCCAGGAAAATCAAGCCTTGCGCGACTACTGCGACCAGGTCACCGAGGATCTCAGCTTCCTTGCCGCCAGTCCCCAGATGGTGCGTATTCGCCAGCAGATCTTACAAATCGCTCCCGTGGATGTCCCGGTTTTTGTTTGCGGCGAAAGCGGGGTCGGCAAGGAAGTCGTGGCGCGCATGATTCATTTGCGCTCCAAGCGGCGCAACCAGCCGTTCGTGAAAGTGAATTGTGCGGCGTTGCCTGGAGAATTGCTGGAATCCGAGCTTTTCGGCTTCGAGCAGGGCGCTTTCACCGGCGCGGTTCGTGCCAAGCCAGGAAAGTTCGAAATGGCCAATAAGGGTACTATTTTCCTCGATGAAATCGCGGAAATGAGCACCCACCTGCAGGCCAAGCTGCTTCATGTTTTGCAAGATCACCAGTATTCCCGGCTCGGCGGGCGACACCTGATCGACACCGACGTCCGCGTGCTCGCCGCCACCAACGTGGATGTGCAGGAGGCCATGAAGACCGGCCGCTTCCGCGAAGACCTGTACTATCGGCTGAACGTGCTTTCCATCCTGGTGCCGCCGCTGCGCGAACGCGCCGCCGAAATCCCGCTGCTCTTCCGTCATTTCCTCGACAAATACAGCGAAAAATTCGGGAAGCCTGCAATGGCCCCTTCCAAGCATTTGCTTGACGCTGCTGCGAACTATCCGTGGCCCGGCAACTTGCGCGAGCTGGAGAATTTCGTCAAGCGTTACGTGATTTTGGAAGACGACGAAGGTAGCTTGCGGGAATTGGTGGAAATGTCATCGGCGCGGCAACGCACCTCACCCCGGCAAGAACCGGTTATCCCGCGCGAACAGGGACTCAAGGCCTTGGTGCGCGGCTTGAAGGATGAAGCGGAGATGGAAGCGATCGCCGACGCCTTGGAAAAGACTCGCTGGTGCCGCAAGGATGCCGCCAAGATGCTGGGTATCAGTTATAAGGCGCTGCTCTACAAGATGCGTCAATTCAACCTGGACACGCCGCGAACGCGTCGCTCCGCGGCCGAAAAAGCGGCGAGCGCTGCGCCGCCCGAGGAGCCCACGCCAGTCGGTGCAGCCCGCGAAGAGTAATTCGCCTGCCCGCCAGCGGAAGGCTTGGCAGGCCCGACAGCGTGAAAGTGGCGCGCCCGGGACGTGCGCTTGGCGGTGGCCCAGTACGCAACGTTGCCGTTCTCGCAATCGCACGCGCATTTTTCCGTAGCGTGCAACAAATGTTTCCTGTATTGTCACGCGAATCGGACTCGCTAATGGCGTTTTGACGCCACGCGCGGGTTTGCTGTTCACCAGCGAAGCTAAGCGCAACGAATGGTAATGCGCTGGCGCCGCTGCCACCGTCGGAAGCATTCGATCAAGCGAGGCCGGGCACGTTTGCTGGCCACACGGATTCTCCGGTGATGGAACGACTTCGGCGAAAGGGGCGTAGCCGGACCAGGATCGGCTGCGGGCAAAGTGGAGGATGGGCTTAATGACGGAACGTCGGACCGCTCGCCGCTATGACCTCTCTTTGCCCGTAATTATTCGGGTCCCAGCGGAGCGGATTGCCTTGGACTCGCAAAAGGGGAAGACAAGGGATATTTCCACGCGCGGCTTGTATTTTGTTCTGGAGCAGGATCTGGAAGCCGGCTCCGAGTTGGACATTACCCTGACTTTGCCCGCGGAAATTACTCACGGATCGGAAGTTTTTGTGCGCGCCCTGGGAAAGGTAGTTCGCGTGGAGCGCCGCATGGAAGATGGCAGCGCGCGCATGGGCGTGGCCGCGGTCATCGAACGCTACGACATTATTCGCGGTGAGAACGGCCGCGCCTAGCCGCCGAAGCTCAAGTCTCGCCGGTATAGTCTTCTTCTACTAGTACTGACCCAATCAAAGACATCGTTCCTCGAGCGGAAATCAGGCAATGGTTTGCCTGTTTGCGCAAACTTTTTCGGTAATTTGTGACAGCAAGACGAAATTCGGATCGCCGCTATAGTACCGGCCCTACTCCCTGTTGAATTCCACTAAAGCCCTACATGCCAGTAAGTTATAGGAAGGCACACAGCCCAAACAGCCGCCTTAGGCACGCCGCTGCTCTGTGCTTCTCTTTGGCTCACGGAGTGCTTATCGTTGGCCGTCACTGTCAGTGAACCAAGGGCGGGCGAGGAAGGATTTCGGATGGCCGGGTTTGGAATGGCGAGCGCGGGGGCGGCTCCCAGAGCAGGTGTTCTGCCTCCGGAAGACATTCTTTTCGGGCGGTCGCCGGCGATGCAGCCGATCCGGCAGCTGATCGGCAAGGTTCTGGGTACGGATTTGCCGGTCCTGCTGCTCGGCGAAAACGGCACGGGCAAAGGCCTGCTGGCCCAATACATTCATTCACGATCCGTTTTATTCCCCGGCGCCTTCGTCAAAGTGAATTGCGCCGCAATTCCCGGCGCGCTTCTGGAGAGCGAACTTTTCGGTCATGAACGCGGTGCGTTTACCGATGCCCAGGCGGCCAAACCTGGACAAGTGGAACTGGCCGAGCGCGGCACTTTGTTCCTCGACGAAATCGCCGACTTGGATTTGAGTCTTCAGGCCAAAGTCCTGCAGCTCTTGCAAGACGGCCAGTTCAGCCGCATCGGCGACACCCGCGAGCGTCACGCGAACATCCGGGTCATCTGCGCCACCAACCGTCGACTGGAGCGCGAGATCGAAGCGGGACGTTTCCGGCACGACCTTCTCTACCGGATCAACGTGGTGACCATCCACTTGCCCCCGCTGCGTGAGCGCCGCGAGGATATCGGCCCGCTCGCCGAGTTCTTTCTGCACCAGCTGAACGCCCGATTCGAAAGAACCACGCGCCCGTTCCCCCCCGATATACTGAAAACGCTCGAGCAAAAAGAATGGCGCGGCAATATTCGCGAGCTGGAAAATCTGGTCGCACGTTACTCCATCCTGGGATCGCTGGACGTCCTGCAGCCTGAGGCAGGCTTGAAGAGATACTCCCCGACGCCCATGAAGATTTCCGGCGATGGCAGAATTTCGCTCAAGAATATCGCCAAGCAAGCCATCCGCGAGATGGAAAGCAACGTAATCCTGAAAGTGTTGCGCGATAACAAGTGGAATCGCCGCAAAGCGGCGCAAGCCTTGAACATCAGCTATCGCGCGCTGATTTACAAGATCCAGGAAGCCGGGCTGTCGCAGCGCAGCCGTAAAGCCAAGCTCGACGCCCCCCCGGGGCTCTGATGCTACTCAATACCTGAATGATCGACTGTTGCTGGTCCAAATTCGAAGCTGTCGCAGGAAGATTTCTGTGCATCCAACAAGCTGCGCCTGGTCAAGGACAATTGGGGCGATAAAAAGGCACACACTGTGAAACGATTTTCCTTTAAATTCGCCGCTACGCCGCCCTGCGCTCTTTGGCTTACCTGTAACCAACGTACTATGAATAGCTTAGAACCGTCCCGGCAAGTCCTGTACGCTTCGTACTATGGTATAGTACTTGCTCAACAATTACTCTTCTTTGTGTGCATAATTTAGTGCGCTGGCGGGTTTGACTGACTCGGAGGAAACAGTTTGTACACCGCGTTCTACCAGTTGAAGGAAGAGCCCTTCCGGCTGACGCCGGATCCTCGCTTCCTGCACCTCGCCGACCCTCACCGCACAGCTCTCAAAGTTTTGTTGCAGGGGGTCTTGCAGCGCAAGGGCTTCACCATCGTGGCTGGGCCGGTTGGCACCGGCAAGACCACGCTGCTACATACTGCGCTACAGATTCTGACCGAAAAATCCGAAGGCCGCGGCCGCCTGGTTTCCGCGTTCCTCGTCAACCCGACATTAACCCCTGCGGAGCTGCTCGAAGCGGTCCTGGATGAGTACGAGATCAATTGCACCGCGACCAGCAAGCCCCGCCGGCTTGCCGCTCTGCACCAGATGCTTTTTCAGACCCAGCAGCAGGGTGGCACCGCCGTCCTGCTGATCGATGAAGCGCATCTTATGACCGTCGAGTTGCTGGAAGAAATTCGCCTGCTCGGCAACACGGATACCTATCACGAAAAGTTGCTGCAGATCGTTTTGTGCGGCCAGCCGGAACTCTTCGCCGTTTTGCAGCGCCCGGAACTCCAGGCCTTGCAGCAAAGAATCGCCGGAACCTGCTTGCTGCGCCCCCTGAGCCTGCCCGAAACCCGCGCTTATATCGCCGAGCGTCTTCATGCCGCCGGCCTTCGCGGCTCCAGCCCGTTCACCGGCACCGCGGTAGAGGCAATCCACAAGCTCAGTAATGGCGTGCCGCGCCTGATCAATCTCTTGTCCGATGCCTGTCTGATGGCGGGCTTCGAATTGAAGCGCAAACAAGTCGATCAGCTGATCGTCAATCAGTCGGCCGAGGATGTTCTGGGTTTGGTGAAGCCGGCCACAATCATAGCTACGGCATCGGCCACTTCCGAGCCGGAAACGAAAGAGGTCGCGCCCACAAGTCCGGAACCGCAAGTGGAAGAGCCGGTCCTACCCGTGCCTTCATCCGCATCGATGTCTCGTCCAGCGACCTCTCCGTCGTCAGCCGAATCGTTCGGTGCCAGGCCATCCGCCAGCACGCAAACGTCTACCGCCGTTGCCGTTGCCGAGCCCGAAGAGCCGCGGCCCGCGACAAAGGCACCCGCCAAATCAGCTCGTGGCGAGCGCCCCACCAAGTCGACCTTCGATGTTCTGATCGCTGCGTTGAAGCAGAATCGCGCCGTAGCCCGCGACTAACAGCGTCCCGCACTGGATTCGTTACGGTCGCATTCAACTAACTCCCACTCGACTACAGTTGTCGTTCTGAGCCTTTCTGACGGTGACGGGCAACGCACTGCGACGAGGATCTGGCTAAAAACTTGCGACGGAATCCTGTCAGCAGGCGACGATTGAAATAATTTTCCCGCGGACTACGCAGTACTCTCGGTCGTATCCCCGACCGAAAAATACGTGCAGTCCGGATGGTGGAACACCAGCGCGCTGACGCTGGCTTCCGGATCCATCATCATGCCTTCGGTAAGCTGCACGCCGATCTCTTCCGGCCGCAGCAGCTTCCACAACGGCGCCTGATCATCCAGGTTGGGGCAAGCCGGATAGCCAAAGCTGTAGCGCTTGCCGCGGTACCGCGAAGTGAATCGCTCCGCCATTTCCATCTCCGGCGGGTCAGCAAAGCCCCAGTCCTCCCGAATTCGCCGGTGCAGCCATTCAGCGCAGCCTTCCGCTGTCTCAATCGCTAGCGCCTGCAAACCGTGGGACTTGAAATATTCCCCCGCATCTTTTGCTTTTTCCGATCGCTCGCGCACGCCTTCGCCCGCCGTGACCACAAACAGCGCCACATGATCGCGCTTGCCGTCCTTCGGCGGCAGAACGTAATCACTGAGGCACAGGAAGTCGCCGGCGCGCTGACGCTGGAAGCGGAACGTGTGCAGCGGCGTAGAACCTCCAGGCGCGAACAAGTGCAGCCCGTCCCCCGCCGGCTCGGCCTCGAAGAATTCCCACACCGCGCGAATCTTCATGAACTCGGCCGCTTCGTCCTTCACTTCTTCCATGCTGGCGAACAGTTCCATGGCCTTCGGGTCACGCTGCGCCAGCCGCTTCTCGAAATCGCCCTTGAAGCCCATGTGCCGGCCGTACAGCATGTACGGGTTCACGTACGACCACACTTCGCGCAGGTCCGGCACGATGCGCACCTTGCGGTCCAGATGCGCCACGTCGGGAATCGGCAGATCGCTGCGCACCTTGGGCGAACGCTGCGGCGCCGGCAGTGCCGTGACTCGCACCGTTGTCGAGATCGCCGGCGCACCGTTGCCCGAGATCATCGTGTGCTGGCTAAGTACCTGTTCGCGCGTGCCCGGATCCATCAATTCGTTCATCAAGCGCAATCCGGTCATTGCGTCCTTCGCGTAGCACACCGCCTTACCGTAGCTCGGCGCGATTTTCTGCTCCGTGAATTTCGCCGAAAGCGCAGCTCCACCCACCAGCAACGGGATCTCGACTCCCGCGTCCTTCAAATCGCTGGCGGTGATCACCATCTGCTGTGCGCTCTTCACCAGCAGCCCGGAAAGCCCGATCGCATCCGGCTTGTGTTCTTCGTACGCTCTGATGAGCACGTCAGGCGGCACTTTGATCCCCAGATTTACAACGTCATATCCGTTGTTCTTCAGGATGATCTCAACCAGGTTTTTCCCGATGTCGTGCACGTCGCCCTTCACGGTCGCCAGCACTACGCGCCCGCGTTTGGCCGTGTCGGCCTTCTCCATGAATTGCTCGAGATGCCCGACAGCAGTTTTCATCGCCTCTGCTGACTGCAGCACTTCCGCAACGATCAGCTCATTCGCGTTGAATAGCCGCCCGACTTCAGCCATCCCAGCCATCAGCGGCCCATTCACGATATCCAGCGGCGCCGCGCCCTCCGCGCGCTTGCGATCCAGATCCTCGATCAGCCCGTCACGCGTGCCTTGTACGATGTAGCTGGCCAGCCGTTCATCCAGCGGTAAGTCCGACGCTGACGCCTTGGTCTTCTTCGTCGCCGTGCGGAAATGTTCGGTGATTGCCGCGATATGGAACTGGTTCACCGCCGCGCGCTGCTCCTTGTTTTGCTCGCGCCAGTCCTTGGGCGCCTCACGTAGCAACGCCGCTTGCCGATGATCCGCGGGAATCTCCGTGGGCGGATAAGAAAACAGCAGATCCTCCGCCAGCTTTCGCTCCTTCTCGGGTATCGATGCGAAGCGCTCGATCTTTTCCGTATTAACGATCGCCAGATCAAGTCCGGCCTTGGTGCAGTGGTACAGAAATACCGAGTTCACCACTTCCCGCGCCGCCGCCGGCAATCCGAACGACACATTCGAAATGCCCAGAATCGTCCGCGTATCCGGCAGCACCTGCTTGATCAGCCGGATGCCCTCCATCGTTTCCACCGCGCCGCCGATGTAGTTCTCGTCGCCGGTCGCACACGGAAACACCAGCGGATCGAACACGATGTCTTGCGACGGCAGTTGATACTTCTCCGTCAGCAGCTGATAGCTGCGTTTCGCGATGGCCAATTTGCGTTCCCGCGTAAACGCCTGCGCTTGCACGGGATCCTCGTCGATGCATCCGACCACTACGGCGGCGCCAAAATCGTGCGCGATCGGCACCACGCGCTCGAATTTCTCCTCGCCATCCTCCAGGTTGATCGAATTGATGATCGCTTTGCCCTGGCAATAGGTCAGCGCCTGCGCCACCGCCATCGGATCGGTGGTGTCCACCATCACCGGCGCCTTGATCTTGCGGATCAGCTTTTCGTAAAACAGCGGAATATCCTTCTTTTCGTCGCGCTCGGTGCTCTGCAGGCACACATCCACGACCTGCGCTCCGCCACGTACCTGGCGTCGCGCAATCTCGCTGGCCTCTTCCCACTTTTCTTCCGCCACCAGGTTCTTGAACAGCCGCGACCCGATCACGTTGGTCCGCTCGCCCACCAGCAACGGCCGCGTGCTGTCTTCCGCCTCGATCGTCTCGATCCCGGAATAAATCGCGCGATGCGCCTCCGCCGGCCGAACCCGCGCCTTCTTCCCCTCCGCCATCTGCGCAATCGCGCGAATGTGCTGCTCGGTCGTCCCGCAGCATCCCCCCACCAGATTCAGCCAGCCGTGATCGACAAATTTTTCCAGCTGCGCCGCCAGCGAAGTCGGCGTCTCCAGATACTTCCCTTCCTCATCCGGCAGACCCGCGTTCGGATAACACGACACAAATTCGCCGGTAAGCTGGCTAAGCGTGCGGATATGGTCGGTCATGAACTCCGGCCCTGTGGCGCAGTTCATCCCGAAAGCCAGCGGATTGGCGTACCGCAGCGAAGCCCACATCGCCTCAATATTTTGCCCGGCGAGCATCGATCCCATCGCCTCGATCGTCACCGAGATGATCGTCGGGACCTCGACGCCGAGTTCCCGCGAAAGCTGCTGGATCGCCAGCAGCGCGGCCTTGATGTTCCGGGTATCCTGCGCGGTCTCCACTAGCAACAGGTCCGAGCCACCTTCCACAAGCCCTTTAGCCTGGATGTAGTAAGCGTCACGCAGCTCGTCAAACGTGACCCCGCCGGTCACAGTAATGGCCTTCGTCGTCGGCCCCATCGACCCGGCCACAAATCGCGGTTTCCCGGCCGTTGAAGCCTGATCCGCCGCCTGCCGCGCCAACTGTGCCGAAACTCGGTTCAGCTCCGGCGCATCTGCCGCTAAACCATACTCCGCCAACACGAGGGGTGCCCCGCCAAAGCTATTTGTTTCAACAATGTCCGCTCCGGCCTCAAAGTATTTGCGGTGGATGTCCAGCACCACGTCCGGTCGCGTGCGCACCAGGTTCTCGTTGCAGCCCTCCAGCGCGGCTCCGCCGAAGTCCTCCGCCGACAGGTTGACCTGCTGCAGCATGGTCCCCATCGCCCCGTCCAGCACGAGGATCCGTTGCGACAATAGCTCCCGGAGGGCTTTCGCCGATTCGTTCAAGTTGCGCATCTGGTGACTGTTGTCGCTCCGTTGCCGTATTGCGCTCAAGCGACTTTCAGCGGGCCCGCCGTCCTGACGTAGGCACGGCTACCACGCGTCATTTCTCTTGGTTTGCCTCTAGCCCTTATTTTACAAGCCTTTCCCGCGATTATCGAACTCCCTTCCATCCAACCCCTGCTTTTCGAGCATGAACGGCAAGTATCAGCCCACCAACGCCACAGGCTTAGTAAGGGCGCAGCAGGCTGCGCCCGGTCTCGGCAAGATCACTGCGTCTTGCCAACCCGTGCGTCTT
>Ga0134122_10001033_pt1 | contig 19893 bp, 19 predicted proteins | sample KB302_FD_96461 | JGI IMG/M metagenome (GOLD analysis project Ga0134122, IMG submission 96461) | Terrestrial soil microbial communities without Nitrogen fertilizer from Kellogg Biological Station, Michigan, USA - KB3-0-2 | ecosystem: Environmental > Terrestrial > Soil > Unclassified ... | reverse complement strand
GGCAGCTCGTCGGCGGGCAGGTGAGGCGCCTCCTCGCCGAGAATCGCCTCCACCTTCTCGGCTTTGTCTTTGCCCGCGACGAGAAAGGCGACGCTCCTCGCCGCGAGAAAAACCGGCAGCGAGAGCGTGATGCGATGGGTGGCGAGGCGCTCGACCCAGAGTGAAAAGCAGAGCCGGTCGGAGATTGAAACGGCGCCCGTGCCGGGGAAGAGAGAGGCGGTATGGCCATCGGTTCCCAAGCCCAACAGGATGAGATCGAAGCGCGGCACTTCGGCCGGGCCGATGCCGAAAAACGCCCGAAGATCGGCCTCGTAGCGCGCGGCGGCCTCGGCGGGGCCGGGCAGCTCGGTCGCGATGCGGTGGATGTTTTCGGCCGGAATCGGCGGGCGAGCGGAAGCATCGAGCAGGGCCTCGCGCACCATCCGGAAGTTGCTCTCCTCGTGATCCGGCGGCACGCACCGCTCGTCGCCCCAGAACAGATGAACGTCGGCCCAAGGCATTGCGCCCAAGAGCGGCTCTTCCGCCAGCCGGTGGTACAGATCGCGCGGCGTCGAGCCTCCCGCGAGGGCCAAGGTGAAGCGACCGCGGGCGGCGACCGCGCGCGCCGCGGAACGCGCGAGATGCTCGGCGGCGGTGCGGGCCAGCTCCTCCCGATCGGCCGCGATCATCACCCTTGTCGCGCCGCGCTCGCCCACCTTCGTCAGCTCTTCCATGATCCACCCACACCCGTAGGGGCGGCCCCCCGTGGCCGCCCTGGGTTTGCGGCGCGCGCCCGTTTCGTTCGCGCGGATCGATGGGCGGCCACGGGGGGCCGCCCCTACATTACGTTTGCGTCTCCTACGTCCGCCACTTCCTTCCGTCGCGCTCGATCAGATCGTTCGCGTCTTTCGGTCCCCACGATCCGGAGTCGTAGTTCGGGAAGCTGCGCGGCGACAGCGCGCCCCAGACGTCGAGGATCGGCTGCACCGCCTGCCAGCCCGCTTCGACCATGTCGCTGCGCAGGAAGAGTGTGGAATCTCCGGTCATCGCGTCGTAGAGGAGCGTTTCGTAGCCGGTGGTCGGGCGGGCGCCGAAATAGTCGGCGTAGTTGAACGCCATGCGCACGGTGCCGAGCTTGAGCGACGGCCCGGGGACTTTTCCTTCGAAGCGGAGCGAGATCCCTTCGTCCGGCTGGATGTGCAGCACCATCAGGTTCGGGTTCAGCTGCTCGACCGGCGTCTCGCGGAACAGGATGAACGGCGCGCGCTTGAATTGGATCGCCACCTCGGTCACACGCTTGGGCAGGCGCTTGCCGGTGCGCAGGTAAAACGGCACGTCGGCGAAGCGCCAATTGTCGAGCGTCAGTTTGAGCGCCACGAACGTTTCGGTGTTCGAGGCCGGCGAGACCTTCGCTTCCGCGCGATAGGCCGGCACCTTCTCGCCTTGCAGCACCCCTTCGCGATACTGGCCGCGCACCGCGTCGGTGAGCACGGCCTCCGGCGTGAGCGGATGGATCGCCTGGAGCACCTTCACCCGCTCGTCGCGCACGGCGTTGCCGGCGAACGAGATCGGCGGCTCCATCGCGATCAGCGCGAGGATCTGGAACATGTGGTTCGCCACCATGTCGCGCAGCGCGCCGGCTTCCTCGTAGTAGGTGCCGCGCGCTTCGACGCCGACGTTTTCCGCCACCGTGATCTGGACGTGGTCGATATAACGCCGGTTCCAGATCGGCTCGAAAATGCCGTTGGCGAAGCGGAACGCCATGATGTTTTGGACCGTCTCTTTGCCCAGGTAGTGATCGATGCGGTAGATCTGATCCTCGCGCACCTGCTCGCCGACCATCTTGTTGAGCGCGCGCGCCGAATCGACGTCGCGGCCGAACGGCTTTTCGACCACCAGCCGGCGCCACTGCCCCTCGGCTTCCTTGAGCAGTCCCGCCGCGCCCAAATTGCCGACCACGTCGTCGAAGAAGCTCGGCGGGATCGCGAGATAGAACAGGTAGTCGCCGTGGTTGCCGTGCTTGGCGTCCACTTCGGTCAAGCGCGCGCCGAGCCGCACGTAGAGATCGGGATCGGTGAAGTCGCCCGCCACGTAATGGAGGCGCTCGAACAGCCAGTCGGCCGTTGCCGGCTCGATCGGCACGGTCGCGAACTCGGTGAGGTCCGCCCGCAGCCGATCGCGGAACGCCTCGTCGGTGAGCGGATCGCGGCCGATGCCCACGACCGAAAATTCCGGCGCCAGCAGCTTGCTGCTCGCGAGGTTGTAGAGCGCGGGGATTAGCTTGCGCTTGGTCAGATCGCCGAGCGCGCCGAAGATCACCATGCCGAACGGCGCGGCCACCGCCTCGGGGGGAGATTCGAGCAGCGGTTCCTTTTCCGGGTCGGGCGCGGAAGGTTTCTTAGCCGGGGCCGAAGTTTTCTGGGTCACGTAAGGCTCCTCATCCCTTCGCCGGCTGCGGCGGGGCCGCCGGTTTTTCGACATGACCGCCGAATTTCTTGCGCATCGCGGAGAGTACCTTCTCGGCGAACGTATGCTCCTGGCGCGAACGGAAACGGGCGTAGAGAGCGGCGGAGAGCACGTCCACGGGGACGGCCTCCTCGATCGCGGTGGTGACCGTCCAGCGCCCTTCGCCGGAGTCCTCCACCGTGCCGGCGTATTCGGACAGCTCGGGGCTTTCGGCGAACGCGATCGCCGACAGGTCGAGCAGCCAGGAGGTGACCACGCTGCCGCGGCGCCAGAGCTCGGCGACGTCGGCGAGGTCGAATTCGTAGCGCTGATCGGCGGGCACCCGTTCGAGCGCCGCGCTCTTCAAGATGTCGAACCCTTCGGCATACGCCTGCATCAATCCGTACTCGATGCCGTTATGGATCATCTTGACGAAATGGCCGGCCCCGGCGCCGCCGCAGTAGAGGTAGCCCTCTTCCGCCGTGCTTTGCCGCCCCTCGCGTCCCGCCGACGGCTCGATCTCGCCGCGCCCGGGGGCCAACGTGCGGAAGATCGGCTCCAGCCGCTCATAGGACGCCCGGTCGCCGCCGATCATCAGGCAATAGCCGCGCTCCAAACCCCAGACGCCGCCGCTGGTGCCCGCATCCAGATAGCGCACGCCTTTGACGTCGAGCGCTCGCGACCGGCGCACGTCGTCCTTGAAAAAGGAATTCCCGCCATCGACGATCGCGTCGCCCGACGCGAGTTTTTGGCCGAGCGCCTCGACCATCTTCTCGGTCGGCTCGCCGGAAGGGACCATCAGCCAGACCGCGCGAGGCGCTTCGAGCTTCGCCACCAACTCGTCGAGCGAGGCGGAGCCCTCGGCCCCCTCCGTCACCAGTCCGGCGACCGCCGCGGGGTTCAAATCGTAGACCACCACCGAATGCCCGTCACGCAGGAGGCGGCGGGTCATGTTGGCCCCCATCCGCCCCAAGCCGATCATGCCGATTTGCATCGTTCCTCCTCTTCGCCTCGCGACAGAGCGACGCTGGCGGCATCATAACCGGGCCGCCGCTCCCCCGCTTCCCCGGTCAATTCGGCATCCCCGCGACGTCGAGGCAGGGCGGGTCGGCTGGCATGCAATCTGCTGCAATTTGCCTTGTCGAGCCCCAAAATCGCGGGTCCGGCTCCGAACCAACAAGGGGAGAAATCCGTCATGCGCAAGCTCACGTCCCTCTCGCTCGTCTTCGCCCTGGCCCTGATCTTCGCCGCCCCGTCCTTCGCGGCCGAGTCCTGGACCGGCTGGATCACCGACAGCCATTGCGGAGCCAAAGGCGCCAACGCCAAGCATACGAAGGCTTGCGCCGAGAAGTGCGCCCACGAGAAAGACGGCAAGGTCGTCTTCTACAACAACGCCGATCAGAAGATCTACGACATCGACAAGGCCGATCTCGCCCTGGGTCACGTCGGTCACGAAGTCACGGTGACCGGAACCCTCACCGGCACGTCGATCAAGGTCGATTCGATCGCCGCGGCTCCCTCCAAGTAAATCGTCCGCGTTCGATGTCCGCGTAGGGGCTGCCCCCCGCGTGGCTGTCCCCGCCCGTCGAAACCAGGTGTAGGGGCGGCCCCCCGTGGCCGCCCTTTGACCGCAGGTCGTGCCCCATCGAGGGCGGCGACGGGGCGCCGCCCCTACCCACCTCGATGCCAAATGGCTGGGGCGGGCCGCCCTTGACGGCCATGGTATTTTGCCTGCCATGCCCGAGCCCGCCCCTCTTGCCGCCTCTTCGCGCCCCGAGCACATCTTTCCGGCCCTGACGGACGAGCAGGTGGCCCGCGTCGCCGCGCACGGCAAAATGCGCCAGGGCGAGCGCGGCGAAGTGCTGGTAGAGACCGGCGACCGCAAGGTGCCGTTCTTCGTCGTCTCCTCCGGCACGGTCGAGATCGTCCGCCTGTTCGGCGCGGCGGAGACGATCGTCGTGGTCCACGAGCCGGGGCAATTCACGGGAGAGATCAACATGCTCTCCGGCCGCCCTTCGCTAGTCCGGGCGCGCTTCGGCGAGCCGGGCTCGGTGATCGAGCTGGATCACGACCAATTGCTCGCGCTCGTTCAGACCGACTCCGAGCTGGGCGAGATCTTCCTCCGCGCGTTCATCCTGCGCCGCATCGAGCTGCTCGCCCAAGGGCTCGGCGACGTCGTGCTGATCGGCTCCACGCACTGCTCGGGGACGCTGCGCATTCAGGAATTCCTCACCCGCAACGGCCACCCGTACGCCTTCATCGATCTCGATCGGGAGGACGACGTCCAACAGCTGCTCGACCGGTTCCACGTCGCGTTCGCCGACATCCCGGTTCTGATCTGCCGCGGCGAGAGCGTGTTGCGCAATCCGACCAACGAGCGGATCGCAGGCTGTCTCGGCTTCAACGATTCGATCGATCCGAGCCGGATCCGCGACTTGGTGGTCGTCGGCGCCGGCCCGGCCGGGCTCGCCGCGGCGGTCTACGGCGCCTCGGAAGGGCTGGAGGTCCTGGTCCTCGAAACCAACGCGCCGGGAGGGCAGGCAGGCTCCTCCTCGAAGATCGAGAACTACCTCGGCTTCCCCACCGGCATCTCGGGGCAGGAGCTGGCGGGCCGCGCCTACACTCAATCTCAGAAGTTCGGCGCCGAACTGATGGTCGCCACGAGCGCCACGCGCCTCTCCTGCGAACGGAAACCCTACGCGTTGGAGATGCAGGACGGCACCCGGATCCTCGCCCGTTCGGTGATCATCGCGTCGGGCGCCGAATACCGCCGGCCGGATCTCGAAAATCTTTCGCGGTTCGAGGGGTCGGGGATCTATTACGGCGCGACCTTCATCGAGGCGCAGGTGTGCGGCGACGACGAGGTGATCATCGTGGGAGGAGGCAACTCCGCCGGCCAGGCCGCGGTGTTCCTCGCCCAGACGGCCCGCAAGGTCTACATGCTGGTCCGCTCGACCGGTCTCGCGGAAAGCATGTCGCGTTATCTGATCCGCCGGATCGAGGACAGTCCGAAGATCGAGCTGCGCACGCGCACCGAAATCACGGCCCTGGAAGGGGACCAGCGCCTCGAACGGGTGCAGATGAAAGATCAAGAGACCGGCAAGGTCGAAACCCATGACATCGGCCACGTCTTCCTGATGACCGGGGCCAAACCCAGCACCGAGTGGCTGGACGGCTGCGTCGCCCGCGACCCGAAGGGCTTCATCAAGACGGGCAGCAACCTCTCGCAGGAGGATCTGCGCAACGCCCGCTGGCCGCTCACCCGGCCGCCTCACCTGCTCGAAACCAACCTGCCCGGAGTGTTCGCGGTGGGCGACGTCCGCTCCGGCAGCATCAAACGCGTGGCCTCCGCGGTCGGCGAAGGATCGATCGCCGTCTCTTTCGTCCACCAGGTGCTCCACGAGTAGGAGAAGGAACATGCCGGAAGGATCCTGCGCCCACCTCGGCGCCCTCAACCTCAAGAAGGTCGTCCACCCGAAGAAACACGAGTGCGCCGAGTGCATGAAGATCGGCGGCCGGTGGGTGCATCTCCGGACCTGCCAGGAATGCGGCGTCACCCTCTGCTGCGACAGCTCCCCAAACCAGCACGCGAGCCACCACGCTCACGCCAGCGGCCACCCGGTGATTGCGTCCGCCGAACGGGGAGAGCGCTGGCTCTATTGCTACCCGGACGACGCGTTCCTGGAATATTGATCGGTCTGCCGGAAAGGGCGCAGCATGCTGCGCCCCTACGGCTACAATCCCCCCGCCATGCGACCGATCTTCGCTCTCCTCTTCTCCCTAGCCCTCCTCGCCGCCTGCACCTCTTCCTCTCCCGCACCCACCCGCTCCGGAGCCTCCGCGATGGACGACACCGCCCGCGCCTATGTTCGTCTCGTGCTCGCCGTGGGAGTCCACGACGGAAATTACGTCGATGCCTATTACGGTCCGGCCGACGTGCGTACCGAGGTCGAGGCCGAGAAGCTGCCGCTCGCCGAAATCCGCACCCGCGCCGAACGGCTGCGCGCCGGTCTCGGCGGAATCTCGCCCGCGAAAGACGATCCTTTGGTCGAGCTGCGCCACGCTTACCTCGAACGCCAGCTCGGCTCGCTCATCGCCCACGTGGAGCAGCTGGAAGGCAAGAAGCGCAGCTTCGACGAGGAGTCGCTCGCGCTCTACGACGCGGTGGCGCCGAAGCAAACCGAGAAGGATTTCGATCCGGTCCTCGCCGAGCTGGAACGCACCGTGCCGGGCACCGGACCTTTGGGCGAACGCATTCAAGCGTTCCGCGACCGGTTCACGATCCCCGCCGACAAGTTGGACGCCGTGTTCCGCGCCGCGATCCACGAATGCCGCGCGAGGACGCTCGCCCATCTGTCGCTGCCGCCCAACGAGAGCTTCGAGGTCGAGTACGTGAAAGGCAAACCGTGGAGCGCCTACAACTGGTACAAGGGCGACCTCCACAGCCTGATCCAGGTAAACACCGAGCTGCCGATCCTGATCGATCGCGCGATCGACCTCGCCTGCCACGAGGGGTACCCCGGCCATCACGTCTACAACGCTCTGCTCGAAAAGAATCTCGTCCGCGACCGCGGCTGGGTCGAATTCACGGTCTATCCCCTCTTCTCGCCCCAATCGCTGATCGCCGAAGGAACAGCGAACTACGGCATCGAGGTCGCGTTCCCCGGCAACGAACGAACCACTTTCGAGCGCGACGTTCTCTATCCCATAGCCGGCCTCGATCCGAAAGAGGCCGAGCACTACACCGAGACGCTCCAGCTGGTCGGAAAGCTCGACTACGCCGGAAACACCGCCGCCCGCCGCTACCTGGACGGCGAGATCAACGCCCCCCAAGCGGTCGAGTGGTTACAGCATTACGCCCTCTCCTCCGGTGCCCGCTCCAAGCAACGCGTCTCCTTCTTCGACACCTACCGGAGCTACGTCATCAACTACAACCTCGGCCGGGACTTGGTCAGGACCTACGTCGAAGGCAAAAGCGGCGGGGACCCCGAGAAGCGGTGGCAGGTGTTCGGGGAGCTGATTTCTTCGCCGCGGTTGCCTTCGGGGTTGCGGTAGGGGCCAGGGGCGAAAAGCCTGCTACGCGTCGGCGCTCACGAAGTCGGTGAGCCCGCCGATGTCGAGGTCGTCCGTACCGTCCCCGTCCGTCCATAGCGCCTTCGCCCGGCCGAGTTTCACTTCCGCCTCTTCGGTTTCCCCCGCGGCTCGGTCGGCGCAGGCGGCGCAAGCGAGGGCAAAGGCCGTCAAGCGCTGGCGCAATACGTCGGACCCCGGGGCAATCTCGGCGACCGAGAGCGCCAGGTCGGCGAGAGCCTGACCATCCTCCGGAGCCCGAGCCCCGGCGTCGAGACTCTCTTCGCAGAGCCGTTCGCAGAAGGCCCAGGTCTGATACTCCTCGCCGTGCTCGATCACCAGGCGGCGAATGCGGTCGGGCAGCGGCTCGAATCTACGCCAGAGCGCCTGGGCCTCGCTGCGCGCCTCTTGGGGTGTGGGGGGAGGCGGCGGGACGTTCAACTCCGCTTCCAACTCGACCAGATATTGATAGATCTCGGGTTGCAGCTCTTCGGCGATCTCCGTCGCCAGCTCGGTTAGATCTCCCAGGCCGGCTTCCATGGAATCCTCGTCGCCAGGGTCGGGGGCAACGGGCTTGCTCTCGCTCTCCTCGCAGATGGCGCGATAGAGCGCGAGGAGCTGGTCGAGCCGTTCCGGAGAGACGCCGACTCCCGCGGCGAGGCGATCGAGCGTCGGCCGGAGGGGTTGGATCTTTCCCTTCTCGTAGCGGGAGATCCGTTTCTGGTCGATCCCGGTCCGCTCGCTCAAGGCGGCCTGGTGGCGGCCGGCCATATAGCGGAGAAAGATTACCGCGAGTCCCGCCGCCCGGCGATCCAAAGCGTCGCTCAGACCCTTCATGTCGTCGTCCCCTCTGGTTCTCAGGGGAATGGTACCGAAGGAAGTGCCGGAGCGAGCGTTGCTCCTAAGATAGACCCCACCGTACGCCTCGCAGCACGAAATTTTGCGCAAGCCTGCGCCTGGCGCACCTGGTATTCGATGGAGGGGTGCCCGCTCGGCCATGAAGGCCGTGACTGTCGGTCCCTTCGGAATAGGAGTCGGTCATGTCCGCTTCGTCATTCCGTCGCCTGCCGTTCTTGCTGCTCGTCGCCGCCCTGGCCTTCCCAAATCAGGCTTCCGCGGCGCCTTGGGATTTTGGGAACTTGCTCGGCAAAGTCGGAGGATTCTTTTCCTCGCTGTGGGGACCCAGTGGATGCGAGATAAACCCAGACGGCCGTTGCGGCGCGTCCCCGAGCACGGTGCTGGGTAACCACGGGTGCGAGATCATGCCGGACGGAAGCTGCGCTCCCGCCCCGGCCCAAGGGGGAAGCACCTTACTTGGTGACCACGGCTGCGAGATCAATCCAGACGGGCGCTGCCAGTCCTAGACGGATCGAATATCAGGGAGTCTCGGCGTCTGCGACCCCAGCGCGACGTATCTCCTCTAGGAGCTGCTGAGCGGCCTGGGTGGACGCCGCCTCCCGCCGTGCGGCATCCCAAAAGACCTGGATCGCGGCCAACAGTTCGGTAGGCAAGGTCAACGCGGCGAATACCGCGGCCGAAGCGGCCGCAAGGTTTTTGACCTCTCGGGTCTGACCTCGACCCAGTTCAATACCCGCCAGTTCGAGCACCGCAAGCGCCGCATCGAACCAGAGCCGCCGCTCGGCGAACGACCCCCAAATATCCCGGAGTATTGACGATGCTTCCTGCAATCTACCCGACGCTGCGGCGACTTGTGCGGTCAGCCAGCGGAGACGCAGAACGTCTGTGCCGCGGCCGAGCTCGAACGTTGTGGCCTGGAGTGCTTCGAGCCTTACCGCCGCCCCGTTGGTGTCGCCTGCTTCACACAGATAGGCAGCTTCATTGAAGGCGATGGACCATCCGAGTCGGGCATCGCCTGAAGTTTCGGCACATCGTTTCGCTTCGGCAAGAGCTTCTAGAGCCTCTTTGAACTGGCGCCTTCGTTTGAGCACCGCAGCACGAAAAATGTGTACCCGCGTTCTGGCCGCCGAGGCCTGAGTGAGAGTGATGGCCTCGTCCAAACAGACCAACGCCGCATCCAACTTCGACTGGAAAATAAAGAGCGCCGCACGAAGGATGAGCGGACGCGCCCGATCCAGAGGCGCAACCGGGGGTTCGGCTTTGAGCAGAACGGCTGACTCCGAGAATATGATTTCGGAGCGCCGGAAGGCGCCCTCGACCTGAAGCGCGTTCGCCTCAAACGCCATGGCATAACCTTCGAGCCAGCGGCGTGCGGCTTGCGAACCCTGCCCATGCACCGCCGCGCACCATGCGAGGTGCGCGAGCTTATGGGCTTCCTCCAAATCGTTCGACGCAGCGCGTACGCTCTCCTCGCAAAGCCGCTCGACCACCGCCCAGGTCTGGTAGGCATTGACCGACTCAACGAGCGGCCGGCGTTCGTCGGAGGGCATCTTGCGCATGCGTTGCCACGACTCGCCGGCAGCCTCCCGCTCCGCGCGCCAGCGGCGGGCGCTGAGACGCGCGACGGTCCAATCCTGGGTCTTCCTCCTCGCCCGGCGGGAAAAGCGGGAAGAGACCGCTTCGATCGTCTGCCAATCCCGGCCCGGCAGATCCGCGGGCGAACCCTGGACGCGCGCGGGCGCGGGGAATTCCTCGAACGCTATGATCGCCCGCTCCACCTCCCCGTCGCCGATTTCGAGCACCCGGGCGAGCCGGGCGAGCAGGAAGCGATCGAGCGTCTGGTCGCCTTTTTCCAGCCGGCAAACCGCCCCCTTGCTCAGGCGGGCCTCTCGTTCGAGCCGGGCTTGCGTCCAGCCGGCCCGCTCCCGAAGGTTGCGCAGCACCACGGCAAACAGCGGCACAGGATTCTGTGACACGGGGACTCCCTCGGTCCAACCAATTGTGTGGTCTCTGCAATGGTACGGTGCTTTGATCCGTCAATACGAGACAGCAGAACACCCCGTCGCCAAGATTCGCAAAAAACTGCGAAGAGATACCCTCTGGTACGCCACTCCCACGGCCGGCGGGTCCACTCGGCGAGCGCAGGACGGGAAATTGCGCGAAATAGTTGGTAAGAGCGCCTGAAGGTACGCCTGGACGACACCGAGGTGCGGGACCGAGGCGGTCAAGCCCTACCCTTGGGGTGTATGGCCTCCCCTACCAAACCCTTCAAACGCCGCTGGGCGGAGATGGCGCCGTTTCGCGAATCGGTCCTGGTTCATTTCACCCGGCCGGGGCTGCGCCAACGGCTCCAGAACGCGTGCGAACAGATCGCCGAGGAAGCGCTGGAGCTGGAAGAGGGTTCGAGCTTCGGCGAGTCCTGGCTCAAGACGGGATCGCGCGCCGGGGTTGCGGACCTCTGGCACACGCAGGAGTTTTTCCAGGCGCTCGCCGCCACGCGGCACGTCTCGGTGGTGACGGAAGAAGAGGATCAACTCTGCCAATATCTCGAAGAGATGGCGGCGGGCCTGGAGCGAATGATCGCCGACCTGGAACGGCGACTCGGGCCGGCACCCCCGGAGCTACCCGCCGACGCCGCGCGGCGGCCCACCAATTGAGGCACGGGGAGGGTTCCAGGAGGTGATCCCGACAAGCGACGCAGGTGTTCATCGAGCTGATTTCGTCGCCGCGGCGACCCTTGGGGCCGCGGTAAAGGCCGAAGTGGCGGCAAAGCTGCTGGAAGCACCGCAAAACCTACTGCATTCGGCCGTCCGATCCAGTGGAAGCGGGCCTGGTTCCACTGGAAGCGACAACCCAATCCAGTGGAAGCGACGGCCGAATCCGGTGGAAGCGGCCGCAGATTCCACTGCATTCTGTCGTCGCTTCCACTGGAAATTTCGCCGTTTCCACTGCATTCTGCGGCCGCTTCCACTGGATTCGATCGTCGCTTCCACTGGAAACTGCGGCTGCTTCCACTGGAAACTGCGGCCGCTTCCACTGGAATCAGCCGTCGAATGCACCGGAAGCGGCGGCGCGTTCCAGCTACAACTTCCCCCGTTGCAACACCACCAAAAAGAATTTTGCCGGACCTTGGGCGAAGAGCAAGAGTTCACCGCGGGCAGGGGCAAGCAAGACAACGCCATGACCTCCGTATTGACGCTACCCCAACCCTGTGCGATGTTCGATCCATGTCCGACAGATCGACGCAGCTCCAGACGCCGCCCGACGCTCAGCTGAAGTTCAGCCAGCTCCTCGGGGCGCTACGCGACGAGGACAGGCCGAGCTTCGCACTGGCAGAGCTGAATGACCTGCTGACCGGCCTCGGGCCCACAGATCTCTCGATCGCCGTCGAGAAGGCAGACCTCTCGGACCTCACCCCGTACCTCCAGAATTACGTGGCAGCCATGGTAGAGCTAGCCGCTCATCGACGAGACGTACCGCCTCCGTCCTGGGTTCGTGATGTCGAGCCCCTCGCGGAGCCGCGCTTCGCGACGCCGCTCGCCAGCCTACGGTTGCACCTGCTGCGCGCGTCGCCGGTCCCGTTCAAACGCCGCAACATCTTTATCGACTCGTCGATCGGTGATCGCGTGTAACCATGGCGGGGCATAGCCTGACCCGCGCGGACATGCTCCGATTATTCGACCTTCTGAACACAGAGCTGGCAGCCGAGGACGTGCAGGGCGAACTCTACCTGGTGGGTGGCGCGGTGATGTGCTTGGCCCTTGATGCACGACACGCGACGCGAGATGTGGACGGCTACTTCCAGCCCAGCTTGGCTATCCGCCAAGCGGCCGGCCGGGTCGCCGCCCGGGCCGGCGTTCCGGACGATTGGCTCAACGACGCAGTAAAGGGATACCTCAGTCCACAGGGCGACTTCGACCCCTACCTCGATCTCGATCACCTCAGAGTTTTCGTGGCGCGACCCGCCTACCTGCTCGCCATGAAGTGTGCCGCCATGCGCCTGGGCGAGGAGTTCCATGACCTCGACGATGTTCGCTACCTTCTGCGCTCCCTGAACATCACCAGCGTCGCCGAGGCCTTGGAGGTCGTCACCCGCTACTTCAATGCGGAGCGATTGCCCCCCAAAGCCCGCTTCGCGCTGGAGGAGCTGCTTCCGGGCTAAGAGAGTGGGGGCGCCTACCCGCCTACCTGGAGGGAAGCCCTTGCCGAGGTCTGAGTCCAAAAATCTGGACGCCGAGAACCCTTTGCTGAGTGAGCGGAACACTTTTCTGAGTGGCGAGTTCGGTTATCTGGCCAAGCCGAACCGTTTTCTGATCGCCGAATTCGTTTTTCTAACTCCGAACCCCAGTTCGCGACCGACAAAGCGAATTTCTGAGTGTGCCGAGGCCTTTTCTCAGTCGGAAAACCCTTTCGCTCAGTGACGAATTCGATTTGCTGACCCAGAAATACGCTCCGCTTACCCAGGAAATCGAATTCGGCACAGGCTGGTGCTACTCAACTGCTCGCCTTTCGACTTCATTCGTCCACTCTTGCCGATCTCTCATCCAACAAAGCGGTCTCGCCATGAGCAACACCCGTTTCGCGGAAGGGATTGGAAGTCGCATTGCTCACGGCAGCGAGCCGCCGTGGCAAACAGCGGCTTGCGGCCCAAAGGGTCGCGTCACATCAGCCCAGGCCATCGGCCTGGGTGCCGAACGCCACTCCCTACCCCACCCCCCACCCCACCGCCCCGAGCGCCGCCACCGCCTTCTCCAAATCCCCCTCCCGCACCAACACCACATCCGTGTCGAACGTAGCCACCGCCAGAATTGAGATCCCCGCCTCGGCCAGCGGCTTCGCCAGGCTCGCCAGAATCCCCACGGCCGAGAAATCCAGCGGCCCCAAGACCTCCATGGCCCGGAAGCCTATCTCGACGCGCACTCCTTCCGGGACGGCGCTCTCGGCGCAGATGATCGACAGCTCCCTCGGCGTCCGGGTGATCGAGAGCAGCGCGCCGTCGGCCCAGTCGGGGACGGGGTCGTGGGGGTCGAGGCGGCAGACGGCGAAGCGGCTTTCGTAGAGGGTTAGTTTCATTGGGGTTCACCCCGCTTTGCGGAGACCGGCTTCGGCTTCTTTGAGCGCGGTGCGCAGGTCTTCTTGTTCGGTTTCTTGGAGCGGCTCTCCGGCGTAGGTCTCGCGGACGTAGAAGTCGATGATCTTCGCGGCCGGGGCTGCGGCGTTGGGGTATTTATCTTTCGCGAACTGGCGGACGGCGAGGGGCGGCAGCGAGCCCGGGAGGGGGACTCCTCCTCGGGCCAGGCGCTGGCGGAGACGTTGGTAGGCGGCGGCCGGAGTCAGCGGTCGGCGACGTAGGACGAGCCAGAGGATCAGGGCTATGGTGGCAAGCAGGAAGAGCACGGCTCCTGCGATGGCCAAGGGCGAAGCGGAGAAGGAAGCGGCCGGAGCTTGTTGCGGGGCGGGGAGGGCCACCGGCTCGTTCGAGGAGTTGGCCGAGTCGGCCTTTTCGCTCGAAAAGAGGTGGCGCAGGCTCGACCAGGCGGAGTAGAGGCGACGGAGGATCTCGGCCTGGTCGCCGACGCCGAAGGTTAGGACGTAACGGTCCCAGCGGAAGAGCACGAAGTCGTAGGCCTGCTGACCGAGGCGCCAGAAGCCTCCTTCGTCCGCGCTGGGGCGGCCCGCGGGGGGCGTGGGATCGTAGATCCTCCACCCTTCGTTCGGCCCAGGGCCGACATAGGCCTCTACCCAGGCGTGGGCGTTGCTGTCGCGGACGACCACGTACCCTTCGAACGGGTTGTACTCGCCGCCTAGGAAACCCGTGACCAGCCGGGCCGGAATTCCTTGGGAGCGGAGCAGCAGCACCATCGACGAAGCGAACAGCTCGCAATGGCCTCGGCGGGTGACGAACAGGAAGGTATCGAGCGGATTGCCGTTCTGCCCGGCGCCGAGCAGGGTGGTCGAGTAATCGAACTTTTGGACCAGGTGGCTTTCGAGCCGCGAGACGCGTTCCGCCGCCGTGCCCTGGCCCATCACCTCCGTCGCGAGGTTGCGCATGCGGGGGGTGATGCCCTCCGTGTCGAGCGTCGATCCGCCCAGCGGCGGAGGCGGCTCGCCGAGCAGCACGGGTTGCTGAGCCAGGCCCACGCGGTATTGGAGCGTGTCGATGACCGTATGGGGAAGCGAAACCGCCCCCCCTTGATCGACCGCCAGGGAAAGCACGCCGGGCTCGACGATCGCGGTCTCGACCGGCAGCGGCAGGCTGGTGCTGTGCAGGGGCCGCAGCCAGATCGTCGCCCAGCGGACCGGCGGGTTGGATCGCAGCGTGTAGCGCAGTCCGCGACCGCGGGGAAGGGGACCCGCGGTCGGCGACCGCCGCCAGGAGGCGCCGCCGAACAGGTCGTAGGTGGCGGCCTTGAACCGCATGTTTTCCGGATCTTCCGGCGTCGAGCCTTGCTGCCATTGAAGGCGCAGGGCGACGCCCCGGCTGTTGCGGATCTGGCCGATCGAATCGAGCGTCACGTCGTCGGTGAAGCCGGCCGCTTCGAGCTCTGCCCCGAAGCTCGCGCCGCGGCCGACGATGAAGGGCGAACGAACGCGCGGCAGCAGCGCGAAGAAAGGCACCGCGAGCAGCAGCGCGCCGACGGTTGCCACGGTAAGGAATCCGCCGAGCGGCACCCGGCCGAAGCCCGTTTCGTCGTGGCCGTACTGCGCGAGAATGTGAAACCAGGCGAAGCGCGCGAGCAGGGCGAGCGACACCGCGACGAAGCCCGCGAGGTAGAGCATGATCGAGGGATGGACGCTGGTGCCCATCGCGGCGAGGAATAGAAAGAAAATGCCGATGACAGCCTGCCATTTGTCCGGCTCTTTGCTCAGCGCGTACAGCTTGACCACCAGGGCGAACAGGCCCAGATGAAGCACCGGGCCGACCAGCCGGCCGCCGCCGAGCACCGTGAGATCGATATAGAAGAGCGGCAGGTAGGCGAGACCGATCACGTTCATCGCCCAAGTCGGCAGCCAGCGCTCGGGATCGCGCGCGGCACGGCGCAGGAAGAGCACGACGAGCGCGGAATAGACCACGAACACCGGCCATTCGAGCACGTCGTTGAAGGGCAGCGGCAGGGGGGCCACGAGCGCCAGCCAGCCGAGCGCGATGCGCTTGCCGCGGGCAAACTTCATGCGGCGCGCTCCACATCAAGCCGCAGGGCCAGGAACGGCGCGCGCGGGTCGCTCGCGAGCAGCGGCTCCGCCCCGGGGGCCACGGGCTGGATCAAGGCGAGCGCTTCAAGGATCGCAAAGCGCTGGCGCGAGCCGGTCGCGTAAGGCCACCGCCCATCGCGGGCCACCAGCTCGATCTCGTAGCCGCGCGCAAGATGCTCGACCGCGGCGGTCGCCGCCTCGCTCACCAGGCGCTCGAACCGCTGCTGCTCGATCGGGTTCGAGAGCGCTCCCACGCCGTTGTCGAACAGGATCGACAGCCGGCGGTTCCGTTCGCTCTCGCGCTCCATGTAGATCATGTTGCCGGTGCGCGCGGTCTGTTTCCAATGGATGCTCCGCGGATCGTCGCCGCGGCGGAAGGCGCGCAAAGAATGGAGATCGTGCCCCCAGCCGATGCGGCGGGAGGGATCGTCGCCCATCGGCTCGGCTTCCGCGAGATGGATGCCTTCCGACGGGAACAGCTCGGGGAAGACCAAGACCTCCGCCTCCAGCTTGTAGCGGGCGCCTTTGGAGAAGAAGCCGAACGGAAAAAGGCTCGATACGTGAGCGTTCGGTACGCGATGCCGGCCGCGGGCTCTGAGCAGCAGATCGATCCGGCCGCGGCTCTTTCCGCCCCGCGGCAGATACGGCACGAGCAGAGGCCGGCCGCCGCCGTCGAGCGAGAAGAGCAAGAACCAGCGCGGCAGAAACCGCCGCCGCCGGCTGGCGAGCGAGAACGCCGCGGAAAACATCTGGTTGGCGAAAATCTCCCCCGGCAGATCGAGGGTAATGATCAACGCGCTGATGTTCTGCCGCGAAGCGAGGCCGGAGACGGTGAGCGCCCCGAACATGGCGGCGAGCGTGATGTAAAGCGCGTTGTTTCCCGTATTGGTCGCCGCGACCGCCACCACCAGGGTGAACAGAACGAACCAGACCCCGACTTTGGTGATCCGGATGCCCTCGGGGGTTTCGCGGCGGGGCACTCCCCCTCCTACACCGGCACCAGAGTCGCCGCGACGATCCTCTCGATCGCGCGGCGGGCGGTGCCGAGATCGCCGCCGCCGCGCTTCAGGATTACGCGGTGGCCGAGGACGGAGGGAGCGAGGCGTTGGACGTCGTCGGGGAGGACGAACGCACGGCCTTCGCAGAGGGCGAGGGCCTGGGAGGCGCGGTAGAGACCCTGGAGGCCGCGGGTGGAGACTCCGAGCAGCAGTTCGGCGTCTTGGCGGGTCGCTTCGGCGAGCGCGATCAGGTAGTCGGCGAGCTTTTCGGTCACCTTCACCCGATCGACCGCCCCTTGGAGGTCGAGCAATTGGATGCGGTCGAGCACCGCGGGCAGGTGCTCCAGCCGCTCCTCCACCCCCCCTTCGAGCAGCAGGCCGCGCTCGTCGTCGCGCGGCGGATAGCCGAGCGAGAGCGACATCAGGAAGCGGTCGAGCTGCGATTCGGGGAGCGGGAACGTGCCGTGGTATTCGAGCGGGTTCTGGGTGGCGAGCACCAGGAACGGCTGAGGCAGGGCGTAGCGCTTGCGATCGACCGAGACCTTGCGCTCGCTCATCGCTTCGAGCAGCGCGCTCTGGGTTTTCGGCGTGGCGCGGTTGATCTCGTCGGCGAGCACGACGTGGCCGAACAGCGGGCCGGGGACGAACTCGAAGCCTTGCGTCTGCTGGTTGAAGATCGAGACGCCCACGATGTCCGAGGGGAGCAGGTCACTGGTGAACTGAATGCGCTGAAAGCCGAGCCCCAAGCTGCGGGCGAGCGCCTGGGCGAGCGTCGTCTTGCCGACCCCCGGGACATCCTGCACCAGCATGTGCCCGCGGGCGAGCAGGCAGACGGTCGCGAGGCGGATCACCTCGGGCTTGCCGCGGACGACTTGGCCGATGTTCGCCTCCAGGCGGTGGATCGCCGCGGCGATCTCCACGGCGGAGACGGGGTTGGCTGAAACGCGGACTTCCGGGGCGATGGGTTCGGCGGCGGGCATCAAGATCGTTTCCATGCGCCTCTTGGTACGAGCCCGCGGGCCGAATTGTTGGACTCGGGTTCCAGGAGCCGGGGAGGTTAGGTTCGAGGTTGCGGACCTGCTAGTCGGTGAAATTGTAACGGAGGATCGACCAGATCGCGGAGAAGCCGTCCTTCCAGCCGATCTTCTTGCCCTCGGCGTAGGTGCGGCCGCGGTAGGAGATCGGCACCTCGAACACCCGGGCGCCGCGCTTGGCCACCTTGGCGGTCAGCTCGGGCTCGATGCCGAAGCGGTTCGAACGCAGGACGATTCCGTCGAGCACCTCGCGGCGGAACACCTTGTAGCAGGTCTCCATGTCCGAGAGATTGAGGTCGGTCATCATGTTAGACAGCATCGTCAGGAATTTGTTCCCCACCGAGTGCCAGTAGAACAACACTCGGTGCGGCCCGCCCAGGAATCGCGAGCCGAACACCACGTCCGCCTCGTCGTCGAGGATCGGCTGGAGCAGCACCGGATAGTCGCGCGGGTCGTATTCGAGGTCGGCGTCCTGGATCAGCAGCACGTCGCCGGTGGCCGCGGCGAACCCGGTGCGGATCGCGGCGCCCTTTCCCCGGTTTTCCGGCTGCTCGATGAGCAGGATCTCGGGGGAGGCTTCGGCCGCGATCTCGCGCAGCAGCTCGCGGGTGCCGTCTTTCGAGCCGTCGTCCACCACCACGATTTCGAGCGCCACCCCGGGCGGTAGGGGAGCCGCCGCCACCCGCCGGAGCAGGTTGCGGATCGTGGCGCACTCGTTGTACGCGGGGATGACGACCGAGAGGCGAGTCATGGGGCGGCTAGTTTCCCACGAAGCGCGCTCTATTCCGAGCGAGCGTTTTCGCGTATCATCCTTCCTGCCCTTCGCCCCTCGCGGCTCGATCCGAAATCGGATCGCCGCGGGGGCCGTAGGGCTTTTTTGTTGCTTCCTTAGCCTCGCTCCACCTCCGCTCCCCTGCCCAGGAGCGGAGAATGAAGCCCACGAAGTCCCGACCGTCTGCCAAGAAGGACAGGCACGAACCGCAGCTCCCGCCGGCCCGCCCCCACCTTCCGTCCCGCGACCTCCGGCCCGATCGGCTTCCGCCGCGCCGGCCGGTGCCGAATCCGGCGGGACCGTGCCGCCGACTGCTCGAAGAGGAGCGCTGGAGCGCCCTGGTGGCGCGGCACTCGCCGCGCCTGCAGGCCTCGATCCGCGGGGCGCTGCGGCGCGCCGGGGTCGAGCCGCAGATCGAAGACGTCGAAGAGCTCGCCCAGGAGAGCTACTGCCGCCTGCTGATATCCGGCCGGCTCGCGCCCGAACGGGGCGGCGAGATCGGCCTTTCGGCCTTCCTTGCCCGGGTGGGCGAGCGCGTGGCGTTCGACCGCGTCCGCGGCGAGCGCACGGCGAAACGAGGCTTCGGCAAACTGCGCGGTCTCGCCGACATCGGACCGGACCGGCTGGCGGCCTGCTGCGTCGATCGCTCCCCCTCGCCCGAGCGCGCTCTGCTCGCGGTGGAAAGTTGGCGCGAGACCGTCGTGCGCTGGCGCGAGATCGTCGGCGGCCGGACTCCCGGGCGAGACGTGGTGATCGTGAGCTTGGGTCTCGCGGGGTGGAGCAGCCGGCAGATCTCGGTCGCCTGCTCGGGCCGTCTCCTGCCGAACACGATCGATTCGATCGTCGGCCGCACGAGGCTGCGCCTCGCCGAGGCGGGCATCTCCCTGCCCCCGCGTCACGGGGGCCGGGAGGCGAGCCAAGGCCGGCGCGGCAGCGGCTTCGCTATGATCCGCAGGATTCGCGACGAGGGCCGCAAACAGGAGGCGACATGAGCCAAGACCGGAACATTCGCAGGGATCGGCGCACGGTTCGTGTCTTTACCGAACCCCGCTGTCTCGATCACCGGGCGCCGCGCGGCTACCCGGAGAGCCCCGACCGGCTGACCGGCGTGATGTCCCACCTCGCCGCGCGCGGCTGGCCGATCACCGACGTGGGCGTGGCGCGGGAGGTGGCGGAACCGGCGGTCGCTGCGGTCCACGATCCCGCCTACGTCGAGCGCTTCCGGCGCGCCGCGGAACGGGGCGACGCGCTGCTCGACTCGGCCGACAATCCCCTTTCGGCAGGCACCTGGGAGGCCGCCTGGGCCGCCGTCTCGGCCACCCTGGCGGCGGCGGAGCACGCGACGGAAAACGGCGGGGGCTACGCCTTCGCCGCGGTCCGCCCGCCGGGGCACCATGCCGAGAAGGCGCTCGCCATGGGCTTCTGCTTCTTCAACAACGTGGCCGTCGCCGCCCAGCACCTGCGCGGCCGAGGCGCCGAGCGGGTGGCGATCTTCGATTTCGACGTCCACCACGGAAACGGCACCCAGCATTTGTTCGAGGAG
>Ga0134122_10001032_pt1 | contig 19902 bp, 17 predicted proteins | sample KB302_FD_96461 | JGI IMG/M metagenome (GOLD analysis project Ga0134122, IMG submission 96461) | Terrestrial soil microbial communities without Nitrogen fertilizer from Kellogg Biological Station, Michigan, USA - KB3-0-2 | ecosystem: Environmental > Terrestrial > Soil > Unclassified ... | reverse complement strand
TTGCGAGTCGAGCTCTGTCCTTTTTTATGCGCCATGACACCTTCTCCTGTGCTGCAACTTAGGTCTAGCTGTTGTCTGGGAGGTCGATGCCGTCGATCCGGATTCGCAACAGGTTCTGGCGATGACCGTTGGTCTGCCGATACCTTTTGTGCCGCTTCGACTTGAAGACCCGGATCTTCGGTCTTTGGATTTGACCGAGGAGAGAGGCGCGAACTTTGGCTCCGACGACGGTCGGCTGTCCCATTTGGACACCGCCATCGCCCGATACCATCAAGACCCGATCGAGCTCGAGGGTGTCGCCCTCGGCTCCGGTCAACTCGACCTCAACCACGTCGCCCGGGGCGACGCGGTACTGCTTACCGCCGCTTTCGATCACCGCATACATAGTAGGGAACTCCCATTGCGCCTCGGGGGACGCGCGTGGACGGCGGAACGTATCACGGGGTGCGGAGAACGGTCAACGGGGATATTCTCACCCTCATGGACATCCCCGATTACATGATGTGCCTGGAGTGCGGCAGCCCCTGCTACGTCTTCGAGTTCGAGGGAGGGCGGATCGTCGAGGCGGTCTGCCCGGCGTGCGGCAACGAGGAGTTGCCGCTTTTCGTCACCCCGGAGGAGTTCGAAGAGCAGACGACGGGGGGGTGAGCGCGCGACCCCCGCTGGCACCGCCGAACCTCGTCGCGGGCGTCGGAGCGATTTCCGCGGCGGGTACGGCGAGCGGCAGCAGCACGCTCACGGTCGTTCCCGGGTTGGGCTCGCCCGGCCGGCTGTCGATCCGCACCGAGCCGCCGTGCGCCTTGGCGATCCGATCGACGATCGCGAGGCCCAAGCCGGTCCCCCCTTTGCGCGTCGAGTAGAAGAGGTCGAAGATCTTCGGCAGCTCGTCGGCCGGAATGCCGATGCCATTGTCGGTGACCGCGATTTTCACCTGCCGTCCGTCCGTCCGCTCCGATCGGCCTCCGGAGGCACGCTCGACCAAATCGACGGCGAGCCCGAGGACCGGCCGTCGAGGCAGATCTTCGGTAGCCCCCAGGGCGTTCTGCGCGAGGTTCAGCAGCAGCTGGGTCATCTGGCCCGCGTCGACGCGGATGAGGGCGCCGCCCGAACGATCCTCCACCCGCACCTGGGCTCCCCGGCGTTGGATCTCGCCGCCGAGGATCTCCACCACCTTTTCGCACAGGGCGACCGCCGGCATCTCGGTCCGATCGAGCGCGCGCGGTTTCGCATAGGAAAGGAAGTCGGTCACCAGGCGCTCCAGCCGGCCGATCTCGGAACGGGTGATCGCGAGCAGGCGTTTGCCCGTGGACGCCGAGGATCGGTCGTCGATCTCCTCCTCCAGCATCTGCATGTTGAGATTGAGCGAATTGAGCGGGTTGCGGATCTCGTGGGCGAGGCCCGAGGCGAGCGTGCCGATGTAGGCGAGTCGTTCGGCTTCCGCGGCCTGGATCTCCAGCTTGCGGGCGCGCCGCAGGAGGGTGAGGATGATCGCGTAAGCCGAGCCGATCAGGAGGATCGTGAGCGCGCTGATCAAGCCGGTCTGGCGAATCAGCTCGGAGCGCAGCGAGCTGGTCCGCTTCGCCAGCTCGCTCTGGGAAATGCCGATCTCGATCACCCCGAGCGAGCCGATCGGCACCCGCACGTTCGGCGCGTCGGCCGAGCCGGGAGAAGTGGGCGGGGTCACCGGCGATTCGAAACGGCGTTCGGTGACCCGCCGACGCGGCGCTCCGCGCGGCAGCTCGGCCGAGCCGACGAGCGGTCCGCGTGGATCGAACAGCTGGGTGTGCCGCTGGTCGCGGAGCACTAGGACGCCGTTCTTGTCGCGAATCTCGACCGTGCGAACGATGTCGCGCCGCGCCAGGATCGAATCGATGTAGGTCTGGGTCTCCTGCTCGACCGCGACGGCGGTGAACAGGTTCTTGTGGATCTCGGCGTTCTTGGCGATCTGCTGGGCCAGATTTTCCGCCTCGGTGCGGGTTTCGACCAGCGCGCGCTGGATTTCCCGTTCGGAGAGCGAGCGGAACATCAGCCAGCCGAACAGGGCGATGTCGAGGAGCAGGAAGATCCCGAAGGCCACGGTGGCCAGCAACAGACGGCGTGAGGTGAGCGAGGCGGGGACCTTCGTCATCTAAATAAGGATAGCACCCGCCGGCCAGAGGCTGCGTAATGGAAATATGCTGACGATCAGCTCATGATCTGGGAATAGGAGCGCTAGATATGAGTGTTTGAGGATCATGAATGCGCCGATCGGCCTAAGAAAGCCTCGGCGCACCAAACCATGACCCCCAAGGAGGATGCCATGCAGAGATCTCTCAGTCGTTGGGTGCCTGCCGACCTGGCCCGGACGCGTTTCAACCGTGTATTGGAGGACGCTTTCGGCGACCTCTTCTCGCCCGTCGTCCGGGGCGAGGAAGTGTCGAATCGCAACTGGCTGCCGGCCGTGGACGTCGCGGAGACCCCCGACGGCCTCTCCCTCTACGCCGAGCTGCCGGGCCTCACCCGCGAGGACGTGGACATCACGCTCGAAAACAACGTGCTGACGGTCCGCGGCGAGCGCAAGTTCGAGAAGGACGTGAAGGAAGAGAACTTCCATCGGATCGAGCGCTCCTACGGTGCGTTCTCGCGCTCGTTCACCCTGCCGACCAACGTCAAGAGTGACGCGGTCGAGGCGACCTTCAAGGACGGCGTGCTGACCGTCCGCATTCCGAAGGCCGAAGAGGCGAAGTCGCGGAAGATCGCGATCGCCTGACCGGTCTTCGTTTTCATAGTTGGAGCCCCTCCGGTCGGTCGGCTTGGCCGGAGGGGCATTTTGCCCTTCCCAGTCTGCTAGCATGCCCGCCGGATCGCTACCCCCTTCCGGAGTTGCTCGGGCTCGCCATGAAGAAGAATCCAATGTTTTTCTCTGGGCTTCGGCGCGCGGCGGTCTCGCTCGCCCTTTCGGCGTTGGTCCTCTCCCTGGCCTATTGCCGTCGCACGGAAGAGGCGTCGAATGCGCCGCGGAGCGCCACGCCGCAAAGGGGCGGCACCGTCGCCATCGCCTGGGGCACCGACATCGCCGGGGTCAACGAGCTGATCGTGCCCTCGACCAACGCCACGAACGACGTCCTTTTCCAGCTGTTCGACCATCTGGTCGAAGAACAGCCGGATTTCACCGAGCACGCTCCGACCATGGCGCCGCAGCTCGCCCGTACGTGGGAGTGGTCGGAGGACCGCAAGACGCTCACGTTCCACCTTGACGAAAAAGCGGTCTGGAGCGACGGCGTGCCGGTCACCGCCGAGGATGTCCGCTTTTCCTGGCAGGCGCAGAGCAGCCCGGAGGTCGCCTACAGCGACGCCAACTCGAAGCGGTTCATCACGGACGTCGAAGCGGTCGATCCGCACACCGCGCGGTTCCATTTTTCCCGCGCTTACGCCAAGCAGCTGCTCGACGCCAACGAAGGGGTGATCCTGCCCAAGCACACCTGGTCGGCCCTCCCGTTCGGCGAGTGGCGCAAGGGGGGGGACTGGTTCCGCGATCACTTGGTCACCAGCGGTCCGTTCCGGCTCGCCTCCTGGAAACCGCAGCAGGAGATCGTCCTGACCAGAAACGAGCGCTACTTCCAGGCCGGGCGCCCGCGGCTCGATCGCGCGGTCCTGCGCATCGTCCCCGAAGCTTCGAGCCAGGTCGCCCAGCTGCTCGCCAAGGAAGTCGATTTCGCGACCAACATGCAGCCGACCGACGCCCCGCGAATCCAAGCCGACCCGCGGCTGGAGCTGAGGGCGATCCCGTTCCGCAATTTCGTCTACGCCGCCTGGAACAATCAGCGTGAGCCATTTAACGACCCGGACATCCGGCGCGCGCTCACCCTAGCGATCGATCGCCAGAAGATGGTGGACACGCTCTGGGGTCCCTATGCCAAGGTTGCGGTCTCGCCGATCCTGTCGTTCGTTTGGGCGCACGACAAATCGATCGAGGCCCTCCCCTACGATCCGACGGAGGCGCGGAAGATCCTCGCCGCCAAAGGCTTCCGGGACGCCGACGGCGACGGCGTGGTCGAGCGCAACGGCAAGCCGTTTCGCTTGGACCTGACGACCAACGCGGGCAATCAACAGCGGATCGACGCGACCGTGATGATCCAGGCCCAGCTCAAAAACGTCGGAATCGCCGCGGCGCCGGGAATCGTCGAGTTCAATGCCCTGATGGCCAAGCTCGACGAGGGGAACTACGACTGCGTGGTCCTGGGTGTCGGAATGGACACCAGCCTCGACCTGACCACCTTCCTGCACAGCCGCTCGATCGGCGTCGATAACGGCAACAACCTGGCGCGCTACTCGAACCCGGCGGTGGACCGCCTGATCGAAGAGGCCGCCGGCCAGCGCGACATCGAGGCGACCGTGCCGCTGGTCCGCCGGATCGAAAAGATCTGGCAGGCCGATCAGCCGGCCACGCTGCTGTGGGAGTCGAAGCGGTTGATGGGGATGAACCGGCGTCTGCGCGATGCCCAGCCCAGCCCGATCTACATGCTCTGGAACCTGCGCGACTGGTGGGTCGAGCCGGAGCCGGCCGCCGCTCCGTGACCTCGTTCCTCCTACGCCGGCTCGGCGCCTCGGTTCTTCTGCTCTGGCTCGTACTCTCGGCCGTTTTTTTCATCGCCCACGCGACGCCCGGCGACCCCTCCGGCCTGATCGAGGATTCGCGGATGACCGCCGCGCAACGGGCGAATTTACGCCGGATGTATGGTCTCGACCGGCCCCTGGTCGAGCAGTACGTGCTCTGGCTCGGGGCGGCGGCCCGGGGCGACTGGGGCATCTCGATGGTGCAGAACCGCCCGGTGGCCCGAATCCTGGGCGGCGCGATCCTGCCCACCCTCGCGCTCGCCACGTCCGCGCTCGCGGTTCAGCTCGGCGTAGGCTTCCTGTTGGGCATCGCCGGGGCGCTCCGCCGCGACCGGCCGCTCGACCATGTCCTGCGGCTTCTTTCGCTGGTGTTCTTTTCTTTGCCGGTGTTTTGGCTCAGCCTGATGGCGATCCTGCTGTTCGCGGTCCATTGGCCGATCTTTCCGGCCGGCGGCATGCGCTCGATCGGCGCGGAGTCGCTGCCGTTCTGGGCTCAAGCGCGCGACCTGATTGCGCATCTGGTCCTGCCCGCCTCGGTGCTCGGCCTCGCTTTGTCGGGTTTTCTCGCCCGTTACGTCCGCGGCAGCCTGTTGGAGGCGCTCGGCCAGGAGCACATCCGGATGGCGCGGGCGCGCGGGCTCTCCGAGCGGCGGATCCTCGGGGTCCATGCCCTGCGCTATGCGCTCTCGCCGGTGATCCAGGTTCTGGCGCTGTCGATTCCGGCGCTGCTTTCCGGCTCGCTGATCACCGAGGTGGTCTTCTCCTGGCCGGGGCTCGGCCGGGTCGGATTCGACGCCGTGATCGGACGCGACTATCCGGTGATCCTCGCGACCACCGCGTTTGCGGCGGTCCTGGTGATCGTCTTCAACCTGATCGCCGACCTGGCACACGCCGTGGTCGATCCGCGGGTGCGCGACGCCCAAACGGCGCAGACGGCGGCCTGAGATGAATCGAAACTTGAGCGGCACACTGCGCGGCGGCCTGGCGCTGGTCGGAGTGATCGGCGCGGTGGCGCTCGGCGCGCCTTGGCTTGCGCCCTACGATCCGAACGAGCAGCTCGACTCCGCCGCCGCCGTGTCGAAGCCGCCGGGAACCCGCCTCGCCGCGATCCATCGCGCGGACGGCACCTGGCTGCTCGCCGAGAGCGTGCGCCGGACCGCCGAAGGGCTCGAAGCGGTGCGCCGCGGGGAGCCCCTCCGGTTCGCCGCATCGGAGGTCCTGAACCTGACCGCCGAAGGGGTCGCCGACGAACGGCTGTTCCGGCTGGGCAGCGATCGATTCGGCCGCGATCTGCTCTCCCGGTTGATCTACGGCGCGCGGGTCTCATCGGTGATCGCCACGTTGACCACGGCTCTCGCGCTCACTCTGGGGCTCGCGGTCGGCTCGCTCGCCGCGCTCGGCGGGGGTGTCCTCGACGGGATCCTGATGCGCATCGTCGATGCCCTGCTCGCCTTTCCCGACCTGTTCCTTCTGGTGGCGCTCGCCGCCCTGTTTCGCCCCAGCGATGCGCTGGTGGTCGTAGTCCTGGCGGCCGCGAGCTGGATGGGGGTGGCACGGGTCGCGCGGGCGCAGATGCTGGCCTTGAAGGACCGAGAGTTCGTGCTCGCCGCGCGCGGCATGGGGCGCGGCTGGCTGGGCATCTGGTGGGATCACCTGCTGCCCAATGCACTCGGGCCGATTCTGGTCCAGGCCGCGCTGCTCGCCGGCGCGACGATCCTGGCCGAGGCGGTGCTCTCGTTCCTCGGCCTGGGCATCCAGCCGCCGCGCGCGAGCTGGGGCAACATGATCGCCGAAGGGCAGAACCTGCTCTCCTCCGCCTGGTGGATCGCCACGTTCCCCGGAATCGCGATCTGTCTCGCGGTCGTTTCCCTGCACCTGGTGGGCGACGGCCTGCGCGACCGGTTCGATCCGCGCCTTCGCACGACCGCCGACGGCTGAGCTCCTCCGGCATGCTGACGCGCGATTTCGACTACGACCTGCCCGAGGGGGCGATCGCCGAACGCCCCGCGCCCCGGGGGGAGAGCCGCCTGCTGGTCCTCGATCGCACCGAAGCCGAGCGCCACGCCCGGGTCCGCGATCTGCCGCGCCTGCTGCGCCCGGGCGATCTCGTGGTGGTCAACGACACCCGCGTGATCCCGGCGCGCCTGTTCGCCCAGCGCGCGGAGGCGGCGGACGGTGCGTTCGGCATCGAGCTGCTGCTGGTCGAAAAACTCGGGGAGCGCACGTGGGAGGTGCTGGCGAAACCGGGCAAGCGGGTGCGGCCGGGCGCGGTTCTCGCCCTGGGCGAGGGGCTTTCTGCCGAAGTGATCGCGCTCCGCGACGACGGCCGCCGGGAGGTCCGGTTTTCTTCGGAGGTCGAACCGTACCTCGATCGGCTCGGCCACGTGCCTCTCCCGCCCTACATCAAACGGGCCGACGACGCGGCGGATCGCGAGCGCTATCAGACCGTGTTCGCCAAGCACCCCGGGGCGATCGCCGCGCCGACCGCCGGGCTTCACCTTTCGAACGAAATTCTCAGCCAGCTCTCGGCCGCCGGCATCGGGGTCGCGAGCTTGACGCTCCACGTCGGCATCGGCACGTTCAAACCGGTTACCGCGGAGCTGGTCCACGAGCACCGGATGGAGAAGGAGCGCTGGGAGATCGACGAGGAGACCGCGGCGGCGATCGAGCGGACGAGAGCGCGCGGCGGCCGGGTCGTCGCGATCGGAACGACCGTCGTGCGGGCGCTCGAATCCGCCGCGGCCGAGCCGGGAAGCGGTGGCGAGATCCGCGCCGGGTCGGGCGCCACCCGGCTGTTCATCACGCCAGGCTATTCGTTTCGCGCGGTGGACGTCCTGATGACCAATTTCCACCTGCCCTGCTCGACGCTGCTGATGCTGGTCTCGGCGTTTGCCGGCCGGGAGCGAATCCTCGCCGCCTATCGCGAGGCGATCGACGCCGGGTATCGGTTCTATTCGTATGGCGACGCGATGCTGGTCGAACGGGTTCCCCCGGATAATCACCACGATTCTCCCGGAACGCGCTGAACGACCGCAGTGGGAGAGATTGATCCTCTGACGCCTAGTTCATAGTCCCAAGAGTCAAAAGGAAAACGTGCTGGTACTCTGTCCGTTGCGGAAAACGGGCGCATGCGTCCATTCGGTACCCTGGAGCTGGCGCGCGTAGACTCTCGCGCGCCGTTCGGCGAGATCGAAGTGCAGGATCTGATAATGGCGCGGCCACTCGGCAGGGCGGTCCTTGGCTTGAACGGAGACGCTGCCCGCGCCGAGCTTGCGATAGCTCACCCCATCGAGGTCGAGAGCGCCGAGCGACGCCAGCGGTTGATGGATGTGCCCGTGAAGGAAGATGGAGAATCCTGCCTGCTGAAGCCTGTGGATTACGAGGGCCTCATAGGCTGGGTCGTTTGCAAATTGGGTGAGCAGCGCATGGTGCCAAACCGCGATCCGCACCGCGTCGGACGGGAAGCCCGCCTCCTTCACTACCTCCAGAGCTTCATCGACGGTATCGAGTGGGATCAGCCCGCGGTTCAAGCCCTCCGGCGTGTGATCAGTGCCGGCCGCACTGTTGAAACCTAAGACCAGCAGATTACGCGACGCGACCGCGTCATAAATCTGAAACATCTTTTTGTCCTGCAGTAGGAAACGACGTTGGGGGTAAAAGCGCTCGAAGAACTCTTTAAAAGGGCCGAACCGATAGTTGTAGAGGGGCTTCTTATCCGGGGCCTCAAAGGAGAGTTCGGAAATGGGGCGGTTGACGTCGTGGTTGCCTGGCACAATGACTACTTGGTTGTCTGGGTCGTCGATGTCAAGCAGCTTGATGAGGGACAGTAGCAGGGTCTCCGCCTGGACGTAGTTCTCGATCTGTCCCTTGTCTGTGACATCGCCGCTGACCACGAGGAAATTGGGCCTTGGTATGCCTAACTCCTTGTATCTCTGCTCGATGTCGCGCTTTAAAGCCTTGAAGGTCGACGCATAGCCATCATAGGAATCGCGGTCCGCTGGATTAGCGCCCCAGTGGATGTCGGAGATGTGCAGGATGACGGGGTTCTGCCGCAGCCGCGCCACGGACCGCACCTGTGTGTCTCCCACGGCAGCTCTTAGCACGTCATCGATGAAATTCGGTGTGCCGAGGTAGAGATCCTGCGCCCATGAGAGGCTGAGATAAAATTGGCAGGCCACGAAGACATGCTTGTCGCTCTCCCCGCGGCGGGATGCTACCGCTCCAGAAGGCTCTTGCAACTCCAATAATTGTTCGATCAGAGAGCATACCAGCCGGTTATGCGACGCTTTGTGGTGAAGCGACAGCGCAAGAAGAGTCCAGGCCGGTGTGAACAGTTGATATGGCGTGTTCAACTCGCGTCCAGCCTGATGGACGTACTCGACCTCCATCGCTCGTCCCTGGCGAACCGCATCGGCGAGAAACTCCGCGCACCCGCGTTTGACGTGTGTGGGGACAAGGTGAGATTCGCTCCACTCAAAGATAGCGAGAGCGAAGGCTGTGCTGCAAATCGGCGAAGCGACGCCATCAGCGGAGAGGATACTACCGTCCGGGCGGCGCTCTAGGGAGAGTACCCACTCGACGGCCTTACTGATCGCGCCTCGTGCTGCGGGATCATCCTGCTGGAAGGATCGCAGCAGGCCAAGAACACTGAGAAAAGTGGCGAGGAGCGAGGCCTCAGCCATGTGCGGAGCACCGCTTTCGGCCGCATACGACGGGTCCGCGTGACCCCAGCCCCCCGAGTCGGACTGCAACGCGAGGAGACGGCGCTTGCCTTCAATCCACGTCCCTTGCGGTGCCTCGGTCAGGCGCGACAGTGCCAGAAGAGGCCACGCGAAAACCCGCGTCATGGGAGGGGTCTTGGGGTCACCGATTGCAGTCGCCAGGAATGTCACTGCCGGTTGGCGATCCACAGTCGCATCGTTGGCGAGGCAGGCCAGGGCGAGTGATGTTGCAGTGATTCGATAGTGCGGGCTACCTACGGGGCCCCAGGTTCCGTTTGGGTGCCTCGCGGAGGACAGGAAGTCGAGCACGAGCCTCCTAGCTTGTCGAAGCCGGTTACTCATCGCTGATGCGCTCCTGTATTCGCTGGCCCTGCTTTACATCGTTCGCCACCTGCAACCATCGGTCCACGATGTCGGATTCGAAGATGGATCCCAATTGAAGATAGAGTCTGTAGTCGCTGGGGTCAACAGTGTAGACCAGTCCACCATGAGTGACAAAAAAATAGGTGCCGTCTCGGTTTTCGATGCTCGCGTCCTCGATCCTTATCTCTGGATAGCTCGTCCGCAGTGTGCTCACAAGGTCTTGGTAGCGCGATGTCTCCATGGCGAAGCGTAGGGCGTTCTTTTGTCCTTCTTCCATTGGCCAAAACTGGTAGGTGCTCCACCGTTGGATGCCGCGTTCGGCGAGTAGGCAACCCAACGCCAGCATGTCAGCCTCGTTGAACTTTGAAAGTACGGTGTTGATTTTAATCTTTACCGGCTCGGAATGGAGGCGGTCGAGCCAACCCAGGACTACCGCAAAGTGCTTCGGGTCGTCGCGCATCTCGCCGTGGCACTTCGTGGTGCTGCCATCCAGCGGCAGACCGAGGAGGTCAACCCTCTCGTTGAGTATCGAGATGTCCCGGGGGCGCATTGACTTGGCGTTTGTGTCAATCTGGATGAACCTCTCCCCATCGTCCACCTCAGCAAGGAGACGAGGGAGAAACGGATACATAAACGGATCGCCACCGGAAAGCGTAACGGAACGCGGTCCAAGCTCGCGAATGGCGTGGATGACGCGCAACGCCTCCCGCTCGGTGACCTTGGAGTCGTTGAAGGGCACGTAACAGTAGGAACAGGCCATGTTGCACCGGCCGGTAAAGTTAAGGATGACGCGATGAAGCTGTCCACTGGTCATTGGAGTTCAACCTGTGTGAGCGAGCGTATCTTCGAGGCCGGCACCGGTTGCCGCGAATTTCCGCTCGATGGCTATTTCGACGACCTTTTCCTTGGGAGCTCCGAGCACCTCTGCTGCCAGATCCAGTTTCTGGAGAGTTGCCTCGTTGCGGGAGTAGAGCGTGAAGCCGATTGATTCATGACAGTGGCTGGCATCTTTTGATAGTTCTTGCTGTTGATTAGTATAATACAGGTTCCCCTAGTATCTGGTATCTGCGAGTTCGCATCGGTTCTTCAGGGAAGGATTGCTGCGGGTGGGGGATTGGCCGGATCGTCCAGATCCATCGCGCCCTGAGCACCCCACCATGTCGTCTTTTAGCTCATTGAGGCTACCTCCGGCCTCAAGCAAGCACTGCAGTTCCCAGCGAATGGGTGCGCAACATGTTGTTCGCAAACCACAGGAGAACCGTGGTTTTGGCCGCGCACCGGCAGGCGCTGCAGGGCACCGATTGCGAGCGATCGCGTTGACAAAAGCTCGCCTTGATTCGGGAGCCCATCCGGCAGCTTCAAGATTCCGTCTCAGCTGTTCGAGCATCGGAATCAAGTGACCTTGATCGCTCCAAGTCGCTCACCTCGACCCGAGTCACGGATCTGCGTCGCGGTTATCGCACGCCAGCCGCCGGCCGCCAGTTCGTCACTTCGGTGTCTCAAGCTCGCGACGCAAAGTGGCCACCTGTTGCTCGGCCTCCTTCAGGAACTGTCCCCGGATCGTTTGACGGCTCGTCTCCGCCCTTACTTCTTGGCCCATAGTTTGCGGTACGCCCCGGCCAACGGTTTCCATCCCAAAATCCGTTCGCGCAGCTTCCAGGTGGCGCTTTCCTGGAAGTAGGCGATCTCGCCACGCATCCGGTCGCGCTCCGCTTCGGCATTTCCGAGCTTCGACTTGAGCACGTCGGTATCGCGCCAGGAGGGGACGAAGCGGTACAGATAATCGGCGGCCGCACGGCTTTCCGCCAGCAGGTCGCGCGGCCGGCCGTGATGCTCCTCGATCACTTCTCCATAGAGCGCGACCAGATCGTCCGTCGATCGTTCCAGGTCGGCGGTTTCGCGGATGAAACGGCTGACCGCCGCGGCGTCGCCCGGATCGTACCGCTCGATCTCGCCGAGCAGAAGATCCGCATCGAGCCGGCGATTCATCGTGCGAATGCCGAAGTTCTGGCGCCTTAAGGGGGCGACGTTCGCCGCGGTGATCAGCGGGCCGGACCCGGTGGCGTCGCACAGCACCACCGCGGCGCCCACGGCGACCGCTTCGAGCGCGCAACGGGCCTTGGCGAAGATCAGATCGTAGCCGCCGATCACCTGCTCGGGCGCCTGCGCCTCGCGGCCGACGCCGGAACCGATCGCGGCACATTCGATCCCGGCGCGGCGGCAGGCCTCGGCGCAGATTTCGAGATGGGTGCCGGGAGTCGCGTAGTTGCTGAACACCAGCGCGCGCCGGGGTTTGGCCGGCAGCGGAGCGCGCGGCCGGAACCGATCGAGATCGACGCCGTTTTGCAGCACCCGGACCCGTTCCGGCGGAATCCCCTCCTCCTGGACCAGCCGGTCGCGGCAGGTGTCATCGACCGCGACATACGTAAGGATGCGCGGGTGGTGGACGGGGATGGCCTCGAACGAGTTCCAGGCATGGGTGACGTGGATCGCCGGGGTGTCGGGAAAGTGGAGCAGTGCGGTCATCGTCTCGGGGTGGTGGTTGCCGTGGATCAGATCCGGCACCACCGCCATCCGGTCGAGCCGCTCGATCACCGCGACGGTCGCCATCTTGAGCTCGTGGGCGAGATCGCCGCCTTCGGAGGCGTAGACGATCGGCTCGTGGCCGCGGCGGCGCAACGCCCGCGCGAGGTCCATCACGTAGGCCTCGGAACCCGTCCGGCGGTTGAGCGTGCGGAGCGTGAACAGAACCCGGATCGGCTTCATCGGCCGGACGCCCAGCGCGCGAGCGCCGCCGCGATCGGTCCGAGGTGCTCTCGGCCGCGAAGCACCTCGCGGTAATGCCCTTCGGCCACCCGCCGCTCGCCGTGACGCTCGAAGAACGGCTTTTCTTCGTAGAGGTCCGCGATCGGCAAAGAAGTTGCCGGCGAGAGATGCTCGTGGCGAAACGCCATCGGCCCGAAGCGCGCGAGCGCCGCCTCGACCTCGCCGGCCATCTCCGGATAGGCCCTCGCCGCAGCGAGCTTCCTGGCGAACGCCTCGTCGTCCAAATCGAGCGAAGAGGGATCGGGAGGGTTTTGCTCATCGCCGCCGGCCGGATGCTCTTCGAGCGGGAACTGCAGGTTCAGCAACGGCCGGCCTTCGTGGGCGAGCCGCGCCGCCGCGGCGTCGATCAGCAGCCGGCAGACATCGTGGCCGGGATTGAACCCTTCGAGCGCATCGCCCGCGACGGTCTCGACTCCGGCGTCGCGGAGCGCACGGCCCAGCTCGGCGGCGAGCGCCAGGAAGATTTCGATTTCGCCGCCGAGGAGGGCAGAATAGAGGTCCCGGTCGGAAAATCGGCCGTAGATCGAGCCGGGCGTGGCGCCGGCCGCCGCGAGCAGCCGAGTCGTCGATGCGAGCCTCGGATCTCCGCGTCCCGAGCCGTCGGTGAGCACGAAGACGATCGGCCGCGTCTTCTCCAGCCAGCCGTGCACGCGCAGCTCATGGCCGGGATGAGCGACCACCAGAGCCGTAGGATGTCGAGGGGGAACCACGGTTTCCAAGATGGCGGGACTCTAGCAGTCCGGGCGGCTGCCGAGACCTACCCAATAGTTCGACCCCTTCCGCCGCGCTGCGGCATTCCGGTCGTACCCGTGGTATACATTCGCCTCGAACCGATCTGGAGGTCCCATGTCCGCCGAGCCGATCGTCTCCCCCCCGTTGCCGCCCTCGCCTCCCTCTCCGCTGCCGCCGCCGAACGACGCTTCGGTGCGCGAAGAGATCTCCGAGCGCGCGGACACGGTGTGGACCGGCTCGGCCCGCCGCCCCGCCGTCACCGCGGTCGGCCGCGCGGCGCTGCGCGGCGCGCACGGCCGGGTGGCCTTGGTCGATGGCTGCCGCACCCCGTTCGCCAAGGCGGGCACCGACTTGGCCAACATGGACGTGGTCGACCTCGCGAGCGCCGCCGCCGGCGAACTGATCGCGCGCACCGGGATCGACCCGACCGAAATCGACCTCTCGGTGTTCGGTTGCGTGATTCCGGCGCTCCATGCCCCGAACCTCGGGCGCGAGGTGGTGTTCCGCCTGTCGCTGCCGCACGACGTCGTGGGGACCACGGTCAACTTGGCGTGCGCCTCGTCGAACCGGGCGATGACGTTCGGCGCCGAAGCGATCCTCGCGGGCGAAGCCGAGGCGGTGCTCGCGGGCGGCGCGGAATCGCTGTCGAACGTGCCGATCCTGTTCTCGAAAAACGCCTCGCGGATGTTCATGGCGCTTTCCAAGGCGAAGACGCTGCCGCAGAAGCTGGCGGCGATCGCCAAGCTTCGGCCGGCGGATCTGGCGCCGGTGGCGCCCGCGATCGCCGAATACACGACCGGCCAGACGATGGGCGAATCGGCCGAGAAGATGGCGAAGGAGAACGCGATCTCCCGCCGCGCCCAGGACGAGATCGCCTTGATGTCGCATCACCGGGCGGCGGCCGCCATCGCCGACGGCCGGTTCGCCGAGCAGATCGCGACGGTCTTTCCGCCCCCCGGCTACGACCGGCCGGTGGGGAAAGACAACGGCGTCCGCGCCGAGACCTCCATGGAAGCGCTCGCCAACCTGAAGCCGGTGTTCGACCGCCGCTACGGCACGCTCACCGCGGGCAATTCGAGCCCGTTGACGGACGGCGGTTCGGCCGTCCTCTTGATGTCCGAGGACAAGGCGAAAGCGCTCGGCTACCGGCCGCTCGGCTATCTGCGCAGCTACGCTTTCGCCGCGGTCGATCCGGCCAATCAGCTGCTCCAGGGGCCGGCCTATGCGGCGCCCGCGGCGCTCGACGCGGCGGGGGTGACGCTCGCCGATCTCGACTTGGTCGAAATGCACGAGGCGTTCGCGGCGCAAATCCTGTCGAACCTCAAAGGCTTCGCGTCGGCCAAGTTCGCGCGCGAAGAGTTGGGCCGCAGCGCGCCGCTCGGGGTCGTCGATCTGGATAAGTTCAACGTCACCGGCGGCTCGCTCTCGATCGGCCATCCGTTCGGCGCGACCGGCGCCCGGGCCGCCACCCAGCTGCTTTGCGAGCTGCGGCGAAGGAACGCCAACCTCGGTCTGCTGACCGTCTGCGCGGCCGGCGGAACCGGCTTCGCGATGGTCTTCGAGCGGGAGTAACGGAGGGCTTCCTTCGATGACCGAACCGCTCGCGCCCGCTGGGGACGCCGAAGCCTCCGGCGTATTCGAAGCCATTCCGGCTTCCGAAGTGAGCGGGGTTACCGCGCCGCTCGCGGGGATGCTGGTCGCCGATTTTTCCCGCCATCTCCCCGGTCCGCTCGTCGCCCGCCTGCTCGCCGATCTCGGCGCCCGCGTGGTGAAGGTCGAAGAGCCGAGCGCGGGAGACCCGGTGCGCGGCGCGCCGCCGACCTCCAAAGGCACCAGCGCTCTGGCGGCGATTCTGCTCGCCGGGGTGGAAAGCGTGGCGCTCGATTTGAAGCAGCCGTCCGGCCGCGACGTTGCGGATCGACTGATCGCCCGCGCCGACGTGCTGCTCGAAACTTTTCGCCCCGGCACGTTCGCCCGCCTCGGCTGGACCCGCGAGGAGCTGCAACGACGTTTCCCCCGGCTGATCGTCTGCAGCCTCTCCGGCTGGGGCCAGGACGGCCCGGCCGCCCCGCGCGCGGGGCACGACCTCACCTACCAGGCGGCGGCCGGCCTGCTCGCGCCGATCGTTTCCGCGTCCGTCGGCACACAGGCCCTTCCGTCGGCGCCGATCTCCGATCTCTCCGGCGCCTGGAGCGCGGTCTCGGCGATCCTCGCCGCCCTGTTCGAGCGCGAGCGCACCGGTCGGGGCACCGCGATCGATGTCTCGCTGTTCGACGCCGCCCTTCACTCCAACTTGATCGGCTGGGCCGCGGAGGCAGGCGGCGCCAAAGCGGTCGGGCAACCGCTCGCGCTCACCGGCGACCTGCCTTGCTATGCCACCTACGAGACGGCCGACAGGAGAAAGGTGGCGCTGGCGTTCCTGGAGCCCCATTTCTGGCACCGCTTCTGCCGTGCCGTCGAGCGCCCCGACCTGGTCGGCAACCATCTCGACCGCGGGGCCGGTCTGCGCCGCAAGCTCGAACGCCTGATGCGCCAGCGCACCCGCACGCAATGGGAGGAGCTGTTCGTCGCCCACGATCTCCCCGCCGGTCCGGTCCTCACCGCGGCCGAGGCGCGAGCCAGCGCTCAAGCCCAGGCGCGCGGGGTGGTGCAAAGCGGCGCGGACGGCCTGCCGCGCCTCGCCTTCCCCGCCCGCTTCGACGGCCACCGCCCCGCCGCGGCCGAACGTCTCCCCGTGCTCGGGGCGGCGACCGAAGACCTGCTCGAAGAGCTCGGCGCCCCCGAAGCCCGCCAATCCCGCTGGCGCCGCCGGAAAGCGGGTGTGGGAGCGCGTTGGAATTGGAAACGGCTGCTGCGGCGGCTGGTGCCGTAGGCGGGAGAGCTTTTAACGGCCTGAAGGGCCGTGTTCCATCAGCCCAGGCCAACGGCCTGGGTCGCCTGCGGCTGTGCTTGCTGGATTGCCTGCTCTTGCGGCGGTGGTGGAGGTATTTCCACCGCCTCCACCCCGTCGCGCCCGATCGCCAAAAGCGTCATGTCGTCCATCAGCGGCTCGTCCGTGACGTGATCGGCGAAGGCGCGCGAGATCCGTTCGTGGACGACCGCCGCCGGTCCGCCGAGCTGGACCAGGGCGTTCAGGCGGTCGTAGCCGAAGGTGAAGCCGCTCTCGGTCGTCGCCTCGGGAAGACCATCGGTATAGAGGATCAGCAGATCTCCGGGTTCGAGGGTCGTTTCGCCGGTCGGAGGGATCAATATCTCGGCTGCGCCGAGCGGCAAGCCGCCCACGCCGATCTCCTCGACCGTTCCGTCGGCCCGCCGGAGCAGCGGGAAGGGATGCCCCGCCGAGACCCAACTTAGACGGCCGGTCGCCGGATCGAGCAGGGCATAGAAGAGGGTGAGAAACGAGTGCCGCCGCCGCTTCCTGCGCAACGCGCGATGGATCAACGCGGCGACGGCGGCAGGGGAGGGGTCGATGTCCTGGGCCGTTCCGATCGTCGCATGGGCGATCGCCATCACCATCCCCGCGGCCATGCCGTGGCCGGTAGCGTCGCAGACCATCAGGGCGATCCGGCCGTCGGGCAATCGACAGACGTCATAGGCGTCGCCCCCCACTTCGCGCGCCGTCCGGTAGGAATGGGCGAAGCGGTAGCCCGGCAAAGGAGGAATCTCGCGCGGCAGTAGGCTCGCCTGAAGCTCGCGCGCCACCTCCAGCTCGTCGCGCACCTCCATCCGATCGACCAACTCCAGGGCGACCAGCAGGCACAAGCCGGCGATCGCGATGAAGAACGAGATCCCCCCGAAATCCACCTTCACGGTCTTGCCGCCGAGGTGGAACTGAAAGTTGATCAACGTGAGGAACGCCGAGCCGAGCGACGCCGCGAACAGGAACCGACGGGCGGGGGTCAGCTTGTACGACAACCCAAGGAACGCGAGCCGCAGACCCTCGACGAACCGATGGCCGGGGTCGTGCGATCGGTCGGCCGGCCGGCGTTCGCGGGTCAGCACCTCGAACGCACGGGTGGCATCGCGCGAGAAGAGCCGCCGCAGTTCGCGCCCGCTCATGCCGGCCGTGTATTCGCGCAGGAATCCCTCCGCCTCGGCAAACGCCGGACGCGAGGGCTTCTTTTCGCGCACCTTCTTCGCGCGCCGGATCGCTTTGGCCATGACCAATGATCCTACGCTCGGAGGAGGGTTAGGGTTGCGGGGGCAGGGTGTACGCTCGGACGACTCGGCAAAGGACCTAAAGGACTGCAAGGACTTCAAGGACACTCTCCTTCAGGGCTTTTTCTTGTCCTTGCTGTCCTTGGAGTCCTTTAGGTCCCTTTTTTCGAAGCTCAGGCTCTACCGTTGCAGCAGACTCGCCAGCTCGTCAGGGTGGGGACTCCGTACCCTCGCCTCATCCAGGGTCACCACCTGGCCCCTGACCAGGCCGGCGAGCGATTCCTCGAAGGAGACCATGCCGTGGGCCTTGCCGAGGGTGATCTCGGTGTAGAGCTTCTGCAGGCTCTGGCTGCGAATGTGATGGCGGACCGGGTAGGTCGCCATCAGGATCTCGACCGCGGGGACCCGGCCGGCTCCGTCGGCGCGGGGGAGGAGCTGCTGGCAGACCACGGCGTGGAGCGAGAGCGCCAGCTGGTGGCGGATCTGTCCCTGCTGGCTGGGCGGAAAGACGTCGACGATCCGGTGGATCGCCTGGACCACGTCGGTCGAATGGAGCGTCGAGAGGATCAGATGTCCGGTCTCCGCCGCGGTGAGCGCGGTGGCGACGGTCTCAAGGTCGCGCATCTCTCCGACCAGAATGACGTCCGGATCCTGGCGCAGAGCCGCCCGCAGGGCCGCGGCGAACGACGGCGTGTCGGCGCCCAGCTCGACCTGCTCGATGATCGAACGGCCGGTCGGATGCTCGTACTCGATCGGGTCTTCGATCGTGATCACGTGGCAGGGCCGGGTGCGCTCGATCTCGCCGACCAGCGCCGCGAGGGTCGAGGACTTGCCCGAACCGGTCGGTCCCGCGAGCAGGACCAGCCCGCGCGTCGGCTGGATCAGGCGACCGAGCGCGGCGGGCAGGTTCAGGCTCGCGAGCGTCGGAATGGCTGTCGGCAACGCCCGAATCGCGGCGGCGAGGCCGCCGCGCTGGCGATGGACGTTCACCCGAAAGCGGAAGCCCGCGCTGCCGCCGCTCGCGAGGCGCAACGAGAAATCGGCCGAGCCCTCGGTTTCGAGCTGATGGCGAATGCGCTCGCTCGAATAGGCCGCAAACAGCGAGCGGATCTCGGCGTCGTCGAGCGCGGCGCGTTCCGCGGCGAGCAGGCGGCCATCAACCCGGAAGACCGGCGGCCGCTCGGCGACCAGCAGCAGGTCGCTCGCGCCGCGGCGGGTCATCTCGGAAAGCAGCCCTTCGAGCGGCTCGCCTTCATCGACCCGCGACAAGCGGGCCGGCACGAGCCGCGGGGCGGTGGGGGACGGTGCCGCGAGGGGCTTCGGTTGTCCCTGATTCAGTTGCTCGACCAGCCGGTCGAGGTCGGGATCGCGCAGGAGCTCGGACATGGGCGTAACGAAAGGGCTCGGTTCTCCGCCAAAAGGTTCCTAGAGCATACGGGGGGCGTCGGCGAAGCGTCGCACGAGCTTATCGCCGGAATCGTATAAGATATCGCCAACTGGCGGATGCTCTTGGGAAGCCGCAAACGTTGCATTCATGAGCGTTAACACGCTCTCTCGCGAAAAAGGAGTATCAAATGCGCAACAGAACGCACCTTCGGCGTACCACGTTCGCCCTGACGGCGGTCGTGGCGTTCTCGGTGGCCGCCTCTGCGTCCGCCGCCGTCAACGCGGTCGGCAAGGAAAACACCGAAAAGGCCAGCGCCTTGACGTACTGGACCCCCGAGAGGATCCTCTCCGCCCGGCCGCTGCCGGTGCCGAAGGTCTCGGCGGATACGGCCGCCAACTTCGCCCGCGACAACGAAGGCGTCGCGGCCGAAGCCCACGGCACCCCCGCCGGAGCCGATGGCGCCGCGCCGAAGGGCAGGCTCGCCGCCTCGCTCGCGACCCGGCTGTTCACTCCGGAGGACGCGGAGCTGGCCGCAGCCAGGCAGGCGCTCGAAGACTACGATGCGATCGAAGGCGACAACGCCGGCACGCTCAACGCGCAATTCTCCAGCACCCGCGTGTTCCCCGACTCCGCGACGACCGCCTATCCCTACCTCACGGTGGGCAAACTGTTCTTCACCATCCAGGGCCAGGGCAACTTCATCTGCTCGGGCAGCGTGATCCGGAGGCGCGTGATCCTCACCGCCGGCCATTGCGTTCACAACGGCAACGGCTCGGTGAGCGGCTACTACACCAACTTCATGTTCGTTCCGGCCTATCGCAGCGGAAACGCTCCGGCCGGCACCTGGGACTGGCAGTACGTCAACACCACCGCGACTTGGTTCTCGGGCGGCGCCACGTTCCCGAACGCGGCCGACTACGCGATGATCGAGCCGCGCGACATCGGCTCCAACGTCATCGGCAACGTGACCGGCTTTCTCGGCTACCAGACGCTGAAGCTGTCCCCCAACCATGCCCACCTTCTCGGCTATCCGGCGAACCTCGACAGCGGCGAGCGGATGCACGAAGTGACCTCGCAGAGCTTTCGCAAGACCACCCCGAATGCCGTGGAGTACGGTTC
>Ga0134122_10001031_pt1 | contig 19908 bp, 28 predicted proteins | sample KB302_FD_96461 | JGI IMG/M metagenome (GOLD analysis project Ga0134122, IMG submission 96461) | Terrestrial soil microbial communities without Nitrogen fertilizer from Kellogg Biological Station, Michigan, USA - KB3-0-2 | ecosystem: Environmental > Terrestrial > Soil > Unclassified ... | reverse complement strand
CCGGCCGGGGCGTAAGTGCCAGTGGTCAGCGACGGCAAAAGAAGCTGTGGGCTCGTGTCGCATCCGGAGACGCGCGGATCGTTTGCGATCGGATCCCGATTTGCGCGGGTTGCATCGTACTTGCCGCCGGGCGCCCGATCGGAGATACAGGCGAGGCCTGCGGCGCCGTATGCGCCATTGCCGCAACCATACTGGCTCTGCAGCCACATCCACGACTGATCGAACGCATCGAGCGCCGCGCGTTGATCGGCGCATGTGGGATTCGGTTGCTCGAGATAAGACCGGGTCAGGTTGCCCATCTGCTGAGCCCACCCGTTTACGATCTCCGTTGCGCTCGTCATTTGCGCGTGGCTCTGATTGATCGAGTTCAGCCACGTCTGAGCGCCGGCGACTGCCAGGCCCACGCCGGCGGAAATGTAATCCACTGCGCCGATCCGCCCGCGGGCGTTCCGGAATGTCGCGTGGCTGTGGGCTGAGCGAATCATTTTTTTCCGAGCAGCAAAGCAGCGAGGATGATGCCGCCGATGATCAACGTGGGGCTGATGCTCACGGATCCGGAGACGGCCGGCGCACCAGTCGCGGGATTGTACAGGATCTGCTGACCCTGAGGGGTGGTGACGTAATAGGGCTTTGGTGCGGTCGCCGATCGCACGATCGGCACCGCGATCGCCGTGATGTCGTTAGCCAGCGTTGTCCAGAACGAAGGCCCGGAGCTCGACTGAGTGCTTCCGCCGATATCGTAGGGCGAAGCCGGGTTATTTGTTTCGCCGCCGTAATCGCCGTTGCCTGCCAGTGCTCCTCTGAGCTTTCCGTTTCTCCATCCCGGCGCAGCTGCTCCGGTTCTCATCATGAGGAGGTTTCCTTTCTTTGCGCGGCAACCATCGGGAACAGTCCGCGGCCATACTCGCTTCTTGGTGGGCGCCGCGAACTCAGCGCCGGGCGCCGGTCCATTCGAAGAATCGAAAGGCATCCACGTCCCCGGCGCGATCTCGACGACGTTGTAAACGTGGCTGAAGATCGTCGGCAACTCCGGCTCGGCCGCGATGGTCTTGTAAAGGCACCGCATGCAGCAGTTCCGGAACATCGCATCAGCCAGCATCGAGAACTGGGGACAGTCGCCGACTGGATCCTTCATTGCGAGCATGGCGCTCGGCGCGATTAAAGTCTGATCCACTCTGAACGACGTTGCCGGCGTCGGCACGTAGCGGATCGTGCGCTTCAGCCACCAGAAGATTGCTTTTGCTTTGTCGGCCGCCGCGGCGCTCATATCGAGGCCGGACTCCTCGAGAGCGCGATGCGTAGCGTCGATAACCGATTGCTCGCCGGCGTCGAAGCTCGAGAGCTCCTCCATGTAAGCGATCGTCTGCGCCGTCTCGACGTCGTCGGACTGCATCGGCCGATCGAACTCGGCCACGCGCACGTTACGTCCGTAGGCCGGATCGTACCCGACAAATGCCGTCGCTGGGATCTGCTGCCGCATGAGACTAACGGCTCAGCTTGTCACGAGCGTCGACGTGCGGGCAACGGCGAATCTAGGGTAGTATACGGTCTGGTAGGGGAGGCGAACGAATGGCGCAACAATCACCGGTAAAAAGGCCGACTACAGTAACTGAGAGAGGGCCGGCGACGCCTCCGCGGCCGCGTGCGAAAGCCGGAAAAGTCTTCGACTACAGCAAGTTTCGGCAGTCGATCCGGGATGACAAGGATTTCGGCGTCTACCTGGCCGGGTATCCGAACAAAACCGGGATCCTCGGCTACGTTTACCGCCTGAAGCCGGTTGTCGACAACGCCCTTGCCGGGATTTCGGAATCGACGATCTACAAAACTTCCAACGTCGCCGAGATGACCCAGGAGTTCATCGGCTCGAAATTCGGCCGCGGCAAATACATGCTGAGGCTCACCGATGCGAATCGACCGAAGGGTGAAACCGATGTTTGCAAGACGTGGTTCCAGGTCGATGATCCGGATCTGGTGCCGATCTACGATTACCGCACTTTGAAGCTGGGGGATCCGGAAAATCAGGATGAGATTGCGCGGCTGCTGCAGGCGGGGGTGCTGATTCGTGATGGTGGTACCGGTCAGCCGCGGCTTCGCCTCGGCAGTGATGAAGCGCCATCGGGGCCAGTTTCTACGAACGGGCACAGCAATGGCGCGGGAGATCTCGTTAGCAAAGATGTACTGAGTCAGGTGCTTCTGAAGGTCGTTAACGCGGGCACTCAGAACACAGGCGACATGTTCAAAAATGCGCTCGACATGGCGAAGCTCCTGCAGGCTCAGCCACCCGTTCAGCCTCAGCTGAGTCCGGACCAGTTGGCGGAGCTCGTAGCGGCGAAGCTGGAGCGGACTTCTACCCGCACAAATGCGGAAGGCGATTTCATTCAGACCTATGAGCGGTTCGACGCCTTTGTACAGAAAGTACGTGGGCCGGCGCCGGCCGCCGCCGCGCCTGACAATTTGCCGGTGTCCGTTGTCGTGGCTGAGCGGATCCTCGGCCACCTGTCGTCGATCGTGCCGATGGTCTTTCAGGGCCTGCAGCATCTGCAGCAGCAGCGAGCTCTGCAGCCGCGACCGGGAAAGCGCGTGGCGCACAGCGCACACCAACAGAACAGTCAACCTGAAATGACCTTCGCCGATCGCGTCAAAGAAATCGCGATGCTCGGCTTTCAGAAAATGCTGCAGGGCGTCAATGGCCACGACTATGCCGCGTACGTCTGCAACTTCGTACCGGGTGGGCTTGAGGTTTTCCGGGTTCTCGAATCGCAGGGCGCCGGCGCGCCCGCCGCGGTGATGGGGCTCGCCGCCATGGATCCCCAGCTGGGGCCGTTCCTCAACTCGGCTGAAAAGCGGGCTCAAGTGGAAGAGTTCCTCTCGGATTTCATTTCCTTTGACTCTGACCCGTTAGGTGAATTGCAGCCGCCGCCGGCGCCGGAAGGCGCGGCAGCTGCAGCGTCGGTCTGAAACGGTTTGTGCTTCGTTAACAGTGCGGAAACGAGCGAACTGCGCCACGCTGTACGAAGCTCCTCGAAGTGCTGGACCGATGACGTGGCCCATGTCATCGCGTAGACCTTGGTCGCAATGTGGGCCACTGCCGTCATCTCACCGCCGGTTTCCCGTTGGTGAACGAGCGAGAGATGGTGGGTCATTGCTGACGCCAACAGGTCGAAATTCTGCAGCGCCTGGATTTGCTTCTGTTCATCGGACAGACCGATCGCTGGCACTTCGCGCCCGGTGATGATCTGCCCGCAGATTTCGCATGCGGCCGTCATCGCTTGTTCCTCCGTCGAATGGTGGCGGCAAACTTCCGCTGGTATTCGGTGTAGTGCTTTTTTCTGCACGCTCTACAGCGGATCGTTGTCCCGCTGTAGCTTTCGAAAGTGATCCCGCATTTCACAGTGACGCCCTCGCGCGTGTAGCCTGGACAGACCAGACGATCCGCCGGCCATGCGAAGAATCCGTTCCTCATGAATCCCTGGCCAACTGGATTGCGGTAGATCTTCGTGCGGGCCGTCATCGCGTGCCCCTCAATTCCGGCTTTGTCCAGCCGGCCTCAGGTGTGAAGCCGTGGCCGGCGTCGGGATGGTGGGCCATCCATTCGCCGGCGCTGTGCAGCCTTCCCGCCTGACAGGCGGGACACTTCGGATTTGGCGTGCGGTGGATCGTCGCCTCTTGTTTCGCGGGCGCGCACGATTCCGGTAACAGGCGTCTCATGCTTCGACCTCCACCGGAATTTTCTTCAGCCACCAGAAACCGCGGCGCTCAATCCACTGAGCCACCTTCACGAACTCGCGGGCGTTCACTTTGTTCTCGTGTGCCAGGTCGCGAAGGTGAGCAGCTGCGAGCTCGCACGCCTCTGCGCGAATTTTGAATTGTGCCGGCGTGCCTTTGCCCGTCATGCCCGGACCTCGTATTCGTCGACCCCGATGTAGGCGATCGGCTTTGCGTGACGCGGTCCTTTTCGGTCGACGACGGCGATTAGCGACTCACTTTCGAGGCCAAAACAATGCTCCCGGCACAGAGCACGGATTTGATCTATGAAGCGTGAAAGCTCGATCGCTCGGCGGTTGCGATAAGCCACGACTGAATCCACCTGTAGGTTTACGTGGCCTTCGGTCATCGCTTCACCTCCGGCAGCAGCGCTTCGCGCCACGTCGGCGCCGGCAACGGGAGTTTGTTTAACCGCCGGCGTTCGTGTTTGAAAAACTTCCAGGCTCCAAGGATGAAGCCGATCGTGAGCATGCCGGCGGGAATCAGCGAAGGCCAGAGCGGCACGTCGCGCGGATCGATGCCGTCAGGGAGTGGCAACATCATGGCTCGACCCTCCACACAATCTTTTCCGGCTGCCGGGTGTAGCTGCAGGCCTCGATCAGACGCTGCTTGATGTCGTCGTCGCTCTCGAGAAAAGCTTTTACGCCATCGTTAGGCACAGCCACGATGATCGATTTTTTGTCGAATGTGATCTGGCGGGTGTAGGCGAACCAGTTGTCGTACGTTTCCTTGCTGCAGATCGCCTGCAGCTGGTTTCGCACTTTGTCCCAGGGCTTCGACGGATCGAGCGGATCGGGCGGGGGCAGGGGAGGGGCTTCGCGCTTCTCAGGCTTTGCCAAGTGCTTCACTGCCTCGTGAGTTTTGGCGGCGTCCTTCGCCAGTTCGATCAGCAGGCCGGAAGAATGCCGGCGTGCGGCATCCCGGCCGGAAAGCTTTTTGTCTGCCAGGCGCTGGAAGATTTCAACGGGCGCGGCGCCGGCCGCGCGGATGACGGACTCGATCAGTTTGGCGTCCGCGGCCTTTTCCCAAATATTTAAGCAAATATTCGAGATCGCAATTCGGTAATCCGTCGCCTGTGTGTTTTCAACGGTTTGGGATATGCTTGGTGCCTGAGAGCTACCAGTTATCCGCTTTTTGTTCGCCTCCGGTTCTGAATCCCGGATGGTGATCAGCAGCAGATCTGCTTTCGCCGACGCGCAAACTTGCATTGAATGGCTGCAAGTATTGGCGAACCGAAGGCGAAAATCTACCGGCTCTCGATCCTTAGGCTCGATCCGCGCCGGTACAACACGTCCTTTGCGATTCGGCCGAAGAATCAGATTACCACCGAACGAGTCTGGACGTGCGGGATCATCCGGCTCGGCCTCATCGTCTTCTTCCGGTGCGGCCTCATCGTTGAGCAGCTGAACGGTGGGTTCGTAGGCCGGCGCGTTCTTCCAGTTGTCGACGGTGAGCTTGTAGAGCTTCAGCGCGGTACATCCACGGCCTTTTTGCACGGCGATGATCCCACGCTTCGCTAGATCCTTGAAGCTTCGGAGAACGCTGGGATGATCCACTCCTCCGCACAATTGACCCATTTTCCGGATACTGACGGGAGCCCATTCGCGGCGGCTTTCGTGGCCCCACGTCTCGCGGATCAGAAACCAGATGATTTGAGACTGAATGAGTCCGCCGATTTTGTTGCCAGTGTAGAGGTAATCGAGCTCGTTCGGGACTTTGGAATAATTGCTGGTGGGTTCACCGATGCCCGTTGGGGCTCTGCGGTGTTGCCGGCTCGGCTCGGCCGAGATGGCGGGTTGAACTGCTACTGAGCTTTTCAATCGAATTCTCCTGTGTTTTTTGCAAAAACGGGGAATCCGAACAGGCGGGGATCAGGTATACTGGAAGGGATCGCAGCGTATTGTCATCTGCTGCGGTTGATCCACGACGTTTCGGTTTGCGTTCGCTTCGCTGCTTTGGCCTAGAGAACTTGGGCAGCTTAGTGAAAATTTCACGGCGGCGTCGGGGGTGGACGGATGACACGGAAACTACCTGGAGGGGGCTCAAAGGCCTCTGGCAAGGGGTGTTTCCGCCCCAATGCACACCTTCCGATAACACATAGTCTGGTCATGCGACCTGTCTCCGTTTTTCCCAGCTTTTTCTGACTCTCGCTGAGATCTGCTCCGGTGTCATGTTGCGATGGAAGCAAGAACCCTGTGCTGCCCGCTCTTCAGCCGTGGCGTTGGCCCATCGAATTTGAGCGGCACGCCGCATCTTATCGCTTCGGCGTTTCTTAGCCTGTCCCAGCCTCTCGGCTTCCTGCCTGGCGTCTTCAGCGGCGTTTTTCGCCCATCGGACTTTCGCGCGGGTGAGAATGATCTCACTCAGCTTTGGCTTCGCATCGGCCATGAATCTACATTCTGATCTTGCTTTGGGGGTAAAAGCAATGTTTTTCTGCGTTGTATAACTTTCGCCTTCTATTCCTGGTGTCTACAAGCAACAACGTTTCGCCTTTTCTTCCTGGTGCCTGTAATCCCGGTTTCAGTTGCTTGTGCACACCAGTTTGCCCGGCGCCTCCTTATTGCCTTAAAGACGAAAGACAAAAACACTAGTGAGTGAGTGCTGATTCCGCTTTGGTACCTGTCGGTGTGCTGATCACTCGCTCACGCACGTCCGCACTCTGGTGGCCACCATTCGCATTCCTCGCTCCGCTGTGTCGCGCGGAATGCCCACCCTTGCTCTGCTCCTACGGAGAGTGCATCCAGACCGCCTGAGCGTGCGTACGTTCGAAGGCCAGTATCTGAAGTGCGGATCGAAGGTCGAACGCTCTGAGCTTCGACCTGACCCCAGTTATCCGGAGACTCCGCTGCTCCTGGAATTCGCCGGCAGTGACCGATCGGGGCATGGACACAACCTCTCGAATTCGATTTACATCCTGTGGCGACTGACCGATCACGGATGGGTTGAAGTCGGTCGAGCTCTTGCGACGGGTGCCGACTGGGTTCCTCAGATTCGCTTTCTCGCTCTGAGGGAATTAGGCGGCCCACCTCCGGCGGATCCGCAGCTGGCTTCGCAGACGGCCCGGCAGCTGGTGCGCCGGCTCGATGAGGAATTCAGAACTCTGTCAGCTGCCGATCGGCAGATCGCTCTTGGGATGGTCTACGAACAGGTTGCCGCGCGAATGGTGGAATCAGTTCCGGAAAACGGCCATATACTGAGTCAATGATCCGCGCCGTCCGTTTTTCCCGTCCTCTTTCGCGGCCACGCCGCGCAGACGGGCCTGCGGCCTTCCTCCGGGGCTTCGGTGCGCGGCTGCGCGGATCGATCGCCCCAGAGGCCGTTAATGCGATCGCCGCGGCCATCCAGGAGCAGGAAGGTTTCTATCCGGGTTCCCGATCGTACCGGAATAACAATCCGGGGAATCTGGTGTATGCCGGCCAACCGGGCGCCAGTCGGGATCCGGAAGGGTTTGCGGTGTGGTCAACCTATGCGGCCGGCCTGCAGGGAGAAAAAAATCAGATCGTTCTTGACGCCACCCGCGGTTCCGATGTGAACGGCAATCCGATCGTCACTCTTGCCGATCTGATCACCAGCTGGGCTCCACCCAGTCAGAACAACACGGCTGCTTACATCGCGGCAGTTTCTGCCAGCACTGGCTATGATCCGTCGGCGCCGCTTTCTTCGCTCGGATCCGGATCCGGTTACTTGCCGGCCGCGGCGGGCGCGTTCGATTTGTCGAGCGTGGAATCGAGCCTGCAGAAACCGATCGATCTGTCCATGGTCGGGCTTCCCTCGGCAGTTCCGCTTTATGCGGTCCTCGGAATTTCCTTACTTGCTGTGGCTTTGGTCCGGAACTAAAACGGGACTTCGGATCCGCGGCGCTGCCGTTTGATCGCCGCGATCTCGCGCGCATACTCGCTCCGGATCGCGGGCGGGGTCGCGTGGATCACTTTGCCGGCTTTGTCGTGGGCGCCGCGCTGGTGCTCGACAACGGCTTTCACGTAGGCGCGAAAATCCGGCGGGCCGGGGTTGCTCTCGATCCGCGCGGCATACTCCGCGCGTTTCTCTGGCGGCGTGGCTCGGATCTGCGCGGTCGCGACTTCAGCGCTGCCTGGCCGGATCCCCAACAGCACGGCTGCATAGTGCTGGAATTCCCGAAAGCTCGGGGGCTTCGGGCCGGGGTTGTACTGGATCGTTCGAACGCCGATTCTGTTTCGCGCTTGCGTCACTGCCTTGCGGGCGTTACAGCTGCGGCAGAGATACATCAGATTTTCCGGGTCGCCTTCGCTCTCGTCGCCGGTGATGTGGTCCACGTCGATATTTTTTCTCGAGGCGCAAAAGTTACAAATCTTCCGGCCGGGCGGGGAATTGCGGCGGGCGCGGTAACGCTTCGCGCGATCGGTGATCTGGCTTGCCGGCTTCATGCGGTTGCGAGATTGCGATCGGCGGCGGGCGCCGCGGCGGGTATTCCTCCCCAACCATCGACGCTCAGGATCCGGCCGCATTTGTCGCACGTGGTTTCGCGCGTGGGGCTGATGACGGTGGCGCCGCACACGCACGGAATATGCCAGCCGCCGTTATTTGCCACTACCTGATCGCCAACTCTTCCGCGTGGCGGTCCAGCTGCTGCAGGGCCTGCTTCGCGTCGAGTTCGACTTCCTCAGTGAGATATCCGCGATCGCGTTCGACTTTCAGCCAACCGCTGATCATTCGCGTGAGTGTTCTCTCGATCTCGCCTCTGAAGACGGGTCTTGATGGCTGATCCTGTTGCTCCGGAGCGTATGTGGCCGCCTTCTGGCTTTCTGCCGGCTGCTCGGTGGCCAGCTGCTCGGTTGCCATCTGCGCGGTGGGCTGCTCGGTGGCGGGTGTCTGGTGATCTGCAGCTGGCGCGGTCTCTGTGTGCGGTTTTGTTTTCATGGCTGGATTATGCCACAAAGTTACTTAGTCAGCTGAGGCATGATCGCCTTGAAATTTTGCCGCGCGAGTTTTTGCCGCGCTGTTCGGGCTTCCGTTTTTGTGGGTCTCTTTCCCCGGATCCGGATCCCGGCTGCTTTCACGTCCTCGAGCGGCTTTTGCCACTGGCGTTTTGCTTTCTCGCTCCGGAGTCGATTCGCGGACGCCGGCTGTCTCTTTGGAAGGGAGGCGATGTCTTCGATCACGTCGAATGTCACCCAGTCGGGAATCAGGCAAACGATCTCTTCTCCCGTGCTTCGATGCCCCTTCCACTTCCGGAGCTCCTGATCGTTGCTTCGGACTAGCTCGATCGTGCTGGTGATGGTGATCGTTTCCGGGCGAAAGTGTGCTCTGAGAGGCTTCGGCATTTCCCTAATTCTGCGTCAAACTGCCTCCGGGTGGCAACCGGATCCGGGCCGGGCCGGGACACAACATCCAGGGGTACTCGGTGGGACTGGTCCGGAAGTGAAAATCTTGACTTCCATGCCGCTGAAGCTGAAGACTGGTTAACATAACATCCGTTACAGGAACTTCACACGATGGGACTCACAATGAACCGCTACGAAAGAACGTGCCGAAACTGCGGGATACGGCTGCGTAATCCGGTGCGCGGCGAAGCGTTGAAAGTGGTCTGCCTCAATCTGCGGGCATGTGCTCGGCGGGCTGAAGTCAGGCAATCGCGGATTGTCGCTGCTGAGGGCGTCTGTGATTTGTGCGCTATGGGTTTGAAGTCGCGGCGGGCCGGATCGCATGGGCTGGATTGTCCGAATCGTCCGCAACGACGGAGGGCGAATTGATGGACCTACGCGAAAAAATGATCTGGCGGGTTACTCCGGGTCGTCGGCCGGAACTCGATCCTGAACCGGGTACGCTCTGCGGCGCGGAGTGCTGGACTGTTCCGGCTCAACCGGGTGGCATACGCTGCAACCTTCGGGCTGGTCATGCTGGCGAACATTCCCGGGTGTTCAGTTCAGAGGGGTGGCGTTCGTGGCCTGTCAACCAGGTTGAACCGCTGCCGCATCAATAAAGGCCCGGAGTGTTCCACCACTTCTCAACTTGCCCGCTAATTCCGCATGCGCGGCGTGGTCCGTCTCCCGCGTACAAATACGAATACGCGGATCTGAGGATCTTAGATCCGGGGTCGCTCATTGAATGGATTGAAAGCTCGATCTCCTCGAGAATGCTGATCGGATCCAGTTTCTGACCGCACTGGAACCGTTGCCGAATCGTCATCCCCTGCTCGAAAGCAGCAGGAAGGCCAGTACAAGAGCTCCGTACAACAAGGCCGGTGATTTTTCAGCCGCTGCAGCTGCCGGCGGATTTGTGGATATTGGCGGTGGCGGCGCCGCGGCGGACCCGGCTGCCGGCGCCTGGCATAGCGGAGAGTTGAAGCTGATCGATTCGCAGACGGTTGGGTAGTCGCGCTCGACCACGTGTGTCGATCCATCCGGCATTGTAATCGTCACCGCTGAAGCCAGCCGGGAAGAACGGATCATGCCTCGACCGCTTCTGGTTCTCGAACGCTTTCCGGAGATGCCTTTGCCCGGCCAGTGTCGATCAGCCAGAGCCCGTACAGGCGTTCGACCTGAGCCACCATTTTTTGAAAATCCTGCATGTACTCTTCGTGCGTGGCGCCGGCTTCACTCAGGCCGTGGGTGATGATGCTGCGGGCTTCAATGAGGCGTGGATGCGGCATGCCCGGTATCTTCCCACAATTCAGATCGGCTGGTAAAGAACGTCGATCTCAAGCGTCCCGTCACCTTGCGGTCTGATCGCAGTGATGTTCAGCGTCAGATTGCCATCTCCGCTGCCTGTCAACACGCTGGTCGCGAAACCAGTGCCTACCTCGACGCCGTTCCCTCCGGTCACGCTCACCGTCGTGACTGCGCCGCCGCCGCCCACTCCGGTCACTGTGTAAACTGCGGTGCCGTCTCCATCGCTGATGTTGCCGGTATCGTTCAGTGCATACAGGAGTCCTGGAGCGTTGACCGTGGCACTCAGGGCCTTGCCGGCATCGAAATTTCCGCCCGTCGCTACGAGGTAGATGCCGAGACCTTCGAACGCATCGGGAGGCGCCGCGTCAAGGTGGATCTGGCTGGCGAAGTTATACAAATGGCTTGCGCTGAGATTGTTGATCGTGGAAAGCAGTTCACTGTCGATCACATCGATCCCGACGTTTACGTCGCCATAGTAGCTGTAGGCGAGCCCGCTGAACGAATACGCCTCAGTTCCGAATCTATATTTCTGGAACCACGCGGCCACCGCAAGAGTCTTCCCAGGCATGGCCGGTGCCAACAATACGGGTGTGGTGTTGAGTCCCCGGATGTCGGCCGGCGTGAGGATTCTTTTCGATCGATAGAGATTCGCGCCTGTGGTGATGGGGCTGCTCATGTCTCAATTTCAGACTGGCTGGTAAAGGACGTCGAGCTCGATCGTTCCGTCTCCCAGATCGTTCACCGCGGTGATCGTCAATTGGAGGTTACCGTCCCCGCTTCCGGTCAGAACGGTCGTGGCCACCCCTGCAGCCGGGAAAAGACCAGTGCCTCCGGTGACGGTAACGGTCGTCACGGCGCCGCCGCCGCCCACGCCTGTAACCGTGTAGACTGCATTGCCATCGCCCTGGGTGATGTTGCCGGTGTCGTTGAGAGCGTAGAGCAAGCCAGCATGCCCGCCGGTCACTGTGGCTGTTTTTGCGCTTCCGGAGATGAAGCCATCGACGATTCCGACCAGGTAGATCCCAATGCCCTGAACAGCTGAGAGCAGACCTAAGCCGCCGGCGGTGTCGGCTCCGATCGCGCCGGCGATCGCGTTGCCACCGTCGCGGCTGGCTGACTGTGCCGAGGCCAGAGCGTTCACGAGCTCCGTCGTGCCGAGCGGCTGCGGATCCCCGGCCAGATTCCCGTAGCGGGCCTGCGCGCTGGCAGCTGCGGCGAAATTATACTCAACCGTTCCGAAGATGAATTTCTCCAGCCAGGCGATCACCTTCAGGGCCTTACCGGGGACGGCCGGCACGATCAAAACGGGCGTCGTATCGAGCGCAAATATTTCTGCGGCCGTCAGAGTCTTCTTTGCGCGGAAGATGTCTGCGCCGGTGACGATCGGCGTCATTCGGGCAGCACCTGATAGAGAACATCGATCTCGATCGATGAAAGGGCGCCGCCGGTCGCGCCGGCAAATCCGGTCGCTGTCTCGACCAGATAAATGCCGAGGCCTTGCACTGTGGTCAGGGCGACGGCCGCCTCACCAGGCAAAGCCACGTTGCGGAACTGGCTAACCGCCTTTCCGGTTACGAGCGCGTTGATGAGCTCCGCGGTGGTGAAGGGCTGGCTGCCGGTACTCGCGTTGCCATAGAAGGCCTGGGCGCGGCCTGTGCCCACCACATACGCGCTGCTGCCGAAATTGTAGGTCTGGAAGAGTCCGACTGGCGCGATCGACTTGCCGGCGATCGCCGGCACGAGGCTGATCGGGACGGTGTCGAGAGTCAAAATATCGGCCTGCAGAATCGTCGTGCGGGCCCGGAAGATATTTTCCCCGGTGATGACGGTTGTTGACATAAAAAAGTTTTCCTTTCGTTCCTTACTTCGTTCCGCCGGAGAAATGCCCGGCCGTCATGAAACCCACGTGGGTCCCTACAAACTGTGTGGCGCCCGCCGGCGCCGGCGGCGAGCTCGAGAAAACGCTCCAGGTGGTTGCTTCGATTCCCCATGGACCAATGCCGATTCCGGCCGGGTCGACGTAGGGGGAGCGGACAAACCAGTGTGTGGCCGGATTTGTGGAGCCGTCGATCGCGGGGAACAGCTGGGGCGGCTCGACCTGGGTAGAATCGCCGACCAGCATTCCTGCCGGCCCGAACACATCGGTGAATCTTCCATTAGGCCAGTCGGGGAAACCCGTATAGCTGAACGTGGTCCACGTGGAAGCGTCCCAGGCGAGAATGTAGAACTTGTTGGGCGTCGTCCCTTCGTTGGTCTGGTCCATCCAGCAAACTCCGAACTGGAGGCTGGGATCGGCCGGGCCAACCATGTAAGTCATTGGGCCATAGGTGGCATCGAAAATCACGTTTTGCTCGTCGGGCGTGAAAAAAGAAAAATCAACCGATGCGATCTGCGTGGGCGTGATCGTGAACGCTCCGAGATCGACATCGAAGGTAAACAGCGACACGGCGCCGTCGCCATCCAGATTCAGGCGGAAAGACCGGTTAGTCCGGTTTACGTAATCGGGTTGCCAGCGTGCCTGATCATTCACGTGCGATGAAGGCGGAAAAACCGGCGCCGCGATCAGTTGCGTCGGGCTCAGAGCATAGTCAACCGGAATTAGAAACTGGTTGCCCATGCCGTCGATGAAGCGGAGCATGAAGCCGCGAGTCCCGTCGACTGCGACAAAGGGCGCCTGCAGATCGACGGGGTCGCCATTATTGAGACCGGCGACGGTGACGGTCGTCGGGATCGGTGTATCCATGTCGATGCTGCTCGCGGCGGAAAGCGAAGCAATCCGGATCGGCACTGTTCCGCCTGGCCCGGCCGTCGTCCCGATCTTGAAAAACACGTAGTGATCGGTGTCGTTGCCGAGCTCGGCCATTCCGCCGGCGTCGGAACCGGTAAACGGGACAATAACGCAACCGCCTGGCGTGAGCCTTCCGAGCGAAACCGGCGTCATGACCCCGGATGCGATCGGCGCGATCGGGATGGTGTCGTTTGCGGTGAGCGATGTATCGAAGCTCTTATTTAGCACATACGGAACTGAGTTCCCGTATTGGGTTGCGGAGTTTGCGCTCGGGTTGCCCCACATCTGAGAGCCAGTGACGACGCCGGCGATATTGTCGTTGGGCACGACGTAGCCCGCCGCTCCCAGGTTCTTCGTCTGTGTCAGCCGCGTAGGAGTTGCCATCAGAACGCCTCGGTAGCCACTCGGTATTTCACGAAGCCAGTCACGCGCGTCGCGTTTTGCAGATTGAGTACGAAGGTCTGGCCGGCATCGATCTCGAAGTGGGGCTGTTCGAAGTTGCCGCTGAAGCCGAGAGTGAGGCCTGTCGTATTCGGGACTGAAGGCCATGGCAATAGCAGAATTCCGGAGGCGCTCGGTCCCTGATAAAGCGCGAGATCCTGAGCAACCACGTTCCAGATCAGGATTTCGTAGATCAGCTTTTTCCCGGTCAGGGTTGAAATCAGTTGGTTGTCGCCGGCGCCGGAAAAATCAAACGGGACATGCAGCAGCGATGCCCGCCGTTGCAGTGGCGTCGACTTCGGATCCTTCAGGTCGCAACCGGGGAAGATCGGGTGGCGGTAGGCCTTCTTCAGTGCCGCCGCGCGATCGCGCAGTATCTCATTGAACTTGTTCATCGCATCTCCACCGCGCAAAACAAATTCAGGTTGCACTTCACATTGCTGCCCGACAGGTTGACGATGCGTACGACGGGATAGCTCGGGGGCAGGAATGCCCGCGGTGAGCTCAGAAATGCGCGGAGTCCGTTTCCGGATCTGTTATTGCCGATCGCTGGCTGCAGATTCGTGGCGCGTGCCTGCTGCGAGAAAACCTGGGCGCCGGTGACGGCGTCTGTGATCTGGACAAAGAAGTCATTCGCCGGATCTTCTTCTTCCGCCGGCGTGATCCAGGTATTGAGGGCATAGAGCCAGCTGTTCGGCTCCATGGGTACGTTTGTGTCGTAGGTCTGGCCGGCCGGGATTACTTCATCGATCGGATCCGGTACGACGAGTATCCGGGGCTCGAGATCGTGAGCTCCGCGTATTGCCAGCCAGATCGGATCGGAGAGCGTGTCGAACATGAACGGGTTGCGGCTCGGGTCCGGACCCCAGCCGCGTCCCGTCAGCGGATTCATGGAATCGGTCCAGTCAATCTTCCGCGGATCGATCCACTTTTTTCCTGCGAGCATAAGTGACCTCAGGCGGTTCTGATCCTGCGGATGCCAGAAAACGAAAGAGTGATCAGATTGGTTTGCCCACTCGTATCGGTGAGATCCAGCAATGGCCCGGAACTACCTGCTCTGTAGAGCGGCGGCGGTCCGATCGCAGTGGGCTGGTTTGCGTCCGGAGAAACGAAATTGGCATTCTGAATCTCCGAAGTGCACATGTAACGTCCGCTGGGTAGGGTCGGGTTCAGCGTGTAGGATCCCGTTTCGGATCCGTTGAGTCCGGTCCAAAGAAAATCGGAATCACGATCGATCGGAACGGGCACTCTGGTAACGTGCTGGTTTGCGTTGAGCGTGTACTCGAACGTGACGATAGCCGCTTCTTCGACGTACTGCGGCTCGTTGGATGACGCGATTGGCGTGCCCGGTGTTGGGGACATGGGTTTCCTTTCTTTGACGACAGGCGTGATTGCCGGGGCGTGTGAGGGTCACACGCCCCAGGCAACCGATTGCGGCCCTTACTGCGCCGGCTGGGTCTTCTGTCCGTCCAGGTAAACGCGGAGCCAGAATAAAGCGCTGGCTTCGAAGGGCGTGCCCTCGAGGCGGACCCGGAAATTGACACCGTCGGTGAGCAAGATCGGATCGATGTCGAAGGGAACGATCGCGCGGGGATCCGCCAGACCGTTGCCCGCCGCGGTGCCTGTGCCAGGCGTGAAGCTGCCGGCGCCGCCCGCCCAGTATTCCGCCGGCGCGTCGCCATAAGCGAAGTTGCCTGCGCCGATGATCAGCTTGACGTTGAAGTTCTGCATGAACGTCACCAGATCGATTTCGGCCATCCCGATCGGTACGATGCGGAACGAACCGAGAATAAAGCTCTCGCCGCCCTGCAGCTGGTTCGCCTGGGTCATGTTGGTGATGTTGGATGGCACACCACTGGGCCAGGTCGTATTGGCAACGCCCTGGACCTGATTGAACATCTGGACGATGCCCTGCGTACCACCGACGTTGGATCCGCCCTGCACCACGTAGGTGTCGTAGTAAGGGCTCTGGACTGTGCGAACTTTGCCGGGGACGTAGATCGACGGCACGTTCGTGAGATTTGGCATTGGGTAATTCATCTGTGAAGGTCTCCTGTTGATTGGAATTCTGCTGATCGGGAAAACCTTCTCAGCGGCCAAACCGGTTGCTGAACCGGTGCGAAAGCATCATCGTGTTGCCGGCATGACCGGCCTGATTCGAGGGCGTGCCGGCAAGATGGGCGCCGCCACTCTGCTGCACCAGCTGCACGATCGGCGCGGCAACGTTCGGATATGCGGCGAGTACCGCCTTCAGAGCGTCGTCGATCACAGGCTGAGGCGTGATCATGCGGCCGTTGGAATCGACGAGACCCGGATGGAAGTAGTAACCATCGCGGATCGTGCCCAGCTTGCCGGCGGCGGTTGGATCGCCGACTCCGGACAATTTCAGGTACGGACCCAGCTGCGAGAAATTCTCGGTCAGTGCACGATCGAGAATAATGGCGAGCCCGCCGGCAAGGGCACCCTGTGCGGCTTTTGCACCCAGGAACGTTCCGGCAGCCCATGTCGCGCCGGCTGTAACGGCAGCGCTGGCGGCATAACCCTGCCAGCCTGCGTTCCCATCGGCCAGGATCATCTGCGGCAGTTGCTTGGTGGCCGCCGCGCTCGCGAGCGCGGACAGGCCAGTCGTCAGCAGATCGCCGGGACGGCCGAACATTTCGCCGATGCTCGGATTGCGTGAGCTTCGGTTGCTCTTTCGCTTCCGGAGCTCCTCATACTTCTTTTTGAACGGATTGTGCCGCTTCTTGGTCGCGGCCTTCGTCACGGCTTTCGATGTGTGTGCCATGTGATGCCCTTTCTTCCCGGCCGCGCCGGAACTATTACTGCGGGTTGGATTCGCGGCAACCTTGGACTTTTTGATCAGATGCATAGCTGCTCCTCAGTTGACGATTCCCTCGGGACGAACCCGATAATTCCCACTTTGCAAACAAAGCCTCTTGTTGAGGCGGTCATATACCAGCGTGGGGAAAATGCCATCCTCTTCCCCAAACGGGTGCCAATACGTGGTCGGTTCGAAGTCGTGAAATCCCTTAATCGTGTGGTACGAAATGTAGATGCACGGCCCCAGTTCCACGTAGTCTTTGTCGCTCCCGATGTCGAGAGCCGAGAGGTCGACGGACTGGTCGCCTCCCAGAAAATAGATGTTGCTGCCGTCCGGTGTACAGACGACCTGTGTGCCACCGAAGCGCGTGAAGGAGTGCTCCGGATTGGCATCGTTGAGAAAGATCCTGAGCTCGACCAGTTTCCCGAGCTCAGCGAACTTGTCGGGGTAGCGGAAGCTTTCGACATACTCGACGATCTTGCCCGGTGGCTTTCCGTGGAAGCGTTCGAATTGTGCCGCCGCGGCATCCATCCCGCCTTCGGAATTCCGGCGCCGCTTTTTGTGGGTGTGCTTCCGGGCCTTCGCCGCTTTCCGCTTCTCGCGGACGTGCTCAGCTGCCAGCTGCCGACCGAATCCCTTTCCGATGACCTTCTTCGTTTTCCGGGCGTTCGGATTTGCTTTCTTCTTCGCGGCCTTCTTCTTAGCTGGCTTCCGCTTCGGGTTCTTGTCGCCGCGGGCCTTCGCCGCTTTTCGCCTGCCGGCAGCCATCCGTTTTTTGAAAGCTTCTTTCTCGGCTTTCGTCATCGCCGCGCCCCTACCTTTCCGCTGGCAGCTACTGCGATGAGCAAGCCGCCGAATATTGCAGCCAGAGAAAGCCAGAGGCCTCCGGATGTGTTGCCCTGATCGGCGATGTCGCCGAGCCGGTGACTGGCGCATTCGCTGCAGCAGCTGCCGCCAGGAGTGCAGCCGAGATTCGCGCGCTGAATCGGTCGGATCATCGCCGGCCTCCGCGCTGAAAAAGAATCACGCCGCCGACAACGGCTGCGCCGATGAGCAGCCATTTCTTCATCGGATCCGGGACGGTTATGCCGAGTCCGGGGAGTGGGCTCGGAATGTTGCCGGCCATCATCGATTCAGCGAGTACGAGCGATGCCGGCCGGCTGCCGGCATTTAGTGCGTCGCGGTTCGCAGCTGCGTTCGTTGCGGCCGCCCATTCAGCAAGCTCAGCGTCGGCGCCGGGATCCATCGGGAATCCCCCGCCGGCGCCGTATTCCGGATTAGAGGGATCCCCCAGGAAAACGTCGGCGATACACAGTCCACTGCGCGGATCGATCGCGGTGCATGTCGAACCGGCATAGGTGATCGTCTCCGTCGTTTGCCCGATGCGATTGGAGCCGAGCGGCGGAATGCGAACGGTACGAATCATTCGGCCTGCCTCCAGTCAGCGGGGCGGGGGAATGGGCTACGCGCCGAGCGGTGATCGCCGCCGCCGGAATGAATGGTGCCGAGTCGCAGACTTGCGCGGCCGGGAATCCGATAGACGTTGCGGTTGCCGGGCTGGATGAACGGCCGCCGATCGGGACCATCGGAAATTCCGCCAAGCGGAAACGCACCCGGCCGCGAATTGTGAATGATGCCGAGTCTGGCCTCGAGGCCGGCCGAGCGGCGCCATGCCTGATACTCGGCCGCGCTGATCAAAGCATGCGCGTCGACGTCGGGATAGTTGGGCGTGCCCTGGGCAATCCCCGTCGCCTGCGTGTAGTAATAGTTCCACTGCGCGACGGTCAGCATGGCGCGTGGATTGTTTCCGATCATCGCTGCGATCTCCGGATCGTTGCTGGCTGCGATCAGAGCGGCGGTGGTGATGGGAAGCGCCGCGGCGATATCCCGCAATCCCTGCAGCTTGATCCTTGGGCCGATTGGACCTGTCGGCCGCGTCAGCTGCGTTGCCGTTCCCTGGCGGATGTACGTACCCTGCACTGGCAAATAGTTGAAGCCGTCGCTTCCTTGTTCCATGACACCGTTTGAGGGATTTGCCGGCAAGTTCAGCAATGCGGCTAATTGCGTGCCGGGCTGTACGCCGATCGTCGACACGTAGACGCCAATGATCGAGGGGCTCAAGCCTCCCCAGCTGACCGGAGCGGCCGGCGTGTAGGGTGTCGAGTTCAGCTGAGCCAGCATGACCTGATCGGTAGTGCGTGCGCACACGCCGGCGGAATCCATGGTGTAGCCGGGTGCGCATTGTCCACGTGCCGGCGGCCGCGGCGGCGGTGGCGCCGTACGAGGGGGACAATTCACGAGTACCGGAGTGTCGCCGTATCTCCAGCACCCGCCGGGCAGCTGCACGGCGCCGGGCGTCCAGGGACCGATCGGGGAATTGTTGGTCACCTGTGGGCCGGCATCGGCGCGAATCTGATTCAGGTGCGCCTGCGCGATCGCCGCGGCGCTCGCGCCGCGCATGAGCGTGATGCGCGGAGGAATTGGCGCGTGAGTGGCTAAAGGCTGGTCCGTCGCGATGATGTGATCGTGATGCAGGCTCGGGCCGGTCTCGCTGATTTGTGACGGGACAGCCGCCGGCGTCGTCGACGGGAATAACTTATCGCGGAAGAAATAGATCGCCGCGCCGGCGGCCGCCGCGAGCAGCAATCCATCGCCGCCAGGATTCTTTTTCTGCATCAGCGGCCCCTCCTCTCTGACGCTTGCTTCAGGTACATCAGAGACGCGGCCGCGCCGATGATGCCGGCAACGACGGCCCATTTCGAATAATCAAATTCCGGAGGCGCGACTGCCGGCGAGGGCGCTCCCAGTGAAACGAGACTTCCGGCATTCGGATTACAGTCATCCGTCTGCCAGCTGGTCCACGGTGCCTCGATCGTGGCGCCGCTGGGAAGCGATGGCGCCGGCGTGTAGGCAAGTGTGCCCGGTGTTTGCAGGGCTGCCTGTTGTTGCGCCTGCAGGACGAGGGCTTGCCACTCATCCGCTGTGACTGACGAAGAATTCCGCATCAGCACCGGGATCATGTCGTGTACCCGTGTCCACGAATTCAGGGCTGTTGTGTTCGGCCCTGCGATCCAGTTCTGAGCCCGGATCGCTCCCAGCTTCGATCGCTGAGCGCGTGGGATCTGAATCACCGCAATGCGGCGCCGCGGCTCCGGACCTCTGAGCGTGCTGTGAATCATGAGGACCTCAGAAAAAGAAATGCCAGCAAGCCGATGCCGGCATAAACGGCGATGTTTGGGATTCCCTCAATGAGCGTGGCCGGCGCCACCTGGCCGGCCACGCTCCCGTTGTATGGCTGTGTGTTCGGGGGATATGTCGGGTTGCCGGCCGGGGCGTAAGTGCCAGTGGTCAGCGACGGCAAAAGAAGCTGTGGGCTCGTGTCGCATCCGGAGACGCGCGGATCGTTTGCGATCGGATCCCGATTTGCGCGGGTTGCATCGTACTTG
>Ga0134122_10001030_pt1 | contig 19912 bp, 11 predicted proteins | sample KB302_FD_96461 | JGI IMG/M metagenome (GOLD analysis project Ga0134122, IMG submission 96461) | Terrestrial soil microbial communities without Nitrogen fertilizer from Kellogg Biological Station, Michigan, USA - KB3-0-2 | ecosystem: Environmental > Terrestrial > Soil > Unclassified ... | reverse complement strand
CGGCCGAGGTGGAGGAGCGCCGCGGCGCCGAGAAGATCGACGGCCTGCGCGAGTCGGACGACCCGGTGCGCCGGGCGATCGCCGCGCGCATCGCGTGGGGCAACCCCACCGCGGACGTCTCGCAGCGCTGGGCGGAGCTGGCCCACCAGGAGTCGGTGCGCTGGGCGCCCCTGATGCCGGGCGCGGGCGGGCGGCAGGCGCCGGGCATCGGCCCGACCTCGCTGGTGACCGCGCCCTCCTGGGTGAGCGTGGGGCCGCACACCGCCGCTTTCGAGTGGAACGCGGTGCAGTACCCGGCCATCGACTCCGGCCGCATCAGCGGCATCCTGGTGAACCCCTCGGACGCGGCGCAGGTGATCGTCTCCATGGCCGGGGGCGGGATGTGGCGGACGTACAACTTCGGCGCGCCGGCGCCCGCCTGGGTGCCCATGGGCGACGCGCTGCCCAACCTCTCCATCGGCGCCATCGACGCCAACCCGAGCAACTTCGACGAGCTGTACGTCGGCACCGGCGACTTCATCGACGGCATCGGCGGGCAGATGGTGAAGACCGTCACCGGAGGCTCGGTGTGGTCCGCGCCGCTCCAGCTCACCGGAGCAGACCCGGCCGGCAACCCGGTGAAGGCGCAGCGCGTGCAGATGGTGAAGGTCGATCCCGCGAACCCCAGCACCGTCCTCGTGGGCACGGACGTGGGGCTGTTCCGCTCGGTGGACTCGGGCGCCACCTATTCGCTGATCCACCTGCCCAACGCGAGCGGCCCGCAGCGCCTGCAGAAGATCTGGACCATCGTCTGGACGGGGCAGGTGGGCGGGGTGAGCCGCTGGGCGGCGAGCGGCGTGTCCGCCTGCGACGCGGCGGCCCGGCCGGCGGAGGTGTTCTTCGGCGTCGCCTCCGGTTCGGGCTGCGCCAACGGGAACCAGGGCGACGTCTGGACCTCCACCGACGGCGGCGCCACCTGGAGCTCGCGCCTGGCCGCGCTGCCGGCCAACGTCGCGGGCCGCATCACCATGGCGGGTGGGACGCCGTCCACCGCCAACCCGCCGCTCACCGTCATCTACGCGCAGGTGTCGTCGGAGGACGAGAGCACCGGCGGCGACCCGATGGGTTTCTGGCGGTCCATGGACTCCGGCGTCACCTGGACGACCGCCAACGGCGGGCTGGGCAACCCGACCAAGGTCGCGGGCGGCGGTCGCGACTGCGGGGACACCAACAACCTGGGCTCCGGGCAGGCGGCGTACAACCACGCGCTGGCGGTGGACCCGGGCGACAGCAACCGCGTGTTCGCGGGCGGGATGCTGTGCGCGATGCGGACCGTCAACGGGACGAACACCTCCCCGGTCTGGGAGAACGTCACCCACTGGCTGCCCTTCGCCTCGCCCTACGGCGACGTGCAGGCGGGGACGCTCGCCTACGCTCACGCGGACCACCACCGCGCGGTGCTCGTCCGCTCCGGCGGCGCGGTGCGCGCGCTGCTGGCCACCGACGGCGGGCTCTACTGGTCGGACACCCTGTTCGCCGCCGGCTCGCCCACGGACGCCAACGTGATCTTCAACGGCGCCAACACCGGCCTGGTGACGCACCTGGTGTTCGGGCTGGGCTCCGGGGACCCCAACAGCGGATCGCCGAACCGGGTGGTGATCGGCCTGCAGGACAACGGCACCCGCGTGCGCGACTTCGCCGCCGCGCCCACCACCTTCAACCAGGTGATCGGCGGCGACGGCTTCGGCGCCGCGTACGGGCGCGACCCGGGCACCGGCGCGGAGGTGTACTGGGCCGCCTCCAACCAGGAGCACGACTACTGCATCCCCAGCGCCGGGAACTCGCAGTGCAACAGCGGTGGCGCCTTCAACCAGAAGGACCCCGGGGCAGACCCGGCTGGCAACCAGACCTTCACCTGCTCCGGCCAGACGCAACCGGACACGATCCCCTTCAAGAACACCTACGCGCCGGTGCTGCCGGCGACGGCCGGCAACACGTTCATCTCCTCCACCGACCACGGCGTGTTCCGCATCTCCGGGTCGCCCGTCACCGCCAACTGGCAGTCGATCGTCGCCTCGGTGACCGACGTCAGCAACGGCGGCACGGTGGGGGTGAACTGCATGCCGTCCTTCGTCCGCTACGTGTCCGCCTCGCAGTCGTCGGACGGCGTCTTCGGCGTGGCGCTCTCCGGCGGGCGGTACGCGGTGACCTCCAACTGCGCGGGGACCAACACCTGCGCCTGGACCCGCACCACCGTGCTGGGAGCGGACGTCAACAACTCCGGCGCCATCGACACCAATGAACGCATGAGCTTCACCTCGTCCATGGCGTTCCCGCCCGGCTCCACCGATCACCCCCTGGGCGACGTGTTCGTCGTCGGCACCGCGGCGCCCATCACCCAGGACGGGAAGACGCCGGTGCCGGACCCGCTGGGGCACCTCTTCATCACCACCAACCGCGGGCTCACCTGGGTCCCCCTCCACGGCAACGGCACCGGCCAGGACCTGCCCAACGTGCCGGTGAACGTGGTCCGCTACGACGCGGCGGACGCCACCAACAACACCCTCTTCGTGGGGACGCTGATCGGCGTGTACCGCACCACCGACGGCGGCAACACCTGGAAGCGTTACGGATCCGGCCTCCCGCTGGCCTCGGTCACGGACATGTTCATCGGCAAGACCGGCGGCATCGTCCGCGTGGGCACCTATGGGCGCGGCGTCTGGGAGATCTACCCCAACGCCACCGCCGAGCGCGGCGTCAACGGCGACGGCGACTTCGACCGCGACGCCACCATCGACTTCATCGACCTGGCGGCGCTCGCCATCCGGCTGGGGACCAACCCCGCCACCGCCGCCGCGCCGTACTACGACTGGACGGTGGACCTCACCGGCAGCGGCAGCAGCGTCGACGATTCGGACCTCACCGCGCTGCTCGGGAAGTTCGGCAACCACCCGTAGGGGGCGCCGCGCGGTCGCCTCAGCGGCCCATCACCGCGATCAGCCGCGCGGCGGCGGCGGCGATGTCGGCGGCCTCGGCGCGCGCGGGCGCGGGCGCTCCGCGGGAGAACCGGAGCGAGAGGAACGCGCGGGCGTGCGGGTTGCGCCAGTGGTCCTCGTTGAAGCGCTCCTCCAGCTCCTTCCGCAGGGCCGCCTCGAGCCCGAACGCGCGGGCGCGGGCGGCGGCGCGCAGGTGCGGCGCGACGGAGAAGAGAAAGAATCCGGGGTGGAAGACCACCTGGAGCGCCCCCTGCAACTGCTCCGCGTAGGCGTCCGCCATCGCGCGCGACGGACCGCGCTCGTGGAGGGAGACCTCGTAGAGGAGCTGGGCGCAGGTCTCGCGCAGGCGGGCGAGCTGGAGGAACGCGGCCAGCCGCGCCGCCTCCCGAGACTCGCCCTGCGCGAGGCGCAGGTAGCGGCGCAGCCACGCCTCATCGTGGAGGGCGTGCTCGAAGAAGAGGCCGTGGCCCAGCGAGGTCGCGGGGTCGCCCAGCCACCGCCGCTCGGGCGGGAGCTCCTCGCCCGCGCCGGCCAGCGGCTGCGCGCGGCCCATGGCGTGGAGCGCGCCGCGCCAGGCGGCGAGGCCGGGCGCGGTGCCCAGGCGGAGGACGATCTTCCCCGGCACCTCCACCGGGATGGCCTCCGACTCGGGGAGGGCATCCGGGCTGGGCGCCGCGATCGTCTTGATGCGCTTGTCCGCGTCGGGAGTGAAGCCCAGCTCGGATACCCAGCGCTGCGCCACCGGGAGGAGGTCGGCCTGGGTGAACGGCGCTTCGAGCGCGCCCAGCCGGATGAGGTCGTGCCGCTGCGCCCCGCCGCCGGGGAGCGACCGCAGCCGCGGGTCCAGCTTGCGCAGGAAGTACGCCAGCAGGTCCCGGTACGCGTCCTCGCTGCGCGCCAGCGCCGCCGCGGCGCCGTCGAGGGTGGGCTGCAGCGGGCCCGAGGTGGCCTCCACCAGCGCGCGGTGGGACGGGAACCGCAGCACCTCCGCCGCGCGGATCGCCGCCTCCACCCGCCGCGCGTGGATGGCCTGGTGGTCCAGGAGCACCTCGCCCAGCTGTTTCTGGATGGCGCCGCGCCGCTCCCGCGAGTCCTCGGTGCCCAGCCGCCGCAGCGCCTGCGCGAGGTCCAGGTGCTCGTCCCCCAGCGCCACGTGGGCCGTCCGCTCGAAGGCGCCGCAGGCGGCGTCCGCCTCCTCCGCCAGCGCGTCGGCGACCTCCTCCGCCAGGAACGGGAGCAGATACTCCAGGCGCCCCTTCTTCCGGGCGTCGGTGGCGGCGCTCTCCAGCGCCTCGCGGGCGGCGGCGAAGGACTCCGGGCGGCCGTACGCCGGGAAGGCGCGGCGGACGGCGCGGAGCGCGTCCTCATCCGGGGTCGCGGCGGCGCGCGCCTGGCCGGCGGCGGTCAGGCAGTCGTCCAGCTCGGAGAAGAGCGAGGGGAGGGTCCGGTCCACGGCGGCGCGGGAGCCTATACCAGGGGCGGCGGGCCGCGCCGGGCTTGATCTGTCTAGCGACGATAGACAGAATGTCTAGAGCGACTGGACAGGAGATGCAGGCGCGGTGATCGACGAGGAATTGCTGGGGCGCGCGCGGCTGGCGGGGGCGGCGCTGGTGAACGCGGAGAAGGAGGTGACGCTCGCCCGCGCGGAGTACCACACCGCCATCCGCCGGATGCACCTGGGCGGCGGGTCGTTCCGGGAGATCGCCGCCGCGCTGGGTCTGAGCCACCAGCGGGTGCAGCAGATCGTGGAGAGCGCGGGCGGGACGTGGTGGGGGCGCATCCTGCGGTCGCGCCCGGCGCGCGAGGCGGTGTGCACGTTCTGCGGCCGCCCGCCGTCGGAGGTGAAGAAGCTGGTGGCGGGTCCGGAGGTGTACCTCTGCGACGGGTGCGCGGCGCGGGCGGCGGCGGTGATCGGCGGGGGGGCGCGCGCGGGCGAGACGCTACGGAAGGTGGACCGGCGCTCCCGGGCGCGGTGCTCGTTCTGCGGCCAGAAGGCGTCGGATGAACGGGTGGTGGTCGCGGGGAAGGGCGCCGGCGTCTGCGCGAGCTGCCTCGACCTGACCCGCGAGATGATGGAGATGCAGGTCGGGATGGAGCGGTGAAGCGGCGAACGATCGAGATCGGCTCTGCCCAGGAGGGCCTCGCGGTCCGGGCGGTGGTGCGCCAGGAGCTGAGGCTGGCGGACCCGGAGGCCAGCGCGCTGATCGACCGGGGGGCGGTCTACGTGGACGGGCGCCGCTGCCGGGACGGGGGCGCCAGGCTGCGCGCGAAGCAGAAGGTGACGGTGGTGCTGGAGGAGTCCGGGGCCGCGACGCTCGACGCGCCCGCCGGGGCCGCCGCGCTGGTGGTCCTGTACGAGGACGCCGAGCTGATCGCGGTGGACAAGCCGGCGGGGCTCCCAGCACAGCCGACGCCGGGCGGGGCTCCCAGCCTGCTCGCGCTGGTGTCCGGGCGACTGGGGCGCGAGGCGGGGCTGGTGCACCGGCTGGACCGGGAGACGAGCGGAGTGACGGTGTTCGGCAAGACGCCCCAGGCCACCACCGACCTGGCCCGCCAGTTCCGGGAGGGCGCGGCGCGCAAGCGCTACCTGGCCGCGGTGAAGCCGGGGCTGGCGGCGGCGGGGCGGATCGACCTGCCCATCTCGAAGGACCCGTCCCGCCCCGGCCGCTACCGCGCCACCCGCGCCGCCAACGGCGTCCCCGCGCTCACCGGCTACTCCAGGCTGTTCGAGTCGGCGGACCATGCGCTGGTCTCGCTGCTGCCGGAGACCGGGCGGACGCACCAGCTCCGGGCGCACCTCACGGCCCTGGGCTGCCCCATCGCCGGGGACCGCCGCTACGGCGGGCAGGAGGTGGTGGCGGGCGCGCCGGCCGGGCGGTGCCTGCTCCACGCGCACGCGCTGGCCGTCACCTCGGGCGGCGCGCCGCGCGTGTTCGTCGCGCCATTGCCGCCGGACCTGGCGCGAATCTTCGAGGCGGACGGAGTGCGCCCGCCGGAGGGACCGCCATGAGGACCCCCGCCGTCATGAACGAGGAGCTGGGTCGCCCCCGCGGCGGCGTTCCCGGGAAGGCTGCCGTGAGGGCCGCCACCGCCGCCGCCCTCGTCGCGTTGATGGGGTGCGGGCCGCCGCCGGTGATCACCGGGCAGGTGCTGAGCGCCGGCAACCAGGGTGGACAGGACGAGGATCCGTCTCTGCTGCGCGCCGCGGACGGGGCGCTCTCCGTGGCCTGGTACTCGGACCGGAACGGCGGCGGCGACAAGGAGCTGTTCCTCTCCAGGTCCGCGGACGGGCAGGCGTGGTCGGACCCGGTGCAGCTCACGCGTTCGGACGGCGACTCGTTCTATCCGAGCCTCGCCCAGGACCCGGCCGGCACCTTCCACCTCGCCTGGTGGCGCGTCATCCACGTCAACGTGCTGGGGACGAACAACAAGATCCTCGCCAAGTCGTCGGCCGACGGGACCACCTGGGACCTGGACCAGGAGACCATCGTCGCCGGCGGGCCGAACGACTTCGTGCCGTCCCTCGTCCACGACCGCGTCGGCTCGCGGTTGCTGGTGTTCTTCGCTTCGCCGTCGCGCGGCGCGGACGGGCGCGTGGACCTCAACGAGAAGACGCTGCGGATCTACGTGTCCGAGAACGCGGGGAGTGGGTGGGGATCGCCGCGGCGGCTGAACGGGGTGAACGACGACGCCACCCACAACACCTTCCCCTTCGCGGTGCAGCGAGAGGACGGCCGGTTCCTGATGGTCTGGACCCGGTACGACGCCTCGGCGAGCAACGGCGTGCTGACGGTGCTCTCGGAGCGGTCGACGGAGACGATGATGTCCACCTCCGCGAACGGGATCGATTGGGACGCGCCGGTGCTGGTCAGCTCGGCGAGTGGGGATGGGGCGGTGGACACGCTCCCTTCGCTCTATGCGGACCTCACGCGAGCGTCGTGGACCGCGCTGTGGTTGACCGCGGCGAAGGGTTCGTCCACCGGGAGCACGGTGGAGGCCGCGATCGCCGATCCGATCGTTGGCGCGGCCGCCGCCCGTCCAGAGATCACCGGTTACAGCCCGCGCGTCGCGCCGCTCGACGGCGGCGGGCGCTTCCTGGGCGTCTGGGTGGCCGGCGCTTCGGGCCGGCAGAAGATCCGGTTCGACGCGTTCACGAAGTGATGGGCCGGGATCAGAACCCGATGCTCAGCTCCATCACGCCGAAGTCGATCGATTTCGTGGTGTCGAAGACGTCGTAGGCGCGCCGTCCGCCGAGCGCGATGTCGAGGAAGATGGTGTTGAAGATGGGGAGGATCATCCCCACCGCGATGCCGGCGCTCGGGATGGGGAGGATCACGAGCACCGACATGCCGACGTTGGCGCGCAAGTACGGGCGCAGCGGCCAGTCGGGGAACGGGGTCAGGCGCGCGCCGAGGTCGCCGTCGACCAGCGCCAGGAACCCGCTCCCCACGCCCACGCCGTCCAGCTCCACGCCCCAGTACCACTGGATGATGGGGAAGAGGTCGCCGTACCACTGGATGCCCAGGAGGCCGGCGCCGCCATTCCCGGACGACGCCTGATTCACGCCCGCGCCACCGGCGTAGAAGCGCACGTGCGGCATCTTGCCCGGCATCGACTGCGGTGGGCCCTGAGGTGCCTGCGGCGACACCGGATTCGGGGCGGGGGGCGCGGGCGGCGGCTCGAAGGCGGGCGCCGGAGGCGGTGGTGGCGGGGCCACCGGTCCGGCGGCCTGCGCCATGGTGGGGAGTGAGCAGAAGACGGACAGTGCGGCGGCGGCGAGCGTGCGGACCATGCGCGAAGAACGCTAGTCGAACCGCGAGGCGGAGACATTGGTCCGGCGCGCGTGCGCCCTGCGCGGGTGCGAGGGCGCCATCTCGCGCTCACGCCACCGCGAAGAAGTCCGCCCCCTCCCGGTAGCCGCGCGCCAGCACGAACGCCCGGATCTCCTGCCGCGCGCCCTTGGCGCCCACCGCCGCGAACAAACAGCACCCCGGCTCCGGCGGCGGCAGCGCGTCCGGCCCCGACACCACCACCCCGTCGATCCGCTGCCCCACCTTCCTCGGATCCACGTCCACCAGCGCGTCCACCTCAGTCCCCCGCCCCCGCAGCGCCCGCATCATCTGCAGCCCCACCTCCGTCGCGCCCCACACCCTCGCGCGCGGGGCCAACCTCGCCGCGTACTCCGCCTTCAGCTCCACCATCCTCCGCCACGAGTACCTCGGATCGACGCGCGTCAACCTCCCGCCCGAATCCCTCCACCGGAACAGCACCGGCTCCACCGCCCGCAGCCTCCCGCCCCTCGCCAGCAGCTCCAGCCAGAGCTGGAAGTCCTCCGCGTGCGCGCCGTCCTTCCACCCTCCCACCGCCTCCAGCGCCTCCCTGCGGATCAATGCCGACGGATGACACAGCGGCGCGTCCACGAAGCGCTCCGCCGCCAGCCGCTCCGGAGCCGTCAACCCGTTCAACCACCGCGCGTACGCCTGCATGTTCGGGCTCACCGGCTGGTCGTCCCGGAAGATCTCCACCTGCGTCCCCACCGCCCACAGCGACCGGTCCGCCTCCAGCGCGGCCACGCTCCGTTCCAACCGCTCCGGGAGCGACTCGTCATCCGCGTCCATCCGCGCCACCAACTCCCCCGCACACCTCGCGCGCCCCAGCTCCAGCGCCGCTACCAACCCCTTCCCCCCCGTCCGCACTACCCGCACCCGCCCATCCTCCCGCGCCAACGCCTCCGCCACCTCCCCGGACCCGTCCGTGGACCCATCGTCGACGATCCACACCTCCAACCGGGGGTATGTCTGGCGGAGCATGCTCCGCGCCGCCGCCTCCAGCGTGCGCGCCGCGTCCCGCACCGGCAGCAGCACCGAAACGAACGGCCGAACCATTTCCCGACCCTCAAGGCTACACTGCCTGGCCCTTACTGATGGCGCCCCCGCCCAAAGCCCCCATGCCCGAGGTCCAGGACCTGGGCAAGACCATCCAGTCGGACGCGTACACGCCCGGCACGGCCGACGACCCCGACGCCCTGGTCGAAGCCCACCGCCGCACCGCCCTCCGCCTCCTCCGCGAGGGCGGCGCGCACAAGGCCTTCGCGGAGCTGGTGAAGGCCACCCGCTCCGTGCCGATGACGCGCCGGCTGGCCTCCACGCTGGTGATGGTCTCCCTCCAGGCCGGCACCGAGCCCGCCTGCATCACCCTCCTCACCGCCGGGGTGGAGGACAACGAGGGCGCCACCCGCACCGAGGTCCGCCGCCACCTGGCGCGCCTGCTTCGCCGGGTGGGCGCCGTGGACCGCGCGCGCGAGCAGATGATCTACCTCCTCGCGGAGAAGCCGGGCGACCGCCGGGCGCGCCGCGCGCTCAACTCCCTGCTCCTGCAGGAGGAGCGCTGGGACGAGCTGGACGCCTCCCTCGAAAAAGAAGTGAAGGAGGACCTCAAGCGCAACGCCACCGGGGCCGCCGCCCGCGCCTCGCTCAACCGCGCGCGCCTGTGGGGCGAACGGATGAAGGACCCCGCCCGCGCCGCGTTCCGCTTCGCCCAGGCCGCCCAGTTCTTCCAGCAGCTGGGGGACCACGAGGCGGCCTTCAACCTCCGGCTCCTCTGGCTCCGCGCGCTCCGCGAGTCCAGCGCGCCGGCCGTCCAGCTCAAGGAAGCCGTGCAGCAGTGCATGTCCTCCGCGGAGAAGGTGCGGAAGATGCCGCGCGCCCGCACCCTCATCCAGGAGCTGGGCCTGGCGGTGCTGGACAAGGCCACCGCGGCGTCGGCGCCGGCGCTGCCGCCGGTGCCCGTCAGCGCGCGCAAGGCGACCCAGCAGGAGCTCCTCGCCGCCGCGGACGAGGCGGACGCGCAAGGCAGCCGGCCGGAGTCCGCGGCGCTCCGCGCGGCGGCCATCAACGAGGTCCCCGACCCCGCGCTCGAGCAGCGGATGGAGGCGCACTACGTCGCCCGCGGCGCCTGGCGCGAGCTCTCCCAGTTCTACCGGGACCGCGTCGGCCGCCTGGCCGATTCGCGCCGCAAGGTGGAGCTGCTCACCCGGCTGGCGGAGCTGTTGGAGGACGAGCTGAAGGACCCCACCGGCGCCGCCCGCGTCTACGGGGAGATCGTCGAGCTCACCGGCGACAAGCAGGCCCTCCAGGAGCAGGTCCGCCTGCTGTCGATGGTGGAGTCCGTCTCCGGCGTCCGGAAGGTGCTGGACGACGCGGTGGACCGCGCCGCCGACGACCAGGCCAAGGTCATCGCCCTGGTGGCGCGCGGCGACGTGCACCTCCACCGCCGCGAGCTGGAGGCCGCGCGCGCCGACTACGAGGCCGCGGCGCGCATCATGCCCGGCCACCTGGTGGCGCTGATGGGCCTGGCCGAGGCCCGCATCCAGCTCGGCGACACGCCGCCCATTGGAACCTTGCGCTCGCAGCTGCACGCGGTGCCGCGGCGGAGCGCCGGGCGGTTGGACCTCCTGCGCCGCTTCGGCCGGCTCGCCGAGCACCACTCGTCGGACCCGTCCTCCGCCGCCTGGGCGTGGACGGAGGTGCTGGCTGAATCGCCCGCCGACCCGGAGGCGCAGAAGCGGGTGGCGGCGCTGGCGCGGCGGACGAACAACGCCCACCTCCTCGAGCAGGCGCTGCGCGCACAGCTCACCCGCGACCCGCGCGGCAACCGCGGGCGGCAGGCGCGGATGGAGCTGGTGACGCTGCTGGAGCGCGGCGGCCGCGGCGACGACGCGATGGCCGAGCTGCGGGTCGCGGTGCGGCTGGACCCGGGACACGCCGAGGCGTGGATCAAGCTCGCGGACATGAGCCAGGCGCGCGGCCAGCCGATCGACGCCGCGCTGGCGCTGGAGCAGGCCGCCACCGCCAGCGCGGACCCGGTGGACCGGGCTCGGCTGTGGGAGCGGCTGGCGGCGCACTGCCGCGACAAGCTCAACGACCCCACCCGCGCCACCGTCTTCCAGGGCCGCGCGGACAAGCTCCGCGCCGAGGTCGCCTCCGGCGGCACCCCCTCCGACCCGCGGATGCGGCCGCCACCGCCGCCACCCCAGGCCGCCGAGGGCGAGCGCGCCACTCCCGCCGCGCCGCTGCGCCAGTCGCGCCCGCCGCTGGACTCCAGCCCGGGAGGGCCCACCCCCACCGCGCCGCTGCGGAACTCCCGGCCGCCGCTGGACGACCCCGCGGCCGCCGCCCCCACGCCGGTGACGCCGCTGCGCCAGTCGCGCCCGCCGCTGGACCGGGTGGCCACCGCGCCCGCCACGCTCACCGCCGTGCCGGAGGACATGCCCGAGCCGTCCGAGCAGACCACCGGCAAGGTGATGCCCGGCACCTTCGGCATGGACGAGCACGTGGGGAGCGTGGCGCCGGAGGACCTGCCGGACTCGGTGGTGTTCCAGGCCCCGCCGATGACCGCCGGCGCCGGCGCCGAGCCGCAGGACGAGCGGACCCGGCTGTTCGAGCAGGTGCGCAAGAACCCGCTCGACGCCGAGGCGTACCGCGCGCTCTCCGCCTTCTTCGGCAAGCTGGGCGACGCCGATCGCTCCGAGCTGATGACGGAGCTGGCCTCCGCGCTGGCCGGCGCCACCGACGATTCCTCGGCGGCGGCGCCGAAGCTGATCCTCTCCGCCACCGACCGCGCCGCGCTCCGCCACCCCATCCTCCGCAACGAGCAGGGCGAGCTGTTCAGCCTGGTGGGCTACGCGCTGTGCCGCCTGTTCCCCACCCGCGGCCGCGCCGCCGGCTCGGAGCAGGAGTTCTCGCCCGACGCCGGACCCGGAGGACCCGGCACCGCGGAGGCCCTGCTGACGTCGGTGCGCATCCTGGGGCTGCGCGCGCCGGAGGTGTACCTCTCCGAGGACAACGGCCCGCCGTTCTCGCTCGTCTTCCCGCGGGCGCCGCGCCTCTTGGTGGGCCAGATGGCCATCCGCTCCAAGATCTCCACCGCGGAGCTGCGCTTCTTCGCCGGGCGCGCGCTGTTCACCCAGAACCCGGACCTCGCCGCGCTGCGCAGCCTCTCCGCCGAGCAACTGGAGGCGGCCATGGGCGCGCTGGACGGCGTGCTCCACGGCGGCAAGGCGCTGCGCCCGGAGACCAAGGCGCTGCGCGAGTCCATCCCGGTGAAGATGGTGGGCCGGCTGCGCGAGCTGTTCGACCGCAACGCCCACCAGCTGGACGTCCACCGGCTGGCGGAGGGCGCGCGCCACGCCTCCAACCGCGCCGGGCTGGTGGTGTGCGGTTCGGTGGTGCCGGCCATCCTCGCGCTGCGCGCCAAGAAGGCGCTGGAGTCGGAGGTGGCGGAGCTGGTGCGGTTCGCCGCCTCCGAGCGCTACCTCGACTTCCGGACGCGCAAGCTGGGCTGACCGCGCCTTCGCGCCAGGCGGTCAGTTGGAGATCTTGATCGTCACCGCCACCGCCCGGCCGATGCCGTTCAGCTCCTGCCGGTAGGCGACGTCGATGCCTCCGCCCTCGAACATCCAGCCCGCGCCGCCGGCGAGGAAGGCGTGGCCGGCCTCGTCCAGCGCCCACCCGGCGCGGACCGGGACGCCCTCGGCGAAGACGATTTCGGCGCCGGCGTTGAAGCCCAGCAGCGGCCCGGCGTTCTCCTGGAGCTGGCCGCGCACGTCCGCCGCCACGCTGAGCGTGCCGTTGGAGAACGCCGCCTCGCCGGTGAAGTAGGTGGAGAGGTCGGGGTGGCGGGTGTCGATGATGTTGTTGGCGGACAGGCCCAGGGTGAGCACCTCGAACAGGCGCACCATGGCCCCCACGTCCCCGGTCACCGCGTTGGCCTGCAGCGCGCCGGAGGAGAAGAGGTAGTGCACCGACCCGCCGATGAAGACGGTGTTCTCCACCAGCGGCGCGGAGAGGGCGATGGTGTTCAGGTGCGCCAGCGTGCGGTCGCCGAAGCTGCCGAAGGAGACCAGGTGGTAGGCCACGCCGGCGGCGAGCTTGTTGGTGCTGTCCATCACCCCCGCGGAGGCCCACGCCGTCTGCTGGGTGATGTCCCACGCGCCGGCGAGCTCCAGGTTGTAGTGCTGGTAGAGGGACATGGCCGCCGGGTTGCCGGTCACCGTCTCCAGGCCCAGCCCGAACGCGCGGAACGCGCCGCCCATCACCATCGACCGGGCGTGCACCAGGTTGCGGAAGGGGTAGTCGGGCAGCTCGGACTGCGCGCGCGACGGCGCGGCGGCTGCCATGGCGAGGAGGAGGCAGGTCAGCGTGGCTCGGCGCATGGGCGCGGTTCCTTACCGCCTTGCTGGGTCAGGTGGCCACCACTACATTGCCGCCAATGGCGCCGACCCCCGGCGAACGGTTCATTGGAGTGAAACCCGCGGCCCTCGCCGTCGCCTGCCTCACGTCCACGGCGGCGCTGGCGTTCGTGATGCCGTCGTTCTCCATCCTCCGCCACATGACCAACGCGCGGGACGACCTCGCGCTCTACGCGGTGCGGGTCGACGGGCTGGCGTCCTTCCACGGCTCGGCGGTGAAGGAGGCGGGCGCAGCGCTGGGCATCCCGTCCGACCGGCCGGAGATCCTCACCGACGCCAGCTTCGCCATGAAGCTCCCCGGGCGCTGCCGGCTCGAGCTCAATCCCCTGGAAGGGAACCGCGCCGCGTCGGTGGAGTCCAACGGCAAGCGCCGCGCCGAGGGCCAGCCGCTGGCCGTGGTGCAGAGCGCGCTCACCGCGGTCTGCTCGCTCCTGGCGGTGCGCTCCAGCTCCGAGGGCGAGGCGCGCGCGTCGGTGGAGCGCTTCCTGGAGCAGCAGAAGGTCGACCGCGCCAGCAAGACGTGGCTGGCGCGCTTCGGCGGCGACGTGGCGTACGTCATCGGATCGCGCGACGACACCAAGCCGCAGCTCTGGGTGTTCAAGGACTCCTTCCTCCCGGCGCGGCTGCGCTGGAGCGACGAGCAGGGCGTCGCGTGGGATGTGCGCTTCTACGACTACACCTCGCCCGCCACGGGGGAGTGGTTCCCGCGGCTGCTGGAGGTGCACCGCGCCGGGGAGCTGGTGCTCCGGTTCACCTCGTTGAAAGCGGATACCAAGAGTCCGCTGCCGGACAAGCTCTTCTGATCCTGGGGCCGGACTTATCTTTTCCGTGGCTCGGGTGTTTAGGCTTCGGAAGGATCCCTGGACTGTGCGGCTGCGAACGCTCCTGAGAGTAGGCGCGGCATTCCTGTCGCTGCTCGGCGTGGCGGCGTCGACCTCGCTCTACCTCACCGCGGGCTCGATGGAGCGGAACGGCCAGCTCCTGATCGACTCCGTGGAGGGCGTCCGGGCGGCAGAGCGCGTGGAGGTGAGCATCCTCCTGCTCAGCCGCGCGCGGCAGATGGAGGATTCGGACCCGACCGCCGCGGCTGCGTCGGAGGCCCAGGAGGTGAAGGACGCGCGGGGCGCGGTGAACGGGTTCCCGAACCGGTACGTCTCCACGGACGGCGAGCGGGCCCTGCTTGACCGGGTCCGGCAGGACGTGGAGCGTTACCTGGCGACCTCGGGCGCGGATCCCCCGGCCCTCCGCGCCCAGCGGCTCCAGTCCGCGCTGAGAGCGACCCGGGACTTGGTGGACCTCAACGGCGAGCAGGCGGCCGAGGCGAAGACCAGGAACGAGGACGTAGACGAGCTGGGGCGGGTGATCGCCGCTTCGCTCGCGGCGGCGCTGGTGATCGGGAGCCTGCTGTTCCTGTTCGTGCTCCAGGTCGCGGTGGACCGCCCGCTGGCGGGCCTGCGCGGGTCGCTGTCGCGGTTCAAGGCGGGCGCGCGCGAGGAGCGCCTCCCGGTGCAGGGGCCGGAGGAACTGCGGCAGATCGCCTCCGAGTTCAACGAGCTGGCGGACAGCGAGGCGCGGCGGGACCGGCTGCAGCTGGAGTTCCTGGCGGGGGTGGCGCACGACCTCCGCGGCCCGCTCAACATCCTCAAGCTCTCCGCGCAGTCCATGGCGGGCGCGCCCACGCTCCCGCCCCCGGACCGGATCCGCGCCTCGATGGGCCGCGTCTCCGCGCAGGTGGACCGGCTGGCCCGGATGGTGGACGACCTGCTGGACCGGACGCGGATCGAGGCGGGCAACCTCGAGATGCAGATGGACGTGTGCGACGTGCGCCCGCTGGTGGAGGAGGTGGCGGACCTCCACCGCGCCGTCACCGACCAGCACCACCTGGAGGTCTCGGTCCCCGGCCGCCCGGTGATGGTGCGCGGGGACGCCACCCGGCTGATGCAGGTGCTCACCAACCTGGTGTCCAACGCGATCAAGTACTCGCCGGGCGGCGGCGGGGTCCTGGTGTCGCTGGAGGAGGCCGGCGGCGAGGCGGTGATCAGCGTGGCGGACGAGGGCGTGGGCGTCCCGCCCGAGGACCGCGAGCACATCTTCGAGCCGTTCCACCGCGCCCGCCGCGGCGAATCCGGGCAGATCCCCGGCGTGGGGCTGGGGCTGTCGGTGTCGCGGCGGCTGGTGCTCGCCCACGGCGGGCGGATCGAGGTGGAGGCGAGGAAGGGGGGCGGGTCGGTGTTCCGGGTGAGGTTGCCGCTGGCCCCCCAGGCGGAGCGGGGCGCCGAGGAGGCGAGGCACTCGCCGCAGCACTGAGCCCCCTGACATGCGTCAGGCCCGCGCGGTAGGACAGGCCCCGTGGCGCGCCAGGGAGAGCTGCCGATATCCGTTGCCCCCGCGGCGCGCGCGCGCCCGCCGCCGTCCGCGCCCGTGAATGGGCCGTGCGGGGCGGTGGCGGTGGCGCGGCCGGTACGGGGCGAGTTCACCTACCGCGTCCCCGAGGCGATGGCCGCGTCGCTGCGCCCCGGCCACCGGGTCAGCGTCCCCTTCGGGCGCGGCACCTCGCTGGGCTTCTACCTGGGCCCCGCCGACGAGCCGGAGGTGGGCAGCGAGGTGGTGCTCAAGCCCATCATCCGCCTCCTGGACCCGGAGCCGGCGCTCCCCGAGGACCTCATCGCCCTCCTCCGCTTCGCCGCCCACCACTACCGCTACCCGCTGGGCGAGGCGATCCGCGCCGCGCTCCCGCCCGGCCTCACCGATGCCGAGGCGTCGAAGGAGGCCGCCCCGGACGCGGTGCTCTACGCGGTGGCGGCTCCCGGCGCGGACGCCTCCGTGCTCGCGCGCGCGCCCGCGCAGGCCGCCGCGCTCTCGTACCTGCTGGCGGTGGGCGGCCGCGCCACCGTGGAGGAGATCGTCACCGCCATCCCCGGCGCGCGGGCGACGCTGAAGAAGCTCGCCGAGCGCGGGCTGGTCAGCCTGGAGTCGGTGGAGGTGAAGGCCGGCGTGAAGGCGGGGCTGGGGCAGGAGCGGCCGGAGCGGCTCACGAAGGAGCAAGCGGTGGCGGTGGGCGAGCTCACCGCCGCCGTCGACCAGGGAGGCTTCCACCCATTCCTCCTCCACGGCGTGACCGGCTCCGGGAAGACGGAGGTGTACCTGCGCGCGGTGGAGCACGCGCTGGCGAAGGGGAAGGGCGGGCTGATCCTCGTCCCGGAGATCGCGCTCACGCCGCAGCTGGTGGGCCGTTTCCGCAGCCGCTTCGGCTCCGGCGTGGCGGTGCTCCACTCCGCGCTCAAGGACCGCGAACGCCTCCGCCACTGGCAGGCGCTCCGCCGCGGCGACGTGCGCATCGCGGTGGGCGTGCGGTCCGCGGTGTTCGCGCCGGTGCAGGGCCTGGGCGTGGTGGTGGTGGACGAGGAGCACGACTCGTCGTTCAAGCAGGAGGAGAAGCTCCGCTACCAAGCGCGCGACCTGGCGGTGGTGCGCGCCAAGCAGTGCGGCGCGGTGGTGGTGCTGGGCTCCGCCACCCCGTCGCTGGAGACGCTGGAGAACGCGCGGCGCGGGCGCTACCGCAAGCTGGAGATGCGCGCTCGGGTGGACGACCGGCCGCTGCCCCGCGTGGAGCTGGTGGACCTGCGCGAGGCGCGCCCCCGCGAACCCGACCTCTCCACCGAACCGCCCATCCTCTCCCCGCCGCTGACCGACGCGCTGGAGGACACGCTCCGGCGCGGGCAGCAAGCCATCCTCTTCCTCAACCGCCGCGGCCACAGCACCTTCCTGGTCTGCGAGGTGTGCGGGCTGCAGGTCCGCTGCGACGCCTGCGACGTCTCGCTCACCCACCACCTCTCCGCGCGCCGGCTGATGTGCCACTACTGCGGTCAGACCTGGCCGGTGCCGGACACCTGCGCCGACTGCGGCGGGCCGCTGCTCAAGCTGGGCGTGGGGACGGAGAAGGTGGTCGCCGAGGTGGCGGAGCGCTTCCCGCGCGCGCGGGTGGAGCGGCTGGACCGCGACTCCGCCACCTCCGCCGAGCGCCTCACCGAGCTTCTGGCCTCGTTCGCCCGGCGCGAGGTGGACGTGCTGGTGGGGACGCAGATGGTGGCCAAGGGGCACGACTTCCCCGGGGTGACGCTGGTGTGCGTGGTGATGGCGGACACCTCGCTGGCGCTGCCGGACTTCCGCGCCGCCGAGCGCACCTTCCAACTCCTCACCCAGGTGTCGGGGCGCGCCGGGCGCGGGCGCGACGAGGGGCGCGTCCTCATCCAGACGTACAACCCGGACGCGCCGCCGGTGCGCCGGGTGGTGCTCCACGACTTCGAGGGCTTCGCGGAGAAGGAGCTCGACTGGCGGAGGCGGTTCGCGTACCCGCCCTACGCCCGGATGGTGGGCGTCCGGGTGGACGGGACGGACCCGGAGCAGGTGCGCCAGGTGGCGCGGAAGTTGGCGGACCTCTGCGCGGCGAGGTTGCCGGCGGCGTCGCAGGGCGTGCGGCTGCTGGGCCCGGCGCCGTCCCCCATCAGTCGCATCAAGGGGCGGTACCGGTGGCAGCTGCTGATCAAGGGCCCCACGCACGCCGCCATGGCGCCGCTGGCGGACGCGCTGGAGCGCGCGCTGGTGGAGGTGCCGGCGGCGGTGCGGGTGGTGATCGACGTCGACCCGGGGGCGATGCTGTAGAGGGCGGGCCGGCGGCCGATCGCTCGGCATTCGGGGGGTGGATGGGAACGGGAATTGGCGCACCCATGCGGTAGACTCCCGCGGTTTCCCACATGGCGAGCCCCGTCCTCCTCGTCCACGACGACATCGCGACGATCGCTGCCGTGCGCCGCGTGCTCGGGCGCGCGGGGTACGAGGTCGTGCTCGCCACGTCGAGCGCCGACGCGGTGATCAGCTTCGGGCATCACCTGCCCGGGCTGGTGGTCCTCTCACCGACGGTGGAGAGCGGGCGCGGCGTGCTGGTGCTGGAGGAGCTGTCCCATCACCCCCAGGCGGAACGGCTCCGGGTGCTACTCCTGGGCGGGCCGATCGAGGGATGGGAGGCGCCGGTCATCGAGCTGCCGCTCGACGGGGACCAGTTCGTCGCGACGGTGCAGCAGCTCTTCTATCAGGAGGTCGTGGACCCGGTGGCGACGACGTACGTCGGCCCGACCCCGACCGGGCCGGAGGACTCCCCGCCCTTCGTGGAGGCGGAGCTGTTCGAGCCCACCCTCCCGTCCGCCGTCGTCCCTCCGGGGCTGCAGGACGCGGAGGCGGAGGCGCCCCGGCTGCCGCTCGACGAGGAGTCCGTGGAAGCGATGGCGACCGCCGCCGCCGACCAGGCGCAGGAGGAGCTGGGCGCGGAGATGATGGCGTCGCTGGAGTCCAGCTTGGCGGATGAGCTCACGCCCGCGGACGCGCCTCCCGCCGCCGTAGAGGAGTGGGACCCGTTCGGGGCCGAGAAGGAGGGGGAGAAGCAAGAGCCCGCCTCCGGGGCCGACGCGGAGCTGGAGAAGCTGGAGCAGGAGGTGAAGGCGGAGGCGGATCGGAGGAAGAGCGGACAGCGGCCGGCGGTCCCGGAGGGGAAGCGGGAGAGCACGGAGATCGTGGACGTCCGGACGCTCACCCCGCCCGCGGTCGACGCCGCGGAGCCTGGGCCTGGGGGTGAGCTCTGGAAGGACGTGGTGCCGGAGGGTGGGTTGGAGGGGGTGCTTCCCCAGAACGCGGCGGCGCTGGCGAAGCCGCCGTCCGATCCGGAGGCGAGGCGTCGCGAGGTGCTGAGGCTGAAGAAGGAGGCGGAGGAGGCGCGCAAGAAGGTCGCGCAGCTCCGCGCGGAGGCCGCCGCCATCCCGGTGCCGATCGAGAAGTCGGAGAAGGTGAAGGCGCTGGAGGACAAGCTCTTCGGCGAGGCCGCCGAGGAGGGGCGCCGGCGGGAAGAGGAGTTGCTCCGGAAGCGGGAGGAGGCGGATCGGCGGATCCACGAGGCCGAGGAGCGGCGGAAGGCGGAGGAGAAGCGGGCGGAGGAGGAGCGCATCGCGCTCGAGGCGAAGCTGGAGCAGGAGCGGAAGGAAGAGGAGGAGCGGTTCGCCGAAGAAGCGCGGCTGGAGGCGGAGCGGAAGGCGGAGGAGGCACGCCAAGAGATCGAGCGCCAGGCAGAGGAAGAACGCCTCGAAGAGGAAGCCCGGCTTGAAGCGGAGCGCTTGGCCGAAGAAGCGCGGCTCGCGGAGGAGGCGCGAGTTGCTGAAGAGGCGCGACTGGAGGCAGAGCGCCAGGCCGAAGCAGAGCGACTCGCGGAGGAAGCGCGGGCGGAGGCAGAGCGGCTCGCGGAGGAGGAGCGAGTCGCCGAAGAGGCGCGACTAGAGGCAGAGCGCCAAGCCGAAGCAGAGCGACTCGCCGAGGAGGCGCGGCTGGAGGAGGAGAAGAAGGCGGAGGAGGAGCGAGTCGCCGAAGAGGCGCGGCTGGAGGTAGAGCGCCAAGCCGAAGAAGCGCGGGTCGCCGAAGAGGCGCGGCTGGAGGCAGAGCGCCAAGCCGAAGAAGCACGGGTCGCCGAAGAAGCACGACTGGAGGCGGAGAGGAAGGCTGAGGAGGAGCGACTCGCGGAAGAGGCGCGATTGGAGGCGGAGCGCCAAGCCGAAGAAGCACGGGTCGCCGAAGAAGCACGACTGGAGGCGGAGAGGAAGGCTGAGGAGGAGCGACTCGCGGAAGAGGCGCGATTGGAGGCGGAGCG
>Ga0134122_10001029_pt1 | contig 19918 bp, 19 predicted proteins | sample KB302_FD_96461 | JGI IMG/M metagenome (GOLD analysis project Ga0134122, IMG submission 96461) | Terrestrial soil microbial communities without Nitrogen fertilizer from Kellogg Biological Station, Michigan, USA - KB3-0-2 | ecosystem: Environmental > Terrestrial > Soil > Unclassified ... | reverse complement strand
TGTCGGATGCGCGGGCCGGATCGTGCCTGTTGGCCGCCTTCCACAGCAAGTTGCCGGCGATTGCGAAAATCGCGATCCCGACCAGAATGCCGATCAGCAGCGGCAGGTTTCCGTGGTCGAACTTGTGCTGGTAGAGCAAGACAACCCCGGCGATCTGGCCGCCAATGGCAACGATCCACGAGAGCGCGGCGAAAAGGCGGAGGCGCGTGGCAGCGGACTTCTGGGCCTGCGTTGCTTGCCAATCCTTGGTAACGTCTGCGGCCGGCTTGTTGTCGGTCATGACCAGGTTCCCCGATATCGACACTTTTGCAGGGCGGCATCGAATCGGAAGGCCAACCCGCCCGGCGCAGCGTCATTGAACGAACGTCTTCGTCGCCTGCCTTAGCGACGCGGCGAATGTGAGCGCCGCGGCAGACCACATCCCCATTCATATTGCGCACGAGTGAATGCGTCCATACCCAGAGGGGCACACGCCGGTGCGGCGATGGCTCTGTTCTTCTTCATCTGCGGCGCAAACTTGACGCACCTTTGGAAGCAGTTTGGCTTCGCGGCAAGCAGGTTGCCGGTTTGCTGTAGGATCCCCGCGCGGGCTGTGCGGCTCGCATCCCATCCTGCCGTTACAGACGGCGGCGACTGCGATGGTCCCGCCGACTGTATGCGGCACCAAGGCCGACGGCGCGGGTCCGCTTTTGGCACTTAGCGGACATCGATGCCCACGCTGAGCGTGTCCGCTTTCAGGGGTAAAGCGGACATCTCGCGACGCCAGCTTAGAAAGTCGCCGTGGGGTCTCCACTGATCGAGAAACCCTTTGGGGTTCAATGTAGCGTTTTGGGGTGGGTTTCCTAGAAACCCCTTATTTATCAGTGGGCTGCCAGATCCCTCGACCAAAAATCCCAATATGATCAATTGAAACAGTCGGAGGCCAGCTACTCTAACGCATTGCTTACCGATGAGAGTCAGCAAAAAGTCAGCAGCATGGAATAGGTTCGCCGAGCGTTCCATGTGCTTTCAACGTAGCGCAATCCTAAAAAGCGTAGAGCGAGTTTATGCTTTCACGGGCCCGTCGTAAGCGCGAAAACAAAAGCGACTGTGGGACGCTTCCAAACGCCGAAAAATCGCTTTGAGAAGCCGCTACCGGGTATGCCTGCACCGACGTTCGTGCGAAGTCCGTCAGCTTGCTTTCGACACTGTATCGCGTGTGAGGATCTCCTGATCCGGTGGTAAGCCGGGAGCACTCGGCGTGAGCGGCGCTCTCAGTATCAAAAGCGAGAATTATTCCGTCTCGGTTCACCGGTCGCGAAGCAGCCCCAAAGATACTCGCAGCGTTGCGATGCATCCAAATAGTGAAGGTCGCGCCAATCATGGTCCCGCCCTAGGCGCCGACTGGCGCCCGTGAAAAGCGGCCACGATTGCGGAAAGGCTAGGCCCTATACATTGCCGACCAGTTAAAAGTGACTGGTCGTGCAAGTTCCAAAATTTGGTGAGAGCCAGATTTGAAACAGCACGTCGAGCTAGGCGTTGAGATAACGGCGCGGTAGAGCAAGGGCCCGCGCCAGCGTACCGCAAAGACGCGGAAGCCCGGATGCCCAAAAGGCAGCCGGGCTTCTTTTGGGGCGGCGAGCGTGAGCTTTACTTGGTCTTTTTAACCCAAACCTCTAGCCCGGCTCGCGCCGCTTCGGCTTCTGTCGCAAAAGGACCGAGTGGCTTCTCGTCTTTGTAGTAGGCATACCAGCCATCATCGCGGAGCATCGTCGAAGCGGTCTTTAGCTCCAGAAACTCAGCGATGGTCTTTGGCTCTCTGTCGGCTCTTAATGCTTCAATATCTTCCTCAGGTAAGTCGATAAAGAGCCACCCATCTCGGGTCCATCGATTGCACTCGATACAGCCCGCCATGCCCTCGCCGTAAAAGTCGATTTCGATCAGCGGCGCGTTACAGTGCATGCAGTGTGTTGAGTCAACCATAACGACCTATAGCGCTTTTCAGGACTAGCCGCTCGGTGGGTGCTCCATTAGGTGAAACGATTATGCAGAATGCCACCGAGGGAACGATAAAACAGACCACCTACTGGTGGCCGCGTCCTGGCACAGACAAGCCGCTCGAAAAGACCGCCTTCTACACAAAGGAAGGTGACCAGATTGGTGGTGTCGGCTTCTACACGGAATAACGGGCCGGACACTTATGTCCGCTTCTGGCATTTCTGCGCCATGGTCAAGCGCTCCATCCACATTCTGTTCTTCTTCGCGTTCAATGGCTTAAACCCGCCTTCGGCGGTTCAATGCCTCAACCAGGAAGCCTGCGCAAAGTAGCGGCTCTGGATGTGCGTTGGGACAGCTTCCTTTGTCGGCTCTTTCGCCAGGCGCCGCTTCTTTCGCTGCTCCTATTTGGGCAAGCATTCGGAACCACCGCGCCTTCTTGGCAAGACCTGCACGTGGTTGCGGCGGTAAGGTTTCATCTTGTGCCGCTCGCTCGTAGGCGGCCGCAATCTGAGAATGCTGTGCTGATGTGAGACCCATCATCGTTCCCGGTTACTTGATAGAGGGAGTTGAGAGGGGCTCTACGGAGACTGCTTGCGTGTGGTGGAAACAGCCTCCAAGAGGCAGGAAAGCCGCCAAGATCGCGGAGACGACGATAACGCGCATTCTTAATCCCCTTACGCCTGTGTGACCTCTACACACCGGTTTATTAATCGATGGATCGGAGACCGAAAAGTTTTTGCTTAAAATTTGGTTAAAGGACGAAACTGCCTCAATGGGGCGGCCCTCCGAATATTCTTCGGATGACTTCATCGGCATCTGCATCAAAGCAGCGGCCATGGCTGAGCAAAATTCGCTGCGGCTGCCATGAGTGGATCTTTCTGATCGCCGCCTTCGCCTTCCGCCGCTGGAAGAGTAGCGTAGCCGTATGCCAAAGAATATTTGCCCATAGGGATGATACATCCCGGAGAGCTTGGCGCCCGTTCGCCAAGGCTCGGAAATCTTATCCAATTCGATGTTGATGATCGTATCAGTGAGTATCAGCGTCCTTGAAGCCTTGTGGAAGAAAATGAATTCCTTGAAATAGCCGCCGGGAAAAAGCAGTTGGTCGATCTCCCCGCGCCACTCTTCGGGCGCACTGGCGTCGAGGTCTCTTGTAAAGTCGATATCCACGTGCCGGGCCCGTGCCCGTTGGCGCACACGTGGTGATGCCCACGAAATCGTTTCGGGAAACGCCCTCGCCCATTCCCCGATATGCGCATAGTGGAATTGATTGGGCGACACGAGATGACGAACCATCCCCAGCCCGTGCAGCTCCTTGGCTAGTCTCCCGTCGAACTTGACCGGAGAATGGAGGAAGAGGTCGCCGTTTGAAAGACGAACTACTGTCATTCGGGTCGTGAACGGAAGCGGCAGCCTGATCCCGCCAACAGTCAAATATTCGAACGGGCCATCGACGATGCCGATGTCCGACGCGACTGGCTTGTAGACATTAATTGGCTCGTAAAGCGAGGCACCCATGTTGCAGCCCCCAAGATGCCATAGCTTCTCTGATCCCCTTCCCCAGCAGGCTATCGGCAGGCAAGGGGCTTCGCGAGTGAAGAAGGAGACATCGTCCGATCATCAGTGCGGCGATCTATCGAAGCCGCTGTGGGTTTCCACTGATCGAGAAGCTCTTTAGGGGTCAATGAGGCCCTTTAGGGTGGGTTTCCAGAAAAACCCCTTATTCATCAAAGGGCTTCTAGCCCCCTCGGCTCCACCAAATTCCCAAGAAAATCTGGCCAGCGCACAACTCTCCGAAAGACTGCGCTGTGCGAAATGCGGAGGTTCGTTGCAGGCCGCTTCTGCGCTACATTGTCGGACCGGACGGCGGAGAAATCGCGAATGCACAAGACAACGATAGGAGCTGCTGGCCTAGCTCTGCTGGTCACTGCGTCACTAACTTGGGATGTGAATGCGATCACTTTGACCGGAGTCGGGCCCCTCGCTTCGCCTGTTCAAACCGTGGCCTGCTGGTGCGGATGGTTGGGAGGCTCAACGGCAGCACTCAGAGGGGGTCGATCCTACCGATGCTCTTGTGGCCGCGCGAACGCCCTTAGAGCGCCACGACGCATGCCGTGTTCAGCGCATCAGACCAAGTTCTATTGCGAATCCAACCTTTGCCACTGGCAAACATGGTCCATGACCTGCATCTGAGGGGTGAGATGACCCGCATAGCAGCATTCACGCCGCAGCGGGCATTATCGCCGCCGCTTTCATCTTGTCTCAGCCCGCTCAGGCTGGAACCTGTTCGCCGGTAACGGTGAAGGGGCATGCCGCGGATCCGGCGGCGGCAACCACACAAGCCCAAATCAAGCTCACGCAAGAAGCGGCCCGCATCGGCGGCAAGGTCAAGCAGAATTCCACGGATTGCAAACCGGTGTCCGGCGGCTTCGAGTAGAAGACCTCAGCGGTCGTCTGTCCCTGAGAATTTCTGCTGCATTACCGCGACGCGTCCGCCCGCTTTCAATCGAAATTAAAAGCGAAGCTCGCTTCCCTTACCGAGATTTCGGTTCTCCAATTCAACTTATGGATGTACATTAATTCCGTCCACGGATTATCTGACCAGCCCGCAGGGAGATGACTATGAAGCAGAAGCTCGAGGAATCCATCGACAGAGCGCCACCGGGGTATTTCCATCCCAAAGTGAAGGAGAAGCTTCCCGAAGCTAAGCAGCGCTTCTCCAAAATCGCTGACCTAATCGACGATCTCGGTCGGTTAGACGAGCGCACTCAGGAGGTCCTACGTCGACGAAAAAAGTCTTCGCACGCTCCTTAGAGAAACTTCCCCCGGCTCAGAGGAGCCGGTGTTGGCCCAACTCAAACGCTTCCCTGGCCGCAAGCTCAGCGATCGCGGAGATGGGATGAAGAAAATCCCATGGGAGACTTTGGCCGAACGAATGAAGCCGCAGATCGCGCCAGTCGACGCAAACCCAATAGCTGTGGGTCAATACCCTACCTTCGATGAAATTCGATCTGGCGTGCGGGGCAGGTATCCAAACATCCCCGAAAAGGCATTTGAGGCGGAGGATATTAACCGCGCATTTCAAATCGGCTATTCAGGCGCCGGGTGCAGTCGGCGAGGGAAAAGGGGCGCAACTTCTTGACTGCATGTGGGCACACCTGCCGTGGTTCGCGATCGTTATGGCGTTGGCAATCGTTGCCATCGTCCTTACCGTTTAGACTGCGGTTCTTGTCATAAATCCAGGCGTAGTCCTTTTCACTCAAGCCTTCTGGGCACTTTTTTGGCAAGCTTGGTGGGCGCTTGGTGTGCCGGCCGTAGGTCCGACTAATACGATCGCCACGATCGGACTCATCATCATGTGCATCGTCAATCCCAACTTCTAAGACTTAAAGTCCGTTTCCTGGTTTTCGCGAGGGCGCTGCTACGCGCGCCTGCTGCGTCTCTTCTTTCTCTCAGCCGGCCCAGGCGTTCTGCTGCATTATCGCGCCGCGTCCGTCCTCTCTTTGGTCTTGGAGGCGGAACGCGAGGCCGCAGGCGTGGCGTCGGACAAGTTCCCTTCTTCGTCGCGCACGCGAAACAGCAAGCCGACAAACGGGACGAGCAGGATGTCGGGCACAAAGCACCTCACAAACAGGGCGATGCGGTAGAACCAGCCTGGCACGATGACTTTGTTGCCGCGCTTGAATTTGCGGTATGCGAGGCGCGCGAGTTCCTCCGCGCTCATCACCGGCAGCAGCATGACGTAGCGAGAGTTCTCGGCGCCGGCCTTGGCGTGAAGCCCGGTTGCGGTGGTGCCGGGGGCCAACGCCGAGATGCGAACGCCGGTATACATGGCCTCGTAGGCGAGCGCTCGGGTGAACGAGAGAACGAAGGCCTTGGCCGCAGCATAGGTCGCTTGATAGGGTACCGGCATGAAACCTTCGACCGAAGCGACGTTGAGGACGCCTCCGCCGCGGCGCGCGATCATCCCGGGTAGGAAACGGCGCGTGAGGTCGACCACGGCCCTAACATCGAGATCGACGATCTTGCGAAGCGTCGCCGGATCTTCGTCCTGGAAGAAGCCGGCAGCCATGATCGCCGCGTTGTTGACGAGAATGTCAGCATAGAGGCCGTAGCGCTTGAGCGCCTCCTCGACGCCGGCGCAGCCTTGCGCCGTGCCAAGATCAGTGGTGAACACCTTCACCTCGACCGGATAGGTTGAGCTAAGCTCGCGCGCGGCCTCGGCGAGCCGCACCTCGTCGCGGGCGACGAGAAGGAGCGCATGACCGTCGCGCGCGAATTCCTCGGCGAGTGCCCGTCCGATCCCTTCTGTCGCGCCGGTAACCACCGTGGCGGGCGCTAGCGTCTCGAGCTTTCTGTCGATCTCGTTCATTCTTCGCGTGTCGCTCTCATTAGGGGAACTCCTAGCACAGGCTTGCGATCCGCGTATGTAGCTTCTCGCTGGCCTCTGGAGTGCCGATACACGATGGGAAAGGCCTGGGACGGCCGCGCCAGGCCTAGGCTAGACTAGACATGCGCGCTCCTCGCGCGCGAGCATCGATTGGCTTCCCAAGAAAGCTCCGGCATGTCCGCAAAGCGCCTGTTGCGTCCTTCTTTTTTGCTCCTCGCAAGCCTCCTGCTTGCGCCAAACTTCGCCAACGCGGAGCCGAGCCTTGCCGAAGCAATCAAGAAGCTCGACGCGAAATACCTGAGCGTCCCCGACCTCGCGGCGAAGGACGCCGCCCCGAAGATCGAGGCCGGCGGAGGCGCCGACGATGCGAAACCCGCCGCGCAGGAGATCTCGCAAGGCGGCGTGCAGGCGGCGCTGAGCTATATCGAGGAGAAGGGCGAGGAAGGTGACGTGACGCGCATCCCTGTCGTCACCATCACCGCCGACGGCAGAGTGATTGCGAAGCTTGAAGGAGACAGCACCGGCTTCACCGATCCGCCAGTCAGCGTGCAGATCGCCGAGCTCGACCCAAGCAATTCGCGGCCCGAGGTCGTGGTGTCGTTCTACACCGGCGGCGCGCATTGCTGCTCCGATACCAGCGTTGTCACAAGCAGTGCCGACGGCACGACCTGGACGACGGTCGATGTCGGGGAGTTCGATGGCGGACCGCTGCTTGCGACCGATCTCGACGGCGACGGCCGCTACGAGTTTGCCCCGCGCGACAATGCCTTCCTCTATGCCTTCGCCTGCTATGCCTGCTCGACGGCCCCGCTCGAAGTGCTCTCGGTAGAGAACGGCATGGTCAAGAACGTAACCACAGATCCACGGTTCAAGCCGGCGCATGAGGGCACCCTCAAATTCATCATCGAGGAGGTGCCGGACAGCGAGGTCAATGGCTTCCTGGCAGGCTATGTTGGCGAGAAGATCCTGCTCGGCGAGGGCAAAGAGGCATGGGACTTGATGCTCGCCTACTACGACAAGGCTTCCGATTGGGGGCTCGAGAGCTGCGATCAGCCCCTCGGCGAGAACGGAGAGTGTCCGGGGAAGACCGTTAGGCTCACCTATCCTGAGGCACTCGAACGCATGCTTAAGGAAAATGGTTATAAGGTAGAGAAATAAGCCCGAGCCTCAAGGATTCCGGCCGGAACCCTTGAGGATTGGACGCCGTTGTTGTGAGCCCGGCTTGATCCCGCCGCCGGTCTCCCGCCTTTCTAGGAGTTTCGAGTATGGCACCCCGCGCTTTCTGGACTGGCCATTTGCGGCTCTCGCTCGTCAATATTCCGGTCAAGCTCTACCCGGCCACCACCGCTGAGCGGAGCATCGCCTTCCACCAGATCCATGAGCCTACCGGCAAGCGCATCCGCTACCAGAAGATTGCTCCTGGCGTTGGCCCGGTCGAGAACGACGAGATCATCAAGGGCTACGAGTACGAGAAAGGCAAATACGTCCTGATTGACCCCAAGGAGATCGACGACCTCAAGCTCGAGTCGAAGCAGACCATCGAGCTCGTCCGTTTCGTCGACGAGAACGACATCGACGCGCGTTACTACGAGACTCCCTATTACCTGCTCCCAGATGGCGAGATGGCCGACGAGGGCTACGTCATCGTCCAGAAGGCGCTGAAGGACACCGGGAAGATTGGGGTCGGCCAATTCATTCTGCGCGGCCACGGCAACATCGTCGCCATCAAGCCCTTCGGCAAAGGCCTGATCCTCGAAGTGCTGCGGCATGCGAACGAGATCCGCGCCGCTGAGCCCATCTTCAAGGAGATCCAGGACGTCAAGGTCGACAAAGAAGCGCTCGACCTCGCCAAGGAGCTGATGCAGCGGAAGGCTGGAAAGTTCGACCCCGAGCAGTTCAAGGACGAATATACCGAGGCGGTTTGGGAGCTGATCAACGCCAAGCTCGAGCACAGAAAGCCTGAGATCGCCACCGAGGTGCCCGGCACTGCCAAAGTGATCAACATCATGGATGCCCTCAAGAAGAGCGTGCAGCAGGGCAAGGGCGCAGCCCCCAGCAAGACTGCCGCCAAGCGCAGCGCCGCATCGGCACGATCCACCAAGAAGGCTGCCAAAGGCACAGCCAGACGGAAGTCGGCTTAAGCGATGGCGCGGGCGCCGAGCCGGGACTTACTCGCCGACTACAAGGCGAAGCGCGATTTCGCCAAGACGCCGGAGCCGGGTCCCAAGCGCGGAAAAGCCAAGGGCAACAGCTTCATCATCCAGAAGCACGCAGCAACGCGCACGCATTACGATTTCCGGCTCGAGCATGATGGGGTCTTGAAGAGCTGGGCGGTGACCAAAGGCCCGAGTCTCGATCCGACCCAGAAGCGGCTTGCCGTCATGACCGAAGATCATCCACTCGAATATGGCGGCTTCGAAGGCGTCATCCCCAAAGGCGAATATGGCGGCGGTCCGGTGATGATCTGGGACCGCGGCACCTGGGAGCCGATCGGCGACCCGGATGAAGGCCTGGCAAAAGGCGATCTCAAATTCAGGCTCAACGGCGAGCGCCTCAACGGCGACTTCGTGCTCGTCCGCATGAAGCCTCGGAAAGAGGACCGCGGGCGCCAGAACTGGCTCCTCATCAAGAAACGTGATGAATATGCCGGCGAAGGCAAAGAGCCCACCGAGGAGTTCGACACCAGCGTGAAGAGCGGGCGCACCATGGATCAGATCCTGCACGGCGAGTCCGCCGTGTGGACTTCGAACCGGGCTCAAAAAAAAACTTCGGCGCGATCAAAGCGCGGGGTGACGGCAAAGCCAAAGCGAAAGCCCGCCGCGCGGTAGCCCACGTTCCCGATTTCGTCTCTCCCGAGCTTGCCACCCTCGACACCGAGGTGCCGGAGGCGCGCAACTGGCTGCATGAAGCGAAATATGATGGCTACCGCATCATCGGGCGGACAGCGGGCGACGAGGTCACGCTGTTCAGCCGGAGCGGGCTCGATTGGACGGTACGCTTCCCGGCAATTGCCGATGCGCTGCTTACCTTTCCCGCCGAAAGCGCGCTCATTGACGGCGAGGTCGCTTTCGTCCTGCCGAACGGGATCACCGACTTCAAGTCGCTGCAAGAGCATATCGACAGTCCACACCCTGCGATCCGCTATTTCGTGTTCGATCTGCTCTCGCTTGACGGCAAGGACTTGCGCAAGAAGCCCCTCAAGGAGCGGCGCGCGCTTCTCGCCAAGCTAATGAGCAAGAAGGGCACCTCCAACTATCTCGTCTACGCCGACTACGTCGAGGGCTCGGGTCCGGAGTTCTTCGAGCAGGCCTGCGCCACGGGGCTCGAGGGCATCGTGTCGAAGCGGGCCGACGCGCCTTACCGCTCGGGTCGCGGCAGGGACTGGCTCAAAATCAAATGCAAGCGCGGCGAGGAGTTCCTGATCGGCGGGTATAGCCGCTCCGACGTGAAGGGGAAGCCATTCTCCTCGCTCCTGCTCGGCACCTTCGACGGCGACAAGCTCAACTATTCGGGCAAGGTCGGCACCGGCTTCGACTCCGCCGATCTCGACCGGCTCGCGCGGAAGTTCAGGCCGCTCGAGCGCAGCAAATCCCCATTCGAGGAAGTACCCGCGGCCGAGCGCAAGGGCGCGGTGTGGCTCGAGCCGAAACTCGTGGCGCAGATTGCGTTTACCGAAAAGACGCGCGACGGGCGGCTCAGGCATCCGAGCTTTCAGGGCCTGCGCGAGGATAAGCCCGCGCGCGAGGTGCATCGCGAGCGGTCGGAGGATGAGGAGTCGGCGATGGCTACGACGAAACCTGCCCCTGCGAAAAAGAGCAAGAACCCTGTCTTCGCCGGGATCACGATCTCCAATCCGGACAAGGTCTATTACCCCAAGAGCGGTCTCACCAAGCTCGACATCGCCAAGTACTACGAAACGGTCGCGCCCTTCCTGTTGCCTTACGTGGCGAGACGGCCAATCAGCCTGGTGCGCTGCCCCGAGGGGATCGAAGGAGAGCGCTTCTTCCAGCGCCACGCCATGAAGGGCATGAGTAAGGCCATCAAGCAAATCCCTATCCCGGGCGGCGAGACCAACAAGCCCTATCTCTATATCGACGACGAGGAGGGTCTGTTCGGGCTCATTCAGATCAGCACCTTGGAGATTCACGATTGGGGCGTGTCGCTCGCCCACGTCAATGAGCCCGACCGGCTCGTGTTCGATCTCGATCCCGACGAGGACCTCGATCTCGAAACCCTCAAAGCGGCGGCGGTCGAGGTGCTCGAGTTCCTCGAAGATCTTGGTTTCAAGAGCTTCCTGAAATCGACCGGCGGCAAGGGGCTGCATCTCGTGGCGCCGCTCGCGCCGAAGCTCGGCTGGGACATGGTCAAGGGATTCGCGAAGGCGATCGCCGACGCGCTCGTTTCGGCGCGGCCCGACCGTTACACGGCGAACCCGCTCAAGAAGACCCGTGAGGGCAAGATCTTCGTCGACTATCTGCGCAATCAGAGGGGAGGATCGGCCATCGTGAATTATTCGACGCGTGCCAAGGAAGGCGCGCTAGTCGCTTGCCCGCTTCGTTGGGACGAGCTCAAAGGGCTTAAGGCGGCGGCGCCATACACGGTGAAAACGCTACCGGCGCGGCTGAAAGCGATGAAGCGCGACCCGTGGGAGGGGTTTTCCTCCACCCGGCAATCGATCACGGCGAAGGCGCGCAAAGCCCTCGGGGTCGACTAGTTCACAGGACCCGCGTGTCACTGGCCAGGCAACAGGCTCGTCCAGTAGCTCGCAAACACGACCGCCGAAAGCAGAAACCCAAGTATCACATTGACCACGACGCCCGCGCTGAAGCCGAAGAAGGGCCGCGCGCCGACGCCTACCAGCTCGCGAAATCGCGTGGTGAGTCCGATCGACAAGAAGCAGAAGATGAAGGCCCAGGTGCGCAAATCCTTGATCGGCGCAACGAGGTTTGGCTCAACCACCTTCTTGTACTCATCGAAGCTGTAGCCCGCGGCGATCAAAGTCACCAAGGCGGAAGCGATCAAAAATCCGATGACGAATTTCGGGAAGCGCCACCAGATCTCGCCGGCGCTGGGTCGCGCACCGGTCTCCTCCACCTCCCAGCGCGTGGTCGCGATCAGCGCGAAGATGAAGGCCCAGATGCCGATCCAGATGTCGCGGCCGATGACCTTCATCAGCGTGAAGGCCTGGAGCGACTGCTCTGCCGTGCCCTGAATGGCTCCTTCCGATGCCTCTGCCATGCCGCCATAGGTCTGAGCGGCGGCGAGCCCGGCAGCGTCGGCGAATTCCGAATTGCCGATCCAGGCTCCGGCAACGGCGGCGTGCAGGCCAAGCGCCTTCGACGCGAAGGGAAGGACAAAGATCATCACGATGGCCCAGAGGATCACCAGCGTGATGGCGATGGCGACCTGCTCCTTGGTAGCCTTGACCGCGCCAGCCATGGCGATTGCGCCTGACACGCCGCAGATCGCGCCGCCAGCTCCAAGACACGCGCCAAGTCTGCGGTCGAGGCCGAGCGCCCGGCTCGCGTAATAGATCACGGCGAAGGTGACCACCGAGACGATGGTCGCTTGCAGCATGGCGAGCGGACCGGCCCAGATGATCAGCGTGAAGGGCAGCGTTGCGCCAAGCAGCACGATGCCGGTCTTGATGTAGTACTCGACGCGAAAGCCGGCATCCATCCAGCTAGGCAGCGGTAGCAAATTGGAGATGAGCAGGCCGACGACGAGAGCGACGAGCGGCGGCTCGAGATTGTAGGCGCCCGCCTGCTTCCATTGGCCGATGACGAAGATAATGAGCGAGGCCGCGTAGACGAATAGGAACGAGGGTAGGAACTCGCCGAACTTCCAACCCATCGCCGAGGCGCTGATGCCGAACACGATCAGCAAAAGGAGGAGCTGAGCGACGTACCACTGCCACTGTGCGGCGAAATGATCGCCGAGCGCAGCAAAACTATCCCAGCTTGCCGGCTTGACCGCGATCGGCTTGATGGTTCCTCCGGCGAGAAACGCGATGATCGCCACGATGACGATTCCGAGCCCGAGCCAGACTGCCCACCAATCCTCTTTCTGCCAGAGCTCGCTCCAACCTTGGAGCGTTGTGGGTTCAGACTGTGTCTTTGCCCTGCTCGGCCTGCCGGCTTTCGTTTTGCCCATGTGATCGATCTCCCTCCATGCCCACGAGCGCCCTTCTTTTAAGTTCGTCTTGGTCTCGTGACCGGCGCCCAAAGAAATGAGATTTCAGCAACGAGAAAAAACGTGGAATTCTAGCTCGTTTGAAGTCGTCCCACTTCTCCATGTCTGTCTTGCCGATGTCAAAGGCTCGGGCGAAGATGACAGCTGCTCCTGGAGAATTCCCTCATGACCAGATGGACGCCTGATCCCACGTTCTATCCCTCGCCGCGGCTCGCCGCCAAGGCGCCGGCCGAGACGCTCGCGTATGTCGCTGCTTTTGCGCCGAAACGCGACGCGCCTGACGCCATCGCCGTGATCGACGTCGATCCATCCTCGGCCACCTATTCCAAGATCGTGGGCGGCGTCGACATGCCGAAGATCGGCGACGAGTTGCACCATTACGGGTGGAACGCGTGCTCATCGTGCCTCTGTCCCAACGCCCCACATCCGCACACCGAGCGGCGCTATCTCGTCGCTCCGGGCCTGCGCTCCTCGCGCATCTACATTCTCGACACCAAGCCCGATCCCAAAAATCCTTCGATCGTTCGCGTGATTGAGCCCGAGGAGGTGATCGAGGCGACCGGCTACAGCCGGCCGCACACGGTGCATTGCGGGCCCGACGGCATTTATGTCTCGGCGCTCGGCGATGCGAATGGCGAGACGCCGGGCGGCGTGTTCCTGATCGACCCCGAGACCTTCGACGTGCTCGGCCGCTGGGAGGTCGAGCGCGGGCCGCAGCGCCTCGCCTATGACGCCTGGTGGCATCTCGGCTACGACACCATGGTGACCAGCGAGTGGGGCGCACCGAACACGGTCGAGAACGGGCTCGTCCCTGAGATCCTGCTCGGCGCCCAATATGGGCGGCGCCTGCATTTCTGGGACCTGCAGAAGCGCAAGCATTTGCAGGAAATCGACTTCGGCCCCGACTATCAGCTCGTATTCGAGCTGAGGCCTGCGCACGATCCGACCAAAGCCTACGGCTTCGTCAATTGCGTGATCAGCCTCAAGGATCTGTCGGCATCGATCTGGACCTGGTATCGCGCCGGCGACACCTGGGCGATCAAGAAGATTATCGAGATTCCGGCAGAGCCCGCCGACCCAGACCTGCTGCCGCCGGTGCTGAAGGGCTTCAAAGCCGTGCCGCCTCTCGTGACCGACATCGATCTGTCGATGGACGACCGCTTTCTCTACGTTGCGTGCTGGGGCACCGGCGATCTTCGCCAATACGACGTGAGCGATCCATTCAATCCGAAGCTCACTGGCAAAGTCCGGATTGGCGGGATCGTGGCGCGCGCGTCGCACCCGGCCGCGAACGGCACTCTGAACGGCGGACCGCAAATGGTCGAGATCAGCCGCGACGGGCGGCGCGTCTATTTCACTAATTCGCTCTACGGCGCCGTCGATCCGCAATTCTATCCAGAGGGCCTCGACGGCTGGATGGTCAAGCTCGACGCCGGCGTCGATGGCGGTATCGAGTTCGATCCGCGGTTCTTCGTGACCTGGCCAGAGAGCCACCGCCCGCATCAGGTGCGCCTGCAGGGCGGCGACTGCTCCTCAGATTCTTACTGCTACCCGTAGGACCCGTGTCGTTGTCATTCCCGCGAAAGCGGGAATCCAGTAACCACCGTCTGAGTCGAAAAGGTCGTGCGTGATTACTGGATTGCCCGGTCAAGCCGAGCAATGAAAAGAGCGACAAATGTCCGACATCTCGCCATGGCTGGTGCTGATCGGGCTCGGCGCGTTCCACGGGCTCAACCCGGCCATGGGCTGGCTGTTTGCCGTGGCGCTCGGCCTTTACCGGCAGAGCCGCACGACAGTGCTCGTCTCGCTGATCCCCATCGCGATCGGCCACGCGCTTGCCATCGCCGTCGTCGTCTATGTGGTGATCGTACTCGGCATGGCAATCGATGAGGACGCGTTTCGCATCCTCTCCGGCGTGCTGCTGATCGCCTGGGGCCTCTATCATCTCCTCTACGGCCATCGGCACCGCGTGCGCATCGGCTTTAAGACCGGGCTTGTCGGCCTCGCCGTGTGGTCTTTCGTCATGGCCACGGCGCATGGCGCCGGGATGATGCTGATCCCGGTGCTGATGCCGCTCGAGCATATGGGCGAGCACGCCCATTATATGCCGGCAACGCACTCGTTGTGGATCGCGTCGCTCGCCGTGTTGGTGCACAGCCTCGCAATGCTTGCCGTCACCGGCATTGTCGCGCTTGTGGTGTACGAATGGGTAGGGCTCGATTTCCTGAGGCGCGGCTGGATCAATCTCGATCTTTTGTGGACCGCGGCCCTGATCGGCATTGGCCTATGGCTGCTGCTTGCCTGACCCCTCCTTGCCGACGGCGCTCCGGCTGCATAGCTTTGGGCCAATGTGAAGGGAGAGGGAGGGCTCGGCGTGGCGGTCCATTCGCGTGATGGGCGCGGAATGCGCCTCGCTTTCATTATTTCCCTCATTTCGGCGCGGCTCGCCGTGGCCTCCCCCGCAGAGGCCGCAAAGCGTTTTGCCCTCGTCATCGGCAACAACGCCTATGAGAACGTCCCGCAACTGCAAAAGGCGGTGAACGACGCCGACGCCATCGCGGCCGAATTGTCCAAGCTCGGCTTCGATGTGGTGAAGGCCGAGAATGTCGGCCGCCGCGCCATGAGCCGGGCCTTGGTCGAGCTCGAAGGCAAGATCGCGCCCGGCGACACGGCGCTCGTCTATTTCGCGGGCCACGGCTTCGCCATCGACGGCACGAATTATCTTCTCCCCGCCGATGTGCCTGCTGCCAACCCTGGCGAGGAAGGGCTTATCGAGGACGCGTCTTTCGCCGCAAACGGGCATTCCGACCGTTTGGAACAGCCCTGTAGCCGTTGACTACCAAGGGGTTCAGAGGGAACAAAGCGTAAATTGCAACCGGATTGCAACCGGAACCGCAATATCAAGAGCGGGGTGCACTCATAAATCGAGAGATTGGTAAGCAGCCGTTGGTCAACGTCCGTTTTGCCCCCAGAAGCGGACATTCGTCAGCGCATTGAGCATGTCTGCTTTGTGCCAGAAGCGGACAATCGCATCAGTTCGTCGACTCGATGTTATTGAGCTTCCACGTGCCGTCGAACGTTGGTTCGAGCGGGCCGTACAGACGGAACATCGCAAACCATCCCTGGCCCGGGATCGTCTTGATCCAGTTGTTTTCAAGACCAGCGGCGCGTTCGGTCCGAAATAGAGATCGACCAAGCCGTCACCTCACTGAAATGGCTAGATGCCAATATCGATGGCACCGGTATAGCCCATCGATGGTTTCAATATCCGCGACTGAACCCTAGTTGATTTCGATTGTTATGCACCAATCGGAGTTTGGCTGCCGGGGGTTCGTACCCACTTGCGTAAGGAGTAGAAAATGAGACTAGTAACTTTGACGTCCCTGGCATTACTGCTGAGCGCAAGCTGTGCTCTCGCCCAAGGAACTTCAAACACCATGACTTCCGGTCGCCCGAGCGCCGTCCTCGATGACGCTACATGTCAGACGATATGGCAGATGGCATCACCGAATGGCGCAACCATCTCGCAAGATCAGGCAGTGCCTTACATCGTCAACTTTAAAATGGTTGACGTCGATGGCGACGGCAACATTACGGCGGATGAGTTCAAGGCCGCCTGCGGTAAGGGTCTCGTGAAAAACACAAAGCAGTAAATCCTGCCACCAACAAGGCCGGGCTTTGCGTAACAGGGCTCGGCCTTTCAATGTCCGCTAAGGGTCATAAGCGGACATACTGACAAGTCCGCGCCATGTCCGCTTTACCCCCAATAACGGACGTTGGACGGCACATCCAAGTCGGCATTTTGGCTGTGCGCTTATGAGTACACGCCCTAGTTCGAGGATGTAATCCTCAGGCCCAGTATCGTCGGTGTTGGCGGACGCTGGCCAGTTCTCCGTCTGAAGCTCCCTCTTCACACTGAGGGGCCGCCACGCTGCCTGCTCTGGTATTGTCCCCGCCACCTAGGCTCGCCTAAAGCGGTCAACGGCGGCCGCGCATTCGGGCAAACTAATCAATTAGCCACAAGCCGGCTGCTCCAATCATCAAGCCGGCGCCGACAAGCAGGAAGGGCCGTATCCCCTCAGTGCGAATGATTTCTCCGGCGGCTAGGGCAAGCCCGGCGAGTAGTATAGCGCTTGCCATCATCAGGGAGAGAAAGCGACGCATTTTGCCGGCCCCCTATATGGTCTGGGATTCCTACGAAAAAAGGATCGTTCCAATGGGTCAGCCCTCTGCGTTATTTGTCAGAACGGAGGTTTTTTGACTTTGAGCGGCCTGAAGTTTCACCATCTTATTATCCCGATCGCTGCTGCCATGGTGGCGATTGGATTAGCAGTGATCAAGGCGTCGAGAAGTTTGGGCATCCTGAAAATTCGGGGGCCCGATCTAGTATTAGCTATTGGTAGTGTCCTGATCGTCTTTGGGGTCTTCTGCATCGCATCGTATGGCCTAGTGAGGGCGATAGAATGGGCAGACCAGGGTATCAGCCGCGAAGAGCGCACGCAGGCATCGAGCAAGGGGAAGAGTGAGCGACTTCGGTAAATGCGTAACTGCCGCCCAAGCTCTCATCGAGATTGACCACTACGGCGAGCGCCTAGTTGGCTGCATGGAGTGCAACAGATGGAGCTGGCGCGGAAGCCAGAAGCTGCTTCTAGAGCTGCCCGACGACGACATAGACGCATTGAGGGAGCGCGTCAGACGGGCTAAGCAAGCGGGATGAGTGACCGTAAAGCGTTAGCCCGCGAGATTGCTGCGCGCAGCAGACCCCGCTTCATCGAGATTAAGCCAGAGCCCCGTCGTAAGTTGCCTCTAACGAAGAGGACTATCGAGGTTCCGCGCGAGCGCCGCAGTGGGGTGCCATTCACTGAGGAGGAGCTGACCGCCATCCGCGGCGGCATGACGGCCGAGGAATATCGCCTCTACCTCATCCGCACTTTCTTGAAAGACTGAAAAGAAAGAAGCCCCGGTAAGGTGGTTGGCTGGGGCTTCCAAACCAAACGAGTGATCGCAGGGAACGATCACCGCGCAAGCGCCATAGCACAGCCTACGCTGGCGCGCCGCCGGCCTTCTTGTGAGCTTTGTATTCTGCTTTGCACTGCTTCATCAGATCACTATGCTTGCCTGCCATCGGGTGCGTCATGAGCGCCTGCTTGCAGATTTTGCGAGCCGCCCCGGCATTAGCGTCGGTGGAGGCCAGTCCGACGGCGAGGCTAGAGCCCGCCAGGACCAGCGCGAGTGCTAGTGCAATATTCTTCATGGGTACTTCCTTTCTTTATTCTTCATGAGGTACTTCCTTTCTTTCCCCTAATAGGGTTTTTCGTCGGTATGCGTGGAATCAGCGTCGGACGCTGGCTAACCCGCTAACCTTCCCGCGGTGTTCCCAAAAAGAAGAAGCCCGGACTGCCTGAAGATCCGGGCATCTCCGTGGGGGTATTCCCCTCTAGCGGCCTGGGGGGCCTGGGGAGCTTGCCCGCCGCGCCATGCCACCAACCGATACCCGTTACGCGCGGTCGAGCATGATCGACCAGGAAGCCCGGGGGCTACAAGCTCAGATCAGGACACACTCTCACCTGAGGTTCTTCAATAAGTAGATGTGGCCGGACGGTGGGCCCGATAGTTGTGGGCATGCATCGCGTGCTTCGACGGAGCAGGCTTCACCGAGCCTTCGGGTTTGATTGGCGTGAGCGCACCAGGGCAACCGGCGCCCTCAGGGTTCTCGACGCACGGGGCGTAATTGGCTGAGGCCGGCTGAAATGCCGCTGCGGCGAGCGTGAGCGCGACGGCAGCAAAGCCTATTGAGATTTTAGGGGACATACGGGGGCTCCTTGCTTGCAGGGAACGCGGCGGTCACGGCATGTGGCGCCTGCTGTAAAGCAAACACCCGTTGCCTTGCGCCCTGTGAGGTTTGGATGTCGCACTCCCGTGCGACTTTGCCGCGTGCGCCGATTGCCGCGGAAATCTTGAACACGAGCTTTTCTGCGGGTTACGCGGCGTAATCGTTTCGCCTGTCGAGTCCGCGCTATAAGGTCACACGAGTGCGCGGCCGAGGACGCAGCATTCAAGCCGTGGTCGATGCTCTGGGGAGAGCGGGCGTCGAGATTGAAGCCGACGGCATTCGGGTTAAGAAGAAGCCCCGCCGCTAACAGATGACGCTCACACCTGAAGAAGCTGAGCGGCTGTTTTGCATCGCGCGCGACCTACTCAGCGAACCCCGGCTCGCGGATCGAGCCAACAAGCTCACCGCTGAGGCGTGTCGCCTAGCCGGCAAGCGGATGGCTACGATATCGGCGCTGCGATTTCTCGCTGCACGCGGCCACAGAGAAGCGCAAGGCTTTCTGGACGCGCTCGAGTATCCCTTTGCCAAGCCGTTGCCTCGTAAGCGTGACATCCGGGACACCTAGGCCGCGAAGGTGGCACCCGGCTACATGGCCGCTTCTTGCAACCGGAATTGCAACCGGAACATCGCTAGGGTTCCTGCGCCCCTCGGTGAGAAGTCCTGAATTTCCGGGGATAATAGGCAGTTGCTTAAGACGGGAAAGTGCCAGAAAGACAGAACTCAGCGCTCTTTCCGACCGGTTGCAGCAGAAGGGCGCGGCGACGGTAATCCTCATCCTCGATGCCTGCCGCGATAATCCATTCGCGGTCAAAGGAAACCGCGCGATCGGCATGACGCGCGGACTGACCCGCATGGATCCAGCCGAAGGCATGTTCGTGCTGTTCTCGGCGGGGCAAGGTCAGTCGGCGCTCGATCGCCTGAGCGACACCGACGCAAATCCCAACTCGGTGTTCACTCGCACGCTGCTCGTCGAGATGGAGACGCCGGCCAGTCGATGGTGCAGATCGCCAAGAAGACGCAAAGCAAGGTGCGCGAGCTCGCGGCGAAGGTCGATCATGTCCAGGTTCCGGCCTATTACGACCAGATCGTCGGCGATCTTTATCTGTCGCCAGAGGGAGCGACGAGCGCGGGAAGCTTGGCAAAGCTTGAAGAAGGCGGCGGCGAGAGCGTGCTGCCGCCGCAAGAGCAGAAGGTCGCGGCACTGCAGGCGCCACAGCCTCTGACCAGCTTCATGCGCTCGAATGCCGGCTGGACGGTGAACGTGTCGTTGCCGGAGGCCGCGACCCAGGTCGGCTATCGCATCGGTGACCAAGGCAGCTTCATCGACGCAGGCTTCATCGATGCGCTCGATCAGCGCACCGGCAGCGTATGCCCAAGACCTATTTCGAGCTGCCGCCAGATCAGGGCAAGACCAAGCTCTATATCACCTGGCGCGACAGGCGCGGCGAGCAGGCCGACATCGTCACCATCAATTTCGATCCGCAAGCGGCGCTCGCCGAGAGCGAGAAGAAAATCCTGGAAGAGCT